>JAANMV010000629.1_pt1 | contig 43464 bp, 25 predicted proteins | sample 7279661 | NCBI WGS metagenome assembly JAANMV01 (sample SAMN14094540, study PRJNA606508) | bioreactor metagenome | isolation source: A lab-scale SPAN reactor treating ammonium-rich wastewater day 121 | place: Ireland: Galway | collected 2017-05-16
TCACGTGTTCAAGGTCCATCGCCGTCGCGTGCACGTGGTCGGGGCGCAGGCCCATCACGTTGACGAGATAGGTCTCCCAGAGCCTGTGGCTTCGGACGAGCGATCGAGCACGGGCGCGGCCGGCGTCGGCGAGGCGAACACCCTCCGACGTCTGCTCGACCTCCCCGGCACGGCGCGCGGCTCGAAGAGCACGCCGCGTCGCCGCCCCGGCGTCGAGCGCCCGCAGCACGTCCGCCGGCGCGACCGCCGTGCCTACGCCTCGCAACTCCTCGGCGCGGTAGAGGAACCCCAGCATGTCCTCGTGCGCGATGGAGCATGCAAGCCGAGCCTGGCGAAGCCGGCGTGCCAGCACGCCGTGCCGAGGCCCGAAAAAGGCCGCTGCAACGAGCAGCAACCCGGAGACGACGGTCATCATGCCCGCGGCGTTCACGGCGTTTGACATGCCGACCCACCCCGGCCCGAATGCAGCGAGGACATATCCCCCGATGCCCGAGAGAACCGCCGCGACCGCGCTGACGACGATCTGCGGCAGCAACCGGTCGGTCAGCAAGCGCGCCGTCGCGGCCGGGCAGACAAACATGGCGATGACGAGGATGGACCCGACGGCCTCGAACGACGCAACGGCCGCCGCCGCGACCATCACCATCAGGACGTAGTGAAGCACGCCCGCGCTGAATCCGAGCGACGACGCGAGCGCGGGATCGAACGCAGCCAGACGCAGTTCCTTGAAGAACGCGGCAATGAAAGCGATCGTGATGAGCGCGACGATGGCGAGCGTCCAGACCTGCCTGGGCAACGCCGCGAGCGTCGCCGCACTCACGAAGTCCGACCAGTTCTCGGGCGGGAACCAGAAGAGCGTTTCGAGCTGCCCGTGCAGGACGCAGTCGGCGTCGAGGTCGACGTGGCGCGCGGCCGCTCGCTCGATGAGCAGCACGCCGAGCGCGAACAGAACGGTAAAAACGACGCCCATGGCTGCGCCGGTCTCGACGCGGCCGTAGTGCCGCACTGCTTCGATGAGCGCTGCCGCGACGAGACCGCTCGCTGCCGCGCCGATGAACATGGGCAGCGAGTCGCGCGTGCCCGCCACGAGAAAGGCGACCACGATGCCAGGCAGCACGGAGTGAGCGACGGCATCGCCCATCAAACTGAGGCGACGCAGGACCAGGAAGTTGCCCAGCAGGCCGCAGCACAGGGCCGCGAGCGTGCCGGCGAGCATCGGCGGCAGGTCGAGCGAGACGAACTCGTGAACGGCGGGTGTCACGCTGCGCCCCCCTGCTGCTCGTCGTTGAGCGGGTGCGGGCTGGGCGGCGTGCCGTTGGTCGCGGGCAGTCCACACCCGCCCAGGGCGTCCTCGAGTTCCGCGATGAGAGCGGGGGGCAGTGCGTGCTCGACCTCGTCCGCCGAGACGTCCACGTGCGACGGCGCGGCGTCAGCGTACTCGATGAGATACCGCTCCCAGAGGCGGTGGGCGCGCACGATGCGACGTGCTCGCGCTTCGCCGCGCGGCGTCAACACCACGCGGCCCCGCGCGATACGGGCCAGCCCACCCGCTCGCAAGGCAAAGGCAACGGCGGGGCCGGGGCGGGCCTCGCGGCCGCCGTCTTCTCGTTCGACGGCGGCACGAAGAGCATGGTCAACCGCGATCCTTGCCCGAAGCGACGAGAGCCTGACGACCGACGCCAGCACGCCACGCGACGGCGCGAGAAGCAAGCTCACGGCAAAGCAGGCTCCGGCGGTCAGGACGATGATCGCGCCGGCCGGCGCGTTCGTGAGCAACGCCGAGATGCACGAGCCGAGGTATGCGCTCATGCCGCCGAGCGCGCCGGAGAGCGGGACCATCACGCGCAGACGTTCGGTCCAGAACCGGGCCGCTGCCGGCGGGATGATCAGAAGCGCAACGATCAGGAGCAGCCCCACGGCCTGCAGGCCGATCACCGTGACGACGACCAGCAGGCCGGTCATCGCGAGGTCGATCACGCCGAGAGGCCAGCCCTGCACCGCGGCGAACTCGCGGTCGAAACAGGTGAGCCGGAACTCCTTGAAGAGCAGTGCGACGGAAGCGATCGACGCGAGCGCAACGATGCCGATGAGCGACGCGTCCCGTACGCTCATCGCCGCGGTCTGGCCGTAGATGAACGAGGCCAGCCCGCCCTGGTCGCCCGTCGGCATGGACTGGATGACGCTCAGCAGCACCACGCCAACGCCGAAGAAGACGCTGAGGACAGCGGCGATTGCGGCGTCGTCGCGCAGGCGCGTGAAGCGTACGATCGCCTGTACCGCGAGCACCCCGAAAACGCACCCCGCTGCCGCCCCGGGAAGCAGCACGCTCAGGCTGCGACCCTGCACGCCGAGCAGTGTCGCGGCGATGAACGCGCCGGCAATGCCCGGGAGCGCGGCGTGGCTCAACGCATCGCCGAGCAACGCCCGCTTGCGCAGCACAATGAACGACCCGACCACGCCGCCCGCTATTCCAAGGAGCGTCGCGCCGAACACGACGACCGCGGCGTTGTGCCCGGCCTGGAGCGTGAGCGTGCGCCACAGTTCGTCGAAAGTAACGCCCTCGGACGGCCATGCGGCGGAGTTCATTGCCGACCCGGTCACGACTCACTCACCCCGCGCGGCGCGCGCCACGGCCTCGCTCGCCTCGTCCAGCAGCGTGAGCCGTCCGCCGTACGTCCGCCGAAGATTCTCGGCGGTGAATGCCTCGGCGACGGGGCCGCACGCGACGACTCGCATGTTCAGCAGCAAAACGTCATCGAAATACTCCTCCACGGACTGGAGGTCGTGGTGAACGCAGATCACGGTGCGTCCGCGCGACTTGAGCTCCCGCAGCACTTCGACAATGGCACGCTCGGTTGTTGCGTCCACGCCCGCGAACGGCTCGTCCATGAAGTAGAGTTCGGCGTCCTGCGCCAGCGCGCGGGCGAGAAAGACCCGCTGCTGCTGCCCGCCCGAGAGCTGGCTGATCTGCCGGTTCGCATAGTCCGCCATGCCGACGCGGTCGAGCGAGACGAACGCGGCTTCGCGGTGCGCTCGCGTCACCGGCATGCACCATCCGATCATGCCGTACCGCCCCATGCACGCGACGTCGAGCGCGGAGACGGGAAAGTCCCAGTCCACGGTCTCGCGTTGCGGCACGTAGCCGACGCGACGCCGTTGCTGCCGGTACGAGCGCCCCCAGTACTCGACGCGACCCGCGGCGAGGGGGACAAGGCCGAGGCACGCGCGGATGAGGGTGCTCTTGCCCGCCCCGTTCGGGCCGACGATGGCGACGAGCGAACCGGGCCTCGCGTCGAAGTCCACGTCCCACAGCACCGGGCGCCTGTGATAGGCGACCGTCATCGCGTGGACCGAGAGGGGGCTGTCCGCGCTGTGCTCAGGCAACAAGGCGAGCGACTCGCCGCGAGTTCTCGGCGCATGGAGCGGGGACACCGGCTACTCTCCTCCCGCGAGCCGGCCGTTCATCCCCCGGACCGGCGCATCGCCGCCGAGCGCGCGGGCGATGGTGGTGACGTTGTGGTCAATCATGCCGAGATAGGTGCCCTCGTAGGTTCCGGGCGTGCCCATGGCGTCGGAAAACAGCCTCCCGCCGATGGCGACCGTCCAGCCGCGCGAGCGCGCGCCATCGATGAGCGCGCGGACGTTCCGGTCCGAGACCGTTGACTCGACGAAGACGGCGGGAATGCGGCGGGAGACGATCAGGGCCACGATGCGCTCGATGTCGCGCACCCCCGCCTCGGACTCGGTGCTGATCCCCTGGATGCCGACGACCTCGAACCCGTACCGGCGGCCGAAGTAGTTGAAAGCGTCATGGGCGGTGACAAGCACCCGACGCTCCTCCGGCACACTCGATAGCACGCGCCGCGCGTACTCGTCCAGTTCCCGCAGCGTCGCGGCGTATCGCTCGGCGCTGACGCGGTAGTGCTCCGCGCCGGCAGGATCGGCCTCCGTCAGCTTGTCCCGCACGACGCCGATGGCACGCGACCACGCCGACGGGTCCATCCACACGTGCGGGTCGTACTGGCCCTCGAACTCCTCTGGTTCGAGCAGGTCCGACTCGTCGAGCAACTCGGTGACCGCATGGACCTTTCGGCCGGCGGTGGCGGCGCGGATCAGCGCGTCCGTCATCTTCCCCTCGAGCATCAGGCCGTTGTAAAACACCAGGTCCGCCCGCATCAGCGCGGCGGTGTCGCTGCGCGTCGCCTTGTAGAGGTGCGGATCGACTCCCGGCCCCATCAGACCGGTCACCTCCGCGCGTTCTCCCGCGACGTTGCGGACCAAGTCCGCGATCATCCCCGTGGTCGCGACCACTCGGAGCGGCTCACCCCCGCGCGCAGCGGACACACCCGCGAACACAACCGCCACAAGAACGAGCACGCGATGCATCAGCGTCTCCTCGGCCGCCCCGAGCGGGGCCGGCAAATGTAGCCAAAGCTACTGTAGCCTCGGCTCCATCCCGATCAAGCCCCCCGAGTTTCGGGCAGCCGAACGAGGCGGCCCGAACAATCGACGAACGCGCGGGAGAATCCGGAGGCCGATCATCGCGTGCCCCTTCCGCTACACTGCCCGTCCACGTCGGCAACCCGGGGGCCGGCGCTGGTCGATAGACATGAACCGGTCGCGGGGACCGCGGCCGGCTGCCCTGGGGTCGGACGCCCCTGATCGGCGCCGTGAAGGGATTCTGTCGTTGTCGCCGAAACGCTCGCTCGAAGAACTGCCCACCCTCGCGTGGAGCCTCGATCCGCAACCCGAGATGGTCGGGGAGCGCACCGCGCGATTTCGTGCCCCGGATGCGCCGCAGCCGGTCCCGCCCTCGTTCGCGCTCGCAGGACCACTCGGAGCGAGCGGCCAGGTCGAGGACGCCTTCTCGCCTCGGCCCCGCTTCGCCCGCTTCGAGGATCGGCACCTCATCCGCGTCGAGACGGACCACTCGTGGAGTCTGTACGGAACGGGCGAGGTCGCAGGCCCGCTCCTGCGCAACGGCCGCCACACCATCGCCTGGAACACCGACGCCTACAACTACGACTCGACCACTCGCTCGCTCTACCAATCCCACCCGTGGGTGCTGGGCGTTCGTCAGGACGGCAGCGCGTTCGGCGTGCTCGTGGACACCACCCACCGCGTCGGCATCGACCTTGCCGAGGGCATCCTCTTCGAAGCCGACGGCTACCCGCCAGCGGTCTACGTCATCGACGCCCCTGGCCCCGAGGACGTGCTGCGAGAACTGGCCGCTCTGACCGGGAAGATGGACCTCCCCCCGTTCTGGTCGCTCGGCTACCACCAGTGCCGCTACTCGTACATGACCGAGGAGGAGGCGCTGGAGGTCGCCGCGGAGTTCCGTCGCAGGCGCATCCCGTGCGAGGCGATCTGGTTCGACATCGACTACATGGACCGCTTCAGGGACTTCACCTTCGACAAGGTGCGATTCCCCGACCCCGCCGGCATGGTGCTGCGGCTCGCGGAGCGAGGGTTCCGGTCGGTCTTCATCCTCGACCCGGGCATCGTCGCCGATCCCGCCGACCCAACCTACGCCGACGGCGTCGAGCGAGACCACTTCGTGCGCGATGCCGAGGGACGCGAGTATCGCGGCACCGTCTGGCCGGGCGTGTGCGCGTTTCCCGATTACACGCGCGGCGCGACCCGCCACTGGTGGGCCGACCTCATCGACACCTTCGTCACCACCGTCGGCATGGACGGCCTCTGGAACGACATGAACGAACCGGCCATCTTCGACGGACCCGGACGCACCATGCCGGTTGATTGCATCCACCGCGCGGACTCCGAACTCGGCGGCCCGGGAACGCACGCTCGCTACCACAACGTCTACGGCATGCTGATGATCCGCTCCACGAAGAAGGGGATGCTTCGCGCCCGTCCCGAACGCCGTCCCTTCGTGCTGACTCGCTCCAACTTCGTGGGCGGTCAGCGCTACGCCGCCATGTGGACCGGCGACAGCACCAGCACCTGGGACCACCTCGGCTGGACCATCCCGATGATCCTCAACCTCGGACTCTCGGGGCAGCCTTTCGCCGGGTGCGACATCGGCGGCTTCTCGGAGAACGCCGACGCCCACCTCTTCCAGCGGTGGATGGGCCTCGGATCGCTGCTCCCCTTCAGCCGCGCCCACTCCGACAAGGGCACGCAGCGGCACGAACCTTGGTCGTTCGGCGAAGAGTGCGAGCGCGTCTGCCGCCTCGCGCTCGAGCGTCGCTACCGACTCATGCCCTACCTCTACACGGTCTTCCGCGAGGCCGCCGAGACCGGCCTGCCCGTCATGCGCCCGCTCTTCTTCGCCGACCCGGCCGACCCGGCGCTGCGATCAGCCGAGGACTCGTTCCTGATCGGACGCGACGTGCTGGTGCGGGCGTCGCGCGACCCCGAGAACGGCTGCCGCGACCCCATGCCGCACGGCCGATGGCGTGCGTTCGAGCCGGCGAACGCCTCCCACCACGACCTGCCGGAACTCTTCGTGCGCGAAGGGGCGATCGTCCCCCTCGGACCCGTGCGCCAGTTCAGCGGCGAGAAGCCGCTCGACCCCATCACGCTCGTCATCTCGCTCGACCGCCACGGGCACGCCGAGGGCACGCTCTACGAGGACGCCGGCGACGGGTTCGCCTACCGTGAGGGCGACTACCTTCTCACGACGTACTCCGCCGAGCGCGATGGCCCGCGCGTGATCGTGGGCATCCGCGGCGCGGAAGGATCGCGTCCGCGACCGCTCCGCGCCGCAGAGATACTCATCCTCCTCGACGACGGCACGGTCAGGCGCAGCGTGGGCGTGGGAGGCGACAACATTCCCGTGCTCATCGACCAGCCCCGCTGCTGAGGCCGGTCAGCGCCCCGGCAACCCACGAAAAACCCCCGCATCGAGCGCGGGGGTGTTGGGGCGACTGGTTGTGCGCCGCGGTCAGTTGCAGCCCGCGGTGTAGAGATTGAGGAAACAGAGCACGTCCTGCGTGTTGATGACCGTATCGCCGGTGCAATCGGCCTTCGCGTTGCCCGACGTGTACAGGTTCAGGAAGCAGAGCACGTCCTGCGTGTTGATGACGGTGTCGCCGTTGCAGTCCGCGTAGCAGGCGGGAGGGGTGTTCTGCACGGTCCTCGCCGCGTTGATCCGACCGTACCCGTAGTTGATGTCGAAGCCCGGCGTGCCGAGGTCGTCGGCGTTGTTGCGCAGCAGCTGACGCACCTCCGCGCCGGTCAGGTTCGGGTTGCGCGAGTACATCAGGGCGACCAGGCCGCTGACGTGCGGCGCGGCCATGGATGTACCCGACATGTAGATGTAACCGGAGTTGTTCGCGTAGTTGCAGGAGATGATGTCCTCGCCCGGCGCGGCGACGTCGATCCAGTTGCCGTAGTTCGACCAGCTCGCGCGGTTGTCGCTCGCGTTGGTGGCGCTGATCGCGATGGCCTCGGGGTACGCCGCCGGATAGAACGGCGACTGGCTGCCCCAGTTGCCCGCCGCGGCGATCACGGGCATCCCGTTCTGATCGGCGTACTTGCAGGCGTCGGCGAGAACCTGTGCGCCCCCGCTCCCGCCGCCGGAGTAGTTCAGCGCGTGCGCGCCGTTGTCCACCGCGTAGTAGATGGCGTAGGCGATCGCCTCCCACGTGCCGCCGCCGCCCGAGTTGAAGACCTGCAGCGGCATGATGGTCACGTTCGCCATCCCCGCGACGCCCTTGCCGTTGTGAAGGCCCGCAGCGATCGTGCCCGCGACGTGCGTGCCGTGGCTGTGACCGTCCTGCGGGTTGTTGTCGTTGCTCATGAAGTCCCAGCCGCGATAGTCGTCGATAAACCCGTTCCCGTCGTCGTCGATGCCGTTGCAGCACGGATCGCCGGCATTCGCCCAGTAGACGCCCTGGAGATCCTCGTGCGTCCACGAAATCCCGGTGTCGGCGACCGCGATCACCACGTCGCGCGTGCCCATCGTGATGTCCCACGCCCCCTCGAACTTGGCGATCTTCGGACCGTACTGCTCGTTGTAACGAGGATCGTTCGGCACGAACGCCAGAACCGTGTGCCCGTTCGGCTCGGCATAGCGAACGCCCGGAAGCCGCGAGACGCGCTGCGCGAACTCGACCGGATCGACTCCCTCAGCGAGTTTCGCCACACGCACCATCGACAGCGGGTGCGGCTTCGCCGGATCGTGCTTCGACCACCGCGGATGCCGCGTCTCCTTCCACCCCACAACCTCGGCCATCCCCGCGATCATCGCCACCGACTTGTCGGTCGGGACGTGGTCGAACCCGATGATCAACTCGTCGGCGACGTGCCCGAGTTCCATCGGGCCGTCCGCCATGCCCAGAAACTGGGCGGACGCAGCCGCGGGCACAAGACACGAGGTCAGACCGATCAACGCCATCTTCAACTGACGGTTCATCCCTGCACGCTCCTTCACTCGGATGACACTCACACTTCACGCACGAACCCGACGGGTGTGCGATCATCAACGTCCCGCACGGCGACAGACCACGCGGCAGGGGCACTGTACCACACCACCACGCCATCGAGAAGTGCCTTGTGACAGTCGCCGATAACCTCTCCTCGTATTCCGAGGGAAAGCCCCCGCTCGCCGCGTTTTGCTCCCGGAACAAGAAACAGGCCGGGACTTGCGCCCCGGCCCGTCGAGGTTCTGGTGCTGTCACCGGGGGGTCACTTCGGGCGCACATACCTCCCGAGGAGCAGGCTCGCGTTCTGGCGTCCGAGGAAGAAGTCGGTATCCAGCACGGTGTCGGCCGCGTTCGAGAGCGCGCGCCCTGTGGCCGGCAGCGAGTAGGAACCCTGCGATCCTGGGACGTCGGAGACGGAGTTCGCGGCCATGAGATCGAACTGTTCGCCGAACGGGTCGTAATCGCCGCTGATGCGCAGGCCGAGCATCTCGCCGACGCGGCGTCCGACCGCGGCGGTGAGCGATTGCACGAACCCGTCGAGCCCGTCCGGAGAGGGCGTGTAGCCGAGCAGCGCGAGCGACGGAAGGAACACGACACCCTCGTCGGTGCGCGTCGAGTTGAAGCCGTCGGATCCGAAGGAGAAGCCGTAGGACTCGGAGAAGAAGTCGAAGGTGCGACTGAAGAGCAGCGTGATGGGATCAACGGTCGTGGTGAGGAAGATCGTTGAGTAATCCTGGAACTCGAATGCGTTGGGGTTGGTCGAGAACCGCACGTCGAGGCCGACGACGTCGTCCGACGTGCCAACAACGCCGTCCGGACCGGCGTCGGCCACGGCCGAGGAGAAGATGCTGCTCAGGTTCGCCACGAGTCGAGTGGTAACGTAGTCGTTCACGCTCTGGCCGTTGGAGGCCTTCCCGGTGAAGCCGAGAGCGGCGGCATCGAACGGCCGCAGCGGGGTCGTGAGACCGCCGACCTGGAGCCAGTCGATCGTGCCGCCATTGAGTTCGATGAAGACGTTCTGGAAGCGCTTGCTGATCTGCGATGCACCCTCCGTGACGACTTCGAGCCTGTAGTCGGTATTGAAGATGCCCTGCACGTAGACCGCGTATCGCGCGGGCTGGCCGGTGAGGTCGAGACGACCCGGGGCGACGAAGTCGATGAAGAAGTCGCCGTTCGCGTCGTAGCCGTAGGCGAAATCGCCGTTGCGTGCGAGCTCCCCGGGCGTGGACCCGTTCGGGCTGATGCGAGAGGGGGAGAACACGAGCATCCCATCGTCGATATCGCTCGACGTGGTGATGTCGAAGATGCCGAACTGCACGCCGCCGCTGAAGTCCTCGAAGGTGACGGGATGGCGGCTGCCGAGGTCGGCGCCGAGTTCGTTGAGTTTGAGGGTGACGCGGACGCGAGAGCCGGCCGCGATCGGGTTGCCGCCGTTGAGGGCGTAGACGTCGACGTCCGGGACGACGTTCGAGGGCAGGCCGAACGAGCCGCGCGGCCCGATCGCCGACTCGACGTTCACGATCTGGCGGCCTGCGGTATCGGTGAACGCCGACACGGTGCCCGCCGCGTTCGAGCCGGTGACGAAGTCGTCCGCGGTGCCGAGGATGCCGTCCGCGCCGGCGCTGATGGTGAACGTGAAGTCGCCGATGACGCGGGTTGTGAGGTCGTCCGCGGTGCCGAAGACGCCGTCCGCCCCCGCGAAGGTGATGGGGGCAGGCGCGTTGACGAGCGGGTCCGCACTGCCCGCGTCGGTGAGGGCGCTGAAGCCGGAGTTTCCGTCGTCGAAGACCTCGACGGTGAAGTTGTAGTCGCCGACGCCGCCGGCCGCGGACGAGATGTTCGGCACGCCGAAGGTGTTGTAGGTGAGAACGTTCGCGACCATCAGGTGGTACACGCCGGTCTGCTTGATGAGGAACGCCTCGCCGAACGTCGCGTCGGTCTCCGCACCGACCGGCGCGGGCAGCGGAACGACGAAGTCGCTGGGCCCGAACGATCCTTCGACGTCCCCGTTCGGATTGACGAGGAACCGGCCCGCGAAGAGCGCCGATCCCTGCATCGCGCCCAGTCGCAGAATCTGGCCAGCCTGGAGCGTGATGCGGTAGAGGTCCGTGTCGTTGGGGAATCGGAAGAGGTTGGTGTTGTGGTCGGGATGGTCGCCGATCGAGCCGCGGAGCGTGAAGGGCCGGTTCGGTGTCGGCAGGCCGTCCGGCGCGTGGTTGTCGTCGAGGACGATGTCGAGATTCACCGGCGGGTAGAAATCGATCCGGCGGATCACACCGGTCGTCGGTTCGGGCACGAAGACGGTGCCGGCGAAACCGGGCAGCTTGTCGCCGGGGTCGCCGACGATGTCGTCCTGCGAGTAACGCTCGCCCGGCGCGACCATGCCGTCGCCGTTGCCGTCGAGCGGCGCCAGCGACAGCGAAGACCGCACGTGCGACGAGCTCAGCTCGAACCGGTAGACCCCCGGCCCGGGCACGCCGGCGAGCTGCGGGAGATCGCGCTCCGTGACCGAACGATCGAAGATCACCTCGAGCTGGTTGGCCTGCGGGACGTAGTTGAGGGTGTAGTCGATCCTCTCCACGAGACGGATCTCAACCTCGCCCGTGCCGCGCACTTCCGAGACCGACAGACCGGCGGAGAAGCTCGACGAATCCATCGGCTGGTTGAAGGTGAGCACGGCGCTGTACACCCGGCTGCGCTCGGTGACCGCGAGCGAACTGACCTGGATGGGCAGCGGCGTGTGCCTGGGGTTGGTGATCTGGAAGTTGCCGTTGTTGCGTGCGGGCGCGCCGCCGGCCGTGACCGCGCCGAGGTCGCCGGTGGAGGAAACGCGGTACGACTCGGAGTTGCGGTTGGAACCTTCGATGGCGCCGACGACGCTGACGCCGGCGAGAACGGACCGCCCGCTGGCGAGGGAGTCATCGCTCGTGCCGAAGTACCCGTCCGAGCCGCGGGTAAAGCCAGCCACGACGCTCGAGCGGATCATGCTGCCGCCGATGTTCACCGTGCCGGCGAACCCGGTGGTGGCACGGTCAGCGGCATCGCCCGTGCCGCCGACCTCGGCGTCGCGCCCGAGATCGCCGCCGACCATGATCGCGCTGTCGGTGACGTTGCCCGCAATGCTGACGGCGTCGAGGAAGTCGCGCGAGGACACGAAGGAGCGGCTGAGCGACGGCGCGGAGAACGAGCCGATCGCGGAGCCGGAGCGAACGACGCCGCTGCTCATGGGGGCGTTGAGGGTGATGGAGGTGGCGACGCGGTCAACGTTGACGTGCCCGCGCATTGTGCCGCCGAACGTCACGAACCCGGTGGTGAAGACGTCGATAAGCGCATCGCCGCGCTCGTCGGGGTCGGAATCGCCGAACTCTCCGACGACGCTGATGAAAGCGGCGTTCTTGGCGGAGATCGTGCCGTGGCGGAAGTGCCCCACGACGAGGGTGTCGAGGTGCTGTCCGATCGTCACGTCGCCCGTGCCCTCGTCGTTGCCCAGCTCGATGCGCACCGCGTAGTGATCGATGTAGACGTCCGAGTCACCGAAGAGCGTCGCCTCGATGCGCAGCAGGCCGATCGAGGAGAAGTTCGTCGTGACGACGTCGAAGTTCGTCAGCGCCCCGTTCGTGGAGGTGACCACCACCGCGGACCCCTCCGTGGTGCCGGAGAGGATCACGCGGTTGGTCGCCGAATCGAACGACACGCTGCCGGGGCCGGAGAAGAAGATCGTGCCGCTGTTCAACGACGTGGCGAAGTCCAGCGACCCACCCGAGGGCACCGGCGTGCCCACGAGCGACCCGGCGGCGTTGGGATGGTTGATGGGCAGCGAAGGACCAAGCACACCCAGTCGGCCGCCCGCCGTCGCCCCCGGCGCGATGCCTTCGCTCACGACCATGGACTCGAACACGTCGCCGACGACGTTGACCTCGCCGACGTACGAGACGCCAGGCTCGGTGCGGTCGTCGAACGAGCCGTAGACCCCATCCGGCCCGTGCCAGATGCCGGCGACGATCTTGGACCGGACCATCGCGCCGCCGACGTTCACCACGTTCACGAAGCCGGACTGCGTGGAGTCGCGGTTGGCGATGCCCCTCCCGCCGGGTCGGCCGTCCTGGCCGAAGTCGCGCACTCCGGCGATGATCATCGCGTCCATGACGCTGCCGCCGACGCTGACAGCGTGGATCGAGTCGCCCGCGGCGATCACGGAACCGGTCGCAGCCGTCAGTTCGTCGTTGCGCAGGTCGCCCCCGATGGTCAGGAACCCGATCGCGTAATCGGCCTTGATCATCGCCTCGAACACGGACCCGCGGTCAACAAGGACATTGCCGATGTTCCAGCCCGCAGTGATGGTCGGCCCCTGGATGGCCGTCCCCTGCACAAGCCTGGGCGGCAGCTGGTTGCGGAAGGCGTCGTACGGCGTGGCTGCGGAACGGAACGGGTTGACGCCCATGTCGCCGAAGACGCCGTCCTCCGTGCCGAGCACCTGCACGGAGAGAACGATCCAGTCGGCATGGACGCGGCCGTAGAAGTTGCCCGCGTTGACGACCACCGAATCGACGTGCCCGTCGTACGCGATGACGCTCGCGGTCGGCAGGAACGATCCGCCATGGATGTTCACCGCGCCGATGCCGCCGGAGTAGCTCACCACGCCGCCGGCGAAGTCGCCCGTGACGTTCACGGTCCCGATGCGCCCTGCCGCGTAGATCGAACCGCTGCCGAGGAGGTCGTCCCCGGGACGGTTCGGGACCAGTCCGAGCGTGACCGTGCCGATGGTCTCGCCGGCGCGAATGTCCGTGTACAACTGGCTGCCGGCGGTCACCGTGGGCAGCGCGCCGTGGACGACGATCATGCCCGGCTTGTTCCGATCGCCGATGTGGCGTCCCGCGGTGAGGGTGTTGATGCTCCGGCGAACGTCCGCGGTGATGCGCAGGTCGCGCGACGCCGAGAGCGTGCCGACCGTGCCCCGCGAGGTGTCCGTGGCGACGTGGATCGCAAGGTCGCCCTCGTTGACGCGGATCGTCCCGATGGGGCCGGACGAGGAGACCCTACCGCTGAAGAGCGTCCGCGCGGTGATGGTGTCGATCTGGCCCTGCGGCCCGGTGACCGCGAACGCGGTGTTGTAGATGTCGTCATCGACGGACACACGCTGCAGCGGGCCGGAGACGGTGATCTCGCTGGTCCGGATGGCCTTGGCCGTCAGGTCCTCGATGCGGCCGGCCGTGAAACTGCTGGAAGCGATCACGCCGGTCGCCCGGAATCGCGGGATGTGGTTGTTCACGTCGAGATCGACGCGGGTGAAGTTCCGCCCCGATATCTCGTTGTTGATCCAGCCGAAGACGTCGATGCGGATGTCACTGTAGTCTCCCGCGGACCCGAAGGTCGAGAGCCTGTCGAGCTCGCCGCCGCTCAGAATCTCGGCGGGGTGGAACTCCAGCTCGGTCCCCTGCGTCGTGCTGTTGCGGTAGCCCGAGGCCTGCACGCGGAAGATGCGCGTCCACGCGTCGAGGATCGAGGCGTCGAAGAAGCCGTTGTCGAGACGGACATCGTTGATGATGTCCGCGCGGATGGTGGAACGGAAGACGTTCCCGTCCAGCCCGTCGACGAGGTTCACGGTGCCCGTCAGCAGCAGCGGATCGACGTAGATGAGCGACAGCCAGAAGCCGTCCAGGAGTTCCGCGCTGGCGTGTGCATCGATCATGCTCGCGCCGCGGAGGCGGATCGTGCCGATGCCCTGGGCGTCGAGCTGGTTGCCCGGACCGACGGTCGCCGGCGCGGAGTTCCGTGCGATGATCGGCGCGGAGATGAACGCGCCGGGATGGATCGCTCCCTCCGCCGTGACGAGGCGGATCTCGTCGTCCGCGAAGATGCCGGCAGTGGCAAGCGGCGAGTGCTTGGTGTTCCGGATGCCCATCCCCACGCTCACGTCGCCGATGATCGTGGCATAGAGCACGCCCACGATGCCCTCGAACTCGCCCGCGGGGACGGAGCGGTCGAAGTTGGGCCGCACGCTGACCAGCGTGGCGTTCTCGTCCTGGAGGATCACGTCGCCGATCGAGCCGCCGACGTTGACGTTCAGCACGTCGCCCGTGCGGGCCACGAGGCCGTTGAGGTAGCCGTCGAACGGGCCTCCGATGTCGTCGAGGAACGCCGTGCCCGCGTCATTGACCACGTTGCTGACGGGGCGGTGCAATCCGCCGGCCCAGTCGCCGTCGATGCTGCCCTGCGAGATGCCGAGCGGCCCGCCGACGGCCGTGTTCTTCCCGCCCTGCACGCCGAGGAACGGTCCGATGAGGCTCGGCCCCCACGCGGGAACCTGCGTCCGTCCGAGGGTACCGGTGCGGATGTCGATCGTGTCCACCCCGACGACGTCGATCGCCACGATGTCGCCCCGCGGCGTCTCGTTCGTGATCGCCTGGAGGCGCTCGCCGCCGGACTGAACGATGCGCCAGACGTCCACCTCGACGTTGCCGCGGATGCCGATCGCCGCCGCGCCGTCAGCGCCGATGATGTTGATGCGGCCGATCGAGATGGGAGCGAGCGCGTTGCCGCCGCCCTGATTGCCGGTCGAGGTGATGAGAAGCTGGCGGCCGCCGGTGAGATCGACCTGATCGATCTGTGCGATCGCGACGCCCTGGGAGACGTCGACCGGGAGGTACCGGACGATGCCGCCGAGCGCGCCGGTGGGGAGGCCGAGGATTTCGATGCGGACGCGCCCGCCGCCGTCATCGACGAGTTCGAGCGGCTGCCCGCCCCGGATCTCGACATTCGAGTCCAGGGTGTTCCCGACGTCGATGCGCGGGAAGTCAACGAACCGGACGTCGGAACCCGAACCCGTCGTCGCCACGACACCGCGATTGTCGCCGAGCCAGATGCCGATCTCGGGCGCGCCGGGATCGAACGCGATGTCCTGACTGACGAGCATCCCACCGACGGTCGATCCCGGCGGGGTCGTGAGGAGCAGGGTGCCGCCGAGCACGTGCGAACCGACACGGATCATGCCGATGCTGCCATCGCCGCCCGCGGTGCCGGTGATGACGTTCGCGCCCAGAGGGAACAGGGTCCGCTCGGTCTCGGATATCTGGTCGTACCCGACCGCGCCGCGGAAGTCGAGCATGGCGATGCGGCCGGCGACGCGCAGGTCCATGAAGATCACGTCGCCCAGCAGCCCGTCGTTCTGCGCGCCGAAGGCGGGGTTGAGGCCGGTGTGGAACTGCCCGAAGTCGCCCCCGATGACGAAGTTCACCGGCGCGGCCACGGAGCCTCGGACGTCGCGGCCGGCCGTCACGTCGAAGAGCGTGCCCTTGACGCTGAAGGTGCCGCTGGCGAGGTTGTGCGAGAGCGGGTTGTCCTCGCTCACGCCGCGCGGGTTGAAGGTCTCTGTCGCCTCAATGTCGCCGCCGTTGGCGCTGGGCCAGTACCCGGTGCCGAAGCGGAACGATCCGACGTTCCCGTTGAGCACGGTCACGCCGTTCGAGAGGCCGCCCGGGATGGTGCCCGTGTTGCCGTTCCCGCCGCCGGTGCGGTAGGCGCCCAGAGTGGTCGGCGTGAGTCCGGTGAGGGTGGCGGCGTATCCGAAGCCCGTCTGGGTGTTGTCGTCGGTCGCCTGCGCGACGCCGACGCCGGAGACGACGAGGTAGTACACGCCCGGCGCGGGAGGATCGAACCGCAGGAACTGCGACTCCTCGAAACTGCGCGTGAAGCGGGAGGCCACGAACGTGCGCTGCTGCTCGTCCACGATGCGGAAGAGCAGGTCGGTGTCCACCGCGTCCACCTGCAGAACGACCGGCTGAGCGGCGTCGCTGGCGAACGCAAAGACGTCCACCTGGTCGTCCGCGTTGATGGTGTCGCCGAAGCCGAGTTCGCCGAGAACCCGCACCGCGGTGCCGATCGAGCCGATCCACTCCGCCGACATGATGGAGTCGTTGCGGTAGGTGCCCAGGCCGAACGCCGCGCTCTGCCGGTTGCCGAGCAGGAACGGATCGCCGGCGTCGGTCAGCACGAACGAACCGAGCATGGCGCGAATGGTGGTGCGGGGGTCCGCATCGGCCGCGATCCCGAAGGTGTGCTCACGCTCAACGTAGTTCAGAATCTCGTGCGGCGGGCGGTTCACCGGGTCGCTCAGGTCGCCCAGGACGGTCACGTCGAGCACAGACCGGCCCGCGATCGCGATCTCGCCCACCGTCCTGCCGACGACGAGTTCCGCGTTCGTCTTGTAGAAGTTGTTGATGTTGAAGGGAGGCGTGTATCCCGGGTCCGCCGCCCACATCCCGGTGTCGGTCCCGGCGGTGAGCGAGCCGAGGTCGCCCGCGACGTTGATCGAACCGACGAGGTAGCCGATTGCAAGCCGCTCGACCGCGCCGGTGAACTGCGACGAGCCGTGCAGGATGCCGTGCAGCAGGATCGAACCGATCGACGCCCCGTTGAGGACGAAGAAGCCCTGGTCCGGCCGGCTGAAGCCGGTCGTGACAATGTTGCCCGCCGCGGGGCCGAGCGGGTTGTACGTGTTGGCGCTCGCGTTGTTGCGCACGAAGGGGGAACCGACGATCACGCTGCCGGGGCCGGGGGGCAGCCCCTCGACGTTCAGCCCGCCGCCCGCCTCGACGTACCACGTGTACCCGAACGGCGCGGAAGACGACTCGAAATCGCCGTAGAGACCCTCGATCGAGTCCGTGATGAAGTACTCGAACGGGAACTCGTACAGGTCGGAACCCGGCGTCGGCTGCTCGGTGGCCGTCACTTCGCCGCCGAACATGTTGAACGACGTGCGCGAGTCGGTATTGGAGAACACAATCCGCCCGATCCCGTCGTTGAAGTTCGGGATGCCGTCAGCGTCCGGGTCGACGAGCGCAAACTCCGAACTCGGCGGAATGCCGAGACGGAGCGTCCGCACCATCGCCCGGTCGTAGAGGTCGAAGAACGAGACACTCGCGCCGACGGGGCCGGTCAGCGTCGCCGAGACGCCCACCACACGCTCGTCAATCAGCTCCGCCAGCGCGCTGGAGGGCAGCACGAACTCCATGTTGTCGAGGAACATGTTCCCCGATCCCACCGTCTCGAACCGAACCCGCGCAAAGTTGACGTCCTGCCCCGCGAGGTTGTTGTCCAGCACGAGGCGCCCTATCCCGTTCGCCCGCTCGTTCTGGTTCGGGTTCTGGATCAGCGCGAGGAGCGAGTTGCCCGTGAAGACATCCGTCGCGATCGTGCCGTCGGCAAGATAGTACGAAGCCAGCACCCTGAACTGCGACGGGACAAGCCCGAACCCGTCCGGATCGACGATGTCGATCGAGAACGTGTCAAAGATGCCCACGTTCGGCAGGTCGAACTGCCAGAACTGCCCCCCGACCGCCACGACACGGATACCCAGGTCGTCCTGCTCCCCGCCGGGCATCTGCGCGATGCGGAAGTTCGTCGTCGGCGCGAAGTTGTGGATCACCCGAACTTCGGACTGGAGGAACGTGAAGTTCTGCGGGATCCCCCCCACCGCCTCGTCGTTGAAGTCCTCCTCCACCGTCTCGGGGTCGTCCGGAGCGTCGATGGTGATGTCCGTCGTGATGTACGGCCGGACGTAGGCCCAGTGCGCCGTCACCTGCCCAAGGCCCGTCGCGGGGTTCACCACGTCCGGCGTGATCGTCAGCGTGAAGAGCAACTTGCGCTCTTCGAGACGCTCGAAGTCGCACTGCCGCGCACGCTCCTCGCGCCGACGCGTCGCGCCAACGGAACCCAGCAGCGAACGGATCGACCGGCGGTTTCGACGAGAGCCCTTCATGGCGACTCCTGATCACTCAAACAGTGGTCCGGGACCGTTCCACACGCGGGCCGACGCTCCTGCACGCCGGCCGGCGACTCCCCGCAACGCTCGCCGAGCGATGCGGGCCGGTCGAGTCTGGCGCTCCGCCCATGCCCTCCGGCTCATCCCGGAACGGTCCCCGCGCGCACCCGTGCACGCGACGGGCGGAGAGGCCACAGGCTATGCCAAACGGCGACATCGCACAACTCGGCCTTCGGGGCCGCACCCTTCGGCCGGGCGCCGGCGACAAGCGGGGGTCGTCGGCCGTTCTCCCGGCGGTGCAGCAGGTCGGCGGGTCCGCGCGGACCCACGTCTGTCAGGCCCCTACGCATACCACCATACCAGGGTTCCCGACCCGCGCCAAGCCCCTCCCGAAACCCGACCCGAACCTAGAGAATCCGCCGCGAACGCGGATAACTCCCCAGCACGAACAACTCCCGGCAGTGCGTCTCCGCCTCCCGGATCGCGGCCGCCATCCCCGGGTCGTCCCGGTGGCCCTGCGCGTCAATAAAGAAGGTGTACTGCCAGTTGGTCCGGCCGCTCGGCCGCTTGTCGATGTGCGAGAGGTTGATCCCCGACCGGTGGAAGACCCCGAGCACCTCCACCAATGCCCCAGGCTTGTCCGCCGTGTTGAACATGATGGAGGTCTTGTCGTCCCCGGACCGCTTCGCGCGGTGACGGCTGATGACGAAGAACCGCGTGATGTTGTTCGGGTTGTCCTCGATCCGGGCAAAGAGCGTCTTGAGACCGTACAGGCTCCCCGCCAGTTCGGACCCGATCGCCGCCGACCCCGGCTGCGCTCCGATCGACTCTGCAACCCGGTTCTCTTCCACCGCCGTCTGCGCGGCCCGCGAACTGCTCGCCGCCGTGATCTGCTCCGCCTGCGGGTACTGGGTCGCCAGCCAGGTCCGGCATTGGCTGAACACCTCGGGCTTGGAGTGAATCCGCCGGATCGCGCTCGGCTCGCAGTTCGCCAGCAGCGCATGGTGCACCGCCAGCTGCACCTCGGCATACACCCACACCTCACCCGCATTGCGCTGGAATGCGTCGAGCGCCTCGACGATCCCGCCACCCGTCGAGTTCTCGATCGGCACCAGCCCGTAGTCCACGTGCCCGCGCCGCACCTCCGTGAAAACGCCCGCGATCTCGTGCAGATCCTCGTACGCCACCGACGACCCGAACTGCCGGACCGCCGCCAGGTGCGAGTACGACCCCGGCGGGCCGAGGTACCCGATCCGCAGCGGCTGCTCCAGCGAGAACGAGCCGCTCATCAACTCCCGGTACACGGCCTCGATCGTCCGCCCGGAGAGCGGCCCACGGTTCGCCCGCAGCACCTTCTCCAGCACCTCCGCCTCGCGATGCGGCGCATAGATCGGAATCCCCGCACCCCGCTTTTGTCGCCCGACCTGCACGACCAGGCGAGACCGCTGGTTCAACATCTTCACGAGTGCGGCGTCCAGGCGGTCGATCTTGCGGCGCAACTCGGCGAGGGCCGCGGTGTCGCGCGGCCGCTCACTCGCCGGCGCGGCCGCATTCCCCTCCACGCCGCGCGACCGCTCCGATCCCTTCCGCCCGCGCGGACGGCTCTTCGCTGCTTTTTTTTTCGCCCGTTTCTTGGCCATCTGGATCGCTACAACCGCGCACCGCCAAAGTTCAGCCAGTCGGCACGCGCGCCATGGGGTACCCCCTTATCGGCCACCCCCGCAACTTGGTCGAGCCATCGGAGCGAACCGGCACGAAACAGAAGCCCGCCGCTGCCGAACAGTATCATCGTGCAGGGGAGATTCTCGCCGCAACTTCTTGATGCTGCCGGGCTTGCCGCCGGGGCCGAACCGCTCGCCGGGTTCGCGGACCAGGCGTCGGCCGGGCTGGGACTGGCGGCCGCTGCCGTCGTGGGACTGGTCGGTGTCGCCCTTTGGCTCTTCGGTGCGAGACTGATGAAGCCTGCCGCGGCCTTCGTTGGTGCCGCCCTCGGTGCTGGAGCAGGGTTCGCGCTGATCGCGAGCGCGGCCGGCTCGGGTGCTGAGAATCAGCCCCCCTTGGCCGCGGGCGTCGGCTTCGGGGCCTTGCTCGGCCTCGGTGCCGCCCTCCTGCTGTACAGGATGGTCGTCGCCACGACCGCTGCCGCCACGTTCGCTGCCATCGGTCTTCTGGTGACCGCAGCCGCGTGGGGTCCTGCCCTCGGCTCGAACATGGTCAAACCAACCGCCGCAGTCGCCTACCCCTCCGAGGCTCAGAGCCAACCCCCCCAGGCAAAGTTCGTGATGCTGCCGAGCGGCACGATCATCCGGGCAAAGTCCCCAGACCCTGAACCCGCCCCGACGCAGGCGGGACTCCCCGCAAGTCCGCACGCCCTCGAAGCCGGCATCACCAGCCTCCGCGAGGCCTTCATCAGCATGGACCCTGCCAAGCGGAGCGGAATCCTGCTGGCCGGGATCGCTGGCGGACTGACCGGTCTGTTCGTCGGTCTCGTGTGGCCACGAAGAACTTCCGCCGCGATCAGTGCCGTCGCCGGCTCGGCTCTCTGGCTTGCCGCCGTGGTGTGGATCGCCCAGGCACACGACCTCCCGGGTACCGGCCTGACGGATCGCACTCCAGCCGCGTGGCTCATCACCTGGGTGCTTGTCGCCGTCATCGGCTTCACCATCCAGGGGCTGATGTCGGCTCGGCGCGGCGCACCGCTCCCCGCCCAGCCGGCCTGAGCGCAAAGCACCCCCGCAGCACCCCACCCACACGCCGAGTCTCGGCGCCCCCAAGTGAAGTGAGATGTTTCGCTCTTATGCCGATTCCTTGCGGGGAAGACGCAACTCGGCGAGCGACGGCCTGCGCCTCACGGCCGACTCGTCGACGACGTACTCGACGCCGTCGTTGTCAAGGTCCGGCAGTTCGTACAGCATTTCGAGCATCAACTCTTCCATCACGGCCCGCAGCGCCCGCGCGCCGGTCTTGCGCTTGAACGCCTTGTCCGCGATCGAGCGCAGCGCGCCGTCGGTGAAGGTCAGCGTCGCGCCTTCGAGGCGGAACATGTGCTGATACTGCCGCACGAGCGCATTGCGCGGCTCGGTCAGAATCTGCATCAGCGCGGGCACCGAAAGCGGCTCCAGAGGCGTGATGACGGGCAGGCGGCCCACCAGTTCCGGGATCATCCCGAACTCGATGATGTCCTCCGTCTGCACCTTTGAGAGCACGCTGAAATCGCCGTCCTCGCCCGCGCCGATCAGCCCCGGCCCGCGCGCCTGGGCGGTGCTGAACCCGATGCGGGTCTGCCCGATGCGCCGGCGGATGATGTCCTCCAGCCCCACGAACGTGCCCCCGCAGATGAAGAGGATGTTGCGTGTGTCGAGCTGGATGTACTGCTGCTCGGGGTGCTTGCGGCCGCCCTGCGGGGGGACGTTGGCCATCGTGCCTTCGAGCATCTTCAAGAGCGACTGCTGCACGCCCTCGCCGGAGACGTCGCGCGTGATGGAGACGTTGTGCGAGGTCTTGCCGATCTTGTCGATCTCGTCCACGTAGATGATGCCGCGCTGGGCCGCCTCGACCTCGAAGTCCGCCGCCTGGAGCAGCCGCAGCAGCAGGTTCTCGACGTCCTCGCCGACGTACCCCGCCTCGGTGAGCGTGGTCGCGTCACCGATGGCGAAGGGCACCTTGAGCAGCCGGGCGAGCGTGCGCGCGAGCAGCGTCTTCCCGCTGCCCGTCGGACCGATCATCAGGATGTTGCTCTTCTCGATCTCGATCGTGCTCGCGTCCTCGCTCTCGGCATGCAGCAGCCGCTTGTAGTGGTTGTGCACGGCGACCGAGAGCGACCGCTTGGCCAGTTCCTGGCCGATGACGTACTGATCGAGGTATTCCTTGATCGCGCGCGGCGATGGGATGTCGCTCAGCGCGCTGCTCGCGGAACTGACGCGACGCCGCTCCTGCCGGAAGATGTTCTGGCACAGGTCGACGCAGTTCGGGCAGATGTAGACCTCGCTCGGACCTTCCACCATCGGCCCGACCTCGCGGCTCGTCTTGCCGCAGAAGGAACAGGTCGTCACTTTGCGCCCGCGGAATCCCCCGCTGTCGCCGTGGTCGCCCGGGCCGTGCTCGCTGCCGTCGCTGCGGTTCTTTGCCATGAATCCCTCGCTCGGTCCGGTAAACACACGCCCTCGGGCGGGGCAACAGGAGTCTATCGGCGTGCTCGCCCCGCGTCTCTACTCTCGCGCCGCACAAGGGCCGAGAATTTCACGCGCGAACGCCGTCATTCTCGGTCCGTCGGCCTGGGCAGCGGCGCGCCGGTCAGGTCCACGCCGGGCGCCGCGCGGCGTTCGCCATCCGTTCCCCCGCGCGATATCGGACGCGCCTTCTCCGCGCTCCGATCCGGCGCGCCCGGAACCGCGGACCCAACCGCCTTCGACAGGAACGCGGCGCGGGCGGACTGGAACTCCTCCTCGCTCAGTTCCCCCCGCGCGCGCATCGCCCGCAGCGAGTCGAGCATTCCCGCACCCTCCTCGGACGCCGGTGCATCCTTGGCGAGCATCCGGCGCCGAAGCGCCATGATCGCCACGCCGCCGAACGAGATCGCAAGGATCATGCCGCCGATGGCGAGGATGAGCGTTGCGGTGTCGAGCGTGGGTGTCTGCATCGGCCTGTCGTCGCCTCCGTGCCGCCGCTACAGGCCGGACACGATCGCCTCGCGGATCGGCACGAGGAGCGTGGGCACGACGCGCGAGTCGATGAGTTCCTCGCCTCGCTCCGCGAGCGTAGCGATGGTCTCGGGCAGTTCGCCCAGATCGCCGAAGGGTCCGTTGCGCCGCACGGTCAGGTACACGCTGATCGGCTCCTCGCCGCGCTCGCGCTCGCGGTCCTCGCCCGACGCGGGGCGCGTCCGCACCTCGAAGTACGCCTCGTACTCCCCCCCCCCGCCGAGCGCCAGCCCCAGCACGGGCTGGCAGTCGATCGGTCCAGCGCCCGGAATCTCGGCCAGCGCGCCCAGGGGCGAGCCGCCGAGCAGCGCGCTCGCCACGATCGAGTCGTGGTTCCCGCCCGCCGAAAGGTCGAACCCATACAGCATCTCCACGAAGTCCACGTCGAGCGGGCTGACGCTCAGGAAGTACGGCGCGATCTCGGAGACCGTCCGGTGCAGGCCGTACGCATCGCCCAGCGAGTCCCCGTTCACGACGCCCGATCGGATCGAGTTTGACCGCACGGCAACCCACCGGTGCGGCGACTCGCCCGGAGGCGTGTCCAGCGACAGTTCCTCGCGGTAGCGACGGAAGTGCGACATCGACGGATACTGCCGCCGCAGACGCTCGAAGAGTTCCAGCGTCTGCTCCCGCCCGCGCGGCAGGTCGAGCTTCAGGCTCACCTTCTGGTTCACGTAAAAGTCCGAGCACAACGCCCGGTAGCTTGCCGACATCTCGAACACCTCCAGACCTCCCGACCAGTCTATCGACCGCGGCTCGCCGCACCGGCGAAAGTCAGCCCAGCAGCCACCGCAACACCGCCCCCGCGTCGCTCAGGTCCGCCATCACCGCGTCGGCGCCCGCCGATTGCAACGCATCCGGTGAGAACGAGCCTGTCGCCACCGCCAGTGATCGGCATCCGTTCGCCCTCGCGCACGCCACGTCATGCACCGTGTCTCCCACGATCGTCACCCGATCCGCCCGCACCGGCTCCGCAAGCACGCTCTGGTACCGAGCGATCGCCACCGCGGGCAGATGATCGCGGCTGGGCGGCTCGTGCGGCGACTCATCACCCCAGACACGCACGGGGAAGCGGTCGGCGTCCAGGCTGCACGCACCCAGTTTCAGCCGACCCGTCTCCTCGAAGTTGCCCGTCAGCAGGCCGATCGTGACGCCGGCCTCGCGGGAGAGCGCGTCCACGACGGCATGAACGCCCGGCAGCGCGCGCGCAACTCCCGGCGTGCCCAGCCCTTCAACCAGCGCAGCGCGATACTCTCGTCGCATCGCCGCCCTGCGATCCGAGGTTGGCTCCAGCCCGTTGCGCACCAGCAGGTCCGCCAGGATGAGAGGGTCAAGCCGGCCGGCGAACTCCACACCCTCCGGCGTGAACGAAGGCCCGTAGAGCCGACGCCCGGCCTCAGCCATCGCGTGCCGGCCCACACCGCTGGTCGTCACCAGCGTCGCGTCGATGTCGAACAGAATCAGCATGGATGGCTCGGGGGCCGATGCTACGCCGCGCCGGCCGGAACGCATCAGGTCAGCACGCGGAACTCTCGCTCGCCCTCGATCACGCTCGCCGCGTCGGCCCGCTCATCCCGGATAAACCCGCTCATCCGTTCGCGCAGGTCGATCAGGAACAGTTCGATCTCCGGCGCCTCGCCCTGTGCCTCGACCGTCACGGCACCGTCCGGCTCGTTGCGGACCCAGCCGGTGAGGGCGTAGGACTGCGCCAAGTGGCGTGTGGTGGCGCGGAAGCCCACCCCCTGCACGTGCCCACGGAAAACGATTCGACGCCGTTCCATGCTGGCAGTCTCCCCGATCCGTGGGCCTGCCGCCACCCGCGTCCGATAGCCGCGAACCAGTCCAATCCTATTAATCTACGAACAAGAGGTCGGGAGGGTGCCGCAAGGCACGGACGATTCTCATAAGTATTGATCAGGCAACGATTTGCAGGTCTATCCCCCGGGTTTCGTTGATTCCCGTCGGACCTGTGCTAGCGTTGCAAGGTTGGACCAGCGGGGTCGCTCGCTCATCGTCCCGTCATGGCATCGTCCCGACGGGCAGCACCGTTCCCGAGCGATACCGAATGCGGGGCCGTCCGCGCAACAAGCGCCCCATCGGATGGGCGCACGCCACGCGCGGCTAGACACGGACTCTCGCGCGGACTCCGTCCGCTCCCCGTCGTGACCAGCAGGACGCTTGGTTCGGGAGCACGCCGGCGCTCGACCGGCCTGACGGACGCGACATCTGTGGCCGATCAGAACGCACAACGATCCGACCGCGAGCGCGTGCGCGACGCCTCCGACATCGCGCGCATCGTCGGCGAGCACGTCGCCCTGCGGGCGCGCGGACGCGAGTACGTCGGCCTCTGCCCATTCCACGACGACCATCGCCCCTCGATGAACGTCGTCCCCGCGAAGCAGATCTTCCACTGCTTCGTCTGCGGCGCGGGAGGAGACGTCTTCACCTTCGTCCAGAAGTACCACCGCATGGACTTTCCCGAAGCCCTGCGCTATCTCGCCGAGCGCGCAGGCATCCAGTTGACACGCCGCGACGCGCCCCGCTCGGCGGACGGGCTCTCGCGGGCGGACCTGCTCGCCGCGAACGCCGAGGCGCAATCGTTCTTCCAGGCCCTGCTCCGCCACGACGAGCACGGCCTGCCTGCCCGCGCGGTCATCGAACGGCGCGGCATCTCGCCCGAGATGGTCGAGCGGTTCGGCCTCGGCGCTTCCCCCGACCGCTGGGACGGGCTGCTGCTCCGCCTCCGGCAGCGGCAACTGGACGTCCGCCGGTTCGTCGCCGCCGGGCTGCTCCGCGAGAAGGACGGCGGGTGGTACGACACTTTCCGCAACCGCCTGACCTTCCCCATCCACGACAAGGCCGGCCGCGTGATCGCCTTCGGCGGACGACGCATCGACGACAACGACGACCCGAAGTACCTCAACTCGCCCGAGTCCGCCGTTTTCGACAAGTCCTCGGCGATCTTCGGCATCCATCAGGCCGCCCGCGCGATCCAGCGCGAGGGCGTCGCCATCATCACCGAGGGCTACACCGACGCGATCGCGTGCCACCAGGCGGGGTTTGAGAACGTAGTCGCCACGCTCGGCACCGCGCTCACGCGACAGCACGCCGCGGAACTCCGCACTCGCTGCGATCGGATCGTGCTGCTCTTCGACGGCGACGCGGCCGGACTGAAGGCGGCCGATCGCGCCGCGGAGGTCTTCTTCTCCCAGCCCGTGGACGTGCAGATCGCCACGCTGAACCGGCACACCGATGCCAAGGACCCCGACGAACTCCTCAAGCGACCCGACGGGAAGGAGGTCTTCCGGCGCGTCATCGAGGCCTCGGTTGAACTGCTCGAGTACAGGTTCCAGCGGCTGCGCGAGCGCGTCGCCGGGGCCGGGCTGTCCGCTCTCGAACGGGCGACAACGGAGGAACTGGCACTGCTGAGCGACCTGGGCCTGGCCCGGGCGGAGCCGATCCGGCGTCAACTGGTCATCCGCAGGCTCAGCGAGGTCACGGGTCTGGACGACCGCACGCTCGCTCAGGCCGCCAGGGCCGGCGCGAAGCGCAGGCCGGAGCCTACGGACGACGACTCCGGCGACGCCGCGCCGAGCGACCGCCTCGCGACGGCCCGGCTCGGGCCGGCGGAGACCGCCATCGGGTGCCTGCTCTGCGACGGCAGCCTGTGGGAGATTCTCTCTGAGGACCAGCGCGACGGCATCCTCGCCGCGGGCTACGCTTCGCCCCGAATGCAGTCGCTCGCCCGTGCCGTCGCCCGGATCACGCAGCAAGGCCGCGCCCCCGGACTGGACGAGGCGCTCGCCGCCTCCGACGAAGAAGCGACGGCCGCCGCGGCGGTCGAACTGCACCAGCGCATCTGGCGTGAGACGGACGAAGACGAGGCTCGCCTGCGTGCGTTGCTGCTCGACTGCGCGACGCGGGCCGTCGTGCTGCATCGGCACGCGGTCCCCGCGCCGTCGGACGACGCGGCAGCCGCCATCGAACGGATCAGGTCGAAACACCGCGCCCTGGGCGGGGATGCGCTCGCGCTCCCGCGTCCCGCGGCCGGCATGGGACAGAGTTGAGGAAACGAGCGTGCGCCATCGACGGCGCTTCAGTGCAGCGCAGGACCATCTTCATCGGGGGGCGAGGGACGCCCCGGGGAGAGCGCAGTGATCAGCGAACTTCATCCGGCATTGGCACAGATGATCGAGGTCGGGCGGCAGCGGGGCTGGCTCTCCTACGAGGAGCTCAACAACACGCTGCCCGACGAGATGGTCGACCCGGACCGCATCGACGAACTGCTCGCCATCATGGACGCGCAGGGCATCGAGATGGTCGATGAACTCGAGTACCGCGCCCGCTTGCGCCGCGACTCGATCAAGCGAGGCGACGAGCCGGGGCACAACCCGCTCATCGGCACGCCGCTCGGCGGCGCGGGCGCGGGCCTGCCCAAGCAGTTCCGCGCCATGAGCGTGGCCGGGGGCGAACGGACCGAGGTCTCCGCCGCGCTCCAACGCGAACTCTCCAAGGACGCACGCGCCGAGATGACTCAGGCCGCGATCGATGTCGCCGAGGCCGAGGCCCTGGACCCGGAGGCCCTGCAGCGCGAGCTGGAGGAGTCGTCCTCGGACGAGCCGGACGGCCGGCGCATCGACGACCCGGTGCGGATGTACCTGACGCAGATGGGTTCGATCCCGCTGCTGACGCGCGAGGAGGAGATCCGCCTCGCCAAGAAGATCGAGACCACGAGGATGATCTTCCGTCGTCGCTGCCTCGAGAGCGACTACGTCGTGCAGCAGGCGGTGGAGACGCTGCGGATGGTGGACGCCGGATCCCTCCCCTTCGACCGCACGATGCGCATCTCGACGGCGGAGGTGAACGCGAAGGAGAAGATCGCCCGGCGCATCCCCGCGAACCTGCGCACGATCGAGCAGCTGCTCGCGCTCAACCGATCGGACTGGGCGGCGATCGAGTCGGCCCGCAAGCGCGACCGGCGCAAGGTCGCCGCCCTCAGCGAGCGGATCGCCACGCGCCGCAGGCGCATGGCCGCGCTCACCGAGGAGCTGAGCCTGCGCACCGGCCGCATCATCCCGCTGATGCGCAAGCTCCGCTCGATCAGCAAGAAGATGACGGACCTCGAAGCCGAGCTGCTGAAGGCGGAACGCTTCCCGAAGCGCTACGACCCCGAGGACGTCGAGGTCATGCGCGACGAACTGACCGGACTGCGCTCTCTCGTCCTTGAAACCCCGCAGGAACTGGCGGCCCGCGTCCGCGCCATCAACACCGTCTTCTGGGAGTACGAGCAGGCCAAGCGCGATCTGTCGGGAGGCAACCTGCGCCTCGTCGTCTCGATCGCCAAGAAGTACCGCAACCGCGGCCTCTCGTTCCTGGACGTCATCCAGGAGGGCAACACCGGCCTGATGCGCGCGGTTGACAAGTACGAGTACAAGCGCGGGTACAAGTTCTCGACCTACGCGACGTGGTGGATCCGTCAGGCGATCACCCGCGCCATCGCCGACCACGCCCGCACCATCCGCATCCCCGTCCACATGATCGAGACCATGTCGCGCCTGCGCAACCTGCAGAAGCAGGTCCACCAGGAGACGGGCGTCGAGCCGACGCTGGACGAGCTGGCCGAGATGTCGGGGATGAACATCGCCGAGGTGCGCCGCGTGATGAAAATCTCGCGCCACCCCGTCTCGCTCGACCGCCCCGTGGGCGAGAGCGAGGACAGCTACTTCGGCGACTTCATCGAGGACGAGTCGCAGGCTCAGCCGACCGAGAACGCCGCCCAGGACATGCTCAAGCAGCGCATCGAGGCCGTGCTCAAGACCCTCACCTACCGCGAGCGCGAGATCATCAAGCTCCGCTACGGCATCGGCGACGGGTATACCTACACGCTCGAAGAGGTCGGACGCATCTTCAAGGTCACGCGCGAACGCGTGCGTCAGGTCGAGGCAAAGGCCATTCGTAAACTCCAGCACCCCGTCCGCGCCCGCAAACTCCAGGGCTTCGTGGACGGCTCCGTCTACCGCGAGGTACGCGCAGAGCCGGAGACCCCCGACGAAGCGAACGGCGTGCTCGCCGAGCACGACGCAGCCATCGACCGCGAGGACGCCGACTTCGACGCCGGGAACTGACCCGCCGCCGGATGCCTTTCCGCTCCGGGGGCCGGCCACCCCACCGTTCCGTGGCGGCCTCGTCTTCGTCTACCCCTGCAACCCTCCCCCTCGAATCGCGCCCTCCCGTCTCGCGTGTACGCTCACGCCATGGGCAAGGCGCTCCTGACCGTCCTCCTCCTCGTCGCATCAAACGTCTTCATGACCTTCGCGTGGTACGGCCACCTGAAGGCGAGGTCTTGGACGCTCTTCACCGCAATCGCCGTCTCATGGCTCATCGCTCTCCCCGAGTACCTCCTCCAGGTGCCCGCCAACCGCATCGGGCACGTCGGCATGGGAGGCCCGTTCACGGCCCCGCAACTCAAAATCCTCCAGGAGGCCATCACGCTCACCGTCTTCACCGTGTTCGTGCTGGCGTTCCTGAAGGAGAAGCCGCGAATCAACGACTACGTGGCCTTCGCGCTCATCATGCTCGCGGTCGTTGTCGCGATGTGGGGAAAGGGCGGCCCACTCGTGCCGGCGAACGAATCCGCCGAACGAACCGTGAGCGTGAGCGAACGGTCGAGCGCACCGGGCGCCGAAGCACACTGAGCGCAAAGAAACACGCGGACGCCGGGGCGTCCGCGTGTTCCGTGAGTGTGCTGTGGTCAAGCCGTTCAGCGGCGACGGCGCAGCCCCGCGAGGGCCGCCAGACCGACCAGTGCCAGGCTTCCGGGTGCGGGAACCGAGATCGACCAGACGCTGTACCCGCCCGGCAGGCCCTGGACGTGCTGGGCGATGCGCCAGGTTGGGTCGCTCGCGGTGAGCGCGCTCTTCACGTCGCCGAAGGTCGTGCCGCCGGCGTAGTCGAAGCGGATCGTGAGCGACTCGGTCCCGCCGTGGTTGATCCCGTTGTGCGCGGGTGGCGGGTTGGCGTCGGTGGAGTACAGGTTGCCGCTCCAGGAGCCGCCATAGTTCAGGCCCGGCTGAGCGGGGTTCGGCGGCGTCGCGCCGTCGGAGAAGTCCACGCCCGCCGACTCGAAGACGATCGAGCCGCCGGTCAGGCCGCTGAACTTCTCGAAGTAGATGGCGGTAACGACCGACGAAGCGGTCGAATCGTTGTAGAACGTGATGTCGATGTACGTGCCGCCGTCCACGAGGTCCGCCCACAGGTCCAGACCGCCGACATCGGCGTTGTCGGCGTTCTCGTAGACGAACAGGTCCACGCGGTCAGCGAACGCCGACCCAGCGCACACGGCCACCACTCCGGCAAGGCACAGCCCCGCCACCCCGGGCTTCACACGGATCATGTCACTCTCCTCGTCTCTTCTCTCGTTCTGCCGACCGCCCCACTCAGACGCACAGAGCGCCGGAGGAATCATGTGGCGTTCGGCCATCTCTCTCGCCGGAGAAGATACGGCACGGAGGGCCGGGTTGGAAGCCCTAAGCGCATAAAAAGACTCCATTTAGCGAGTTTTCCCCCGGTTATTGCCCGGTCTGGCCGCCAGTGATCACACCGGTACATATGTTCGTATCACGTTTGTGCTTCTGTTAGCCTGCGAATCGCCAAACGGAACCCGACTCCCTATCCAGCGAAGTCCCCGTGATCCCCGCCCGGATCAACTCGATCGGGATCGCGTTGTGCGCCAGCACGACGTCGTGGAACTCCCGATCGGTCATCCGGCCCCGGCCCACCGTCTCCTCGTGCAAGGCGCGCAGCTGCAGGCCCCCGATCATGTAGGCGACCTGGTAGAGCGGGCCGTAGTCCCCGCCGACGTAGCGGCGCACTTCGCTCGTCGCGCCGAGCCGCTCGTGCCCGACACGCTCGACGAGGAAGGCGATCATCTCGTCTGTGGTCATCTCGCCGAGGTGGAACTTCAGGCTCACGATGATGCGGGCGCAGCGGTGCATGCGCCAGAACAGCATCCCGATGCGGTCCTCCGGGCCGCGCGCAAAGCCCTTGTCCCACAGAAGCATCTCCCAGTGCAGCGCCCAGCCTTCGACAAGGAACGGCGTCCGGAACAGCGACCGGTACGGCCGCTCTCGCCGCGCGACGAACCCCTGCAAATGGTGGCCGGGGATGAGCTCGTGAGCGGCGACGATGCGGGTGAAATGCCGGTTGTTCCCCCGCATCGACATCAGTTTGTCGTCGTGCGGCATCGCGTCGGTCGGATACGCCACCAGAATCTGCTGGTTGTTGTACGCGGCGAAGGGGAGCGTCCGCTGGCCCTGCGGCGAGAGCATCGTCAGCCGCCATGCCTCCTCGCACAGCTCGGGCACCGTGACGAGGTCGTGCTCCTTCACGAAGTCGATGCCCTGCCGCGCCAGGTCCGCCATCAGCGCAGCCTGCCCGCCCGGCGGCTCGTGCAGGTTCTTGACGTGCTCCAGCGCGCCCCGCCAGTCATCGCCGAAACCGAGTTCGCGCGACGCCCGCAGCATCTCCGCCTCGCACCAGGCGAACTCGCGCTCGGCGATCGCGATCAGTTCCTCGGGCGAGTACGGGATGAACTCCGTCGCCAGGTCCGCGAGCAGCTTCTCGCGGCCGATCGGGTCGCCGATGAGCGGATCGTCGTCCTTGCCCTTCAGCCCGGCGACCTGCTCTCGCAAGTGCTTGGCGTAGTCGGCCATCGCCGCCGCTGTCTGCTCGTGCGGCTTGCGCACCCACCACGAGAACTCGGGCACGTAGCCGTCGTGGTAGCGGAACCAGTCCTCCAGGGTCCGACGCAGCGCGTCCGTGGCCGAGGCAGCACGGGCCGCGACAACCGGCGAGACGAACAGCGCATCGCCCGGCTCCTCGCCCTCCTTCTTCTTGCGCCCCGCATCGATGCGCGCTCGCACCTCGCCGATCTCCGCCTCCACCCTCGACAGCCGATCCGCCCACTCGCGCGGCGCCGGCTCCGCCATCCGTGAACGCGACATCGCCAGGTCGATCACCAGCCGCCGGAACGGCAGCAACGCGTCCATCTCCGCCAGCCTCGCCCGCGTCAGCGCCTGCTCCGCTCGCTCGGCGGCGAGGTGCGTGCGCATCAGCACGTAATCGATCCTGCCCTGCTGATCGAGCGCCTGGAAGTCAACCGCTCGCAATCTCGCCTCCCACTCTTCGAGCAGCGCGTCCGTCCGGTCGAGCGCCTCCTCCGACCACGGCCAGTCGTAGAACGACCGCACCGAACCCCGGTCCGCGGTGTACTTCTGCACGAACTCGGCCAGATCGCGGCCCGCTTGCGCCCGCGCCGACACCGGCGCGACGAGGCACGAGGCAACGAAGAACACGACGCACGCCAGCAGCACGATTCGATTCACGGGTCTTGCTCCGTTCGGGTTGGACGACGGAGCATACCGGCATCACCGCCAGCACAGACCCTCGGGCAGCGAGCCGAGGTTCTCGCACCCGTTCTCGCGGACGATCACGACGTCCTCGATCCGCACCCCGCCCCGCCCCTTGGCGTACAGCCCCGGCTCAACGGTGACCGCGTCGCCCGCGACGAGCGCGGGACCACCGAGATCGAGCAGCGGCGGCTCGTGCACCTCCAGCCCGACACCGTGCCCGAGACCGTGCTGGAGCGAGCAGAACCCCTCGGGCGCCTCGGGCGCCAGAAGCGACCGATCCCATCCCGCACGCTGGATCGCCGCGAGGGAGGCCTTGTACGCTGCCTCGCCGGTGACACCTGCGCGAATCGCCGCTATCCCTGCGGCCTTCGCCTGCACCACCGCGCCGTGCATGGCGACGAGCCAGTCCGGCGCGTCGCCATGGACGACTGTGCGCGTGCAGTCGCCGCAGTACAGCGTCGCCCGATCCCGCGGGAAGACGTCCACGATGATCGGCTGCCCGGTGCGCAGCGGCCCGCGGCCGAGGTTGTGGCAGTCTTCGCCCTCTGGGCCGTAGGCGACGATCGCGGGCGCGTTCTCGTAGTTGCGTTCGAGCAGGTAAACGTCGATCATGAAGCGCAGGCGTTCCGCGGTGAGCGGCTCGCCCCCGTGCATCAGCGCGCCGTCGCGTGCGGCCGCCGCCCGCGCGATGGTTTCACACGCCATCCGGACGGCGGACTCGGTCATGGCCTGGGCGGCTCGCATGGCGTCGACCTCGCGCTCGTCCTTGCGGCGCCGGTCGCTCACGCCGAGGTCCGGGTCGAGTTCGACCGCGATCCCGGCCGCACGAATCGTCTCGGCGAAGATCAGCGGCAGCGTGCGGTCGGCCCGCACCGTTCGAACTCCCGCCCGCACGAGACACTCGGCTGCCGCCTGGGCCGTGGCGGTTTCCCTGTCGCCCGCCAGCCCGCCCTCGGGCGCGAAGTCCGCGGGGCAGGCGACGCGGTCCGCCTTCGCGTGTTTGCGGGCGCGTCCCATCTCGATGTCGCGGATGATGAGCGTTCGCGTCGGCCTGCCGTTGCTGCCGGGTGTCTCGATGAACGCCGCCGGATCGCCCGCGCTGAAGCGGATGGCGTGGTAGAGCGCGAAGTTTCGGGCCGGAATTCCCGCGATGATCGTGGCGTTCGGCAGGGACATGCGTGCCTCCAGTGGGCAACTCTACGCCCGCGCGCACGACGCCCCGACCACCCTCTCCGAGCCTCGGCGGAGCGAGCGTAACCGCCCCCGGCGCGCTACAATGAAAGGCCTGTTTCCGAGGCTCCCGGCACGCCCTCAACCACCTCCCGGGCGCACGCCCTTCGATGCCTCTCCGCCACCCCTCGGAACGCCACCACCACGAGAGCGAGCGACCACCCGAATGGCCCAGAAGCACCCCATCGAAACGCCCGCGGCCGCGCCGGTCCGGGCGGCGAAGGTCGAGGTCGAACCCGTGTCCAACCGCCCCGACGGCGCCTACGGCGAAGAACAGATCAAGGTGCTGGAGGGGCTCGACGCCGTCCGCAAGCGTCCGGGGATGTACATCGGCGGCACGGGCCTCAACGCCCTGCACCACCTCGTCTATGAGACCGTGGACAACTCCATCGACGAGGCGATGGCCGGTTTCGCCACCATCGTTGCCGTCTCCATCCAGGCCGACGGATCGTGCACCGTCATCGACGACGGGCGAGGCATCCCGGTCGGCCCCATGAAGCACGAGGACCCCGCACTCAACGGCAAGCCGGCCGTCGAGGTTGTGATGACGCGCCTGCACGCCGGAGGGAAGTTCGGCCAGGAAGGGAGCGCGTACAAGGTCTCGGGCGGCCTCCACGGCGTGGGCGTCTCGTGCGTCAACGCACTCTCTGAGTGGCTCGAATGCGAGGTCTGGCGCGACGGCAAGGTCTATCGCATCGAGTTCGCCCGAGGGCGCGTCAGCAAGCCGCTGCACGTCGTTGGCGACATCCCCCCCAGCAGCGCACGCCGCACCGGCACCACTGTCACCTTCATGCCCGACCACGAGATCTTCCCCGATACGACCTTCAACTACCAGACCCTCGCGACTCGACTGCGCGAACTCTCCTACCTGAACCCCGGCGTCTCGATCCGCCTGAGCGACGAGCGCGTCGGGCCGGACGGCAAGCCGCGCCACGACCTCTTCCGCGCCGAGCACGGGCTGGTCGAGTATGTCGAGCACCTGATGGCGGGACGCAACGCCATGTGCGCACCGGTGCACCTGCGCCGCGAGGACCCCGACAGCGGCGTCGTCTGCGAGGTCGCCCTCCAGTACCACGACGGCTACAACGAAACTCTGCTGACCTTCGCCAACAACATCAACAACGTGGACGGCGGCACGCACGCGCAGGGCTTCAAGGTCGCCCTCACACGCACGCTGAACGCCTACGCCCGCAAGGCGGGGATCATCAAGGAGAAAGACCCCGTCCCCACCGGCGAGGACCTGCGCGAAGGCCTCATCGCCATTGTCAGCGTCAAACTCCGCGACCCGACCTTCAACAACCAGCCCAAGGAGAAACTGCTCAACCCGGAGGTCGAGGGCATCGTGGCGGCCGCGGTTTCAGAAGCGCTCGAAGCCTGGCTCGAGGAGCACCCCTCCGAGGCCAAGCGGCTGTGCCTCAAGGGCATCGTCGCCGCACAGGCCCGCGAGGCCGCCCGCAAGGCCCGCGAACTCACACGGCGCAAGAGCGCGCTCGAAAGCGGCTCGATGCCGCACAAGCTCCGCGACTGCAAGACCCGCGACGTGGACCGCTCCGAACTCTTCATCGTCGAAGGCGACTCTGCGGGCGGCAGCGCGACGCAGGGACGCGACGTCGAGACGCAGGCCATCCTGCCCCTGCGGGGCAAACTGCTCAACGTCGAGAAGGCTCGCATCGACAAGGTGCTCGCCTTCGAGGAAATCCGCACGCTCATCTCCGCGCTGCGCTGCGGCATCGGCGAGGACTTCGATGCCTCGCGCCTCCGCTACGGCAAGATCATCATCATGACCGACGCGGACGTGGACGGCAGCCACATCCGCACGCTGCTGCTCACGTTCTTCTTCCGGCAGATGCCGGAACTGATCCGCCGCGGCCGAATCTACTGCGCCCAGCCGCCCCTGTACCAGCTGATCCGCAAGGGCAAGGGCCGGTACGTGCTCAACGACCGCGAACTGGCGGACGTGTTGAGCGAACTCGGTCTCGACGGCGCACACCTCTCGGTGAGGCGAACCGACGCCGATCCGGGGCAGGTCGTCGAGGAACGGCGCATCGAGGGCCAGCCGCTGCTGCGAGCGGTCCGGCTGCTGCGCCGCCTGAACGAACTGGTCGAAATCGCCGAGCGTCGCGGCGCGCCCTTCGCAGACCTGCTCGCGGCCCGCAGCGACGACCCGGAGGGGAAGCGCCGCCTGCCCACCCGCAAGGTCTCGTGGCGGGGCGAGGATCGCTACGCCTGGAGCGAGGAGCAGGCCCACGCCATCCTCGAAGCCGAGGGTCTCCGGCTGGCCGATGAAACCACCGCGCCGGTGAACGGGCACGCCGCCGCCGACCCGCGTCCGGTCGCCGTCATCCGCGAACTGCACGAGAACCGTGAACTGGAGCGCGTCTTCGTCGATCTCGAATCCGTCGGGCTTGCCATCGACGACTACTCGCTCGTGCAGGAGGAGTCCGTGACCGGCGAACGGCTGCCGGCTCGCTTCGCCTGGGTGACGACGAAAGCGGCAAAGCCGCAGAGCAACAGACCGACAGACGCCGCGGAAGCGGGCGGGGATGCCGAACAGGCCGACAGCCCGCCCGCCGAGGAGCAGTCGAACGTCGTCGAGGCGCCGAACCTGCCCGCGATCCTCTCCGCGCTGCTGGACCTCGGGCGGCGTGGGCTGGAAGTCAAGCGTTTCAAGGGACTCGGTGAGATGGACGCGGAGCAACTCTGGGAGACCACCATGGACCCCACGCGCCGCACGCTCCTGCGCGTGAACTGGGACATGGGCCAGGAGGCCGAGTTCCTCTTCAGCACGCTGATGGGAGAGCAGGTCGAGCCGCGACGCAAGTTCATCGAGGACCACGCCCTCGAGGTGAAGAACCTCGATGTCTGACGGTGCATGGCGGGCGGTCGAGGCCGCGCTCGGCGTGCCCGTGCGCGCCGCTTCGCGCCTCTCCGGCGGGTGCGTGGCGCAGGCCTGGCGGCTCGACCTCGAAGACGGGCGGGTCGTCGTCGCCAAGCTCGGCTCCGTCTCCGATCGCCTCGACCTCGAGGGCTGGATGCTGCGCGAGCTGGCGGGGCGGTCTCGCCTGCCCGTGCCGGCCGTGCTCCACGAATCGCCGGAACTGCTCATCATCGACTTCGTCGAGGGCGGCGACCCGATCGATGCCTCGGTCGAGCGCCACGCCGCCGAACTGCTCGCAGACCTGCACGCCGTGCGCGGCCCATCGTTCGGGATGGAACGCGACACGCTCATCGGCGGCCTGCCGCAGCCGAACGCGACGTGCGATTCGTGGGTCGCGTTCTACGCCGAACACCGACTCCTCCACATGGGGCGCGAGGCGCTGGCGCACGGCGGCATCGAGACCGCGGTCATGCGCCGAATCGAGTCGCTCTGCTCGCGGCTCGGCGAGATCATCGACGAGCCGCCTCACCCGTCGCTCCTCCACGGCGACGTCTGGGGCGGCAACGTCGTCGCGCGTGCGGGACGCGTCGCGGCCTTCATCGACCCCGCGACCTACCACGGCCACCCGGAGGTCGAACTCGCCTTCATCACGCTCTTCAACACTTTCGGACGGGCGTTCTTCGAACGCTACGCCGAACTGCGGCCGCTCGACGACGGCTTCTGGCACCGGAAGCGTGATGTCTACCTGCTCTATCCGCTGCTCGTCCATGCTCGGCTCTTCGGCGGCGGGTACGGCGCGCAGGCTGCATCGATCGTCCGCGGCCTCGGGTTCTAGGACCTTGACCCGCACAACGGGCGTGTTCCGCGACATCCGGGCATCGACCGGGGGGATGGGCGAACGAACCCCCGCCCTCGTGTCGATACACCCCCCGGGACTCGGGGATCACGGTGGCCATGCAGACGCACGAAAGCGAACGCCGAGCGCGCGACGAACTCGGACCCGTGTCGCGCCCCGCTTACCAGGGCCGATGGCACTTCCTCTACGGCACGATGCTCATCGTCATGGCCGCCGTGACGCTGGGCAGCCACGTCCGGCTGCAACTCGAACTCAACTCCTACACCTCGCCCGACCCCGCGATCGACGCTTCGGTGCGCGTCCGTCGCCACGCCCGCGATCTCGCGATCGACGCCGCCTCCGCGATCGAGGCCGCCGCGGACAGCGACTCGGTCGGTGTTCGCCGCTACGCCAACAGCGCTTCCCATTCCGTGCGCGCCATCGGCGCGACGCTCGAGACGCTCGTCGCGCAGGGCGAGAGCCCGCCGCAGCCCCCCGAGGCGTTGAGCTACGCCGATCGCCTGGCGAGCCTCCATGCCGACGCCAGGGCCGCCGTGGAGGAGCTCGCCGCGGCCGAGACGGGGGCGGGGATCGGCTCCATCGTCCCCATCTGCCGCGGCATCGAGGTGCTCAGCGCGCAGATGGTCGCGCTCATGGATCAGGCCATCCGCGACCTCACCGTCCTGCACGACGAAGAGCACCGCAGCCTCAGCCGATCCAGCCTCGCGCTCGCCGCGGTGACCGCGCTGCTCTTCACCGCGTACGCGGGCCTGATGCTCGGGCCTGTGGCGCGCACCGTTCGCGCCCAACTCAGGGAACTCGAACGCGCCCGCGCCGTCGCGATGGAGGGCATCCGCGCCAAGGGCGAGTTCCTCGCGAACGTGACGCACGAACTGCGCACGCCCCTGACCTCGATCCTCGGCTACGCGGAGCTCCTCCGGGACTCTCGCACCCCCGAGGCAGAGCGCGCCGAATACGTCGAGATCATCCACAACAACGGCACGCACCTTCTCCAGCTCATCAACGACCTGCTCGACCTTGCCAAACTCGACGCGGGACGCATGACCGTCAGCCGCGTCGCCTGCTCGCCCGCCGAGATCGTCGAGCAGACCGTGCAACTCCTGCGGCCGGCCGCCGAACGAAAACGGCTCAGCCTCGAGTACGTCATCCACGCCGGCGTGCCCCGGGCCATCGAGTCCGACCCCGACCGCCTCCGCCAGGTGCTTGTGAATCTCGCGGGCAACGCGGTCAAGTTCACGTTCTCGGGCGGCGTGCGCATCGAAGTCCACGCCGAAGGCGATCCAGACCGCCCAGCCGCCATCCGCTTCGAAGTGCATGACACCGGCATCGGGATCGACGAGGAAACGCAGCGCCGGCTGTTCACGCCCTTCGTGCAGGCCGAGACGGCGACCACGCGCCGCTTCGGCGGCACTGGACTCGGCCTCGCGATCTCGAACGATCTCGCCCGCCTGCTCGGCGGCAGAATCGCCGTTCAGAGCGAGCGCGGGAAGGGGTCCGTCTTCACGGTCCGTCTCAATCTCGCTGGCTCTCATCCCACGGCCTCGCCCACCCCGCTCGACACCGCTCATCCCCTGCGGGGCGTTCGCGTCCTCCTCGCCGAGGACGGCGACGACAACCGCCGTCTGCTCACCCACCTGCTGCGATCCTCCGGCGCGCACGTCGAGACCGCGCGCAACGGCTTCGAGGCCTGCTCGCTCGTCGAGAACGCCCAGACCCCCTTCAGCGTCATTCTCATGGACCTCCAGATGCCGGAACTCGACGGCCTCGGCGCGGTGCGCAAACTCCGTGCCTCGGCATGCCGCACGCCCATCATCGCGCTCACCGCCAACAACCGGCCGAACGATCGCGACGCGTGCTTCCAGGCCGGGTGCGACGATTACCTGGTCAAGCCGATCGAGCGGGCGAAACTCATCGCCGAATGCCGCCGCTGGCACGACGAGGGCGCACGGACAGCGCCGGACAACCGGGCCGCGGCGTGACGATCGGAAGGGCGACTGACGGGACTCGAACCCGCGACCCCCTGGACCACAACCAGGTGCTCTAACCAGCTGAGCTACAGTCGCCGTCTCGCGCCGGCCGGATCGCTGCCGACCGACACCAACCATAAGCCTCCCCGCGACTTCCGGTCAACGCCCGCATGTTTCGCTGGCCGGATCGCGCCCCCATACCTACCCTTCCCATCCCATCCCGAACGACCACCGGAGGCCCGCAATGCCGACCGCCGCACCCGTCGCGCTCGACCTCGCCCCGAACCGCGTCGTGGACGCTACGTCCGCGGCCGTGCTGATCGAGCGTGCCTTGGCGGCCGGTGAGGGGCGACTCGCTTCGAACGGCGCGCTTGTCTGCCGAACCGGCGACCGCACCGGCAGAAGCCCGAAGGACAAGTACCTCGAAGACACCCCCGCCATCCACGATCGCATCGCGTGGGGATCCGTCAACCAGCCGATCTCGCCAGAGGCATTCGAGCTTGCTGAGCGGATCGCCATCTCACACCTGAACTCGCGCCCCACCGTCTACCGCTTCGACGGCTTCGCCGGCGCGGACCCGCAATACCGTCTCGGCGTGCGCGTCGTCACCGAGCAGGCCTGGCACGCCCTCTTCGCCAAGACCCTCTTCATCGAGCCGGGCGGCACATCCGACTCCGGCGACGGCTCGTGGAAGCACGACTGGACCATCCTGAACGCCTCGCGCCGCCGCCTCAACGCCGACGAGCAGCAACGCCTCGGCGTCAAGGGGCCGGTCCTCATCGCGCAGTCGCTCGAACGACGCACCGTCGTCATCCTCGGCACCGAGTACGCCGGCGAGATCAAGAAGAGCATCTTCTACGCCATGAACTTCGACATGCCCGAGGTCGGCGTCTTCCCCATGCACTGCTCGGCCAACGTCTCCAAGACCGACCCGAAAAACGTCGCCCTCTTCTTCGGCCTCTCCGGCACCGGCAAGACCACGCTCTCCGCCGACCCCGACCGCGCACTCATCGGCGACGATGAGCACGGCTGGTCCGATCGCGGCGTCTTCAACTTCGAGGGCGGCTGCTACGCCAAGTGCATCAAGCTCACCCGCGAAGGCGAGCCGCAGATCTGGGACGCCATCCGCTTCGGCTCCGTCCTCGAAAACGTCGCCATCCACCCCGAAACCCGCGTTCCCGACTACGACGACGGCTCCATCACCGAGAACACGCGCGTGACCTACCCGGTCGAGTTCATCCCCGGCGCGGTCATCCCCAGTGTCGGCGCGCACCCCACCAACGTCATCTTCCTCACCGCCGACGCCTTCGGCGTCGTCCCCCCCGTCAGCCGCCTCAGCCCAGAGCAGGCGATGTACTACTTCATCAACGGGTACACCTCGAAACTCGCCGGCACGGAAGCGGGCGTCACGGAACCGACGCCCAACTTCTCCGCCTGCTTCGGCGGTCCCTTCATGCCACGCCGGCCCAGCGAGTACGCCCAGATGCTCGCCGACCGAATCCGCAGGCACAACGCCCGCGTCTGGCTCCTCAACACCGGATGGACCGGCGGCCCCTACGGCACCGGCTCCCGCTTCAAACTCGCCTACACCCGCGCCATGGTCACCTCCATCCTCAACGGCTCGCTCGACAAGGCACAGTTCACCCCCGACCCCGTCTTCGGCCTGCCGATCCCCAAGGCCGTCGCCGGCGTTCCGGCCGAAGTCCTCAACCCCCGCAACACCTGGCCCGACGGCGCCGCCTACGACAAGCAGGCAAAGAAACTCGCCGCCCTCTTCCGCGAGAACGACGCCAAGCACGACATGACCGAAACCGTCCGCAATGCGGGACCGCGGGGGTAGTTCCCTGCTGGCACGCTCAGCGCCGTCGAAATCTGGCCGATCGCGGCTTGGAACAGCCACGCGATCATCCTCTGCCTCACTTTCTCGCCCCCCCCATCATTTGGAGGGAGCGCGATCCGTCCTCGCTCGGTTAGAGTTGCTGCCGAGCATCCGTTCCCACTCCGGAGGACCACCATGAGAGCAGCATTCGTTTCCGTCCTGTCCCTCACCGCCACGGCCGCCTTCGCAGACGTCCGCTGGAACGAGTTCGTCCACGGCGACCTCTCCAGCGACCCCGACGCCCCGACACCGCTCGTCTTCGCCCTCGGCGGCAACACCATCATCGGCTCCGTTCTCGGACCCGACGACCGACGCGACTACATCACCTTCGACGTGCCGGCAGGTATGGCCCTCGCCGCACTCTACCAGCACCAGTACATCGACCTCGACTCCGGCGGTCCCGGCAACCTCGGCTTCCACGCCATCAACGAGGGCAACACAAGTTGGATTCCCGACCAGAACACCGTCGGATTCTTCCTCGGCTCCAACCACATGTTCCCGGAAGTACCCGGCACGGACGTCCTGCCACAACTCGCCGACATCCCCTTCGGCGGCATCGGCTTCGACATTCCCCTCGGCCCGGGCACCTACACCTACCTCATCCAGCAGACCGGACCCGACAACACCGGCTACACCCTCGAGTTCTGGCTCATCCCCACGCCGCCCTCGGCCGCGGTGCTCGCGCTCGCAACGCCGGCGCTGCTCCGCAGGCGGCGGACGAACTGACGCACGGCGACTCACTCACCGCGTCGCACCGAACCGCCCCGCCGCGGCGTTCGTCGGCCTGTGGTCGCCGTCCAGACGCGGGTCGATGACAGCCTGCTCACCCCTGCGCTCGCCGGGGAGCGCTTCGAGCGCGCGCACACCCGCAGCGCCCTCCGCGCCGGGCCACCACCACGCGTTCGCGCCGAAGCGGAACTTCTCCGGCCGGGTGCCGGGGCCGACGTTCACGAGCGACCGAAACCCCTCCCCCGGCCAGACGAGCAGGCATCCCTCGATCACCCCCCCCTCGGACGGGGCGAACCGCGCATCCGCCGTCTCGTGCAGCAACCGGAAGGCCCAGCGGCGCGGGCCGACGATGGTGCAGTCGCGCACCACGCCGCCACGCGAGTTCACGAACGCGACCGCGCAGTCCCCGCCCACGAGCACGCACCGCTCGACGATCACGTCCTCGGCCTCGAACCGTGTGACCGGCGCCGCCCCCTCCGGCACGGGCGGCCTGAAGTATGCAAGCCCCGTCGAGCCGCCGAGGTTTACCGCCCGCATCCCCGCGTCCTCGAACCGGCAGCCGACGATCCGCACGCGCGTGCTGCCGCCCTTGGCCTGCACGCCGCTCGACTGCTCGTGCCCCGGCAGCCCGCGGAACGTGCAGCCCTCGATCGTCACGTCGTGGCAGCCGACCATGTCGATCGCGCTCCCGCCCCACCCCTCGACGAGGCACTGCTCGACGCGCACGCCTCGCAGCCCGGAGAGCTTGATGCCGTCGGTGTTGCCGCTCGGCCCGGTCCGCAGCACGACGACGCGCCGGAGCGTCACGTCCGCCCGCCACGGCTCGCCGACCGCCCCGGACCCGTCCGAGTCGTCGGCGTTGATGCCGTTGTGCCGCGCCCCGACGACGACCACGTCCTGCACGACCACGTGGCGCGGCCGCTGCAAGAGCAGCCCGGACCCACCGCCGCCCGCGCCGACCTCGATCCGAGGCGGGTTCTCGGCGTCCGCCCCGCGGATCACGATCGGGCGGCTCGGTTCGCCCCGCAGCCCGGCGAGCGAGGCCGACCGATGCACCCCCGGCAGCAGCACGATCTCATCCCCCGGCCGCACGACCGCCGCAAGCCGCGACCACTCCTGGCCGGGAGAGACGTGGTGCTGGTCGGCGAGAACGGGGAATGACGCGAGGAGCAACACAACCGGCACAGCAAATTGTACACAGCGGAAAATATGATGCAGAATGCGAAAACTCCATCGCTACCTGCCGACAGCAAGCGGAATGGTCTGCTTAAATTAAAACTTACCGAATGTGGGGTTCCCCTTCGTTATCGGGTACTCAAGACCCTCCATTCATTGGATATCTACACGATAAAAGATCTTTCCGAAACACCTCTATTCGACCTCCTCAAGTACAGGGGATTCGGACCATGGTGTATGCGGGAATTGCTCAGTTTTATAGAGTCTGCGCAATTGGATTCATATTTCAAAGGATTTAAAGAAGCCAAGAAAAAGTATGGCGGAAGATGACACGTATCCCCGAAACTCCACGGGGATAATAGATTATAATTCTATAGGAACTGCTCGTACCTGTGGTCAATCTTCACACGCTTTACAGGCTATAATATAAGGCCGCAAAAACAAATACAACACCATTAATTACTGAGGACTTAATCATAAAGGAAGCCT
>JAANMV010000631.1_pt1 | contig 43394 bp, 33 predicted proteins | sample 7279661 | NCBI WGS metagenome assembly JAANMV01 (sample SAMN14094540, study PRJNA606508) | bioreactor metagenome | isolation source: A lab-scale SPAN reactor treating ammonium-rich wastewater day 121 | place: Ireland: Galway | collected 2017-05-16
CTGCGCGCTTCGCTTGCCCTTTGACTACGCTCGCAGGCTCGCTGCGCGCTTCGCTTGCCCTTTGACTACGCTCGCAGGCTCGCTGCGCGCTTCGCTTGCTTTGTTGGGCTTCGGTGGCTCGAATCCTGCTCACAGGACTTTCTTCCGGCCGCACGAACCGCGTGCCCTGTCATGTTGAGCTTGCAGTTTCTGGGCGCGGCCGGCACGGTCACCGGCTCGAAATACCTCCTGACCTACAAAGGCCATCGACTTCTCATCGATTGCGGACTCTTCCAGGGCCTCAAGGAAATCCGCTCACGCAACTGGGAGGACCTGCCCGTCGATCCCGCCTCGATCGATGCCCTGGTGCTCACCCACGCGCACATCGACCACACCGGGTTCATTCCCCGATTGGTGCGGGACGGCTTCAAAGGCAAGATTCACTGCACCCCGGCGACCCGCGACCTGTGCACGCTGCTCTTGCCCGACTCGGCTCACCTGCAAGAAGAGCAGGCCTTCTATATGAACAAGGAGCGACTCAGCCGCCACAAGCCGGCCCTGCCGCTCTACACGATCTACGACGCTGAGGCCAGCTTGAGGCGTTTCGTCACCCACGATTACCACGAGACCTTTGAGCCCATCCCCGGGATCTCTATCGTCTATCACGATGCTGGCCACATTCTCGGCTCGGCCTGGATCGAGCTGACGGTGGAAGGCAAGAGGATCGTCTTCTCGGGCGACCTGGGACGACAGGATGCACCCATCTTGCGCGACCCGGAAGCCCTGGTGGGCTGCGACTACCTGGTGTGCGAGGCCACCTATGGCGACCGCTTGCACGGCGAGCACCCCGTTCAGGAGAACCTGCGCGAGATTTTGTGGGAGACGATGAAGCGGTTCGGCGTGCTGGTCATCCCGGCCTTCGCCGTGGAGCGCTCCCAGGAGATCGTCTACCTGCTGCAGGAGATTCGTCGCGACGGCGGCCTTCCCGACGTGCCCGTCTTTATCGATTCCCCGATGGCCGCCCGGGCCACCCGCATCTTCGCCAACTACCCGCAGTATTTCGACGAGGATGCTCTCGAGCAGTTGCGCACCCAGGGCGCCCTGCCGGGCCTCAAGTTGTGCGAGAGCGTGGCCGACTCAAAGGCAATCGCCAGTGTGCGGCCCCCCTTCGTGGTCATCTCGGCCAGCGGGATGGCCACCGGAGGCCGCATCCTTCACCACCTGAAGCAGTATCTGCCCGATGCTCGCAATACGGTGCTGCTGGTCGGCTACCAGTCGATCGGCACGCGCGGCTGGCAGCTGCAGCAAGGTCAGGAACGCATCAAAATTTTCGGGCAGTTTGTGCCAGTTCACGCCCGGGTTCGCAAGCTCGAGGGCTTCTCAGGTCACGCCGACTACGAGCAGATCAATGAGTGGTTGCAGGCATGCCCTCAACCGCCGCGGCGAGTCTTCTTGACCCATGGCGAAGGCGCCGCCCTGGAGGCTCAGCGCGCTCGTATCTCGGCCTGGCCGGGATGGCAGGCCCACGTGCCCGAGCACCTCGAGGAGGTGCAGCTCACATTCCAGACCAGGGAGGCCGCCGGTGGAGCTGTGGTTTGAGGAGAACACGCCCGAGGGCTGGGGGTTGAAGGTGCGCCTGGAGCGCACGCTCGAGTCGGTCCAGAGCCAGTTTCAGCGCATCGACCTCTACCAGACTTCGGGGATGGGCAAGCTGCTGGTCATCGACGGCAAGGTCCAACTGTGCGAGTTGGACGAGTTTACCTATCACGAGATGCTGGCCCACGTCCCGCTGCTCTGTCACCCTGCGCCTCGCCGGGTCATGGTGGTGGGCGGGGGCGACGGTGGCACCATGCGCGAGGTGCTTGCTCACCCCAGCGTGGAGCGAGCCGTGCTCGTCGAGATCGACTCCGAGGTGGTGCGCGTCTGCCGCGAGCATCTCCCGGCGCTGTCGGGGCGTCTGAGCGACCCGCGGGTAGAGATCGTGGCCGCCGACGCGGCCGAGTACATGCGCACGGCCCGCGACTTTGACGCCATCCTGGTGGATTCGAGCGACCCGGTGGGCCCTTCCGAGGTGCTCTTCAGCGGAGGCTTCTATGGCGACCTGCGCCAGGCGCTCACCCCGCAGGGCGTGATGGCCATGCAGTCCGGCTCCCCCTTCTTCTACCTCGACCAGATCGTGGGTGCCGTGCGTGGATTGAAGGAGCAATTTCGGCATGTGCGTCCGCTGATCGTGCCGGTGCCGACCTATCCCAGCGGCACCTGGTCTCTGGTGGCCGCCTCCCTGGGCGAGGATCTCGGCCTGACTGCCGACGAGCTGACTCGCCGCTACCGCGAGCGCGGCCTGCAAACCCGGTGGTACAGCCCCCAGATGCACCTGGCCAGCCTGGCTCTCCCCCCCTTCCTGGAGCAGGCCTTGTAGACGATGGAGATCGTCCATCTCCCGCCGGCCATGGTCGGGCTGCTCAATGCGCTGCGGGATGGGGAAGCCGACCTCGAGGGCCGACTGGCCGAGTTTCACTCCGAGCGCCAGGCAGCTGGCCGCTGGCTGGAGTTTCACGGAGCCTTCAGTCTGGATGTCGAGGACGAGAAAGACCTCGAGAACATTGCCTACCTGTTCGAGCAGGTGGATGAGGCGTTGGACGATCTTGATCTGGAGCGCCTGCTGCCCCCGCTCTACCAGGCCATGGCTTTGATGGAGCGGGTGAGCAAGCGCCGAGAGCAGCCCCACTTCTCCCCCCAGCCGGCCGTGAATGACTTCATCATGGCCGCAGCCGCCTACCTCCAGGGGAGGGGCCAGAAGCGGGGCGTGCTCGAGCGCCTGCCGATGCTTGATGAATGTTATCAGAGCTTACGCCAACTCTACCGCCTGCGCAGGGATGATCTGAAAAGCGAGGTGCGGCCCGAGCTCGAGACCGGACTGCGCCATCTCAAGAAGGCCCTGGAGGACGCTCGAGCAGCTCTGGAGGCCGAGGATCGTGACGGACTGCACGATTCCCTGGCTCGATTGTCGGGTGGAGCCAAAATTCTGGACCACTTGCTGGAATGGGATCGCCAGGACCGGCAGCGCTATCAGGCCCGCTATCGCCGCTACAATATCCCGCTCGTGGGAGCCGACCTGGAGCTGGCCCTGGAGACTGGCCGCCAGGTCGCCCGTGAGGACTGGCGCCGGGGCGTCCGTAACCTGGTGGAGACCGTGCTGCCTCGCCTCTTCGGGTTCTGGAACCAGGTACGCTGGCTGCTGGTCTTGCCCATCGATCAGCGCGGGTTGCTCGAGGAGATCGACCTGGGTTTGGAGCGGCTCGAGCAAGCAGTGGGACAGCTGATGGCCGGCGACATCACCGCCGAGGAGGCCCTGGGTGAGTATGCATCGGCTTGCGAGACACTCCACGAGCTCTTCTCGAATCTCGAGAACGCGGCCCTCAAAGGGGACCGGTGCGCCGGAACCCTGGCTGGCGCCTACTGGCAGGCTGGTATCGGATTACTGGCCGGTAGCGTCCCGCTGGTGGCCCTGGAAGAGTTGCTTCAGAGCTCTCCTCCTCCGACTGAGTGGGGGGAGGTTGGCGCGCTTCTTTCTCAGTTCTTGAATCGGCCTGACACAGAGCTCATCAAAGAAGCACTCTGCCTCTTGAGCGATCTGACGCCCGAGCCGGAGCCCGATTCCAGGGCGCCCGACACCTGGAGCTGCGGATTCTGCGGCTTCGTGAACCCGCTCGGGCAGCACCCCTGCCGCCGCTGTGGAGCAAGCCCATCGGCATCTTCCATCGAAGAAGCCTGGGAGGCCTAAAAAAATCGGGCTGTCGCACAGCCCGCAAAAGGGAAGGAGGCCTGGGGACTTTGTGCGACCGAGCGTCGCACAGATTCATCGTTGAGCTTATCATCAGCCCCAATCCCACCTCTGACCAGGGGGAGAAGGTTACCCTTTTGTTTCCGGCTTGTTACAAGATTGTGAAGTGGCCTTTCATGGGCCTTTCAGTCTTTCGGGGTAAAGTGGGCAGGATGCAGATTCATGCCTTCAGGAGCTTTCTCCCCTCACTCGGCTCTCCTCATCCGGCGGCCTCTGAGCCGGCCTCGGGGGGTGATCGGGTCACCCTGTCGCACCCGACCGGGTGTGCGTGCTGCCAGCCGGCCACCGGGCCCGTGCCGGCCGGTGAGCCCACCTTGCGGCAACGCCTTGACGCCCTGACGCTCAAGCCCGAGGAGGTAACCCACGTTCTCTACCACGACCCTTGCTTTGATGGCTACGGGGCGGCCTGGGCTGCCCACCGGGCGCTGGGAGACCGTGCTCAATACATCGGAGTCAACTATGACGAGCCTGTGCCCGAGCTACCCAAAGATGCGAAGGTGGCCATCGTCGACTTCAGCTATCCTCGCGAGAAGCTTCTGGCCCTGAAAGAGAAGGTGGCCGACGTGGTGGTGCTCGACCACCACAAGACCGCAGAAGACGGCCTCAAGGGCCTCCCCTTCGCCGTGTTCGATAAGACGCGGGCGGGAGCCGGCATCGCCTGGGAATACTTTCATCCTCACAAGGCCGTGCCGGCCCTGGTTTCCTACGTCGAGGATCGCGATCTTTGGAAGTGGGAGCTCCCCCAGAGTCGCGAAGTGTCCGCTGCCCTGGCCAGCTATCCGCGCGACTTCTCGGTCTGGAGCCAGCTAGACACCGACCTGGGCCGGCTCAAGACGGAAGGGGGGGCCATCCGTCGCTACAAGGACCAATTGGTGGAGGCCACCCTGGAGCGGGTGCGCACGGGCAACATTCGAGGCCATCAGGTACCCATCGTGAACACGCCCGCCGAGCTCCGCTCGGAAGTGGGGGACGCGATGTGCCAGAAGTATCCCGATGCTCCCTTCGTGGCCCTCTACTTCGACGACGCGCAGGGGGATCGAAAGTGGTCGCTGCGCTCTCGGGGCGAGTTCGACGCCACCACGGTGGCCAAAACCTTCCCGGGCGGGGGCGGTCATCCCCAGGCGTGCGGATTCGAGCAGCCGCGGGCTAACCTGAGCGAGGATTGGCTGGCCTGACGCTGTCGTGCAGGGCGTCCAGCGCCCGCTGCACCCCGCGGGTGGGGTAGAACACGCACCCTGGAGCCGGCCGCAGGTGCCAGGCCTCTTCCGAGGGGGTGAGCTCGATCCAGAGGTCCTGGTGGAGCGGCTCTTCCACCACGAACACCCGCACCATCGCTTTGCGACGCTCGCGGTCGACGACCAGGTCACGGAACTGCACTCGGAAAGCTCCCTCAGCCACCGTCTCGGGCAAATTCCAGCGGTCAGGAAAGTCTTTGATTACGTAAGTGCGCACGGAAACCTCCGGAAGATGGGGAGCGGGGGGGGGCGGTCCCTCGGGATAGAGCCACGATTCAAAGAACTCTTGCTGGCCCTCTAAGGTCCAGCGCCGCTCGTACTTGGTGTTCAGCAATGCCGGCACGACCCGGGTCTTTATGCGATAGCCGGCCTGGGGCGCATTGGCCTGGATCTGCTCGAACAGAGGCTTGAAGTCGGTCACGATCCAGATCCCTCCGTCCGGCTTCAAGCGCTGGCGGAGCAGCCCCAGAAAGTCGACCGAGAACAGGCGGTGACGCTCGTGGCGGCGCTTGGGCCAGGGACAGGGGAAGAGGATGGTGACCTGGCTCAAGCAGCCGGACGGCAGGCTCCACTCCACCATCTGGCGGGCGTCGCCCTGCATCACTCGCAGGTTGGTCAGTTTTTCCTGGGCGGCCCGGCGCAGGGCGCGGCGCACCGACTTCCACTCCAGGTCGATGCCCAGAAAGTCTTTCTCACGCTCGGCGCCGGCTGTGCGCACCAGATACTCACCATTGCCAGAGCCGATTTCAAGCACCACCGGCGCCTGGCGTCCGAACAGCGCTCGCAGGTCCAGCGGGCGGGGGCTCGAGCGCCAGCAGACCAGGGGCGCCAGGGAGAGATATTTGCCCTGCATGGGCGGCTTGCTTCTGGGCCGGCCTCAGAATGCCCTAGTTGCGAGGAGCGGCCGAGAACACGTTGGTCTGGACTTCCATCTGCATCGAGTTGGGGCGGCGCCTCTGGGCCACCATGGTCAGCCTCAGAACCCCGCCCACGTCCTGGACCTGGAAGCTGGTGACCGAGCGAGCCAGAACCCTTCCGCCCACCAGGCTGTTGGCCAGGGGCTGTCCGGTGTACTGCTCGATGGGCACCACCGCCATGGTGGGGGGAGCGATGGGAACCTCCAGGTAGCGCACCTCGCCTGAGGGGGCGTCGAAATAGTAGATCTGATAGCTCTGCCAGATCAGCTCGCTGGTGGTCGCGTCCAGGGCGAAGACCCCGGCCGGGGTGATGGCCGATGGCAGGCTGCAGGCATCCCCGGTGACCGACAGGCTGACGGCAGACAGGCTTGCCGTCTCGGTCTCGCGCACCCAGCGTCCGCCGACTGCCTGGCCCTGCTGCTGTAACTCGGCCAGGCCGTCGGCCTTGAACCAGGCCCCGATGCCCATGCGGAAGATGGCGAAGATGGCCGCCGTCAGGATGGCAAAGATGGCGGCTCCCACCATGGTCTCGAGCAGGGTCGCCCCGCGTCGTTCAGGGCGCATAGAAACAGCTCTCCGTCATCACCTGGTGCTGGTGCCAGCGCACCACCACTCGCACGGCCACGAAATCAGGGCGAAGGGGCTGGGTGGTCACCACCAGGGTGAAGGGCAGGCTGGCCACCGTGGTGGTGGGGTAGGGCGGGGGGGGGAACCCGGCCACCGGGGCGGTGGGAATCGTGCCGTCGAAGGTCAGGGCAGCATGTGGGACGTTGCCCGAGACGCGCACCTGCTCGAGCACCTGGCGGGCCAGCTGGGTAGCTGTCTGGGCGTCACGCGACTGGGCCAGCAGGCGCAGGCCCGAGGTGAACACCCCGATGAGGGCCAGCATGGCCACGGCCAGGATGCCCAGGGCTAACATGACCTCGGCCAGGTTGAGGCCCCTGCCCCCATTCCTGTGACGACAGGAGCGGTCGACCAGGGTCAACGGCTCATCCAGACGCTGACTTGAAAGGTGCCGATGGTGGAGCCGGACTGCTCCAGCAGATCGCGCACGAAAGTCACTCGCACTCCGTTGTTGAGATAGATGTCGCCTGGATTGACCTGTAAGCCAGGATTGGTGGGGTCGGGGAACCCGGGCAGCTGGCTGCCGTCGTCGGCAGCGATCAGCCCACCTCGAATGTTGATCTCGTTCTCCGAATAGAAGTAGCCGTTGGTGTAGATCAGGCCGTTGAAGTGGGCCGCGCCCAGCTTGTCATAATCGAGCTGGCTCATGGTGGAGCTGATCAGGTTGTAGATCAGGGCCTGCTGAGCCGGCCCGTAGGTAGAGTAGGCGTCATTGGAACCGTCTGCCAGTCCATCGGTGGAGCCGTTTGCAAGGGCTGCATTGACGTCGTTTTGCGAGTCGCCCACCCCGGCATGCCAGGCAAACAGGCCCTGCAACTGGTCGGTGGGATGCTGCAGGTAAGTGAACTTCTCCAGCAGGAACTGCTGGGTCGGGCTCACTGGCTGGGCCTGGAGCAGGGCATTGAGCTTGACGACCGGGGCCATCTCGTTCGGGGCCACAACGAAAGGGGGGGTGACGTCGGCGGTGCCTTCGTGGCCCAGCATGTCGATGCAGAAGTCGAAATCTGAGCCTTGAAAGCCGTAATCCGTAGGCCCAAAATTGGCCAGGAAGGTCTGGGCTTGCTGGGTCCAGTTCTTGGTATTGGTCCAGTGGGTGCTGTAAGGCACGCCGTTGGGGTCGTTGCCGGCCGCCGACACCAGGTTGTCGAGGTAGGTCGTGCCGTCGAAGCCGCGCAGGGCCACGCTGCCCTTGCTGTAGAGGGAGACTTGCTCGGCGTTACTGGCGGTGATCTCGCTGTCTCCGTAAAAGCTGGTATTGCCGCCAGCGAACACGCTGCCCTGGCCCTTGATGGTGCCATTCACGGTCAGGTTGCCGGCCACGTAGAGATTGGCTCCCTGCAAGTCCAGATCGCCGCTGTAGTTGAGGTTGCCCCCCACGTAATAATCGCCGGCCGCCAGGGTGGTCACGCCGGGAACGAGCACGGGGGCGGGGGCCCCCGAGTTGGCGCCGATGCGCCCGGTGATGTCCACGATGGGGGGAGGGGGCGATGGCTGGTTGTTCTGGACCTGGCCCGTGACGCTGGCTCCGGCCATCTGGATGGCCGAGGGGTGGGCGCTGGCCGAGAAGACCGAGCCTTTGATCTGGGCCGTTTCGCCCGGCGCTCCGGTCCAGGTGACCTGACCGGCGGCATTGGCGCTCGAGCCCGAGCGGACGTCGGCGTCGACCGGAACGGGGTTGCTGAGGCCCTGAATGCCGTCGATCTCGACGTTGCCGCGCAGGCGAATGACCCCGGAGCCGGTCAGGGAGGCCGTCGTGTTGGCCGGACCCTGGCGGGTGACGATGACCTCGAGCACCCGGTGGGTCAGGCCCTGCTCGCCGTCAACCACCAGGAAGGCGGTGCCCGGCTGGACCGGCCCGCGAGGCCCGGGCACGGCCGCGCCGCCCCCGATGTTGTTGACCGAGGCGGTGGGCGCAAAGCGAATGCTGTAGCGAGCGCCACCCGAGGGCAGGGGCTGGTTGATGAGGTCGGTGGCCCAGTTGGGATTGGCGGTCAGGCGCGAAAGGGCGTCGGCCACACCGGCTTCGGCCGCGTTGAGTGCGGCCAGGCCGCTCTGCGACTGCAAACCAAAGAATCCCTGGGCTCGCAATCGCACGGTGAAGGCGATCAGCATCAGGGCCAGGATGCCCATCATCAAGAGCGTGGTGACCAGGGCCATCGCCTGTCGTTTTCGCATATCCTAAGGGTAGCACGGATTCACCCGACTGGCAGGTGCCGGCCCCCGGAGGGCAAATCTGCCGCCGTGGCACTCGACCTTCCCGACCTCGACCCCGACCCGGTGGCTCAGTTCCAAATCTGGTATGCAGCCTGGTGCAAAGTCTGCCCGCGCGACCCCGAGGCGATGTTTCTGGCCACCAGCTCGATGGAGGGCCAGCCCTCGGTGCGCACGGTGCTGATGCGCGGCCTGGATGAGCGGGGATTTTGTTTCTACACCAACTACGAAGGACGCAAAGGGCGCGAGCTGAGCAAGAATCCTCTGGCTTCGCTTCTCTTCTACTGGCACGATCCCGGCCGGCAGGTGCGGGTGGACGGTCCGGTCGAGCGGATGAGCCAGGCCGAGTCGGACGCCTACTTCGCCAGCCGCCCCCGTCTAAGTCAGCTGGGGGCCTGGGCCAGCCACCAGAGCCAGCCTCTGGAGAGCAGGCACCAGCTGCTCGAACGGCTGCACGAGCTGGAGCAGCGTTATCCCGAGGTGGTTCCCCGTCCGCCCCACTGGGGAGGCTATCGCCTGCGCCCCACCAGCTGGGAGTTCTGGCAGGCCGGAGAGTTCCGGCTGCACGACAGTTTCCGCTACCAGCCCCACGAGAGTGGCTGGAGCATTCTTCGCCTGAATCCCTGACTCTTTCGAGAGGAACGCCCCGGGGGGCGCGAGAAAGCCCTCGCATGGTCGTCGAGGAACTCCTCCAACAGCTGGACGGTCGCCTGCGCGAGTGCTGCGACTGTGAATCCAAGGTTCAAGCTACCTGCCGGTTGCTCGAGCAGAGCTCGCACTGCTGTGAGCTACCACGAAGGCTCCAGCAGATGAGCGCGCAGGGCTACGCACGTCACCTCGTCTATCGCCATCCTGACGACCGCTATTGCGTGGTGGCGATGGTCTGGGGCCCGGGCCAGGGCACGGCCATCCACGACCACGATAACACCTGGTGCGTCGAAGGGTGTGTGGCCGGACAACTGGCCATCACCAGCTATGACGTGGTGGCCCGGCACGAGCAGTTGCTCGAGCTTCGTCCCGAGCGCACCATTGAGGTCGGGGTGGGCTCGGTGGGCTGCCTGATCCCGCCCTTCGAGCACCACCGCATCTTCAACCCCTTTGAGCGGGAAGCCATCACGCTGCACATCTACGGCAAAGAGCTCAAGCAGTGCACGCGTTACCTCGAGACCGACCGTCCCAACCTCTACCGCGAGGAGCGCGTTCAGCTCGGTTACTGCTCCATGCCTTGAGGCTCCATCGGGCCGGCTGGCGCTATCTGCTCCAGCATCCGGGGCAACTCATTCTGGCACTGCTAGGGATTGCCCTGGGAGTGGCTTCGGTGCTGGGTATCGAGCTGGCCAACCAGAGTGCCCGTCAGGCCTTCGAGCTGTCGGTCCAGGCAGTCTCGGGACGAGCCACCCACCAGCTCTACGGTCCACCCGCCGGCATTCCCGAGGATATCTATGTTCGCCTGCGCCGAGCGGGCGTTGTAGCGGCCCCGGTGGTGGAAGGCCACCTGCGGTTGGACCGGGGCGAGCCCCTGACCGGCAAGGCGATCCCAATCTCCGGCCCCACCTTCCGTTTGCTCGGTCTCGACCTGACTGCCGAGGCTCCCTTTCGGGCTTACACTGGAGCCGGATCGCCTGTGCCCATGGCACCCTTCTTGACCGTGCCGGGGGCTGTTCTGATGTCGGGGCCGGTGGCCGAGCGCCTTGGTCTTTCGGCGGGCCAGGAGCTGCCGGTCTACATGGGAACGCAGGGCAAGAGCCTGCGCCTGGTAGGCCTGCTCGAGCCCTCCAGCGAGCTAAGCCGGCGAGCCCTCGAGGGAGTGCTGGTAGCCGATGTGGCCACCGCCCAGGAAGTTCTGGGCCTCGTCGGACGCCTCAGCCGCATCGACCTGATCTTGCCCGAAGGCCGTTTGCCTCTTGAGCTGCCGGACACTCTGCGCCTGGTAGCAGCCGGAGAGGCCGACCGCACGCTGGGGGCCATGAGCGAGGCCTTCCATTTGAACCTGACGGCCCTGAGCTTGCTCAGCCTGGTAGTGGGGATGTTCCTGATCTACCAGACCTCGGCTTTCACGGTGGTGCAGCGCCGTTTTCTGTGGGGACGGCTGCGCACGTTGGGTGTCACCAGGGGGGAGATCCTGCGCCTGGTGCTGGCCGAGGCGGCCATGTTGGGCTCCCTTGGCACCCTGCTCGGCATGGCTCTGGGTCTGGTTTTGAGCCAGGTTCTGCTGCGCCTGGTCACGCGCACCCTCAATGACCTCTACTTCGTGGTTTCGGTCGAGCAGGTAAGTCTCGACCCGGGTGCTCTGGCCAGGGCCGGAGCCCTGGGCCTGGTCGGCACCCTGCTGGCCGCCCTGGCTCCGGCCTGGGAGGCCACCACCACGCCAGCCGGGTGCGTGCTTTCGCGGGCTGATTCGGAAGAGCGGGCCAGCCGACTGACGTCCCGAATGGCCCTGGCCGGAGCGGTGGCCGTGGCCGTCGGGGCCGGCTTGCTGGCTTGGCCGGGCCAGGCCATCGTGCCCGGTCTGGCCGGCATGTTCTCGGTCATGGTGGGGCTGGCCGTCACGGGACCCTGGCTGGTGGGCCTGCTGAGCCATCGCATGCCATTGCCAGGGCTGGTGGCCCGGCTGGGAGTGCGCTCGGTGCGCCGTTCTCTCAGCCGCACCGCCGTGGCCCTGGCGGCGCTCACGCTGGCGGTCTCGGCCACGGTCGGGATCGGAGTGATGGTGGACAGCTTTCGCACCACCCTGGTGCACTGGCTGGCGGTGACGCTGCAAGAGGACGTCTATCTGGCCCCGCCCACGGTGGTGGCGGGCAAGAACCTCTCCACTCTGGATGCCGAGCTGATCGAGCTGGTGCGCCGTGAGGGCGGGGTGGCTTCGCTGAGCCTCTACCGGGGTGTCGATGTCGGCGCGCGCACGGCCGGTCGGTCGGGGCAGGTGCGGCTGGTGGGACTGGATGCCTCGCACGCCGCTCGTCGATCGTTTGTCTTCTTTGCCCAGGCCCCGCAAGTGTGGGAGCACTTCGAGGCCGGCGGCCTCCTGGTGAGCGAGCCTCTGGCCTACCGCTGGAGCCTGGGTCCGGGCGATCAGCTCGAGCTTTTGACCGAGGAGGGCTATCGGTCGTTCGAGGTGGCCGGGGTCTTCGCCGATTATGGCTCCCCGGAAGGAGCCGTGCTGTTGGCACGACCGGTCTACGTCGAGCACTGGCGAGACCCTCTGGTCACCTCCGGTGCGCTCACGGTCGCGCCCGGGACCGACGTGGACGAGCTGGTCGAGCGGCTCACGCGGCGGTTGGGAGATCGGGAGGTGCTGGTGCGCTCCAACCGGGCCCTGCGCGAGGCATCGCTGGCGATCTTCGAGCGCACCTTTGCGGTTACCGATGTGCTGCGCATGCTGGCCGTGGTGGTGGCCTTCGTGGGGCTGGCCAGCAGCCTGATCGCTCTGGGATTGGAGCGTTCCCGCGAAATCGCCATCCTGCGCTCACTGGGCCTGACCACCGGTCAGGTGTGGCAGTTGCTGGCCGTGCAGAGTGGCTGGATGGGCCTCTGGGCCGGCCTGCTGGCCCTGCCCCTGGGTCTGGTGCAGGCCCTGGGCATGATCTACGTGATCAACAAGCGCTCGTTCGGCTGGACGTTGCAGTTCTCGCTTTCGCCCTCCATTCTGGTCCAGGCTCTGCTGGTGGCGCTGGCGGCCTCGCTGGCTGCCTCGGCCGTGCCCGCCTGGCGGCAGGCTCGAATGATGGTGGCGGTGGCCCTGCGCGAAGAGTGAGCCGCCCCGGCAGGAAGAATCTTCAACGCCTGGGAACTTTCCCTGGATGCACAGGCTGCTCGTTGCTCTTCTGGTCGTCTGTCTGGCACCGATGGCGCTCGAGGCCCAGCCGGGTCGGGCCATCAAGCTGCAGGCGACCCGCAATACCCGGGATCTGGGTGGCTTGCCGGTGGCCGGCGGAGTGGTGCGCAAAGGCATGCTCTATCGTTCCGGCGCTCTGTGCTTTTTGACCGGCCAGGACGTGAGCCGGATGCGAGAGCTCAAGCTCAAAACCATCCTCGACCTGCGCAATCCCGGCGAGATTCGCAAAGATGGCCCCGATCGCCCGGCTTTGACCGAAGGGGTGCGGGTGCTGCACCTGCCTATGGCCAACAGCCGGGGCCTGCGCCAGGAAGCATACCATTACTACATCCGCGAGAATCCCCAGGTGTGGCGCGGGTTCTATGCCGAGCTGGCCCGCCCTCAGTCCTATCCCGTGCTGTTTCACTGCTCGGCCGGCAAGGATCGCACCGGCATTCTGAGTGCCGTTTTGCTCGAGCAACTCGGGGCTGAGCGCAAGGTGGTGTTGGACGATTACCTGCAGTCGGTTCGCAACAGCCCTGGCCTGGAAGTACACCCGGAGTGGATCCAGGAGGTCTTCGACTACGTGGATGCGAGCGGCGGCGCCTCGACCTTTCTGGTCAAGAGCGGGGTGAGCCTGGAGACGCAGGCGGCTGCCCGCGAGATTCTGGTGGAGAGGAAATCGCCGTGAAACACACTCCTGCCTTTGAGGATCTGGTCAACCGCTCGCGTGCTCGCGTCCGCGAGACGAACTGCACTGAGGTGCGCCAGCGCCAGGAGCGAAACGAGACCTTTCATCTGGTGGACGTGCGCGAGGAGAGCGAGTGGGCCAGGGGGCACCTGCCGGGCGCCATCCACATCGGCAAGGGGGTCATCGAGCGCGACATCGAGTCCCTCATCCCCGACCTGCAAAGCGATCTCATCCTCTACTGCGGAGGGGGCTATCGCTCGGCCCTGGCGGCCGACGCTCTGCAGCAGATGGGCTACACTAACGTGGCCTCCATGGACGGTGGCTGGCGCGGGTGGACCGAAGCTGGATTCCCCACCGTCAGGCCGGGGAGCGCACCTCCAGCGTAAAGCTGGCACCGCCCAGCGCGGGCGAGCGATCGACATGCACGCAACCTCCGTGGCGCTGGGCGACCCGATTGGTGATGGCCAGCCCCAACCCGGTGCCCTTGCCGGGCGGCTTGGTGGTGAAGAAGGGGTCGAAGATTCGCGAGATCAGGGTTGGCTCGACTCCGGTGCCACTGTCGGAAACATTCACAAACACGCGCTCGCCCTCGTGGAACGTACTGATGGCGATGCGTGGCTCAGGGGAGCTTTCGGCCGCATCGCGCGCGTTGAGCAGCAGGTTGCTGATTGCCTGGCGTAACTCCTGGGAGTTGCCGGGCACCCCCGGGAGATTGGCATCCAGGTTGACCTCCAGTTGTACCCCCGAGCGCTCGATCAAAGGCCCCAGCATCTCCATGACGTCTGATACCAGCTTGTTCAGTCGGCAGGGCTCGCTGTCGTTGGCGGTCTGCTCGCGAGTGTAGACCAGCAGGCTCTCCACGATCTGACGTGAGCGCTCCAGGGCCCGGCTGGCCTTTCCCAGGCTGCCACGGGCCGTGCCCGGTGCAGCGTCCATGGTTTCGTCGGCCAGGTCGATGGCCAGTTGCACCGCTCCCAGTGGATTGTTCAGCTCGTGGGCGATGCCGGCTGCCAGACCGCCGATGGCGGCCAGCTTCGAGCTCTGGGTCACCTCGCGCTGCAGGCTCAGGGTGGTGAGGGCGGCCGCGGCCTGATAGGCCAGCAGCGAGAATTGGTCTTGTTGGCGTCGGCTGAAGGTTTCTCTTCTGGAGGCTGCCACCAGCACTCCCAGGGGCTCGCGCTCGAAGGTCAGGGGCACCACCAGCCAGCTCTTCATGGAGCGCAGGGGGGGCGGCAGTCGACTGGTGGCCGGCTCGGTGACCAGCAGCGGTTTGCCGGAGTGGGCCACCGAGCGGCAGGCGGCCGGGTCGCCCAACTCACCCTTGAAGGCCACTGGACGGTCGTGCAGAACGGCCAGCCAGGCTTCCGCCTTCAAGAGGCGCTCGGCGGTTTGCATGGCCTGCCGCAGGATCTGCTCCTCATCCAGGGCGGTCGCCAGCAGGCGACTGGCGCTGAGCAACTCCTCCAGTACTTGCACCGATTCTTGGAGTCGTCGATGCTCGCGCGAGAGGCGATCGAGCTGAGATTGGAACGACTGGCTTCGAATGGCGGTCGCCAGCGCAACGGTCGTGTGCTCGGCCAACATGGCCAGACGCTGCTTGTCGTCTTGATCGAAGGTGTCGTAGGGGTCATCACGCCCGGCGTAGAGCACGCCAAAGCCGGGGATGGGATAAGAGAGCTGCAAGCGTTCCTCCGGTGGCGCCACCTGCATGAAGACGGGCTTCTGGCGATGCCAGCAAGCCGAGACCGAGGTCTCGACCACACCCGACAGGGCGGCGCCAGCCAGCCTTTCCGAATCTGGACTGATGTAGGCCGCGGCCAGCAGGTGGCCACTCTGGTGCAGCCAGATGACCACGCTCCGGCAGCGAACCAGCTCCATGGCCACCCGGAGCACCGCGTTCAGGGCAGTATCCACATCTCGGGCCGAAGCGATGGCCCGGGCCATCTGGGTGAAGAGGCTTTGCTCCTGGCGCCGGGCGATCAGCCCCGAGCGGGTTCGCCGAAGCTCCCGGTTCTGGACGGCCAGCTCCTCCTGACGGCGAGAAAGCTCGGCGGCCAGTGCCATCTCTTCTTCCGGGCTGGCCTGGCGGGCCAGGAAGAGAATGCCGAGGTACAGTCCCAGCATGGTGGGCACCAGGAGCAGCACCAGCCAGTCAGGGTGAAGCTGCGTGGCCGCCACCCCCAGCCCGACGGCTCCCAGTCGGACGGGCATGAACTCGCCCCAGTCGGTTGGGGAGCGCTCGCCCGGGTCGAAGTAGCTGGCCACCCAGACGGCCGTGAAGCAATAGATGGCCAGGCCCACGTGGGAATGCACCAGCCCCATCACGGCCAGAGGCGGCAGGACGCCCAGGAGGTCGATCAGCATCTCCTGGGCGCGCAATGGCACGGTAGAGCCCCCCCGAGCCAGGGTGCGCATCAAGATTGCCAGTCCCGCCAGCAACATTGCCGGGCCCCAGCCGGTCTTAATGGCTGCGGCCACGTAGATGGCGCTGGCCAGACTCACGAAGCCGCCCTGCGGCAGGCGGGTCGCCGTCAACTCCACCACTATGGCCAGGCCCAGGAGGATGAGCCATGTGCCAACGTCGGGCATCCTGGCGTGAGTCCCGCCCAGGATCCACAGCCCGAGACTGACCGCGAGTCCGACCATCACTCGCCGGCTCATTCCAGGTCGGCCTCGATTCGAACCGTTCTTGGTCGCATGTGCCCCCGCTGGCATTCGTTCCTGGGACCTCGCTGGCAGGGTGGCTTCGTTCGAGCTTTTCGCGAACCCTGCGCCACGAGGACCGTACACCCAGCTTGATGCAACGAAGTCCCGCTGGAAGGACTCCGCCCCTGTAGAGCAAAGCCGCACGACGAGAAAATTGTCAGGGGGAGAGCAATATCTACAGGAGTCCGTTCATGTCCAGCCCAGCCATCGCAAGTTCTCCGGTCCAGGCCCACAACGAGTGGGACCCGCTCGAAGAGGTCATCGTCGGCCGCCTCGATGGGGCCGTCATCCCCTCGAGCCATATCGGAGTTGGGATCAGCGTTCCCCGCTCGGTAGCCTGGATCTTCAACATCGTCTCGGGGATGCGCTACCCGCAGTTCATGATCAAGCCGGCCGAGCGCGAGCTCGAACGTTTGATCCGGGTGCTCGAGAGCGAGGGCGTGACCGTGCGGCGACCCGACCCGCTCGACGGTCGGGTTAAGTTTCAGACTCCCCACTGGTCGAGCCGGGGCTTCTGCACCGCCTGCCCCCGGGACGGTTTTCTGGTGGTGGGTGAGGAGATCATCGAGACCCCCATGGCCTGGCGCTGCCGACAGCTCGAGGTGCTGGCCTACCGCAAGCTTTTCAAGGAGTACTGGCGCCAGGGTGCCCGCTGGACATCGGCCCCTCGACCCGAGCTTTCCGACCAGCTGTTTGACTACCGGTTCAAGCTCCCCAAACCTGGCGAGCCGATGCGCTACGTCATCAACGAGTTCGAGCCGGTCTTCGACGCAGCCGACTTCGTGCGCTGCGGCAAGGACCTTTTCGTGACCCGCTCCAACGTGACCAACGAATCCGGCATCCAGTGGCTCGAGCGCCATCTGGGCGACACCTATCGCATCCATCGCGTGGAGAGCAAGTGCCGCCAGCCCATGCACATCGACTCGACGTTCATGCCGCTGGCCCCCGGCAAGGTGCTGATCAACCCGGACTTCATCGATACCGAGCGCCTGCCCGCGGTGATCCGCAAGAGCTGGGACGTGCTGGTGGCCCCGCGCCCCGACAGGGCTCCCGGACCCTTGATGTCGCTGTGCAGCGCCTGGCTCAGCATGAACGTGTTGATGCTGGACGAAAAGCGCGTGGTCTGCGAGACCTCCCAGAAGTCCATGATTCGGGCCCTGAAGGGCTGGGGATTCGAGCCCATCGATCTGCCCTTCACCAACTTCGCCCCCTTCGGGGGAGCGTTCCACTGCGCCACTCTGGACATCCGGAGGCGAGGAACGCTGCAGTCGTACTTCGACTGACCGGCCTTGCTGCGCACCGTCCTCATCGTCAGCCTGGCCGTGATGCTCTCGGCTATCGGTGATGTTCTCATGTCCCGGGCCATGCGACGCCTGGGTCCCTTCGAGTGGACCGGTCCGGGTTCGCTACCAGCGTTCTTGCTTCTCGCCCTGAAGGAGCTCTGGTTCTGGGTGGCGGTGGCGTTCATGGCCGGCCACTTTTTCCTGTGGCTCTCGGTCCTGTCCTGGGCCGAGCTGTCGGTAGCCGTGCCTCTCACGGCCCTTCAGTATGTCTACAACGCAGTTCTGGCTCAAGCCGTGCTGGGTGAGCAGGTGAATTCCATGCGCTGGTGGGGTACGGCGGTTATCGTGGCCGGGGTGCTGATCCTCACGCTGGGAGATCCATGATGCGGCCTGGCATGCTGGCTCGCACGGTGGTGGTGACCCTGGTGGCCGTGCTGGCTGCTACCCTGGGCGACATCTTCCTCTCGATGGCCATGAAATCGGTGGGGGAGGTGCAGGTGGACAGTCTCTCCTCGCTTTTCAAGACGCTTCTGCGCGTCTTCAGCTCGGTCAAAGTCTGGTTGGCAATCGCTCTTTTGTTCACCCACTTCTTGCTGTGGCTGGCGGTGCTTTCCTGGGCCGACCTTTCGCTGGCCTTCCCTCTCAAAGCCAGCAATTACGTCTTTAACGCCGTTCTGGCGGGGACATTGCTGCAAGAAGAGGTGAGCCTGTGGCGCTGGCTCGGCACCCTGGTCGTGGCCTTCGGTGTGCTGCTCGTCAGCTTGAGTGCTCAGCAGCCAGCTTCTGGGCCAGCTCGATCGTCTCTGGCGTCAGCTGACTGACCGCCAGGCGGTCACCCGGATAGCCTACCAGCTCGGTGTAGGCCCTTCCCTGGACCCTCTGGCCGGCAATGGTGCCGGTCACGTGCATGCTGCCCTCCCAGTAGGTGGGCTTGGGGCCCAACTCGGGGTAGGTGAAAGGCGGGTGACCCACCATTTCCTGGGCGTCCAGGCTGGGTTTGAGCTCGAGCTCGATCTGTTGTTGGGGCAGCGAGAGGCGCCACTCGACCGGGTACTCGGCTCCCGTCTCCTCGCTCTTGAAGGTTCTTCCCGGCGTGAGGCGCAGGTCTTCGGTCACGGTCTGGCTTCCATCCGGATTCAGGATGCCCACCGAGGCCTGCACTGTGCCGCCGTCGCCGGCTCTGAAGTGGAAGGCGTTGATCTCGGTACGGTTGTCGAGCTGGATGCCGAACCAGTCCCAGCCCTTGTAGCCATCGAAGATGGCCATGTCGCCCCACTGGTGGTCAAGCCACGCGTTGCCGCGCACGGCTTTCTCCTCGCCGTCGAGCAGCAGCGTTCCCTGTACCTCCATGCGCGGGATCGAATAATACTTGGAGAGCCCCCTGGGGCCCATCTTGATCTCGCCCTCGCCCCCCATCAACAGGACGGGCTTGGTCTGCTTCATCTCCAGGTCGAGCTGGCCCCTGCCGGCGATGCCGCTGACCTTGATGGTCTCGCTGTCCCAGCGGCGCATGCGGAAGTTGCCCTCGGGGCCGCGGTAACTGACGTCGAGCTCGTTCTCCTTGAGCCCGGGGTGCCTGAGAAACGGGGGCAGGATGGTCATCTGGCGCGAGCGCGTGTGCTCTCCGTCGGTTTCCTCGGTGAGGGCCGCGTCCAGGGCCATGGCTCCGGGCATGGCGGGAAGATCGACATTGTAGCGCCCGTTGATCACGTCCGGTGCGTCGAACAGCGCGTGGTGGAAGCCGTAGCTCTTGCCTTCCTCGTCCTCGAGATAGCCGTGCAGGTACCACCACTCGGTCTTGGCACCGGGATGGGCGCCCTCGTCGGTGGGGAACTGGACCTTGGGTCGGGAGACCGGCTGGGGTCTGGCGGCGGTGATGAGCATGGCGGTAGTTTAGTGGGTTGGATCCCCTGGAGGCTTTGCCGATTCGTAAACTGGCCACAGGGGGAGCGGGGCTGGTGAATACCCTGGTCCGCAGGTCAGGCCTCGAATTCGACCGCTCCTGACGTCGCGGAATATGCGAACGTCTGTGAGTTCTCCGAAGAAACGCACAGACGTTCGAGATCACGGCGAAGATCGGGCCGAGCGCGAGCCCCCGGCCTCGAGCTCAACCTGAGGCCGGGTGCTCTGGCATCATCCCGCGCTGATCAGACCACGTCCACTCGCAGGAGCCCGGGGCTGCCCGCCCGATCTTCCTTATACATGTTGCGCACGCACAGCGCGAAGTGCTGGCTGCCGCTGGCGGTGGCCACCAGGGGGATGGTGAGCCTCGAGGCGCCCGCGAAGTCCACCGCGAACTCCTTCACCTGTCCGCCGCCGATCACGCGGGTGAGGCAGGCGGGCAGGTTGACGTAGACCAGATCCCCCATCTCGTAGCCATCCTCGAGCTCGACGTGCAGATCGACCGGCTCGCCCACCCGCACCTGGCGCGGCGTCCACCACACGCGCAGCCCCACGGCGCAGGAGAGCTCGCTCCAGTCCTCGGTCAGCAAGAGATCCACCTCCACCGTGGCCAGGCCCTCCAGCACGCGCAGAGAGTCCTCGGTCGACTCGGTGCGGGCCTTGCCGTTGAGCATGCCGCTGGCCGAGAGCTCACGGAACATGGCCAGGGCAGCCACCGAGTCGCAGGTGGAGTAGAGCCGGCCCTGCTCGTTGAGGTCGGCGGTGATGGCGTTGGCGGTGCTCACCACCGACTCCAGCTCGCCACAGCGCACCAGGATGGCCACCGCGAAGGCCGCCTGGGTGCGCCAGGCGACTCGGTCCGAGCCCCGCTGCTCCGCCAGGAAGGCGCGTGCCTGCCGGGCCGTGTCCTCCTGACGCTGGGGCAGGTTCCAGTAGGCCCCCGCCAGACCGGTCTTCTCCAGGTTGGGGTAGACCAGGCGCACGCGGTTGTCCAGCGCCTCCACCCGAGACTCGGGGTAAAGCTGGCGCAGGGCCCGCAGGTTCATGGCCGCCATCTCGCTCCAGTAGGCGTGTACCGTGGACTGCTCGGGATAGATCCGAAATCCCCGCCCGTCCATCCACATCGACTCCAGGCGCTGGATCCCCGCTCGCAGGGCTGCTTCGGCCTTCAGCTTGCGCTCGGGGGTGCGGGCCAGCTCGAGCATGGTGGCCGCCGCCACCATCCGGGCCGAGGTCTGCTCGCAGCAGCAGTAACTGTAGTCGGTGGTGGCTTCGGCCAGTGTCTCCAGCGGCTGATCGCAGTTGGGCAAGAGACGCCAATCCAGAATCTCGTCGCTGCGCCCGAGAACCTCGCCGGCTCGCAGCAGGCGCACGCTGCGCATCCGACGGCGCAGCTTTCCGGGCGCATTGACCCGGCACTCCACCGTCAGATCTCTCGCTTTCGCGCGGTAGAGGCCGGGCTGCACCGGGAAGGTCAGCTCCGGGCCTAGCTCCACCGGCTCTCCGTCCCGGGTCAGGGTAACCGGTGCCTGCCCTACCAGGAGCAGCCTTCCGGTCACCTTGTCGCCCGGGAAGACGCAAGGGGGCGCCTCGATCTCCAGGTGCAGGTCGCTGACCACCCGCAGGCGGCGGCGCAGCCAGCGCCAGTCCTTGCCGTGAACCACGAAGGCTTCCACCAGGAACTCGCCCATGTGGCCGGGCAGCTTGACCTTCTTGCTCATCGCGCCGCGGGCCAGCTCGGCCAGCAGCACCACCGCCTCGTGGCTGGTGGCCGCGGGAGGGGGAGGGGCGGGCATCGGCTCCTGGGCGAAGACAGCTGCCTCGGCCTCGAAGGGCCCTTCCTGGTAGGCGGCTCCGAACGGGTCGGATGCGCCGAGAAAGGCGCTCGAGCCGATGGCAGAAGCCTGATCGAAAGAGGCCGCGAAGTCGGGGGCAGGTGCCTCAAACGCGGCGGGGGCTCCGAAGCCGAAACCACGCCTGGTGCCGCCCCGGAACTCTTCAGAGGGCGATAGCATCGGTCGCATACCGGCCATGACCCCCGCACGGGCAGAGCGAGTGGATCCTCCCAGCGTGGCGCGGCCCGCGGGAACTGCGGCTCCTCGTCGCACCAGTCCCGCCCGGGTCTGGGGACTGACCTGCACTGGCCCGGCCACCTCCACTCGCGGCGGCAGCTCGGAAACGTAGGCCTTGAGGCGGTTGGCAAGACACGTCTCGGGGTTGTCCTGACGGCTCAGGCGGGCATCGCGCACCAGCAGATAGACTGAAGCTCCCTCGGGGGCTTCGATGGCCAGCTCGACTTCTTCGCCCGGTCGGCCGGCCTCGGGCGTGAGCAGGCGCGCGTCCAGAGTACAGGCCGGCACCACCGCCGCCCAGCCCTCGAAAGGTCGTCCCTGGACGTAGCAGCCTGCGGCCAGCACCCCCAGCGGGGCGGGGACATCCAGCTCGAAGCTCTCTCCTGGCTCGAGCACGGCCCGATAGACCTCGCGGCCATCTTCAGCCAGCTCCGAGCGCTCTTCCTCCGACAGCATCCAGCCCATCTCCCGGGCCCGGATCAGCCAGCTGCGGGACGCCTCGACCTGGCCGGCCCCGGCCAGGGCGCGCGCCATGTAGTGGGCCACCCAGCCGTCGGGTTGCCGGGCGAAGGCCTGACCGAAAAGGTGGGCCGCCCGCTCGAACTGGCCCTGCTGGAACTGGCTCAGTCCCATCCAGTAGTCGGGCGAGTCGTCCAGGCTGGGCGGAACGGGCCGTCCCTCCGGGCGGGCCTGAGCGGGGTCGATCATCAACGCCCTCAGTCCCTCGCAGCGAGCCGTGGCGGTCACCCGGGCTCGCCTGGCGTCCAGTCGCTCGATACGCAGTGGGGAGTTGCGCACAGCCCCCTCGACCAGGTGCAGTCCGCGTACTTCCAGCGCGCCAGACTCGCTCACCAGACTGCCCTGCACTTCGTTACCCAGGGTCGAGAACAGGGTCAGCTCCCGCTCGCTGCGGCGGGTGCCGGGCAGGGTCACGGTGGCCGTGTGGCTCTGGCGCTGCAGGTTGAGGCTGAAAGGCCCCTCGCCCACCAGGGTGAGCTCGGTGCGCAGCATTCCCTCCACCACCTCGGCCTGCTGGCTCAGGACGCGCCGATTAGCGTCCATCAGCTCCACCCGGACGGGTCCCTCCACCGGACGGCCGAAGCTCTCGACTCGCACGGTAACTTGCAGATGTCCGTTCACCCGGCGGTGCTCCACCAGAAAACCGACCAGTGGAGCCAGACGGTACTCGGCCACGGTGAAGCTGGTGACCTGTTGCTGGCCTTTAAGGCGCACGTCGTACTGGCCCGCGGTCAGGTCGTGGACCTCCAGACAGCCAGTCCCGTTTTCGTCCAGGCGTACGATCAGTCTCTGGATCACCGAGCCACTGAGCATGAGCTCGACCTCGGCGTTGCGCTCGGTGCCCAGGGGATCCACCACCAGCAAGCGCACCACGTCATGGCCCTGACGATAGAGGTCGCGGTCGCAGGTGACAGTGCCCAGTTGCAGCCGGGCCAGTTGCGGGCTCAGGTTGACCTGGGGAAGCTGCAGGCGGTCGGGCCCGTAGATGGGCAGCACGCATCCGGCGGTGGGCAGCTTCAGGTCGGCGCAGTGGCGCATCCAGGCATAGGCATTGTCGGTGAAGACCGAGGATGAAACGAAAGCGAAGAAGGTGCCAAGGCGGAAATGAGGGCCGACGGTCGTGAAGGACGTATTCACCTGAGACCGGGACTTTCTACGGCAGCAAAACGAGTATTCGAGGTTTTGGAATCGATTCCTTCCGGGGGTGGGGAGGTTGGTGCAAACCTTTTTTGAGTGTCTCAGGGACCTGCGAAAGCCACTCCAATCTTGGGGTCCGGACCCACGCACTCAGAACTGGTCGGGCAGTTTGCGAAGAAGTCCAGGAATGCAATCGTAGTCCGTGTCGTAGCTGCAGATTTCCCCTCCCACTTTGAGCGCAGCGGCTGCATGCAGAGCATCTCTCGCTGTCAAAGAGGCGAACTGGTCAAGCAGGTTGCGGGCACTATCGAGCGTTTCGGCCTCGATGGGAAGAACCACTGGCACGATCTGCCGGGCGAGGTCGTACACCTGACCACCTTCGTCCCAGCGTCGCAGGGCGCGGTATCGATGGAGAATTTCCTGAAGAACCTCGGCGTCAACGCAGGCATCGGTGCGTCCACTGGCAACGGCGGTCAGAAAGGCCACGCTGGGAGCCTTATTCGGGTGGTCTGCCCCGGCCGCATACATAAAAACATTCGCGTCGACCAAAATCATGAGGGAAAGAGATCCTCCGCATGGGGTACAGACTCGTCAGCCATTTGCTGAGGCGAGCCCACTGGAAGAGACAGTTGCGCCAGTCGACCCACTGCCTCCAGGCGGCTTTCCTTGGAACGAAAGCCATACTGAATCTCGCACGCCTGCCGGACGAGATGACCCAGACTTACCCCCCGCTGGCGGGCAAGACCGGTCAAGAACTCGTGAAAGTCCGGTCGAAACAAAATGGTCGTCTTCTTTTCTAGCTCCATATGCACCTCCACAGGTGGAGCTTATCATGGATGGGGGGTGTCGCGCCAGGGCCGGTTCTGACTGCGGCCCTGATGTAGTTCGGAAGGCCGAGCTACTTCATCCAGGCGCGGATTTTCTACCAGGACTGTTCCACCGGCGCAAAGAACCACCGCCGCGCCAGCGAAAGGTGGGTTTTCCGATGCAACAACAGCAAGCTCGAATCAGTTCTCTGGAGGAGGCGCGCCGTCTCGTGCAGGAGCGGGCCCTCTCCCACGTCAAGGTGGGGGTGTTCGACCTCGACGGCATCCTGCGCGGTAAGTACATCTCGCGCGAGAAGTTCCTCTCGGCCCTCGAGAACGGCTTCGGCTTTTGCGACGTGGTGCTCGGCTGGGATTCCAACGACAAGCTGATGGACAACCTGGCCTTCACCGGTTGGCACACCGGCTACCCGGACGCTCCTGCCCGCCTCCTGCCCGAGACCGTGCGCAATCTGCCCTATGAGGACGACGGGGTGTTCTTTCTGGCCGAGTTTGCCGGGGAGGCTGAGAAGATCTGCCCTCGGGGGTTGTTGCGCCGCACCATCGACCGGGTGCGCGATGCCGGTTTCGAGCCCTTTTCCGCCTTCGAGTACGAGTTCTTCTGTTTCGACGAGACGCCCGAGAGCTGTCGCGACAAGCACTACCAGAACCTCAAGCCGCTCACGCCAGGCAACTTTGGCTACTCGGTTTTGCGCAACTCGGTGCAGAACGAGTTCCATCGCGAGCTGTGGTCGGTGTGCGACGAGATGCAGCTGGGCCTGGAGGGCCTGCACACCGAGACCGGCCCCGGCGTGCTGGAGGCCGCCATCACGGTAGACCGATCTCTGGATGCGGCCGACAAGGCGGCGCTGTTCAAGACCTTCGCCAAGGTGGTGGCCCAGCGTCAGAGCAAGATGCTCACCTTCATGGCCCGCTGGAACCCCGAGCTGCCCGGCCAGAGCGGCCACATCCACCTGTCCCTCAAGGACGCCTTCTTTGACCCCGACGCCCCCCACGGCATCTCGCAAACCATGCGCCATTTCGTGGCCGGTTGCCAGAAGCTGATGCCCGAGCTTTTGGTGCTGGTGGCCAGCACGGTCAACTCCTACACCCGGTTGGTGCCCGGCTACTGGGCCCCGACCAACGCAACCTGGGGTGTCGAGAACCGCACCTGCGCCCTGCGCGCCATCCCCGGCTCGTCCAAGTCCCAGCGCCTGGAGTACCGGGTGGCAGCCTCCGACGCCAACCCCTACCTGGCGCTCGCGGCCGCCCTGGCTTCCGGCCTTTACGGCATCCAGAACGAGCTCGAGCCGGCCGTTCCCATCGTGGGCAACGCCTACGAGCAGAGCCTGCCCGAGGAGCTCAAGCTACCCGAGACCTTGTGGGAGGCCGCCCAGCGCTTTCGCAAGTCGGCCTTTGCGCGCGACTTCTTCGGGGCCGATTTCGTGGAGCACTTTGCGGCCACGCGCGAGTGGGAGGAGCGCGAGTTCCGCAAGCACGTCACCGATTGGGAGCTGAGGCGTTACTTTGAGATTATCTAGCCTGCAGTGCCTGAGCCCGGTGGACGGGTCGGTCTACCTCGAGCGAGCCCTGGCCGGCCCGGCCGAGCTCGAGAAGGCCCTGGCCCGGGCCCGTGAGGCCCAGCGTCAGTGGCGTCTTGAGCCGCTTGAGCGGCGGGTGGAGCAGTTGCTCTTGCTGGTGGACCGGTTCATGGCTCGCTCTGAGGAGCTTGCTCGCGAGCTGAGCTGGCAGATGGGCCGGCCCGTGAGCCAGGCGCCCGGCGAGCTGCGCGGTTTCGCGCACCGGGCCCGCACGATGCTCGAGCTGGCCCCCTCGGCCCTGGAGCCCATCCGGCTCGACGACTTGCGGCGTGTGCAACGCGACCCGCTTGGCGTTGTGCTCACGGTGGCTGCCTGGAACTACCCCTACCTGATCGCAGTCAACTCGGTGGTGCCCGCCCTGGCGGCCGGCAACGCCGTGCTGCTCAAGCATTCGGCCCAGACTCCATTGTGCGCCGAGCGCCTGGTGGAGGCGGGCGAGGGCTGTCTGCCCGAGGGACTGTTTGCCTGCCTGCACATGGACCACGACCTGACCGCCCGGGCGGTGGCCGAGGTCGACTTCGTCTGCTTCACTGGCTCGGTGGAGGGCGGGCGCTCGGTGCAGCGCGCGGCCAGCGAGCGCTTCATCGGGCTGGGCCTGGAGCTGGGCGGCAAGGACCCGGCTTACGTGCGTTCTGATGCCGACCTCGATCACGCGCTCGAGAACCTGGTGGACGGCTCGTTCTATAACTCCGGGCAGTCTTGCTGTGGCATCGAGCGCATCTACGTGCACCAGAGCCTCTACCAGCAGTTCGTGAGCGGCTTCGTGGAGCGGACCTACGCCTACCGGCTGGGCAACCCCCTGGAGAGCTCCACCAATCTGGGTCCGGTGGTGAAGGCTTCCGCGGCGCGGGCCATCCAGGCCCAGGTGGATCGGGCCCTGGCCCGGGGGGCGCGGGCCCTCATCGATTCGACCCGCTTTTCAGCCGCCGGAGGTCTGTACATGGCTCCCCAGGTGCTGGTGGACGTGGATCACTCGATGGACGTGATGACCGAGGAGACCTTCGGCCCGGTGGTGGGGATCATGGCCGTGAAGGACGATGAGGAGGCCGTGCGGTTGATGAACGACAGCCGTTACGGATTGACCGCCTCGATCTGGACGCGCGACCTTCAGGCCGCCGACCGGCTCGGCGCGCAGGTCGAGACCGGCACGCTGTTTGCCAACCGCTGTGACTACCTGGATCCCGAGCTGGCCTGGACGGGGGTCAAGGACTCGGGACGAGGCTGCACGCTCTCGCGGGTGGGCTACGAGCAGCTCACCCGGCCCAAGTCGTTTCACTACCGCACTGTCGAGTAGCACGATCCTTCCTGAATCGGGACGGGACCGGGGTCTTCCGATGGCGAATGGCCGCGCCCATGAAAGCGAACTGGAACTACCCGACCTCGATTCGATTCGGCCCGGGCCGCCTGGCCGAGCTGCCTGAGGCCTGTCGCGAGCTGGGCATCGCGCGGCCGTTGCTGGTGACCGACCCGGGGCTGGCCGAGCTGCCTCCGGTGCAGCGCGCCCTCGAGGCTCAGCCGGCCGGACTCTACACCGGCGTGAAGCCCAATCCGGTCGGGGCCAATGTGACACAAGGTGTGGAGGCCTATCGGGCCGGAGGCCATGACGGCGTGATCGCCATCGGGGGCGGCAGCGCCCTGGATGCCGGCAAGGCCATCGCCCTGATGGTGGGCCAGACCCGCCCGCTCTTCGACTTTGAGGACCGCGAGGACTGGTGGACGCGGGTCAATCCTGAGGGAGTGGCCAGCGTGGTGGCCATCCCCACCACCGCAGGCACCGGCTCGGAGGTGGGCCGGGCCTCGGTGATCACCGACGAGAGCGTGGGCCTCAAGAAGATCCTCTTCCATCCTCGCATGCTGCCCGGACGCGTCATCCTCGACCCCGAGCTGACCCTGGCCCTGCCTCCCAAGGTGACCGCCTACACCGGGATGGACGCCCTGGCCCACAGCCTGGAGGCGCTCTGCAGCCCGCTGTACCATCCTCTGGCCGAGGGGGTGGCCCTGGAAGCCATCCGGCTGGTTCATTCGGCCCTGCCGGTGGTCTATCGCGAGCCCTCCAACCTCCAGGCTCGCGGCCAGATGCTGACCGCCGCCATGATGGGCGCGGCTGCTTTCCAGAAGGGTCTGGGCGCGATCCACTCGCTCAGCCATCCGGTCGGGGGGCGCTACGATCTGCACCACGGCCTTCTCAACGCCATCTTCATGCCCTACGTGCTGCGTTTCAACCGTCCCGCGGTGGAGGAGCGCATCGACCGATTGGCGGCCTATCTGGGATTGTCCGGCTTCGACGGCTTTTTTGCCTGGATTGGCGAGCTGCGCTCTCAGCTCGAGATTCCCGACCGCCTGCAGCTCGAGAACGCCAACCTGGACGAGCTGGCCCGTCTGGCCAAAGACGATCCGAGCACCCCCACCAACCCCGTCCCGCTCACCCTTGCCGACCTGAAGGGCCTGCTGCGGGAGGCGCTGTGCTGAGATACTTCCGCTGGGTGGGAGGGCTGGAAGCCTGCTCGTTTCTGCTCTTGCTGGGCGTGGCCATGCCGCTCAAGTATCTTTACGCGCGCCCGGAAGCGGTGCGGGTGGTCGGTTTGCTGCACGGCATTCTGTTCTTGCTTTATTGCCACGCTGCCCTGGTGCTGGCTTTGGAGCGCAAGTGGAGTCGCAAGAAGGCGTTCCTGGCCTTCCTGGCTGCCTTCTTTCCCGGGGGGCCGCTCTGGTTCGACTGGAAGCTGCTCGAGCGCGAGTGACTACCTGTGAGCCACAAGGGTGACGAAGAATTGTACCAGATCAGCACCGCGCGATGGTCTTTAACTCGAGGCCCTCCACGCTCACCATTCGGGGGCTCGCAGGCCTCGCTCGCCGCACCAGCCACGGCGCTTACAGGTCCACGATCACCAGGTCGAAGGGATTCGGGCCCACCTGAACCGGAAAGCCGGGCTTGGCAACGAGCGTGCCGTCCGCCTGGACGTCGAAACCGAGAAGGTCGGTGGGCAAGCTGTTATCAGGGCCACCGGAGAATCCGTTGTGGGTCAGCGCGTAAAAGAACCTCCCATCAGGCGAGAGCGCCCCGCGCTCGGTCACCTTGCCGGTCGCCTCAAGGTCGATCTGCGTCATCAAACCGGCGCCATCAACCGTGAACACGAAAATGTGCCCGGTGATCGGATCGGCCCCCCGGCATACGACGTAGAGGCGATCGAAGCCCCCCACGTTGGTGACGACCAGGCCGCTGGCCGAATTGTCGATCGGCTGGGTATCGAGCAGGCCCAGGTCGCCGTTGGCGTCAATCGAAAAAGAGCGCAAGACCCCGATGTTCAGAGGCGAAGCGATGGCGGACGTCACGAACAGCCGATCACCGGCGGCATTGCACTCCACCCGATAGCCGAGCTCTGTGAGGGGGAAGGCGAAGAAGCGAGGATTGACCAGTTGCCCGGCCGCGTCGATATCGAACACGTGGATGCCAGGCGACACGCCGTTGTCCTGGTCGGTCATATAGCAATGGTTCCCGTTCGGAGTGATGGCCAGGTCGTTGAGGTCGCCCACCACGGGCGGCCCGAGCGCCAGATTGCTGATCTCGCCCGTGGTCGGGTCGTAATCCACGCTGGCTCCTCGGCCGGCAGTTCGCAAGGTGAAGTAAACTTTGTTGTTGGTCGGATGCACCGTCGTTCCCTGGGCATCCGCGGGCAAGGCGATAGCCGGAAACGGCGCACTCACGTTCCCGTCAGGCCGCAAGATCGTGTAGCCCTGCATCTGGTCTGGTCCACCACCGGTGAAGGAAGCGAACAAGAACTGTCCGCTCGGATCGACCGCCATGTAATACCCACTGGCGGACAGGATCGGGGTCGGACCGTTAAAGGGAGAGCCCGGAGCCTGGCCGACCACCAGGCCCGTGGCCGGGTCGACCTGCAAGGCTCTCAGTCTGCCGTCACCTGCAACCACGTCACCCTCGTTCACGTAAAGCCCCAGAAAGTCAGGTGGAGGCGGCGGCGGAGGTGGCGGCGGAGGTGGCGGTGGCAGTGGCGGTGGCGGCGGAGGGGGAGGAGGCACGTCCGAGACATCCAAAGTGGCCGCATTCTGCAACCCCTGAAAATCCGCCCGGATCAACGTGCTGCCTGGAGAGAGCCCGAGTGCCGTGCCGGCCGAGTTGATGCTGGCCACAGCCGGGTCGGTCGAAGTCCAGGTGACCGAGTCGGTCAGGTCTTGGAGGCTGCCATCCGACAGCGTGCCCGAGGCGGTGAAGGCCTGGGAATCGCCCACCAGGATGGAAGCGGTGGTCGGCTCGACGGCGAGGGTTACCAGAGTGGCCTGGGACACGGTCAAGAGGGCGGTCGCGGTAAGCTCTCCAAACGATGCTCGGATCGTCGTATCCCCCGGAACCTGAGCGATGGCCACGCCGCTTGCGTCGATGGACGCAACAACCGGGTTGGATGAAGTCCAATCAACAGCGCTCGTGATATCGAGGCCGTTCTGGTCGCGGGCCGTAAACGGCTGCCGTCCACCGGGAAGCAAGGTGGCCTGGGTTGGTGATATGGTAAGAGTGTTGACGGTGTCGGTGCCTACGAAAGAGAGCCGCACCGTGGTCTGCAGGGGATGCGGGCCGAAATCCATCGGAACCGGCTCCGAGCGAGCGACCACAGTCCCCTGGTCGTCGCGTCCGAAGGCGTGAATCATCCAGGCTCCCCGGGTGATATCACGCACGCTGACCTGGGCGAGGCGCTCACCGGGCTCGACCGGTGCCTGGCCCATGGCGATGATGCGGCGACCGCTGAGGCTATCCGGGTCAGGGAGGAGCGGGTCGGTGACCTCGACCACCACGGACGTCACCGAGTTGGCGCGCGCAGGCTGAGCGCCATCGGCCGGAAGCTCAATTCGAAGCTCGAGATTGGAGCGACTTGTCGGTCCGGGCGGCGGCGCAGGTTGGCGGCCTGAGTTGCCTCCATCCGAGCAACTGAGGAGCAAGCCGATGAACAGGACCCAGAGGGTTCCGATGAAAAATCTTCGGCCATTCTCAGGCCTGGCGCTCTTGTGTCCTGACGTGGATGAAGTCAACATTCAATAAGGATACTGTGTTGAACAAATTCTTGTCAATGTGTCGAATAAGGCCTGTGTTGATGCGTTTCGAGTGTCAAAGGGCTTCGTTCTGCGTTTCAGGGCAAATCGGCCAGAACGATTGTTCTCGGGCGACACCATTGCGGCCTTTCCCGAGATCGGCCGTGTGGTTCCCGAACTTGAGGACCCGCTGGTGCGGCGACGTCTTGCTCGGCGAGATGCGGGTGGTGGGCTTTGCGCCGGGCTGAGGGCCCGGAATTGTCAGAAGGTGAAGCTGGAGACGGCGCGAGCAGAGCCTACAAACTCCACCTGGCATCCGACGGCCCCGCAGAGGGCGGCGTTAGGGCGTGAAACGTCCTCGCTCTGACCTCGGTCGTGAAGGTCAGGTCGCGAAGAAAGAAGCTGATCAGTCCCGAGTGAGATCGATCGAGAGCCCGGCCGGGGAATCGATGCCGGTGAGGGTCCGCGCCGGTCGCCCCGGCCCCGGCGTAATGGTGCCGGTCATCTGGCTGGCTCCGGAGAAGATCTTCACCGCTCCGGTGGCCGGGTCAAAGCCGTCGGAGAGGTAGAGCTCATCGCGTTCAAAGTCCACCACGACGCCGATGGAGCCGCCCTGGAGCCCCGTAAGGAATCCGGGGATGATGGCGACCGAGGGCGGATTGTTGGTGGTATCAGCGTTGTTGTAGATCAAGACCTGGGGCTCGAAGGTGCCCGAGTCGGTGTTGCGGACGTAGAGGCGCCGCGTGGTCGACTCGTAGAACAGGTCGTGGGGCTCTGACAGGCCGGCGCTGATGCTGCGGTCGGCGGCGCCGCTGTTTCCATCGATCAAACCGGCCAGACTGGAGGCGTTGTCATACACATCCACCCTGCCAGGCGAGCCTAATCCGTCCGGACCGACCACCAGGAATAACCGATCGGCTGCCGGATCGTAACAGCAAGACCGCGCCTCGCGTGCCTCCTGAAACAGGGGAGGCAGACCCGGGTACTGAATCGTCGCCCCCACCGACCGGCCGGCAGTACTGGCGTTGTTGAAAATCTCGACCTGGCCCAGACTTTGCTCCGCCACGTACAGTCGGTCATTGGCGTTGTCGTAGGCCAGGCCGCGAGGAAAGCCGTTGGCGACGAGACTGTCGTTGGCCGGTCCATTATTGGTGGTAGCGTTCTGGAAGATCAGGACCTGATTGGCGTCGCCATCGGCTACCCAGAGCGTGTTGGTGATCACGTCGATGAAGAGGCCGACCGGACGAAGCAGGGGAGCAATCTCGGTGGCCGGGGTCGCGGGCCCGTCGAGAAGAGGTCCGGCTCCCCGGCCCATCACGTAACTCGATACCCGATTCACGGGAGTGGGAAGGCTGAGCGGGTCGGCCGACTCGGACACGTAGAGGCGCCCCTGGAAGAGGCTCACCACGATGTTCCCGGAGATCGCCGAGGCGGAATTCGGGCTGGTGGCGACCAGCGTGGCGGTGCCGGCCGCGTCGGCCAGGGCCACGTTGAAGCTGGCCAGGCCGTTCACGGCATTCTGGGTCAGGGTCCCGGTCAACCGCATGGTGGCCGGGCCGGAGCTCAGTCCCAGCGTGACGGCCTGGCTGGTGTCGAGCCGGTCGCCGAACTGGTCCAAAACCTCCACCTGCACGGCGAACGGACTGGCGTCCTTGGCGGTGGTCGGCACGGTGACGAAGCTCAGAGTGTCGGCCACCAGGGCGTCGATCGTGATCGGCGAGGTGGCCTGGGTCAGGCCCGGCGAGGTAGCCGTGAGCTGGAAGCTGCCCGCCTCCGTGGGGCTAAGGCCGGTGAAGGTGGCCACGCCGTTGATCGCAGCCACGGTGGTGTTGCCGTTCAGCCCGAAGCCGCCCAGAGTGACGCTGTTGGTCGCGGTCACGAGCAGGTTCCCGAACTGGTCGAGCACCTCCACCTGGATGGACCCCAGGTCCTGCCCCACGGCGCCTGTCTGAGGCGCCGCCGGGAAGCGCACCGCCGAGGCGCGCGGCAATTCGTCGAGGATGTTGAACGGAACGCTCTGCCCCGAGCTGAGCCCGTCGGCCTGGGCCAGCAGCCGGTGCTGGCCCTGGCCCACGATCCGCACGTTGAAATCGGCCACGCCGTCGACGGCCTGAGCCTGAGTGGTGCCCGAGAGAACTCCGGAGCCTTCGCTCAGGGTCAGGTTGATGGTGCCGGTGAAGGGAGCGATCTTGCCCTGATTGTCGAGGGCCGCCACCTGCACGTCCTGAGCCGTGTTCGCGGCGGCTTCCTGGGGGTGCACCAGGAAGGCCAGCCGCGTGGGACTGGTCCCGAAGAGCGGGATGGGCGGCTGCGGGGGGTCGCCGGTCAGCAGGATCTCTACCTCCAGCACGGTGGGACCCGGAAGGGTGAGCGTGACCACGAGGTCAGAGAAGCCGAGCGGGTTGCCCTGTGCGTCGAAGAACAGGGTGCGCACCAGGTAGGTGCCGACCGGGAGCTCGAGCGTCAACTCGTCGACTCGGGGCGAATCCACGGTCCGCACCAGATCGCCGCCCTGGTCGAAGACCTGCACCTGAAGGCTGGCGATGCCCGCGGGTAGGCGCGCGGGCGGGAAATCGAATCGGAGCTGCAGAGCTCCATTCGGGGCAACCTGTCGACCTCCGCCAAAACCCTGATCGCCCTGGCCGCAACCTGAAGAGACGAGCAAAATGACGCCTAAGAGGCAGGCCCAGAGTTTTGGTCGCATGCAGACCCCCATCGGTTGAGTTGGGGGGCACTTCGCGCTTGGATCAGGGCGGCCTGCACGTTCCGATGATCCAGTCCCGCGGGTAGACAATCTGCTGAACGGCGCCGCGCCCACTCCTGAAGCGTCAACGCGCGGCGCCTTAACGCAGCACGATCACCCGGATGGCCTCCAGCGTCGGCCGGCTTTCCTCCAGCGCCTCCAGGATCTGCTCGCGCCGCTGGCGCTGCCCTTCGAGCTCGGCCGGGCGCACGGTGGGATTGACCCGGGCCAGCTCCTCCAGCCGATCGAGCTCGCTGTCGAGCATCTCCCGGGCTGACTCCAGGGCGGCCGCCTTCAGGGGCGCGCCGCGCTCGGCCGCCAGCTGCTCGGCCCGGGCCAGCCAGTTGGCCAGGTGCGGCTCGAGCACGGCCACCAGGCTGGCCGCTCCCTCCGCGCCCACCCCCACCATGGAGTGGTCAGGGGGCACCAGGTCGGCCCGATCCCGTCCGCGCGCGTCCAGGTGAATGGAGAGCGGCTCCAGAGGCAGATAGCGGGCCAGCTCGAGCTCGGCCGGACCGATCCCCTGCATCAGGTAGAGCAGCTGCACCAGCACCCCCTTCTCGGGGGCACCGTTCCAGAGAGCGGCAGAGGCACGCCCCTCATCCTGGTCCAGGGCCATGGCCAGCGAGCCCTCCACCAGCGGATGGTCGGCCGACAAGAACTCCACGTCCTCGCGCATCAGCGCCAGCTCGCGGTCCCAGGTGGCCAGGAAGGCCCGGTCATGGCCCAGGCCGGGGAAGCTGTCCACCGTCATCAGATCGCCTGCTTTGATGCGCAGCAATCCCTTTTCGGCCAGCTCCTCCTCCTGTACCCCGAAGCTCTCCAGGGCCCGGCTCAAGAAGTCGCGCAGCTCGATACTGGCCTCCTGCTCCCTCACCCTCAAGACCAGCTGCTCGCCCAGCACCGGGTCGAACGAGTTCAGATCGACAAGCACGTCCACCGAGTCTTGCAGAGCCTTTTTGTGGGCCTCCAGGGCCCGGCGGGTGCGCTGGAGCAGCTTCTCCAGACCCTGGTGCGTGGTCAGCACGTCCTCCAGCTCGTCCTGCACTTCCTCGCGCACCAGCTCGCTGCCGTTGACCGGGTGCTCGAAGCCGTCGAGTCCCTCATGGTGCCAGCGAAACAGGATCTCCTCGGGGCTGTCGGGGGCGAAGGGGACGTAGACTTGAATCTCGCGGTCCTGGCCGATGCGGTCCAGGCGGCCGATGCGCTGCTCGAGGAGGTCGGGCGACAGGGGCAGGTCCCACAGGACCAGGTGGTGGGCGAACTGGAAGTTGCGGCCTTCGCCTCCGATCTCGCTGGAGAGGAGGATTTGAGCCCCGTCGCTCTGGGCGAAGTAGGCCACCTGGCGGTCGCGCTCGAGGATGCTCAGGCCCTCGTGGAAGGTGGCCGTCAGAATGCCCGTCTCTTCGCGGAAAGCGCGCTGTAGCTCGAGCACAGTGTGGGCATCGCGGGCGATCAGCACGGTCTTGTCGTGGGCGCGCACGAAGTCGAACAGCCAGGCCAGCCGCTCTTCGACCCTCACCGGGTGCACGCGCCGGCCGGGAAAGCCCTGCAGGCGCTCGCGTCGGTTGCGAACCAGCACGCGGCCGGTGCCGTGGCGGTCGATCAGGCTCTGGAGGATCTCCTCGCGCGGCGCCTGCTCGTCGAGCAGCTCGGCCAGCGAGCGGTCCTGGGGGAAGAGCTCCTTCAAGCGCTTCGGGTCCAGGTCGCGGGCGGCCCTGGCTACCTCTTGCAGGTGCAGGTGCTCTTCCTCGAAGGCCTCTGGCGATCCGAAGCGCTCGGGGTCGACCAGGTGCAGCAGAGCATACTCGGTCTGCCACCCCTGGCGCATGGGGGTGGCCGTCAGCAAGAGCAGTCCCCGGGTGCGCCGGCTGAGCTGGCGCAGGGCCTCGGTGTAGCCCTCCAGAAGGTGGTGGGCTTCGTCCACGATGACCAGATCCCAGCTGGCTGAGACGGCTTCCTCCAGCGCCTCCTCGTCGGAGAGCAGGGTGATGGGAGCGATGATGCGGGTCAATCGCTCGAACGGGGTCAGCCCGTCCTCCACCTCCAGCAGCTCCTCGTAGCGCTCGAAATCGAGCACTGAGAAGAGCTCGTTGAAGCGGCGCACCAGCTCGGTGAGCCACTGGTAGAGAAGCGACGGAGGGGTGAGGATCAGCACCCGGTCAGCCCGCCCCAGGGCTCGCAGGGCCGAGAAAATCAGCCCGGCCTCGATGGTCTTGCCCAGCCCCACTTCGTCGGCCAGCAGCACTCTGGGCAGCAGCCGGCGGCTGACCGTGTAGGCGATGTGCAGCTGGTGGGGCAGCAGGCGCACGCGCGCCCCGGCCAGTCCTCGGGCCTGGGAGGCCAGCAGATCGCGGCGCACCCCCCAGCCTCGCTCGCGAAGATCGAACAGCTGGTAGTGCGAGAGTCGCCCGTGGCGCAGGTCGTCAGCCGCCGAGGTGGAGGTGTTCTGGTCGGCCAGCTCGGCTTCGGCCAGGCTGCGCCCCTGGCCCCGGTAGATGAGCAGGCCGTCCTGCTCCTCCACCCGCTCCACGCGAAAGCGCCGGCCGTCGCGGCCCACGGCCTGCTGGCCGGGCTGCAGCACCAACCGGCGCAAGGGCGCCGTTTTGACGTTGTAGAGACGAGTTTCGCCCACGGCAGGGAAGGCTACCTCGATGGAGCGAGGGGGCACCAGCCGCTCTACTCGGCCCAGACCCAGAGTGGGCTCGGCCTCATTGACCACGCGCGCGCCGGGCTTCATCGGGCCAGGGCCGCCCTGACCGTCTGGAGGTGGATGGCTACCGTGTCGGCCACGTCGTGGGCATATCCACCCGCCATGCTGATGGCCACCGGCAGGGCCTGGCAGCGCTCGAGCACCAGCTCGTCGCGGCGCCGCAGCCCCTGTCGGGTCAGCTTGAGTCGGCCCAACCGGTCACCCTCGAAGGGATCGGCCCCCGACACGAACAGCACCAGGTCGGGTCGCGAGCGTTTCAGGGCCTCCTCCAGCCCGCGCTCGAGGGCGGACAGGTAGTCTTCATCGCCGGTCTGGTCGGGTAAGCCCAGGTCGAGGTCGCTCTGCTCCTTGCGCAGCGGATAGTTGTGCTGGCCGTGGATCGAGAAAGTGAACAGGGTTTCGTCCCCGGCTGCCATGGCGGCGGTGCCGTTGCCCTGGTGAACGTCGGTGTCCACCACCAGCACCCGTTCGACCCTTCCCTCGGCCTGCAAGGCCCGGGCGGCGATGACCGAGTCGTTGAAGAGGCAGAAGCCGGCTCCCCGGTCGGCGAAGGCGTGGTGGGTGCCCCCGGCCAGGTTCACCGCCTGTCCATCCTCCAGGGCGGCACGGGCGGCCTGCAGGGTGGCCCCGGCCGAGCGACGGCTGCGCTCCACCAGCTCAGGCGACCAGGGGAATCCCAGCTCGCGGACCTCCTGGGAGCTGAGCTGGCCGCGCGAGGCGCGCTGGATGTAATCGTGCGTGTGGGCGCGGGCCAGGGCCCGATCGTCCACCGGCTCGGGCAGGGACAGGGTGAGCCCCGGCTCGTTCAGCAGGGCTTCGCGCAAGAGTTTGTACTTTTGCATGGGAAAGCGATGCCCTTCGGGCAGGGGCAGCACGAAGGTATCGCAGTAGAAAGCTTTCACGGGCGGGGCTCATTCTCAGGAGGGTGAGGTTTTGCCTGCCTACGGGCTGGAAGACCCGAAAGCTCGCCAACACCGCAGAGCGACAAGAGGACCAGGTAGCCGATCGTCAGCAGGACCAGGACGTCAGCCTTCCAACTTGCGTCGGCGCAACCGCACTCCGCGCACGGTCACCCATTCCTCCCGCAGGGCCACCTGAGGCCCCTCTTTTTCGCCTTCACGGCGGGCGATGGCGGCTCGCAGCCGGGATTTTTTCTCTTCGGGAGTGCGAGGAAGCTCCACTTCGGTGATCCCGCGCGAGCCGCTCAGCAGAATCACCCGGTCGCGCTCGGGGCTCATAGCGAAGGAATCCACGAACTCGCCCATTCCGTCGAAGAGCTCGGCAGTGGTGAGCCGCATCAGGCGCTGGCCCTCGGGCGAGAAAACCATGGTTTCATCGGGGTTGGCCAGCACCACGGCGTTGCCCATGCGGTCGAGCTCGAGCTGGGGCGCGTAGCCCATGGACACGTAGTAGCGCGTGCCCGTGGGCGTGCTGCGCTCGAGCTGTCCTTGTGAGCTGATCTTCACCACCTTGCTGGAATTGGTGTAAACGTGCAGGTTGCCGTGCTGGTCCAGGGCCGGAGGGGTCAGGGAGTAGCCTTCTACCGGGCAGCGCCAGGCCTCCTTGCCGTCCCGCGCGTTGAGGGCCACCACCGCCCCTTCCACCGAGGCCAGGTAGACGGTCTTTCCGTCCGGCGAGAAGACGGGCGGCACGCGGGGCCAGGTCATCTTCTCGCTGACGCTCCAGAGCAGCTTGCCATCTGGGCTAAAGCCCACCGCCCGGCCGTCGCGGGTCAGCCCTACCAGCGCTTCTGGCCCGGCCGCCAGGGCCAGCACCCGATCGCACTCGGGAGTTTGCTCGGTGGCAGAGGGAACCAGGCAGGTCGGCCCCCCAACCACCTGGATCTGGTTGGGGGCCACCCCCACCGCGGGTTTGCCCTCGGGAGTGAAGGCGATGCGCGAGCTGATCCGGGCGCCAGCGTCGTGGAAGACCTGGCCGTCGGCAGTGCGCAGGGTGGTGGCGTGCACTTCCACATAGATCAGGCGTCCATTCGGTAAGATGGCGGCGCCCTCGTTGGACAAGCTGGGCCCCTCGTCGCGGTGGGTCACCTGCAGGCTGTCGGCATCGAGCTGGATCAGCTCGCGCAGGCCAGTCAGCCACAGTGTCGAGCCTGAGCGCAGGGGAGGGGAGACCGGCAGCATCGGGCCCTGGGCCTGCCGGCGCCGCTCGGGCTCGGGGCTGGACTCGTGGGCCAGCACAGCGGTCGCATTCTCGAGAGGCGAGCTGGCGGGCCAGGGAGCATGCCAGGGCAGACGATGGCTGATCATCTTACCGAGCATAGCCTGGCAGGCTGAAAGACAGCTCAAAACCTGGCTCAGGCCCTTAGTAAGGCCTTCAGTATCGAGGCCGCCTGGGAGGAGCGCGAGGAGATCCAGCGGCGGTTCTGCTCCAGGTTCCAGTTTCGTACAGGGCGCCTTCCTGGGCCGCCAATCGACCGACCAGCAGCCAACCGAGCAAAAGGGCTCTTAGTGCTTGGGAAAGTGCTTGTTCATGACTTCGTCATGCTTTTGCAGGCTGTCCAGCAGCTCTTTCATCTTCTGGCGCTGCTCGGGCTCGACCGAAATGGTGCGCGCGATGGATTCGAAGAGCCCCCGGGTCTCGGCGAAGTCATCGGGCGCGCAGCTGAAAGCGAAGATGTAGCCGAAATTTTCTGCCGCTCCTGTCGTCGCTGAACTGTCGACCGCTCCTGTCGTCGCTGAATTGTGGCGGGTCAAGAAGTAAGCCATGACCTGCACTGGCTGGCCCCCGTAGTTGTGGCGGTAGAGAGCCCAGCGGGTGGCATCGGGGGAGGGCAGGCTTTGAAAGCCTTCCAGCTTGGAGGCTTCTTTCAGGCTGCGTGCCACGAAGGCAGAACCGGTCTCGCCTTGCTCGAGTGGAACCGAGACGACAGTGAGATTCTCCCGGAAGTCGTGCCCCTTGCGGACCGGGCTGATGGCCACCAGAGCAACTTCCTTCAAGCCTTCTCGGAGCTCCCAGTTGTCGGGAACCTTCAGGCTGACGACTTCTTCGGGACGTCCCTGGGGACCCAGAAAGATGCCATGGGAGACGAGCGGGTGCTTGATTTCGCCACCGCAACCCATCAACAAGAAAAGAGCCAGCAAGAAAACCCGGCGCATGGGCGCGAGTTCGTTGCTGCGGTTCCGGTCCCTGCCAGATTGGGCGCCTTCGAGCCAGGGTCATCCCTACCAGCCATAGAATGCACCCACTCCTATGCAGGACCCGAAGAGGCTGTTCGAATCGGCCCAAAACCAGATTGCCTCCGGTGATCTGAATGCAGCCGAGCAGCTTTTGCGTCAGGCGGTCGAGCTGTCTGACGAGCCTGCCCTGTACACAGCCATTCTGGCCAGTCTGCTCGGGCTGCAGGGACGCCACGACGAATCTCTGGAGATCCTCAAGGAGGCCCTCCTTGAGGACCCCTCCAACGCCCATCTGCTGGTGGCCACGGGGATGACCATGAAGGAGAAGCGCGAATACGCTCGCGCTGAGCAGTGCTTCAGGATGGCCCTCGAGAATGCGCCCGACCACGCGGCCGGTCTGCAGCAGCTGGCGCTGATCCTGGCCGACCGGGGCGACCTGGATGAGGCTGCTGACCTGGCCGTCCAGGCTTTCGGTCAGCTGCCCCACAACCCCGACCTGGCCATCACCGCATCCGACGTGTTGCGGCTGCTCGGACGCGACCAGGAGGCCTTCGAGATCATCGAGCAGACGGCCACCTACCGGCCCGATGATCTGATCACCGTGGAGGCGGCCGTGGAGGCCGCCCTCGACCTCGAGCACCCCGACCGCGCCTGGCAGCTCATCGGCAAGGTGCAGTCGACTCATCCCCGCGTGCTGACCTATAAAGCCGTGGTGCTCGACCAGCTTGGTCGGCGCGAGGAGTCCGAGAAGTTTCTGGAGGCTCTGCAGCCTCACGACCGGCTGCCAGCCGACCTCATGCTGCAGGTGGCCGGCATCTGCCTGCGACGAGAGGAGTATGAGCACAGTCTGCACTTGATCGAGACCCTGCTGGCCGTCGATGACCAGGACTCCGGGCCCTGGCGTCTGCGCGGCCAGTTGGAGATGGCCATGGGCAATCTGGCCGAGGCTGTGGAGCATTTTCGCCGAGCTTACGCTTTGCGGCCAACCCCTGACCTGGCCTCGCAACTGGCTACGGCCCTCTACAGCTCGGAACGCTACGACGAGGGCGTCGAGCTATGTGAGCCGGTCGTGAAGGACCATCCCGACGCCGAGCAGGTCTGGCTCAACCTGGTGCTGCTCTATGCCGCCCAGAATCGCCCGGACGAGGCCCTGGCCGCGCTGGCCAACACCGACCCGAGACAGGTATTGGAGGTGCTGGAGGGCGCTACCCTGGAGACCCCCGCCGAGCTGGCTCTGGTGCCCGCTCTTCAAGAGTTCCTGGTCAACTGGGAAGAGGATGAGGAAGAGGAGCCCGCCGAGGCGGAGGGCCCGCGCAAGCCGGCCGTGGCCCGCCCTTCGGCCAGGGGACGAAAGAACAAGAAGAAGAAGAAAAAGAAGTAGCTCATGGGGAGCCGACCTGCTCTCAGCAAGCCTTTGCGGATCCTTGGCAGCGTGGTGGGTGCCCTGGGAGCCATCTGGGTGGCCGCCTGGTTGCTGCGCATTCCCGCCCTGCTCCAGACGAGTCCCGAAGCACCAGCCATCGCCCCCAGCGCGGCGCTCGGCTTTCTCCTGGCCGGTGCAGGCCTGTTCAGCAACGGCCGCCGAGCATCGCTCTGGTGGGCCCTGGGAGTGCTGGCGCTGGCCGGATTGACACTGGCCGAGTATCTGTTCGGGGGCTCCCTCGGGGTCGACTGGTATATTCCGGGCGTCGTGGAGTGGGGCAATCCTTACCTGGGGCGCATGGCTCCCAACACCGCCGTGGCCTTCGTTCTCGTGGGCCTGGGCCTGGCGGCCGCCGGTCGCGTTACCCCCGGCCTGGTCGGCTCTTTCGGAGTGCTGGTCTTTTGCATGGCCAACACCTCTCTGGTGGGCTACCTCAGCGACCTGCGCGGCGCTTACATCTGGGGCGAGTTCTCGGGAATGGCCCTGCAGAGCGCGCTTGGATTTTTGCTGTTGGGACCGGGCCTGGTCTTGCTTGCCTGGGATCAACAGAAGTGTTTTCCCCTCGTGCCCGGCTGGATTCCCGGTCTGGCAGGCCTGGGACTGCTGGTGGCCAACCTCGCGCTGTGGCACGTTCTTGATTTGCAGCTTGAAGGAGAGCATCGCGGCCGCCTGGAGAGCCTGGTGGATCGGGTTGCCGAGATGAGCAAGCTCCGTCTGGAGCAGGATCGGCTGACTCTGCGCCAGATGCTCGGTCGCTACCAGTCCACGCTGACCACGCGCCAGGCCTGGAGCGCGGACGCCCGGACCTACCTGACAGACACGCCCAGCTGCCGTCTTATCGAGCTGGTCGACCCTGCCCGAGAGATCGACTGGAGGGTTACCTCGCCGGGAGCCGAGGCCGACTACTTTCTTGAGCTTGCGTTCGGTCAAGGAGGCCGATTGGTTGCCGCCCTCGACCTGCAAGATCACCTCTGGCGCCTGGTCGCCGGCTCTCTTCCCGGGGGAGCCTCGGTTCGCGTTTTCCGCGAAAGCAAGCTGGTGTTCTCCAAGCCGGGAGCCCCGGCTGCAACTCTTGCCCGTCCGGTTTCTGTGGAGGGAGACGTCTGGACGGTAGAGGTGGGTCTACCTCCTCAGCGGTCCTCCCTGCCGATTCTCTTTCTTGGCTATGGACTGGCCCTGGCCGGTTTGCTGGTGCTGGCCCTGCACCTGGTGCGACTGGCTCAGCTCGATGCGCGTCAGCGTCGCAGGCTCGAGCGCGAGGCCCAGGCGGCAGCCCTCGCAAAAAGCACGTTCCTGGCCACCATGAGCCACGAGATTCGCACCCCGATGAACGGTGTGATCGGCATGAGCCACCTGCTCGAGCGTACCGACCTGACTGTCGAGCAACGAGACTACGTGGAGACCATTCAGCTTTCGGGCAATCTCTTGCTGGCCCTCATAAACGACATCCTGGACCTTTCCAAAGTGGAGGCGGGACGGCTCGACCTCGAGCATGTCGAGTTCGACCTGGTGGACGAGCTGGATACCGTGCTCAGCACGGTCGCCCCGGTGGGTCAGCGCAAAGGGTTGGAGGTCAGGCTCTGGCTCGATCCACGGGTCAGTGATCGGGTCGTCGGCGACCCGATGCGCCTCAAGCAGATCCTGATCAACCTGCTGGGAAACGCCATCAAGTTCACCGAGCGGGGGCGGGTGCAGTTGTCGATCGAGCCCGTGGACCAGGACCGTCTGCAATTTTCCATTCAGGATACCGGCCCGGGAATTCCCGAGGACCGTCGTCAACATCTGTTCAACGCCTTCTCCCAACTGGACGCCTCGGTGACCCGCAAGCACGGCGGCACGGGCCTGGGGCTGGCCATCAGCCAGCGCCTGGTGGAGGCCATGGGGGGAAGAATCGAGGTGGAAAGCACGGTCGGGGAAGGCTCCACCTTTCAGTTCACGGTCCAGATCACCCCGGTGGCTGGCTCGAAAGGGGCGCTTTCCGGGCCGGAGGTGTTGCTGGTGGTGGTCGACCCTGAGCGACGTAACTGCCTGCTCGAGCAGGTTCGCCGGGCCGGGTTGCCGGCCCGGGGCGAGGCTTGTTGGCCCGCCGAGGTGGGCGCCATGCGGGCCATTCTGGTCGAGTCCGAAAGCCTGCTTCCGGAGAAGCTTCCCTCGGCGGTGCCCGTGTTCTTGCTCACGTCCTACCCGGACGGAGCGCGGGTACAGTCGCTGGCCGCGCGGGCCAGCCTCAGGGGCTGTTTGAATCTTCCTCTCAATCGCCGTCAGCTGCTGCGGGCTCTGGAGGGCAGCTCCGACCCGGTGGTGGAAGTCCCGATCAGCCGGCCCGAGCGGCGCATCCTGCTGGTGGAGGACAACCCCGTTAACGCCCGCCTGGCGATGAAGCTGCTCCAGATCGCCGGCTATCCCAACGTCAAGCTGGTCGGCACCGGTCGGGAGGCCGTGGAAGCGGCCTGCCGGGAACGGTTCGACCTGATCTTAATGGACTATCACATGCCCGAGATGGACGGCCTGACAGCGACCCGCCTGATTCGCGAGAACGAGGCTAGAAACCATTTGACCCCGGCCAAGATCGTAGCGGCCACCGCCAGCGTGCGCATGGAGGATCGACAGGCCAGCCGAGCGGCCGGGATGGACGAGTTCCTTTCCAAGCCTCTGCTGTTCGAGGAGTTCCGCAATACTCTTAACCGCCTGCTAAAGTGAAGCGCTGAAGGTTCTGCAGTAACTGGCGCCGACAGACTCAAATGGAGGCGCCTGCCAAGGCTAGGCAAAACCTTCAGCTCAACAGCTGGGAGTAACGAAAGCAGTCGACCAGGTGATCGTTGACCATCCCGGTGGCCTGCATGTGAGCGTAGACGATGGTCGGTCCGACGAAGCCAAAGCCACGTCGCTTGAGATCGCGACTCCCGCTCTTGCGCTCCCACCTCCACCGCGTCCACCTCCTCGAGGAGCTGGCTCCCGAGGAGGCACTGGCCTGGGCGGCCGCCCAGGTTGGCCAGCCAG
>JAANMV010000633.1_pt1 | contig 43300 bp, 25 predicted proteins | sample 7279661 | NCBI WGS metagenome assembly JAANMV01 (sample SAMN14094540, study PRJNA606508) | bioreactor metagenome | isolation source: A lab-scale SPAN reactor treating ammonium-rich wastewater day 121 | place: Ireland: Galway | collected 2017-05-16
AATGCGGGGCCAGGTATCGTGGACGTGACATGTCGCCCGATTCGGCGCCCCGGCCGAGATGACTCCTTGGATTCCGAAATCACCCGCGCTTGGTATGACAGGCTGTGCGTCTGGAAGTGCGGCGACCTCTGGCAAGCCCACGACCTCGGGCAGCCGGGCCGTGAACGACCGGCTGGTTGGAGCGAACGACACCTGCGCGCCCTTGGGATTCCGGTGCGTCAGGCCGCGCAGGCGGCCTTCGCCTTCCACCAGCCGGTCCTTCAGGGCCCGGGCAGGGCACCGCGCCGGACCTGGCCCACTTCCAGACGCGCGCGATGGCCGCGCTGGTGCGCGGCGCTCCCAGGTTGGGGCCGCCACCGGCTGAGTCTGTGATCCGATACCTCCAAATGCACACCCGGTGAGGGAGTCGACAGGCGCCTTGCAGCGGCGATCAGCGCTCGGCAGCTACCCTCACCTGCCTCGCTGCGCTCGGCGTCCTCTCCCTGAAGGGAGAGGGGTTTACCGGCCGTCATTCACACTACTGCTCCGCGACGCCTCCACCGGCCCCGCGGGCCGCTTCCTCCGGGGGCAGGGCGGCCGGTGCCCTATGCCCCTTCGGCCGCCGCGTTGGGCTTGATGGCAACCGCCGCCAGCACCGCGCCGACCACCGCCATGGCCGCGCCGTAGGTGAAGGCGGTGGTGGCGCCGTGGCGTTCCCACAGCCAGCCGGCGATCAGGCCGGCGGCCAGCAGGCCGAAGCCTTCGCAGCCGTGGAACCAGCCCATCTGCGTGCCGCGGCGGTCGGGGTCCATGAGTCCGGCGGCCGCCGCCCTCGAGCAGCCGCCGATGGCGCCCAGCTCGATCCCGTAGATGGCGAACCACAGCGGCAGGCCGAGCTTGGTGGCCAACGGGCCGAAGCCGAGGCAGGTGACCGCGTGGAGCAGGTAGGCGGCCACCTGCGCCCGGCGCGCGCCGAGGCGGTCGAACAGCGCCCCGGCCGGCAGCGCTGCGGCGGCGTAGACCAGGTTGTGCCAGAGGTAGTAGAGCGGCACCGCCGCCGCCGCCACACCCAGGTCCTGGGCTCTCAAGAGCATGAAGGCGTAGCTCAGGTTGCCGGCCGAGAAGAGGAAGTGCGCGATCAGGAACAGGCGGTACGAGCCGGGCAGCGGCCGGACCTGTTTCTTGGCCGCGCCGTCGCGGCGCGGCGCCTCCCGGACGCCCAGGACGATGGTCAGCACCGCCGCCACGCCGGCCGCGGTGGAAACCAGAAAGACCCGCCGGTAGTCGCCCGCCAAGGCGTTGAGCAAGCCGACCGCCAGCACCGTCCCGAGCACCGCGCCGGCGGTGTCCATGCCTCTGTGGAAGCCATACGCCCGGCCGCGCTGGTCGGGGTCGGTGCTGTCGGCGATGAGCGCGTCGCGGGCCGAGGTGCGGATGCCCTTGCCGGTCCGGTCCAGGAGCCGCACCGCGAGCACGTGCCAGCCGTTTTGGGCCAGCGCCAGCAGGGGCTTGACCAGGGTCGACAGCACGTATCCGGCCAGGACCACCGGCTTGCGCCGGCCGAGCTTGTCGGAGAACCAGCCGGAGATGATCTTGAGCAGGCTGGCGACGGCCTCGGCCACGCCCTCGATCGCCCCGATGGCCTCCATCCGCAAGTGCAGCACGTTGGCCATGAACTGCGGCAGGAGGGCCAGGATGGTCTCGCTGTGAACATCGGTGAAGAAGCTGACCCAGCCCAGCGCCAGTACGTTGCGGCTCTTCCACGAGCCGGCTTCGGGTGCAGCCAAGGGTTCTTTCATGGGACTCCTCGCCGGCGCTGCCACCGGCGCTGGAGGGTGCCCCGCGTCCGGGCGCGAACAGTGTAGTCCAAGCTACGGCCGAGGAGAAGGGCACCGGCCGGCGGGGACACCGTCGCCGTCCCGAAGCGTTGTAGAGTGGGGAACGCACGGGAGTGCTGGGATGACGAGCGAAAAGACCGGGGGCCTGGCGGCCTCCATCGTCGGGTACTTCGCCGACAGCAAGCTCACGCCGCTGGTGATCATCGCGTCCATCCTGCTCGGGCTGGCCTCGGTGATCGCCATCCCGCGCGAGGAAGAGCCGCAGATCGTCGTGCCCATGGTGGACGTCATGGTCCGCCTCCCCGGCGCCACGCCGCGGGAGATGGAGAAGCGCATCGCCTCACCCATGGAGCAGTTCCTGTGGGAGGTGCCTGGGGTCGAGTACATCTACTCGACCTGCTCGCCCGAGCAGGTCCTGACGGTGGTCCGGTTCCGGGTCGGCGAGGATGTCGAGGACAGCCTGGTCAAGCTCCAATCGAAGCTGCAGATGCACTTCGACCGGATCCCGCCGGGGACCATCGGCCCGTTGATCAAGCCGCGCAGCATCGACGACGTGCCGGTCCTGGCGCTGACCTTCTGGGGCGAGGGGTGGGACAGCTACCGCCTCCGCGCCGTGGCGGCCGAGGCCGAGGACGAGCTCAAGCAGATCGCCGACGTCAGCGAGACCACCTTGATCGGTGGCGAGCCGCGGCAGATCAACGTCCAGCTCGACCTGGACCGACTCCACGCCTACAACCTCTCGGCGCTGGAGGTGGCCCAGCTCCTGTCGGCGGCCAACAACCGGCAGGTGGCCGGCGACCTGACCACCAACGGGCGCAACGTGGTGCTCGAGGCCGGCCGGTTCCTGGCCTCGGCCGCCGACGTGCGCGGGGTGGTTCTGGGCACCTACGCCGGCGCGCCCATCTACGTCCGGGACGTGGCCACCGTCTACGACGGACCGGGCGAAATCACCAACCGGGTCGAGTTCCACCCGGGTCCCAGCTACCATCCCCACGAGACGGTGGCCGCGGATGGCGAGCACGCCTCAGCCGGCACCAGCCACGAGGCGGTCACCCTGGCAGTGGCCAAGCGGAAGGGGACCAACGCCATCGTGCTGGTCAAGCAGGTGCTGGACAAGTGCGAGCACCTGCGCGAGATCGGCCTGGTCCCGCCCGAGGTCCACCTGGCGGTCACCCGCGACTACGGCGAGACGGCCAACGAGAAGGCCAACGAGCTGCTCTTCCACATGGGCATCGCGGTCTTCTCGGTGACCATCCTGATCGGCTTCGTGCTGGGCTGGCGCGAGTCCGGCGTGGTGGCGCTGGCGATCCCGGTGACCCTGGCCCTGACCCTGTTCATCTTCCATTTCATCGGCTTCACCCTCAACCGAATCACGCTGTTCGCGCTGATCTTCAGCATCGGCATCCTGGTCGACGACCCGATCGTCGACGTGGAGAACATCGTCCGCCACTTCCGGATGCCCAAGAACCGGCACCGGCACCCGCTGCAGGTGACCATCGAGGCGGTCAACGAGGTTCGCTCGCCGCTGATCCTGGCCACCTTCGCGGTCATGGCGGCGATCCTGCCGATGGCCTTCGTGCGCGGGATGATGGGTCCCTACATGCGGCCCATCCCTATCGGCGCTTCGGCGGCGATGTTCTTCTCCATGGCGGTGGCGTTCGTGGTCACGCCCTGGGCGGCCTACCGCATCCTGCGCGGGATGCACGGCGAGGGCGGCGGGCACCACGGCGAGGCGGACAGCGCCGCCACCCGGCTGTACCGCCGAGTCGCCTGGAGGCTGGTGACGGGGAGCCGGGCGCGGAACGGGTTCCTGGTCGGCATCGTCGGCCTGCTGCTGCTGGCCTGCGCCCTGGTCCCGCTGAAGCTGGTCAAGGTCAAGATGCTGCCGTTCGACAACAAGTCCGAGTTCCAGGTGATCTTGGACATGCCGGAGGGCACGGCGCTGGAGACCACCTGGCAGGTGACCCGCGAGCTGGCCGAGGAGCTGAAGGGGATCGACGAGGTCAGTGACCTCGAGCTGTACGTGGGCACCTCCGGCCCGTACAACTTCAACGGCCTGGTCCGGCATTACTTCCTGCGCCGGGGCGACCACCTGGCCGACATTCAGGTCAACCTGGCCGGCAAGCACGACCGCCGGCGGCAGAGCCACGCCATCGCCAAGGAGGCGCGGGAGCGGCTGCTGCCCATCGCCCGGCGCCATCGGGGGACGCTTCAGGTGGCCGAGGTCCCGCCCGGCCCGCCGGTCCTCCAGACCCTGGTGGCCGAGCTCTACGGACCCGACTACGACGAGCTGATCCGGGTTGGCCGGCAGGTGTTGGACATCTTCCAGCAGACGCCGGGCGTGGTCGACGCCGACATCTACACCGAGGACCCGCAGCAGCGGCTCGAGTTCCAGGTGGACGAGGACAAGGCCGGGCTGCACAACGTCAAGGCGGCGCAGGTGGCCGAGAGCCTGCGGCTGGCTTCCGACGGGCTGGCGGTCGGCCTGGCCCACGACCAGGACGCCCCGGAGGACGTGGCCATCGAGCTGCGGCTGGCCGAAGAGCAACGGGAGAGCACGGCCTCCCTGGGCGATCTGCGGCTGAAAAGCGCCGACGGCCACCTGGTCGCCCTGGACGAGGTCACCCGCCGGGTGCGCTCCCGGGTCGAGCCCAGCCGGTACCACAAGAACCTGCAGCCGGTGGTCTACGTCACCGCCGACATGGCCGGAGCGCTGGAGAGCCCCGTCTACGCCATCCTGCGCATGAGCCGGGCCATCGACCAGCTCACCGGACCGGACGGGACGAAGCTCAAGCAGTACACCACCCACCAGCCGTTCACCACCGACTACTGGTCGATGAAGTGGGACGGCGAATGGCATATCACCTACGAGGTCTTCCGCGACCTGGGGATCGCGTTCGCCGCCGTGCTGGTGCTCATCTATTCCTTGGTCGTGGGCTGGTTCGCCAGCTTCAAGACGCCGTTGGTGATCATGTCGGCCATCCCGTTCAGCCTGGTCGGCATCCTCCCGGCACACTGGCTGGGCAACGTCTTCTTCACCGCCACTTCGATGATCGGCTTCATCGCCGGCGCGGGGATCGTGGTCCGGAACAGCATCATCCTGGTCGACTTCATCGATCTCCGCCTGTCGCAGGGCATGCCCTTGGAGGAGGCGGTGGTCGACGCCGGCGCGGTGCGGTTCCGACCGATGATGCTGACCGCCATGGCGGTGATCATCGGCACGGCGGTGATTCTGCTGGATCCCATCTTCCAGGGCCTGGCGGTGGCGCTGATGGCCGGCGAGGTGGCCTCGCTGCTGTTGTCCCGCATGGCCGTGCCGATCCTCTACTACCTGAGCATCCGCCGCGAGCACCCGCGGCCGGGCGGCATCCCGCGCGACGAGCCGGACTGGGACGCGCTCAGCCGGCGCTTCAGCCACGACGAGGAAGGCCCGGCGCCGGCGCAGGAGGAGGCCGACGGCGGCCGAACAGTCGGTCCTGCCGACGAGGCCTGACGGCATCGCCTCGCGGCTGAGACCGAGGGAGTGCCATGATCCTCCGTCGCCCGACCGCCGCGCTGGCGGCGATGCTGTGCCTGGCGGCCTGGTCCGCCCAGGCCGCCGTGACGGTCACCGTCGCCGACGGCGAGTACCGCGTCAAGGCCGATGCCTACGAGGCCATCGTCGCCGCCGACGGGTGTCTCACCCGCCTGGCCATCGGCGGGGTCGAGTTCCTCAAGCCCAGCAGCCAGACCAATCGCGGGGTCTATTTCCATCAGGGCGCCTCCCTGGTCCTCGACAAGATCGAGCGGCAGGGCGAGGCGGTGGTGGTCGCGTCCAGCGACAAGGCCTCGATGCGCTTCGAGTTCCTCTCCGACCGGATCAACCTGGAGGTGGCCAACCTGTCGCCGGCCGGGATGAACTGCTACGCGGTGTTCACGCCCGAAGTCACCGCGGTCAGCAATGGCGAAGGGACCTTCGTCCGCGCGCCGGCGAAGCAGACCTGGACCCGCACGACCTGGTACGCGGGCAAGGCCAAGCTGACCCTGGACGGCTGCCAGTCGATCTGGGGTCCGTTCGAGAACGTCTACTCGGTCTGGTCGTTGGGCCTGTCCGCCGGGGCCAAGAAGTCCTTGGTGCTGCTGCCCGGCGTGGCCGACGACGAGGAGGCGGCCAAGGCCAAGGCCGCCGGCTCCGCTCCGGCCGCGCCCGCTACGCCGGCCACCCCGGCCACCCCGGCGGCGGGCATCGCCCTGCCGCCGGCCCAACCCAGCGGCGACGCGCTGTCCGTCAAACAGGACGGGTACGAGGCATGGGTGGACAAGGACGGGTGCCTGACCAACCTGGTGATCGGCGGCAAGGAGCTGCTCCGCCCCGGCGTGGCCATCTCGCGGGGGGTGTACTTCCACCAGTCCAGCGTGGTGGTGCCCATCGGCGACGTTTCCCGTGACGGGAACACGGTCACCGCCAAAGGCCCCAAGGCGGTCGCGCGGTACACCTTCGCCCCGAAGTCGGTGACCATCACCGGGAGCAACCTGACCGATCAGCCGATGACCCTGTTCCTGGTCCTCGACCCGCAGTACAACGCGGTTCGGACCGACGACGGCCGGTACAGCCGGCCGGCGCTCAACGGCTCGTTCAAGACCAGCACCTGGTTCTGCGACCAGGCGCGCGTGACCATCACCGGCGGCGACCGGTTCTGGGGGCCCTGGACCGGGCCGAACCAGGTGGTCCAGATCAACGTCGAGGCCAAGGGCCAGCGTGAAGTGATCCTGGACATCGGCACCACCACGGCCGAGGAGGCAGCCGCCATCGCCAAGCTGCCGGCCTCCGGCGTCAAGCTCGCCGAGCCTCTGGTCGAGCGGGACCTGACCGTCCACTCACCGCTCAACTGGCAGGTCTTCCAGCGCCGAACGACGTCCGAGGGCGCCATCCGTCTCAGCGGACGGGTCAAGCCGGCGTGCGATCAGGTAGAGGTCAAGGTGACCGGCCGGTCGCTGGCCGGCGAGCTGCCGGGCGGCTGGCGGCGGGTGCCGCTGGCCCCGCGGACGCGGGGCTTCCTGGCCACCCTCGACACTCCGGCCGGCGGCTGGTACACGGTCGAGGTGCGGGCACTGAAGGACGGCCAGCTCGTGGCCGAGACCAAGATCGAACGGGTCGGCGTGGGCGAGGTGTTCGTCGGCGCCGGGCAGAGCAACTCGACCAATTGCAGCGAGGAGCTGCTCAAGATCGCTGGCGGGATGGTTTCCGCGTTCAGCGGGTCGGAGTGGCGGGTGGCCGACGACCCACAGCCGGGCTGCCACGACAAGTCCGGCCGGGGCAGCTTCTGGCCGGCCTTCGGCGACGCCATGGCGGAGCGCTTCAAGGTGCCGATCGGCGTGGCGGTGACCGGGCACGCGGGCACCTCGGTCAACTCCTGGCAGCCCGGCGGGGAGCTGTTCAACTGGTTCGAGACCCGTGTCCTGCAACTCGGGCCGGGCGGGTTCCGGGCGGTCCTGTGGCACCAGGGCGAGTCCGATGTCGGGATGTCGGCCGCGGACTATGAAGACCGCCTGAGCCGGGTCATCCGCACCGCCCAGTCCACGGCGGGATGGGAGTTCCCGTTCTTCGTGGCGCAGGTCTCGTACCACAACCCCGCGAACCCGTCCTACCCGAACACGCGGACGGCGCAGAAAAGCCTGTGGGACAAGGGCGTGGCGCTGGAAGGTCCCGACACCGACACCCTGGGCGGCGACCACCGCGAGCGCAACGGGCAGGGCATCCACTTCAGCGGGAAAGGCCAACGGGCGCACGGGCAGATGTGGGCGGACAAGGTCGGCGCCTGGCTGGAGCTGATGCTGGGCTCGTGAACAAGGAGACGTGACATGGCGGACATGACGCTGGTCTACATCGGCACCTACACCGGCGGCGGGAGCGAGGGGCTCTACGTTTCGCGGCTGGAAACCGGCGGGAAGCTGTCCGAGCCGTTCCTGGCGGCGGCCTGCGAGAACCCGTCGTTCGTGGCGCTGCACCCCAATGGGCAGTACCTGTACGCGGTGCAGAGCGACCGGACCGGCCCCGACGGCCAGCCGCAAGGCGCGGTGGCGGCCTTCCGGATCGACCGCTCCGACGGCCGCCTGAGCCCGATCAACCATCAGTCCAGCGCCGGGTCTCACCCCTGTCACCTGAGCGTCGATGCCACCGGAAGGTGGCTCATCGTCGCCAATTACAGCAGCGGCAGCGTGGCGCTGCTGCCCATCGTCGAGGGCGGCGCAGTGGGCGAGGCGACCGACGCGGTCCAGCACGTCGGCGGGTCGATGGTCGATCCCAAGCGGCAGGCCGGGCCCCACGCGCACATGATGAGCTTCAGCCCACAGAATACCCACGCCTACGCCATGGATCTGGGCCTCGACCAGGTGTTGATCTACCGGGTGGACACGGCGAACGGCAAGCTGCTGGCCGAGGTCCCGCCGGCCCCGACCCACGGCGGCGCCGGGCCGCGGCATCTGGCCTGGCACCCGACCCGGCCGTACGCCTACGTGATCAACGAGTTGGACTCGACCATGACGGTCTATCGCCACGACCCGGCCAGCGGCGCGCTGACCGAGATCGAGCACGTGACCACGCTGCCGGCGGACTGGACCGGCACCAACTACCCGGCCGACGTCCACGTCTCGGCCTGCGGGCGCCACCTGTACGGCACCAACCGCGGGCACGACACCCTGGTCCACTACGCCATCGATCAGGACACCGGCAAGCTGACCATGCTGGGCCACGAGCCGACCCAGGGCAACTTCCCGCGCAGCTTCGAGATCGACCCGAGCGGCCAGGTGGTGCTGGTGGCCAACCAGAACGGCGACAACGTGGTCAGCCTCCTGCGCGACCCGGACACCGGCGCCCTCCGCCCCGCCGGCCACACCATCACGGTGCCGAAGGCGGTGTGCGTGAAGTATCTGGTGGTCTAGGGCGTGCGGGTCGGGCTGCGGCCGGACGGCCGAACCGCCCCCCATCGCCGGGAGGAACGCCGTGATCGCTTCGTTGCTGCTCGTCCCTACTGCCCTGTTCACCATCCAGGCCGGGGAGCCTGAGGTGGCGGTGGTGGTGCGTAATCCGGCCGGCGCGGCGCGGACCGACGTGCCGGTGCGCGGCGGCGTGCCGTTTGCCCTCGGCGCGCTCAAGGAGTGCTCCGGCGCCGCCTTGGTCGATGGTCAGGGCCGCGGCGTGCCGTGCGCCGCGCGGACCATCGCCCGGTGGCACGACGGGAGCGTCAAGTGGCTGATGGTCGATGCCCAGGTGTCCGTCCCGGCCGCCGGTGAGGCGGCCCTGCGGCTGCGGCCCAACGTCGCGCCGAACGCCGGCCGGAAACTGAACCTCGTTCAGGACGCACGGACCATCACCATCGACACCGGCCCGGCGCGGTTTCGGTTCGCCAAGGATTCGCTCGCCCCGCCGGTGGTCTGGACCGATGCCGACGGCGACGGGACGCTGGACCAGCAGCCGGCCGGCGACGGCGGCGAGGTGTTCGCCGAGTTCGAGTCCAGCCTGGGGCCGCCGGAGGAGGAAAACTGGCTCCGCGACGCCGCCGGCGGAGCGCGGGTCCGCTGTGTACCGGGCGACTGCGTGGCCGAGATTGAGACCGCCAACGAGCTGCACGCGGTGGTGCGGCAATCCGGCTGGCTGGTCGCGCCGGACGGGCGGAAGCCGCTGCAGATGATCATCCGCGCGCACGTCTACGCCGGCCGGCCGGAGCTCAAGCTGGCGGTCACCTTCGTCTTCTGCGGCAACCCCAAGCAGGACTTCCTCCGGGCGCTGGGCGTCCGCTTCCAGCGCCGGGCGGCGGGTCAGGCGACCTGGGCGCTGGGCGGCCAGACCCGGCACGGCGGGCGGCTGGCCGGCGAAGCCGTCAGCCTGACCGAGCTCGGCCCGGATAAGTTCCGCCACCTGGTGCCCTACACCATCGACCGGACCGTTCACTACACCGTCGACAGCGGGATGCAGAAGCTGGGGGAGGGCAAGGAGGCCGCCGGCTGGGGGCGCGTGTCCGATCAGGCCGGCGCGCTGCACCTGGCGGTGGGCAACTTCTGGCGGATGCACCCCAAGGAGCTGCGCCTCGAGCCGGGCGCGGCGACCTGCTACCTGTGGCCGGAGCGCGGCGGCAAGGTGCTCGACCTGCGCCGCCGCAGCGACGTGGTGGACAATGCCTACCACTACGACCTGAGCCTCTGGCCCTACGGCGGTGAGGGCGTGGCGGTGACGCACGACCTGCTGGTGCGCTACGGTCCCGCCGCCGAGGACCTGGGCGACGAGCTGACCGCCGCCTTGGACCAGCCGCTACGGCTGTTCTGCCCGCCGGCCCGGTACGCGGAGACGCTGGTCTTCGGCCCGTTGGCGCCGGCCGACCGCGAGCGCTTCCCGCGGGTCGAGGCGGTCCAGGACGTCGGCCTCGCCTGGATCCGCCAGAACCAGCGCGCCTTCCACTGGGACGGGCTGATCGACTACGGCGACACCTGCTTCCACGGCCTGGGCACACCGACCCACGCCCGCGAGGTGGAGCCCGACAGTTGGGGCGCTCGCGGGTATGTCGGCTGGCTGAACAACGACGGCACGCTGACCCACTCCCTGTACCTCCGCGCCGTGCGCACCGGCGACGAGGCCACCTTCCGCACCGCCGAGGCGATGGCGCGGCACGTCATGGACGTGGACACCTGCCACTACTGCGCCGAGGAGCCCCGCCAGGTCGGCGGCGGGCACCGGCACGACCAACAGCACTGGGGCAACGGCGTGCGCGGGTACGGCACGGCCACCCACGGGGCCATCGACACCTACTGCCTGACCGGCGACGAACGCGCGCTGGAGGTGGCCAAGGAGTACGCCCAATACCACCTCGACGGCGAGCCCTCGGAGAATGAGGACCGCATCGGCGGGTTGATCCGGCTGTGGGAGATCACCGGTGAGCCGGTGCTGAAAGAGAAGGCCGACGAGCTGGTCGCGGCGGAGCTGGCGGTGCCGGCGGGCGACGCCTGGCCGTTCGTCACCAAGCAGCACTTCCGGTTCGTCTCGAACACCAGCGCCAGTCTTCTGGCCTACCTCTACGCGGCGCCGCCGGCCGACGCCGAGAAGCTGTGGTCGGCGGTGGTGCGCAGCGTCGACGGCCGCGCCGACGCCTTCTTGAGCTCCTGGGACGACGCCGGGTACCTGATGCTGACACTCTCGGCGCTGGCCTGGCAACGGACTCGCGAGCCGCGCCACGCCGACATCGTGCAGGCGCTGGTCCAACGGCAAGGCATCCCCCGCACCGCCGCGGTCCCGGTGGACTGGCCGGCGGCGCTGGAGGTGATGCCGTTCGAGGAGCTGCGCCGGGTGGCCGGGCAGTGGAGTGTCAACAACATCTACATGCTGGGCATCCACCAGCTCTGCTCGTTGCCCTACGCCCTGGCGGCGCTGGGCGAGGCGGGTCGCAGCGAGGCCGAGTTGTGGGCTTTCCAGCGGATCGCCAACCTGCCCGAGGCGTTCGAGGAAGTGATCGAGCCCAAGGCCATCAGCAAGGAGATCGGTTTCTGCTACACCGTCGGCCTGCGCCACGGCTCGCCGAGCGACGTGGGTGGCGGGCGGTCGTACCTGGTGCTGCTGGAGGACGGCCGCGAGCTCGGCCCGGCGCATTCGGCCCACGAGGAGATCCGCAAGCTGGGCCAGGGCCGGTACAGCCACTGGGGCGCGCGGTCGGTGTACTTCTCGGCGTCGGACAACAGCGACCCGCGGACCAACGGCCGGCGCTACACGGTCGTCTTCAGCCCGCCGGCCGAGTGACTGGGCTAGGGACCGGGCCGCCTGTGGCGCGGGCATCCTTGCCCGTGGGGCCAACGGCGGGGCTGGTGGACGCATCGGCCGGAAGCCGAGGCCACCCGGCCGAACCGCCGAAATAGGCTTGCTTGTTCCGGTGCGGTTCCTGTATGATCGTCCCGCCAGGGACGGCCGGCCCGGGGGCCGGCCGCGGAGCATCCCCATGAAGCGTCACGCGTTTACGTTGATCGAGTTGCTGGTCGTCATCGCGATCATCGCGATCCTCGCCGCGATCCTGTTCCCGGTGTTTGCCAAGGCCCGTGAGAAGGCCCGTCAGTCGACCTGCCAGAGCAACCTCAAGCAGATCTCGCTGGCCTGGACTCAGTACAACCAGGACTACGACGAGAAGGTGGCCATCTGCCGGGCGACCACTGGCACGCTGCCGTCCATCGGCGCCTACGAGTACCCGTTCCTGCTCATGCCGTACTGCAAGAACGCCCAGATGTTCGACTGCCCGTCGCAGCAAAACCGGTACGGCGGCGGCACGCGCTACACCTCGGCCAGCTACCGGCAGAACGTGCGCCTGGGCAACGAGCCGAACGGGACTCAAAACGTCTACCAGCCGGTCTCGCTGGCGCAGATCCAGAGCCCGTCCACCTGTCCGTTGCAGTGGGACAGCAGCGCCGCCAACGTCAATCCCGAGGGCTGGTGGGTGTCCAACTACCTGAGCGATCGGCACAACGAGCAGTTCAACCTCTCGTTCTGCGACGGCCACGTCAAGACCATGCAGCCGATCCAGGCCATCAACACGCTCAGCGCCGCGCCGTAGCCTGGGGCACAGCGCTGTTCGGACGAACCATCTTGCCGGGCGTGAGGATCTGCGCGGCGACGAGTTGGCGGTTCCACCTCCGCCCGGTTTGCGGTACTATCGGCGACGGAGACAGCTCAGATGAAGCTCAGCCTGTTTTCGGTCAGCTACGCCGGGTTCTGGGGCCAGCCGCGGCTGGACACCTTGGACTTCCTGGACAAGGCCAAGGAGCTCGGGTACGACACGGTGATGCTCGGCGGAAAGCGGCCTCATCTGTCGCCGCTCGACACCGACGAGGCGACGATCGAGGCGGTGCGGGCGAGGCTCAAGGCCAACGGTCTCGAGTGCGCGGTGATCGCCGCCTACACCGACTTCGGCAACGTCGGCGCGGTCGAGGTCCCGCATGTCGAGCTGCAGGTCGCCTACGTCGAGAGCCTGGCCCGCATCGCCGCGGCGCTCGGGGCGAAGGTGGTCCGGGTCTTCACCGGCTACGAGAGCGCGGCGCTGACGACCGAAGCCGCCTGGGCGCGGGTGGTTACCGGCCTCCGCGAAAGCTGTGATCGCGCCGCCGCGCACGGCGTCACGGTGGCCGTCCAGAACCACCACGACATCGGCGTCCACACCGACGCGATGCTGGAGCTGATCGGCGACATCGACCGGCCGAACTGCAAGCTGGGCTACGACACATGGTCGCCGGCGCTGCGCGGCGAGGATGTCTACCAAGCCGCGCTGAAGGCCGCGCCGCACACGGTGATCACCACCAACGCCGACTACGTGGTCCTGCCGCGGTACAAGTACCAGCCGCCCTACACCAACTACGAGCCGCTGTCGCCCGGCCTGTCCCGCGCCGTGCCGTTCGGCGACGGGCAGATCGACTTCGCCGCGTTCTTCAGCGGGCTGATCGACGGCGGGTTCGACGGCATCGCCAGCTACGAGGCCTGCTCGCCTATCCGCGGCGGCGCGAGCATGGACAACCTCGACCGCTGTTGCCGGCAGTACCTCGACTGGATGCGCGCCAACGTCCTTGACGGAGGATAGTCCCATGGGTGTGGCGGTGGAGACCGAGGAGCTGGCCCTGCTGGGCGGGCCGAAGACGGTCGTGGACGACGATCCCGACCTGCTCGCCTGGCCTATCGTCACCGACGAGGACCGGCAGGCGCTGCTGGCCGTTCTGGACCAGCCCGGCTCGTGCTCGGACTGGGACATCACCCTGGAGCTGGAGCGCGAGTGGGGCGAGTTCCTGGGCACCCGCTACAATCTCGGCTATCCCAACGGCACGATGGCCCTTCAGGCGGCCTGGTTCGCGGTCGGCATCGGCCGCGGCGACGAAGTCGTCTGCCCGGCCATGACCTACTGGGCGACGGTCACCCCGGCGCTCATGCTCGGCGCCGTGCCGGTCTTCGCCGACATCGAGCCGGACACGCTGTGCCTCGACCCGAACGACGTCGAGCGGCGGGTCACCGACCGCACGAAGGCCATCGCCGTGACCCACGTCTGGGGTCATCCGGCGAGCCTGGACCCGCTGCTGGACATCGCCCGGCGGCACGACCTGAAGGTCATCGAGGACTGCTCCCACGCGCAGGGCTCGGCCTACCGCGGCCGGAAGTGCGGCAGTATCGGTGACGTTTCGGCCTGCTCGATGATGGCCCGCAAGAGCCTTGCCGCCGGCGAGGCCGGGATGCTCTCGACCAATCAGCGCGAGGTCTACGAGCGGGCCGTGCTCTATTCCCATTACGAGCGCCACGCCTCGGACCTGACCATCCCCGAGCTGCAGGCGCAAGGCGGGCTGCCCTTCGGCGGGGTGAAGGGCCGCATGGCGCAGTTCTGCGCCGCGGTGGGGCGCGTGCAGCTCAAGCATTTCCCGGCCCGCAGCGCCGAGATTCGCGCCGCGGTGGACCGCTTCTTCGACCTGATCGCCGACGTGCCCGGGCTCCGGCCGCACCGCATCGCCGAGCCGGACTCGTCCATGGGCGGCTGGTTCTACCCCCACGCGCTGTACGATCCCGAGGCGCTGGGCGGGCTGCCGGTCGGCCGGTTCATCCAGGCGGTGCGCGCCGAGGGCGCCTGGATCTCGCCGACCGCCAGCTTCTGCCTGCACCAAGCGCCGCTCTTCACCACCGGCGACATCTTCCACGACGGCCGGCCGACCGCGCTGGCCAACGCCGGCCGCGACGGCGCCGTCGAGCCGCCCGCGCTGCCGGTCACCGAAGCCCTGGCCGGGCGCGCATTGCGGGTGCCGTGGTTCAAGCACGACCGGCCGGAAGCCATCGCCCGGCACGCCGCCGCCTACCGCAAGGTCGCCGCCCAGGCGCACCGGCTGTGAGTTAACGAGTCGTTACAGCCACGCCCCGGTTATTCCTGACACATCACTCCGCTGACCGGACAATGGCCCCACGCAGGGTCGTTGGTGCGGCGTGCCCGCACCCTGGGGCCTGATCGGGGAGGGCGCGCGGTGCCTCCGACCGCGCGGTAGACGCACGAACACCTTACCAGAACCGTCGTTCGGCGCCTGGCGCGTTGTAACCGGGTCGCCCGCGGAGCCGTCTGCTCCGGTGGGAGCTTGTTGGCCTCGGTCAAGGCGACCGCCGCCGTCCGAAACCGACCAGCGCCCGAGCGCGGCGGCGCCGCCTTGGGAGGGAGGAACACGATGAGGTACTGGCGTACCGTGGCGGCGGCCGTGATGCTGGCCGCCTTGACGATAAGCTGCGGGGGCGGGAACAACGGCGGGGGAGGCACCACCGGTGGTGGCACCTCGTCCAGCTCGCAGGATCAGCTCAACGTGGCGGCCGGCTCGACCGAGACGCTGTCGACCACCGATGTCTCGGTCGCCAACAACGCCACCGTGGACGGCCGCCTGGAGTCGTCCAACGGCCGGATGGTGCTCACCGTCGGCGGCAACCTGACGGTCAACGGCACCATCAGCGCGCAGGCGGCCAATCCCACCGATCCGGACCCGTCCACGACCTTGGGCAACCTGCCCAACGGGGTGGTGCTGGTGGTCACCGGCGACGTGTCGTTCGGCGACAATGCCAGCATCCAGGCCAACGGGCCGGTAGTAATCACCGACGACAGCTCGGTGCTCAACCGCACACTGGCCGACGTGTTCGACGAGGCGGACACGGCCAGTGGCGATCTGCCGACTCTCATCCCGCTGCCGCCCGACGATCCGGCGTTCGCGCGCTCGGTCGACGCCACTCCCGGCCCGATCGACCGCCAGGCGCTACGGAACGTGAACATCGGCGGCAACTGGAACCTGTCCGGGCTGCGCGGCGACCGGCCGGTGACGGTGTTCCGGTTCAACGGCCAGCGGAACCTGAACCTCAACAATTGGACGCTGACCGGGCCGAACGGCGTGAACGGCGCGTCGTCGGACAACACCGCCGGCAACGACCAGGGCAAGGACTCCAAGGGCGCCGACGGCAAGCGGGGCATGAACGTCAACATCTGGAACAACGGCGGCCCCGTGAACATCAACGGCAACGTGGTGCTGAATCTGCCCAGCGGCGGCAACGGCGGCGACGCCAGTGCTGTCTGCGCCAAGGCCACCGGCGGTGAAGGCGGCAAGGCGGGCAACCTGCGCATCACCGGCTCCGGCGGGATCAACCTGGCCAACGGCACGCTGACCATCAACCCGGGTCGGGGCGGCAACGGCGGCAGTGCGACCGTGACCGGCCTGGCCGGCGCGGCCGGGTGTCCGGGCGCGAAAGGCTGCGACGCCATCGCCGAAGGCGGCAAGGGCGGCGAGAACAAGAAGCGGCTCCTGGTGCGCGGCAACGTGGCCGGGGTGGCCAACATCACCGTCGGCAACGTGGTCGGCGGCAGCGGCGGCAACGCCACCGCCACGGCCGGCGATGGCGGGCCGGGCAACAACTGCTGCGACGGCGGCGATGGCGGTAAGGGCACCGCCACCGGCGGTGCCGGCGGCGAGGCCAGCCTGAACGTGGGCGGCCTGGCCGTGACCGCGGCCGGAGCCACCGGCGGCGTGGGCGGCAACGCCACCGCGTCCGGCGGGAAGGGCGGCAAGGGCGGCGACTGCAAGTTCGCCGCGGGCGGCAAGGGCGGCAAGGGCGGTGACGCCCAGGCCACCGGCGGCGCCGGCGGCAACGCCACCGCCACCGGCGGCGGGTCGACCTCCACCGGTGGGGCCGGCGGCAGCGCCACCGCCACCGGCGGCAACGGCGGCAACGGCGGCAACAGCGCCGTGCTGGTCGGCGCCGGCGGCGCCGGAGGCAATGCCACCGCTACCGCCGGAGCGGGCGGCAGCGGACAGAGCTCCGGCGCCGCGGGTCAGATCAACCAGACCCTCGGCAACCCCGGAGCGCCCGGGAACCCGCTCCAGATCAAGCGGATCCTCTGCTTCGGATTCGCGTTCATCGCCAACGGCTCGGTCTCGCCTGGGGTGCAGACGGGTCCGACCTTCCCGCCGGACAGCACCACGGCCAACGGGCAGATGAACATCGAGTTCCGGAACATCCCCGGGGCCGAGTACGCCAAGCAGAACACGCCGTCCGATCACATCGGCATCGGTGGTCCCGGCCAACTCGATGTGCTGGTCAACACCGCCAACCCGGCGATCCCGACCAACACTCCGGTGGCCGGGATCGAGCTGGTGCCGTTGTTCGGCTCCGGCATCAGCCAATCCAACCCGCTGCAGGTCCAGGCTCTGGGCAGCGGCGGCACGGTGATCGACACCCAGACCATCGGGACGATCCCCAACAACAGCAGCCCGCAGAACGCCCAAACCTGCACGGTGCTGTTCAACAACCAGACCAACGCGCAGATCCAGATCATCCGGATCATCGCGCCCAACGGGTCGTTCTTCACGATGTTCCAGTTCTATCTCCTGGACCCGTGAAAAACCGGGGACGCTCGACCTATTTCCGATGACGGAAGTCGGGCGTCCCCCGTGACCCGCAGGTGAATGAAGTGGACGGAGTGGACGAGGTGGACGGGCCAGCCCGGCCGGTCCGCCTCGTCCACCGCGTCCACCAGTCCCACTGTCCGGCGCGGGTCGCCTGACGTGGAAGGAATCCTCCAGTCCCGATCGGATTGCGCGGCAGGAGCCCGCCATGAGCCGGGTCGTGTCTCCCGCCGAGCACCGGGTCCGCACCGACTTCACCGTTCGCCTCCCCGGGGATGGGGTCGAGCTCGGCGCCACGGTCTTGTCGCCGCTGGCCGACGAGCCGTTCCCCGCGCTGGTCTGGTGCGACCCGTACCGCAACTGCTGGAACGGCGGCGGGGGCGGCGTGGCCGAGTACCTGGCCCGGCGCGGCTACCACTTCGTCTACCTCCACGCCCGCGGCACGGGCAACTCCGAGGGGCTCAGCGTCGACGAGTACATGGCCGAGGAGACCGCCGACAGCGTCGCCGCCATCGCCTGGCTGGCCGACCAGCCCTGGTGCAGCGGCGCGGTGGGCATGCTGGGCACCTCCTACAGCGGATTCACCGCCATCCAGACCGCAGCCGAGGCGCCGCCCGCCCTGCGCGCCATCGCCCCGGCCTACTTCACCGACCGGCGCTACACCGACGACTGCCACTACAAGGGCGGCTGCCTGCGCGGCTTCTACGACACCATGGGCTACGGCCTGAACATGGTCGCCCGCAATGCGCTGCCACCGCACCCCGAAGCGGTCGGCGGGCGATGGTCCGAGCTGTGGGCCGAACGGCTCGAAGGCGCCGAGCCGTACCTGCTCAAGTGGCTGCAACACCCCTTCGAAGATGATTACTGGGCACGCGGGTCGGTTGCCGGCCGGTACGACCGAATCACCGCCGCCAGCTTGCTCATCGGTGGCTGGTACGACGGGTATCCCACCCCGCCGTTGCGCACCTTCTCCGCACTGAGCTGTCCCAAGCGCCTGCTCATGGGACCGTGGAACCACAGCTACGCCAATAGCGCCCGCAGCGGGCCCAGGAGCGACGTCTTCGCCGAGCTCTGCCGCTGGTTCGACCATTACCTCAAGGGCCTCGACAACGGCGTCGACCGCGAGCCGGCGGTGCAGGTCTACGTCCCGCGCTTCGAGCCGCCCATCCTCCACCGCGCGCTCATCGCCGGCGACTGGTGCTGCGCCGACTCGCTCCCGGACGAGGCGGAGACCTGGCACCTGGGCGACGGCACGCTGTCGGACCGGCCGGCCGAGGTCGACTCGGCGCACCGGTACGAGTACCGCCCGGCCGCCTGCCGGCACGGCGGGATCTGGGACGGTGGCTCGCCTTTCGCCCTGCCCGCCGACCAGCGACTCGATGACCTTCATGCCGTCCACTTCACCGGCCCGCCGCTGTCCGCCGACCTGACCATCCTCGGCCAGCCGGTGGTCCGGATGACGGTGTCGGCCGACGTGCCGGTGCTGCCGCTGGCCGTCCGGCTGTGCGAGGTCGCCGACGACGGCACCTCGGTGTTGGTCACCAAGGGCATCCTCAACCTCACCCGCCACCAGGGCTTCGACCGCGCGGCGGCGCTGGCGCCGGGCATGCCGGTGACTGTCGAGCTGCCCCTGGAGGGCATCGCCTGGCGATTCACCGCCGGTCACCGGCTCCGGTTGAGCGTCACCGGCAGCGACTTCCCCAACGTCTGGCCGACACCCTACGCCGGCCACGGCACGATCCACCTCGGCCCGGACACCCTCGCCGAGTTGACTCTGCCGCTGTGGACCGACGCCGCGCCGCTGCCGTTCTCCTTCGAGCCGGTGGAGTCGCTGCCCGAACCGACCGAGCGCATGGGCTGGACGGTGGTCTGGGAGCCGGTCGAGGACCGGTGGACGTTGCGCAACGCGGCCGGCAGCGAGTTCTCCGTCTCGGACGCCGACCCGGCCCACGCCTACACCCGTTGCCGCGCGGTGGTCGAGGCGAACTGGCCCGGCACCCAGATCGTCAGCGAGGCCACCGGCGGGATCGTCAGCGATCGGCGGACCTTCCAGTTGACGCTGTCGCTGACGGTGACCGTCAACGGCGCCCTGCACCACCAGCGCGGCTGGTCGCTGAGCGTGGACCGGGAGCTACTGTAGCGGCCTACCGCTCCGCCGCCGCGCAGCCGCGCTCCTTGAGCCAGGCGCGGAGCGGCACGTCGACCGGCTCGGGCTGCCACCAGCCCTTCTCCGTCGGACCGTCGCCCAGGAGTTGGCGGCGGACCGGATCGCACTTGGCCAGGACCTCCTCCGGCATCAGGTTGTAGTCCAAGCCCCGCAGCCAGCGGTAGCTGTAACCGATGAACAGCACCTTTCGCGTGACCGCCGAGTAGTTGTAGCTCCGGCTGTGCCACAGCCGCCGGTCGAACAGCACGGCCGTGCCGGGCTTGACCCCCACCTCGATGGTCCCGACCGGATCACCGTTGGCGTCCTTCTCCTCCGGCAGCTTGTCCAACCGGTGGCTGCCCGGCACGATGCGGAACGCGCCGCAGTCCGGGATGGTGGTGTCGCTGAGCCAGTAGCTGACCTTCAGCGACAGACGCGGGTGCGGACGCTCCATCTCGGCCACCGGCCGGCCACCGTCCTGATGCCACAGCCCGCCGGCGGTCTTGCGCTCGGCCCCGTTCGGCTCCGGCGGATAGACGATCAGGTGGCTGATGTAGTGTTGGATGTTCCAGCCCAGGATGTCCCACACGATGGGGAAGGTGGCCGGCCAGTCAAGCAGTTCCAGCATCAGGTCGTCTTCGACCATCATCCGGAACTTCGAGCACAACTTGTCCGGCCCCAGGCCGGTGGCGGCGCGCTCGCGAGCGGTTACCCGATCGACCACCGCCTCGAGCCGCGCGACCATGTCCGCCGACAGTGCGTCCTCGACGATCAGATAGCCGTGCTGCTCGAACCAGTCGAACTGCTCCGGCGTCGCCTGGTGGGCCAGGCAGCGCTCGTCCATGCGTTCCCCTCCGGGACCAGTTCAGTTCCGGCCGCGTTTCAGCTTGCGGCGCAGCGCGTCGACGAACAGGTCCAGCTCCTCGGTCTTCAGCGCGGCGCTGACCGCGCCGTAGACCACCATCCCGGCCGTGCCGACCGCGCCAACGAAGAGCAGCGCGATCTTCCAGTCGTCCAGGTCGATGAACGCCGGCGCCCGGCCCTTGACCAGCGCTATGGTGACGCCCATCGCCGCCGATGCCACCCCCGCCTTGACCAGCAGCGCGGCCAGCTTGTCCAGCTCGAACCCGTCCAGCCGCGAGCGGAGAAAGACCCACTGCGTCACTACTTTGACCGCCTTGCCGCAGGTCAAGCCCAGGGCGATGCCGACGTTGTTCAGCCCGAGCACCAGCCCGGCGAAATAGGCGATCAGGATCTGCACGGTGCTGGCCACCAGCCCCAGATAGAACGGGGTCTTGGTGTCGCGGTGGGCGTAGTAGACTTGGTTGGCGATGATCTCCAGGGCGTAGAAGACCAGGCCCAGCGCGTAGACTGCGAACGGCGCGGCGGTCATGGTCACCGAGCCCTCGCTGAAGCTGCCGCGCTTGTAGAGCAGGGTGATCACTTCCTCGCCGAGCATCAGGCACGCCACGGTCAGCGGCAGGAAGACGAACACCATCAGCCGCGAGGCGCCCAGGAAGGCCTCGGTCACACGCCGGCGATCCTTGGCGTGGGCCCATTCGGCCAGGAACGGGAAGAGGGCGATCCCCAGGGCGTAGGGGATGATGTTGACCGGCATCCAGACGACCTTGCGGGCGTAGTCGAGCGAAGCCAGCGTGCCTTCCAGGCAGTGCGAGGCAATGTTGGTCTCGAGGATCTCCCGCACCTTGCTGACGATGGTCCCGGCGATCAGCGGGATCATCAACACGCCCAGTTCGCGCACTCCGCGATTGCGCAGGTCGAGCCCCGGCCGGGCCAGCTTGACCTTGTCGCCCAGCGCCACCAGGTGCGTGATCAGCTTGAACACACCGCCCAGGATGAAGCCCACGGCGTAGCCGATGGGGTGGATCCGGCCGAAACCCTGACACACCACTACCAGGCCGATGATGATCCCCGCCTTCTGCGCCACGTCGCCCAGGGCCGGGGTGACGAAGCGCTTGTAGGCATTCAACAGGACGTAGGTCAGGGATCCAATACTGGTGCAGAACAGCCCGAGCATGGCCACCCGGACGATGTCCACCGTCAGGGCAAACTTCTCGGGCTCGTCCTGAAAGCCCTTGGCGAAGAGCCACACCAGCGGCTCGGTGAACAGCACCGCGGCCAGGGTGACCGCGACCAGGAGCACCGCCTGGATGGTCCCGGTGATGGAGGCCATGCGCCAGGCCGATGACTCGCCTTCCTCGCGGCGCAGCTTGGTGAACACCGGCAGCAGCGAGTGGGTCAGCAGCTCTTCGGGGATGTAGTAGATGACCTCGAACACCCGCTGCATGGCGGTGGCCGCGTCGCCCATCATTCCGGTGCCGAAGAACCTGGCCAGGAAGATCTTCTGGATCAGTCCGCCGAACCGGGCCAGGAAGTGGACCAGCATGATGGCGATGGCGGCCAGCCCGATCTTCCGGCGGCCGGTGGTGGCGAGATCCTCGACGGGCGTCTCCGGCCCGCCGGGCAGGTCGGGCGTATCGGTCATCACGGCTCCCTCTGCGCGCTCATGGCCGACAACCAACGTGCTCGCCTCGCGGCGAGCACGCGGATGTCGAATCGTGCCTCAACCATCTTCCGTCCGGCGTCGGCCAGCCGGCCGCGCAGCGCCGGGTCGGCCAGCAACCGGCCCAACCCGGCGGCCAGCGCGGCGGGATCGCCGGCCGGCACCAGCAGCCCGGTCAGGCCATGGACCACCGCGTCCTCGGCCGAGCCGGCGGTGGTCGTGACCACCGGCACGCCGGTCGCCAACGCCTCGAGCAGGACGTTCGCCAGCCCGTCCCGGTCCCCTGCCCGGTCGACCCTCGAGGGCATCGCCAGCACCGTCGCCGCCGCCAGCTCGGCCCGCACCTCGTCCTGACCGACCCGGCCCGGCATCGCCAGCTCGACCCGCCGCGCCGCGGCCAGCGCGGCCAGCGCGGCGCGCTCTGGTCCGTCACCGATCAACCGCACCGCCACGCCGGACAGCCGCGCCGCCTCGAGCAACAGGTCGAACCCTTTCTTCGGCACCAGACGACCGATGGCTAAGACGACCGGCGGGCCGGACGGTTCGCGTTCCCGGACCGGCCATTCGTCCAGAGGGAGTCCGTGCGGCTGGTAGACCAGCCTCGGCAGTAGCGCCGGCAGCCGCGCCAGCAGCTCCCGGCCGGCCGCCCGGTTGCAGACCGTCACCCCCTCCGCCGCGAGCAGCGCGGCCGCGCTCCCGACCGGCGGGCAGTAGACATCGTTGGCGTGGGCCGAGACACTGAACCGTGGCCCGCCCAGCCGGCGACTCAGCCATGCCACCTCCGCCGGCACCCCGCTCCAGGCGGCATGCAGATGGTCGATCCCCGCCGCCCGACACCACTCCGCCAGCCACCGCGCAGCCGGCGTCCACTTGACGCGCCGCCCCCACGCCACCAGAGCCTGCCAGACTCCTGTCCCTTCAGGGAGAGGCAAGGGTGAGGGTGCCACCGGGTCGGTAGGGGCGGTTCGCGAACCGCCCCTACAAGAGACGGGTGAGGGTGCCACCATGCCCGTACGGCCGGTCCGCGAACCGCCCCAGATACCCATCGGCACGTACCAGCACTCCGGGTCCGGCCCATCCGGCCCCGAAGCGAAGGCCACCACCTGCACCTCGATCCCAGCCCCGCGAAGCGCCATGACCTCCCGTTGGAGGAACGTCTCCGACGGCGCCGGCCAGGCTCCGGTCAGATAAGCCAATCGCATCGCTCATCCGGTTTCCGACGCCGTCTCCCACGAGGTGTGCCAGACCAGCGGGTTCTGCACCTCGTCGTCGAGCACGTCGCCGACCTTCAGCACCTTCAGTTGGTCTTCGCTGAGGATGTTCTTCTTGCGATCTGGCCGATCACAGGGTCGCCGTCAGCCCCGCCTGTCAAGGGCGGCCGCCGGCAGGAGACGAGCGCGGCGGCGCCAACCGTGAACCCTTCGGAGCGGCGCCATGAGCGAGGATCACCGGGTCACCGTCGGGCAGCATCACGGCGATTTCGTCGGCTTCGACAACTTCGCCATCCAGGCCGCCATCGACCGGGTCGCCGAGCACGGCGGGTTGGTCGAGATCGGGCCCGGGCGCTACACCATGCACGATTCCCTGCACCTGCGCAGCTTCGTCACCGTGCGCGGCGCCGGGACGGCCACCGTGCTGGTCAAGGCCCCGATGGTGGCCTCAGCCCTGTCGGCCGACCTCGGCTACGGCCACGCCGACGTCTCGCTGGCCGAGCCGGACCGCTTCGCCGTCGGCCTGGGCGTGCTGATCACCGACGACAGCGCGCCGGGGTTCTACTCCACCATCGCCACCCTGACCTGGCGCGACGGCGACCGGTTCGGGCTGAACGCCTGCCTCAACCATGACTACGCCCGAGCCCGCCACGCCACCGTCCGCTCGCTCCATCCGGTGGTCAGCGGCTGCCACATCCAGGATGCCGGCCTCCACGATCTCGCCATCGACGGCGCCGGTGACCTCAACGAGCCGCTCAACGGCTGCCGCGGCGGCGGCGTGTTCCTGTTGCAGACCACCCGCATCCTGGTCAGCGGGGTCACCGTCAGCGCCTTCAATGGGGACGGGATCAGCTTCCAGCAGACGCGCGACACGGTCATCGAGGACTGCCTGTGCGAGGGGAACACCGGCTTGGGACTGCACCCCGGCAGCGGCTCGGTGCGGCCGGTGATCCGCGCCGTCACCTGCCGCCGCAACGGCTCGGACGGCATCTTCTACTGCCTGCGCGTGAGCTACTCGCTGTGCGAGGACTGCCTGCTCGAGGACAACGGCGGGCACGGCATCTCCATCGGCGGGCGGGATACCGACCACCTGATCCGCGGCAACACCATCCGCCGCAACGGCCGGCACGGGCTCTACTTCCGGCCGGCCGACCGGGTCATGGCCGGGCACCGCGTGCGCTTCGAGGACAACGCGCTGGAGCACAACTGCGCGGACGAGGGCGCCGGTGAGATCGCCCTCGAGGCGGCCGTCGAGGAGGTCCAACTCCTGAACAACAGTGTCACCGCCATCGCCCGCGATGACCGGCCGGCGGTTTGCCTGGTGGTCGGTCCCGAGGCCAGGCGGATCGTCGCCCACGGCAACTCGCTGCTGCCCGCCGGGGCGGTCGAGCTCCGCGGACCGGCCGAGGCAGTCAGCACCGACGCGCCGTCGTCGCTCCTCGACGTCGGTCCCGAAGCCGCTCCCGACGACGCCGACCGACACCTCCTGCCCGGAGTGCCGAGGTAGCTCAGCCGCCCTCCGCCACCGTCTCCTGAACCACGATCAGCACCCGGGCGCCCTGCCCTTCCGGCCCCACCCGGACCGTCACCCTCCGGGCGCCGTCCTGGACGAGGAAAACCGCGCGGCCTTCAACCTTCCCCAGCGACGTCCGGACCTCGGCGTGCGGCAACGTCCGGCGGTAGAACTCGGCCACGCGGGCGGCCCCGACCGGCACGTGGAGCAGACCATTGGCCATCGCCCCGTGCTCGTCACGCCGCCGAACCACCCTGCCCACCATCCGCGCCCCGGCCGGCAGCGGCACGCCCAGCTCGGCCGGCGTGATGTCCTCCACCACGGCCGCCGGATCACGGACCACCACCGGCGCCGGCGCCGCCGGCTCCGGTCCCGGCTGGAGGCACCAGCCGATCAACGTCATCGCCAGCAGCAGCCCGACCATCGCCGCCGCGTCGCGCATCCGGGGCTCCCCAAAGAACACCGCCGCCCGCCTTTCGGCGGGCGGCGGCGGCAACCTGCCGGCTACCGGCTCAGCGCTCGTCAAGCGGCTTGAACTCGCAGTTGTCTGGCCCGACGTAGTGTGCCAGCGGCCGGATCAGCCGATTGTCGCCCAACTGCTCCATGATGTGCGCGAGCCAGCCGGAGACCCGGCTGCAGGCGAAGATCGGCGTGTACTGGTCGTGCGGAATACTGAGGGTGTGGTAGACCGAGGCCGAGTAGAAGTCGACGTTCGGGAACAGCCCCTTCTCGCGCTGCACCACGTCGTCGATCTTCTGGGACATCTGGAACCAGAGCAGGTCCCCGGCGGCCTCGCCCATGCGGCGCGACCAGTTGCGCAGGATCCCCGCCCGTGGGTCGCCGTTCTTGTAGACCCGGTGGCCGAAGCCCATGATCTTCTCGTGCCGCGCCAGCTTCTCGGTGATGTAGCCCTCGACCCGCTCCATGACCCCGATTTCATGGAGCATCTTGATCACTTCCTGATTGGCGCCGCCGTGCAGCGGGCCCTTCAGGCAGCCAGTCGCCGAGGTGATCCCCGAGTACACGTCGGACAGGGTCGCCACCGTCACCCGCGCCGCGAAGGTCGAAGCGTTCAGCTCATGATCGGCGTGGAGAATCAGCCCCACGTCCATCGCCTTGGAGCTGAGGTCGGTGGGCACCTGGCCCGTCAACTGATAGAGAAAATTCGCCGCCAGGCCCAAGGTCGGATTGGGCTCGACCGGCTCGTGCCCGTTGCGCAGCCGCTCGAAGGTCGCCACCACACACGGCAGCTTGGCCATCAGCCGGAAGCAGCGCCGCCAGTTGGCCGCCTCGGAGCGATCGTCGTTGCGGTCCGGATCGTACACGCTGAGCAACGAGACACAGCTCCGCAACGCGTCCATGGGCGGCGTGGTGTGTGGCAGCGTGCGCATGGTGTACACCAGGCCGGTGGGCAGATCCCGCTCCGCCACCAGCTTGGCGTTGAACTCGCGCAGCTCGTCCCGGGTAGGCAGCACGCCGTACCAGAGCAGGTAGATGACCTCCTCGAAGGTACACCGCTCGACCAGGTCCAGGATGTCGTACCCACGATACGACAGCCGCCCGATGTCGCCCTCGACCTTGCAGATCCTGCTCTCGGCCGCGACGATCCCCTCGAGCCCCTTGGCAAAATCGCTCTGTTCCGCCGTCGTCTTCAATGTCGCCATACACGTCCCGCCTTCGTTCTGGGTCCGGCCGCTCCATCGCCGGCCGAATCTAGCATGCCGCTATCCCCCTGTCAATGTCAGGATGAACTTCGCCGCGCCTGGCGCGGAGCGCCGCTGAACCGGCCACGCCGGCCCCAAAGCACGGCGCCCCTCCGGAGAGGGGCGCCGTAAGATTTCCCCGGCGAACGACCTACTCTCCCACGGGGTCGCCCCCGCAGTACCATCGGCGCAGGTGGTCTTAACTGCTCTGTTCGGAATGGGAAGAGGTGTGGCCCCACCGCTCTGGTCACCGGGAAACTTGAACAAGGACACTGCGAGACAATTCGCGAGCCCTGACACTAGGTTCAGGGGAACGGACAAGCTGATGGGTATTAGTACCGGTCAGCTCAACGCATTACTGCGCTTACACCTCCGGCCTATCACGAGGTAGTCTTCCTCGACCCTATGAATCCTCATCTCGAGGTGGGCTTCCCACTTAGATGCTTTCAGCGGTTATCCCGTCCGGACATGGCTACCCGGCGTGTGCCGCTGGCGCGACAACCGGTACACCAGAGGTCCGTCCACTCCGGTCCTCTCGTACTAGGAGCGGCTCCTCTCAAGATTCTACGCCCGCAGCGGATAGGGACCGAACTGTCTCACGACGTTCTGAACCCAGCTCGCGTACCACTTTAATGGGCGAACAGCCCAACCCTTGGGACCTACTCCAGCCCCAGGATGTGACGAGCCGACATCGAGGTGCCAAACAGCGCCGTAGCTATGGGCGCGTGGGCGCTATAAGCCTGTTATCCCCGGGGTAGCTTTTATCCGTTGAGCGTCGGCCATTCCACTCTGGACCGTCGGGTCACTAGGACCTGCTTTCGCATCTGCTCGACTTGTAGGTCTCGCAGTCAAGCTCCCTTCTGCCCTTGCACTCTCTGCGCGGTTTCCGATCGCGCTGAGGGAACCTTTGCGCGCCTCCGTTACTGTTTAGGAGGCGACCGCCCCAGTCAAACTACCCGCCTGGCACTGTACTCCATCGGGATGACGATGGAGTTAGACATCCAGTGATCGCGAGGGTGGTATTCCACCGTTGGCTCCACAGCTCCTGACGAAGCTGCTTCAACGCCTCCCACCTATCCTCTACACGCCATCCCAGAGGCCAATACCAGGGTATAGTAAAGCTCCACGGGGTCTTTCCGTCCTGCTGCGGGTACTGCGCATCTTCACGCAGACTACAATTTCGCCGTGTCCCTCGTCGAGACAGTGCCCAGATCGTTACGCCATTCGTGCAGGTCGGAACTTACCCGACAAGGAATTTCGCTACCTTAGGACCGTTATAGTTACGGCCGCCATTCACCAGGGCTTCGGTTCAAGGCTTGCACCTCTCCCCTTAACAGACTGGCATTGGGCAGGCGTCAGCCCCTATACATCACCTTTCGGTTTAGCAGGGACCTGTGTTTTTGGTAAACAGTCGCCTGGGCCATTTCACTGCGGCCCCCTTCGCCTTCCCGCGCGAGGCGGTACGGCTACCAGGGGCGCTCCTTCTCCCGAAGTTACGGAGCCATTTTGCCGAGTTCCTTAACGAGGGTTATCACGCTGGCCTGAGCATTCTCAGCCCGCCTACCTGTGTCGGTTTGCGGTACGGTCACTGACCTTCATCGCTAGGAGCTTTTCCTGTCGGCGTGTCCGGCTCGGTTCGGTCGCCCGAGGGCTTCCTTCCCCGCGACTCTCGGTGTTGCCGGACGGATTTGCCGCTCCGACCACCTACCGTCACGGACGACGATCCAGCCCGTCGACGGCCTTCTCCGCCGCGTCCCTCCGTCGCTCCAGTCAGTGGGGCAGGAATATCAACCTGCTGTCCATCGCCTACGCCTTTCGGCCTCGGCTTAGGGCCGCCTAGACTTAAGCGGACGAGCCTTGCTTAAGAGTCCTTAGGCTTTCGGCCAGAGAGATTCTCACTCTCTTTTTCGCTACTCATACCGGCATTCTCACTTGTGCTTCGTCCAGGCGTCCTCACGGTCGCCCTTCTCTCTACCGCACAACGCTCCTCTACCACCAGCCCGAAGGCTGATCCGCGGCTTCGGCACTCCGCTTGAGCCCCGTTACATTTTCGGCGCAGCAGCACTCGACCAGTGAGCTATTACGCACTCTTTAAAGGATGGCTGCTTCTAAGCCAACCTACTGGCTGTCTGCGCACCGCCACATCCTTTCCCACTAAGCGGAGATTTGGGGGCCTTAGCCGGCGGTCTGGGGTGTTTCCCTCTTGCCCGCGAAGCTTATCCCACGCGGACTGACTCCCGCGCTTTACGCCACGGCATTCGGAGTTTGAGAGAGTTCGGTAACCGGGTAAGGCCCCTAGCCCTATCAGTGCTCTACCTCCGAGGCGCATCACGCGAGGCTAGCCCTAAAGCTATTTCGAGGAGAACCAGCTATCTCCGGGTTCGATTGGCGTTTCACCTCTATCCACAGGTCATCCAAGACGTTTTCAACCGTCCCTGGTTCGGGCCTTCACGAGCTGTTACACCCGCTTCACCCTGCCCATGGATAGCTCACCCGGTTTCGGGTCTATCTCCAGCGACTGACGCCCTATTCAGACTCGGTTTCCCTACGGCTACGGCGTTCACCGCCTTAACCTGGCGCCGCTGAAAATAACTCGCCGGTCCGTTCTACAAAAAGTACGCCGTCACCCGATCCATCGGGCTTCGACTGATTGTAGGCATACGGTTTCAGGTCTATTTAACTCCGGCTCTCCCGGTTCTTTTCACCTTTCCCTCACGGTACTGGTTCACTATCGGTCGCAGATGGTGTTTAGCCTTGGATGGTGGTCCACCCGGATTCACGCGGAATTTCACGGGTTCCGCGTTACTTGGGAAACGGTGCGGGCCGCATCAAGCTTTCGTCTACGGGGCTGTTACCCGCTCTGGCCGGACTTTCCTGAACCGTTCGACTAGCTTGAGTGAGCCCGGGGAGGTCCGTGGCCTCTCCTCATCGCTCCCGCAACCCCGATCCGACAACGCCCACGAGCTTGACATCGGACCGGTTTAGGCTGTTCCCTGTTCGCTCGCCACTACTAGGGGAATCTCGTTTGATTTCTCCTCACGAGGTACTAAGATGTTTCAGTTCCCTCGCTAGCCTCTCCCGTCTCTACAGGCGGGAGTGACACCGCTTGATGGTGTCGGGTTGCCCCATTCGGGAATCGCCGGGTCACAGGTTGCTTACACCTCACCGGCGCATATCGTGGTTAACCACGCCCTTCATCGGCCATCTGCGCCAAGGCATCCACCGTACGCCCTTAGTAGCTTGCGGTTCCATTCCCCTGAACCCAGGGTCATGGTCTCGGCGAAATTGCCTTCGCAGTCGTCCTTATTCGGTTGTCAAGGTGAAGAGCTTGCGCTCCGCCCGATCAGGCTCGGGCGCGACCGTCTTGGAGATGACCGGGCTCGAACCGGTGACCTGCTGCGTGCAAGGCAGCCGCTCTCCCAACTGAGCTACATCCCCGCCCATGGGCCAGGGTGGATTCGAACCACCGACCTCCCGGTTATCAGCCGGACGCTCTAACCGTCTGAGCTACTAGCCCGGGATCCGCCCAGGCGGCGCCCTGAAAACTGAATAGCGTCCTAGCCAACAGATCGACCTGGAATCGGCCGATGGTCTCGCGACCGTCGACCAGGTATCCCTAGAAAGGAGGTGATCCAGCCGCACCTTCCGATACGGCTACCTTGTTACGACTTCACCCCAATCGCCAACCTTACCTTGGACGGCTGCCTCCCTTGCGGGTTAGCTCACCGGCTTCGGGCTCGGCGACTTTCGTGGTGTGACGGGCGGTGTGTACAAGGCCCGGGAACGTATTCACCGCAGTATTGCTGACCTGCGGTTACTAGCGATTCCGACTTCATGGAGTCGAGTTGCAGACTCCAATCCGAACTGGGGACGGTTTTTTGGGATTCGCGGACCCTCGCGGGCTAGCCAGCCCTTTGTACCGCCCATTGTAGCATGTGTGCAGCCCAGACCATAAGGGGCATGCGGACTTGACGTCGTCCTCACCTTCCTCCCGATTACTCGGGCAGTTTCGCCAGAGTGCCCACCATTACGTGCTGGTAACTGGCGATGAGGGTTGCGCTCGTTGCGGGACTTAACCCAACACCTCACGGCACGAGCTGACGACAGCCATGCACCACCTGTCACCCGGTTCCCGAAGGCACTCCCCCTTTTCGGGGGGATTCCGGGGATGTCAAGGCCTGGATAAGGTTCTTCGCGTTGCATCGAATTAAGCCACATGCTCCACCGCTTGTGCGGGCCCCCGTCAATTCCTTTGAGTTTCAGCCTTGCGGCCGTACTCCCCAGGCGGGGTACTTAATGCGTTAGCTGCGGCACTGGAGGGGTCGATACCACCAACACCTAGTACCCATCGTTTACGGCCAGGACTACCGGGGTATCTAATCCCGTTCGCTCCCCTGGCTTTCGTCCCTCAGCGTCAGGAACAGTCCAGCAAGCTGCCTTCGCCATTGGTGTTCCGTTGCATATCAATGCATTTCACCGCTACTTGCAACGTTCCGCTTGCCTCTCCTGCCCTCAAGCCCGATAGTTTCTTGCGCACTCCCCAAGTTGAGCCTGGGGCTTTCACGCGAGACTTATCGCGCCGCCTACGGACTCTTTACGCCCAGTGATTCCGGACAACGCTTGCCCCCTACGTATTACCGCGGCTGCTGGCACGTAGTTAGCCGGGGCTTATTCCGGAGTTGATGTCAGGCCCGAGAAAATCTCAGGCTTTCTGCCCTCCGAAAAGAGCTTTACGACCCGAAGGCCTTCATCGCTCACGCGGCGTCGCTGCATCAGGCTTTCGCCCATTGTGCAAGATCCCCAACTGCTGCCTCCCGTAGGAGTCTGGGCCGTGTCTCAGTCCCAGTGTGGCTGACCACCCTCTCAGGCCAGCTACGGATCGTCGGCTTGGTGGGCCGTTACCCCGCCAACTACCTAATCCGCCGCGAGCCCCTCCTCGAGCGCCCGAAGGCTTTAGCCATGGCCACATCCGGCATTAGCCACCGTTTCCAGTGGTTGTTCCGGACTCGAGGGCAGGTACTCACGTGTTACTCACCCGTCCGCCGCTGAAGTACCCCCGAAGGGGCCTCTTCGCTCGACTTGCATGTGTTAGGCGCGCCGCCAGCGTTCGTCCTGAGCCAGGATCAAACTCTCCGAAGAAAGTTCGCTCCAGACCTGCTTGCGCAGATCAATTGACCGATGCCTTGCGGCACCGGCTGAGTCAAAAGAACCTATTGGCCCACATGTCGATGACATGTGATGGACGCTATTCAGTTTTCAAGGAGCAGCCTGGTCAACGACCGGTCGATGTTACCACCGAGGGCCCAGGGCGTCAAGTCCGCGGTGGCGCCGACCGTTGCCGGTGCGGCCCGCCGCTGCCCTTGGGTTGTCCAGGTTCCGGCGCCCTTTGCGTCGCCGACAAGCACTAACTGTAGCAGAGCGCCGCGCTCACGTCAAGACCGAAATCGGTGAACTCGTCGCCGGCGCTCCGCCGGGCACCCTTGCGAGCCGGTCCCACGAGGTGGTAGGCTGCGCTCGGGCGTCTTGTCGGATCCCTAACGTTCGCCGCACCCGGAGGGTTCCCGGGGTCGGAGGTGGTCATGCGGCCGGTGTTGCCGATCTATGTCGGAGACGAGCTGCTGCTACGCAAGCCGCACGCCTGTGGCGGCAACCACTGGCTGGTCTTGCGGACCGGGGCGGACATCAGGATGGAGTGCGCGCACTGCGGCCGGCGGGTGATGGTTCCCAGGGCGAAGCTGGAGGGGCAGGTGAAGCGGTTCCTGGCACGCGGGCCGCGGGCGGGGAAAGGGCAAGAGGGCGGCTCGCCGGAGACCGGGTCGGGCGCTTGACAGGGGGTCTGGGATCGGCGATAATCCGGCCGACCGCGGGAGTAGCTCAGTTGGTAGAGCATCAGCTTCCCAAGCTGAGGGTCGCGGGTTCGAGCCCCGTCTCCCGCTTACGGTGGCATAGCCAAGTGGTAAGGCAGGGGCCTGCAAAGCCCCCATTCCCCGGTTCGAATCCGGGTGCCACCTTGTCCGTGCGGCACACCGTCCGGTGTGCCGTTTTCGTCTGCGCGGGTCCGCCGGGGTGGCGGAAGAGGTAGACGCACGGGACTTAAAATCCTGCGGGCGCAAGCCCGTACCGGTTCGAGCCCGGTCCCCGGCATGACAGCCCGGCCGCCCGGCCGGGGAAGGTATGGATGGACGAAGCCAAGCTCCACAGCCTCTTGGAAGAGGTGGCCGCCGGCCGCCGGACGGTGGCTGAAGCGGCCGCCGCGCTGCGCCTGTTGCCGTTCCGCCAGATCGAGTCGTTCGCGCGGCTCGACACGCACCGCGACCTGCGCACCGGGTTCCCCGAGGTGGTCCTCTGCGCCGGGAAGACGGACGAGCAGATCGTCGCCATCCTGAGCGCCATGGCGCCGTCGCAGCGGTGCGTGCTGGCGACCCGGATGCGGCCCGAGACGGCGGTCCGGGTGGCCACGGCGGGCTTGGCCGGCGAGTACCATGAGGCGGCCCGGTGCTACGTTATCGGCAGCGACTCGCCGGCCCAGCCGTTCGGCTGCGTGGCGGTGGTCTGTGCCGGAACCAGCGACCTGCCGGTGGCCGAGGAGGCGGCGGTCACGGCCAGCACCATGGGCTCGGCGGTGACGCGGCTGTACGACGTCGGGGTGGCGGGGATCCACCGGCTGCTCCACGACGCCGAGACGCTGCTGGCGGCCAACGCGCTGGTGGTGGTGGCGGGGATGGAGGGCGCGCTGCCGTCGGTGGTCGGCGGGCTGGTGGCGGCGCCGGTGATCGCGGTCCCAACGAGCATCGGCTACGGGGCCAACTTCGGCGGGCTGGCGCCGCTGCTGGGGATGCTCAACTCCTGCGCCGCGGGGGTCAGCGTGGTGAACATCGACAACGGCTTCGGCGGGGGGTACTGCGCGCACCTGGTCAACTGGCAGGTTTGCCGGGCCAAGGGAGAGGCGTGATGCGCCTGGCGCACTTCGACGCGGCGGCCGGGGCCAGCGGCGACATGATCCTCGGGGCGCTGGTGGACGCCGGGCTGGCCATCGACGACCTGCGCGCCGACCTGGCCGGGCTGGCGGTCGAGGGGTACACGCTCAGCGCGGAGCGGGTCAAGTCACGGGGCATCGCGGCCACGCGGGTGACGGTGGCGCTGGCCGAGGTCCGGCAGCCGCACCGGCATCTGCGGCACATCCTGGAGATTCTGGAGGCCAGCGCGCTGCCGCCCGAGGTGCGCGAGGCGGCGGCGGGCATCTTTCGGCGGCTGGCCGAGGCCGAGGCCAAGGTCCACGACACGACGGTCGAGAAGATTCACTTCCACGAAGTCGGCGCGGTGGACGCGATGGTCGATGTGGTCGGCGCGGTGGCGGGGCTGCGGCGGCTGGGGGTGGAGCGGGTAAGCTGCTCGCCGCTGCCCCTCTCCCACGGGTGGGTGGACTGCGCCCACGGGCGGCTGCCGGTGCCGGCCTACGCGACGCTGGCGCTGCTGGGTGGCGTGCCGACGGTGCCGCTGGACGTGGAGGGGGAGACGCTGACCCCGACCGGGGCGGCGATTCTGACCAGCCTGGCCGAGTCCTGGGGCCCGCCGGCGATGGCCCTGGAGCGGGTCGGGCACGGGGCCGGGATGAAGGATTACGGGGTGCCGAACGTGCTCCGTCTGTGGCTGGGCGAGGCGGCGGGCCAGCCGGCCGAGGTGGTGGTGTTGGAGACCAATCTGGACGACATGAATCCGGAATGGTACGAACGGGCGGTGCAGGCGCTGTTCGAGGCCGGGGCGCTGGACGTGACGCTGTCGCCGGTGCAGATGAAGAAGGGCCGGCCGGGGGTCTTGCTGAAGGTGGTCGGCGACCCGACGACGCGCGAGCGGCTGGCGGAGGTCATGCTGCGCGAGACGACCACGCTGGGTTTGCGCTGGTACCCGGCGCAGCGCGAGTGTTTGCGGCGCGAGTGGCGCGAAGTCGAGACACCGTTCGGGCGGGTTCGTGTTAAGATAGGGATGCGGGACGGCGCGGTGCTGAACATCGCACCCGAGCACGAGTCCTGCCGGGTGGTGGCCGAGTCCGCCGGGGCGTCGCTGCCGGACGTGTACGGGGCGGCGCGCGAGGCGGCGCGCGCGCTGCTGGCGGGCGATCCGCGGCGGGCGGCGGGAAGGGCGAGTTAGGCGATGGCGCGGCAGATACTCATCAGCTCCGGCATCTTCGAGACGCGGATGGCGTTCATCGAGGATGGCGGGCTGCAGGATTTCTACGCCGAGCGCGGCTCGAAGGTGATCGGCAACGTCTACAAGGGGCGGGTGGAGAACGTCCTGCCCGGGATGGACGCCGCGTTCGTCGACATCGGGCTGCCCAAGAACGCGTTCCTGTACGTGGACAACGTGGTCCTGCCGGGCGAGAGCCGCAGCCAGCGTAGCCGGCAGCGGTCGATCGCCGAGCTGCTCAAGCGCGGGCAGGACGTGGTGGTCCAGGTCGAGCGGGCGGCGGTGGGGACCAAGGGCCCGCGGGTGACCAGCAAGCTGAGCCTGCCCGGCCGGTTCGTGGTGATGATCGGCCCGGAGAGCCGGCACATCGGCGTCTCGCGACGGATCCCCGACAGCCAGGAGCGCAACCGGCTGCGGCTGTTGGGCGAGAAGTACCAGCCCGAGGACCGGGCGCTGATCATGCGGACCGAGGCCGAGGGCGCCACCGAGGACGAGATCCGGCAGGACATCGCCTACCTGGTGGAGCTGTACGACCGGGTCTACGAGAAGAGCAAGCAGGTCAAGGCCCCGGCCCTGCTGCACCAGGACTTCTCGATGGTCTACCGCGTCTGCCGCGACTTCTTCACCGCCGACGTGCAGAAGCTGGTGGTCGACAGCCCGGACGATTACGACTACATCCGCGAGGTGATGGGCCGCCTGGATCCGGGGATGTGCGACCGGGTCGAGCTCCACGACAGTCCCGAGCCGTTGTTCATGAAGTACGGGATCGAGCGGGAGATCGAGACCGCGCTGCAGCGGAACGTGATGTTGCGGAGTGGTGGCAACCTGACCATCGACGAGACCGAGGCGCTGACGGTGGTGGACGTCAACACCGGCCGGTTCGTCGGCACCAAGGGTCTGTCGGACACGATCCTGACCACCAACCTGGAGGCGGCCGACGAGATCGCCCGGCAGCTCCGGCTGCGGGACATCGGCGGGATCATCATCGTCGACTTCATCGACATGGATCGCACCCGGGACCGGATCAAGGTCTACTCGCAGCTCGAACGGGCGCTGGAGCGCGACCGGGCGCGGACCAAGATCGTCCACATCTCGCCGCTGGCGCTGGTGGAGATCACCCGCAAGCGGACCGGCGAGAGTCTGGCGCACGAGATTTCGGACGTCTGTCCCTCCTGCCGCGGGCGGGGGTACGTCCTGTCGCCCATCACCCTGGCCATCCACGCCGAGAACCAGATTCGCGAGCTGGCCTACCAGAAGCACCACGAGTCGTACCTGCTGGAATGCCAGATCGAGGTCGCCGACCTGTTGGTCGGGCCGGGCGGCGAGACCGCGCAGGCGCTCGAAGCCAAGCTGGGCGCGCCGCTCTATATACGCGTCCACGACGGCGCGCGCGATCAGCTCTACGTCTCCGGCGGGACCCGCGAGGAGATCGAGGGCCGGATCGGGTGGGTCAAGCTGGACGAGGTGATCAAGATTCTGCCGCGGGACTGCTTCGAGTCCGAGACCAACCAACTCATGGCGATCATCGACGGGATGATCATCGGCCTGCCCGACGGGGCGCGGGTGCAGCAGCGCGGGGCGCAGATCCGCATCGCCGGGATCGAGCGTTGGCTGGCCTTTGCCGAGTTCGTGCAGTCCGGGTCGGGCAGGCGTCCGGGATGACCGCGGGCGGTGGGGACGGGTTCTCTCTGCCCAGCCGCCTGGACGCCCTGGTCGGTCTGCGGGCCGAGGTCGAGCGCCGGGCGCGTGAGATGCATTTCTCCGACGACGAAGTGGCGGACATCGTCCTGTGCGTGCACGAAGCCGTGTCGAACGCCATCGTGCACGGCAATGGCGAGATCGAGGCGCTGCCGGTGGAAGTCTCCTTCGAGCGGCTGGCCGACGGTCTGCGGGTGACGGTCCGCAACCAGGGGCCGGGCTTCGACGCGGCGGCGGTGCTGCGCGAGACGGCCGCTCCGGCCGAGGGTCCACGGGGGCGCGGGCTGCGGATCATCGAGCGGCTGTCCGACGAGCACTCCTGGTCGGACGACGGCCGCCAACTGACCTTCGTCCGCCGCCGGCATGGCTCGTAGCGCCGTGGTGGCCGCCCGCGCCATGGCCAGCAGTAGCGGTGTCAAGAGCCGCTGCCGGGATAGCCAGAAACGGTTCCTGACACCTTTTCTACTGGTTCTGGCGTTGAGGCCGGCGGCGGCTCAGCAACTGCCTCTGGATAACGGTTCGGAGGCGTACTTCCAGCAGATCGACGCGCGGCTGTTCGTCGATTCGCTGCCGCCGCGGCTCGATCAGCCGCCGGGCGGGCCGCCACGGCTGGAGGATCTTCTGGCGCTGCCGCCGCTGTACACCGAGAAACGCGAGAATCTGTTCCAGGCGCGGTTCGACGGGTACAACCTGGAGGCCAACCCGCTGCGGTTCGTCTACCTGCAGCCGGAGCTGCTGGACCTGGTGGACGACGGCGAGGGTGGTCAGGCGCTGCGGATCCGGACCGAGGAGCCGGTGCTGGCGGGGTTCACCCGGCCGCTCGACCCGACTCGGCTGGCCGGCCGGCGGATCGAGTTGGCGGCGCGGGTCCGACTTGATGGGCCGTACCGGCAGGAGCCCGAGGCGCAGACCTGGGAGCGGCCGGTGATCCAACTCCGTTGGGAGCGGCCGCACCCCGACCAGGAGCGCCAGCTCGCCGGCGAGACGCTGCGCGAGTGGCACACCCTGTTCGAGACCGAGCGGGGCACGCGCCCGCCGCCGGAGTTCCTCCCGGACGGGCTGTTCCACACCTACCGCTGCCGGTTGACGGCGCCCGAGGACCTGCTCGGGGCGACGCTCCAGGTGGTCGTGCAGAACTGCCGGGCGACGCTGGTGGTGGACGATCTGTCGCTCAGTCTGGTCGAGACGCGTGAGGGCCGGCTGCTGCGGGAGATGACCACGCGGACCGGCAACCTGATCGGGCCGGGCGCGTCGTTCGAGCTGGGCCCTGGCCGGGCGGTGGTGTTCACCGAGCGAGTGCTGTCGCCGCTCTCCGGCGGGCCCATCGGCCGCTGTCGCGGGACCACGACGGTGGTCGAGACCGACGCGCCGGACGGCCGGCGGGCGTTGCTGATGAGCTGCCCGGGCGGCCGGGCGACGTCGCTGGAGCTGCCCTGGTGCGGGCTGGCGGCGGGCCAGCCGTATACCTTCAGCCTCTGGCTGCGGGCCGAGCGGGAGGGGGACAAAGCGGCCTTCGGCGTGGCCGATCCGCGCTGGCAGGCGTTGGGCACGCAGGTCACGCTGACCGGTCAGTGGCAGCGCTACGCGGCGGTGTTCACGGCGCCCAAGACCCATCGACAGGCGTTCTGGCCGTGGCTGACCATCTCCCCGGAGCGGGACACGCGGGTCCAGGTGGACGGCCTGCAGCTCGAGTCCGGCGGGGCGCCGACGCGGTTCACGCCGCCGGCGCTGGACCTGTCGGTGGACACCGACCAGCCGCTGGCGCCCGGACTGCGCAACGTCTTCCTGCCGGACGAGCCGGTAGCGGTCACGGCGCGGCTGCTGCAACGTTCCGGCGAGTCGCGGCGATACCGTTTGCGCGGCGTGGTCGAGGGCCACGGCGGGCGGCTGTTCCGCGCCTTGAGCGAGGTCCCGGCCGAGCTCGAGTTGCCCTCGGGCGAAGCGGTGAGCGTGCCGTTGTCGGCCGGCCCGCTGCCGCGCGGGTACTACCGCTGGTGGCTGACCGCCACCGATCTGGCCTCCGGCGAGGCAACCCGCGACGAGTGCCTGCTGGCGGTGCTGCCGCAGCCGACGGCGAGTCGCTTCGGCTTCCACGACTCGGGCGGTGAGAATCGCGGGCCGGTGGCCCGGGCGGCGGCGCGGCTGGGCTTCGGCTGGTTCGACACCGCCGAGACTCCGGCGGCCGACTGGCGGGAGCACTGGACCGGCGACTCGCACCACGAGTGGTCGCTGCTGGACGGCGAGATCGAGACCTTCAGCGGCGCGGGAGTCGGCGTGGTCTACACCCTGGGGCCGCGGCTGGACGCGTGGCCGGAGTGGGTGATCGAGCGCTACGGCGCGCAGTTCATGCCGTCGGTCCGCGGCGAGGCGCGGCTGCTGCCGCCGGCCAAGCTGTGGGCCGCCTACGTGCGCGACGTGGTCACCCGAATGGCCGGCAAGGTGGCCGCCTACCAGGTGCTGACCGACGTGGACAAGCTGCTCGAGCCCGACGAGTACCTGGCCCTGGTCAAGGTTGCCCGTGAGGTGATCGCGGCGGTGGATCCGGCGGCGCAGGTGGTCGGCCCGGGCGTCGCGTTGGCCGGGTCGGCGGCGCCCGGCGGGTTCCTGGAGCGGGTGCTCGCGGCCGGCGGCGACCGGTTGCTGGACGCGGTCACCGGACACTTCCCGGCGCGGTACCCCGAAGAGATGGACGCCGTGCGCGACGGGCTGCGGCAGCTTTACGAGCGGTACGGGCTGCCGTTTTGGGAGCTGGGGCACGGCTATGCCGAGGCGCCGGTGGCGAGCTACCGGCTGAACCCCCGGGCGGGTCTGGAGCGCGCCTCGGCGCCGCTCACCGAACAGACCTACGACGGGGCGGCCTGGGTGGCGCGGCACGAGCTGCTGCTGGCCGCGGCCGGCGTGACGCGCAGCTTCCTGTCCGCCTCGGTGGCCGAGGTGGAGTTCAGCCACCAACCCATCGGGCCGTTGATCGAGCCGGACGGCGCGCCGCGCAGCTCGCTGGCGGCGCTGGCGGTGCTGGCCGACGAGTTGGGCGACGGCCAGCCGTCAGGCGAGTGGCGGTGGGATTTCACCCTGCCCGGACCGCCGGCGGCGTACGAGTACCGCCGGCCGCAGGGCCTGCGCGCGGTCGCCTTCAACCAAGGGGAGCGCTGCCTGGTGGCGCTGTGGACCTACCAACTCGGGGCCACGTTGACCGTCGAGCTGCCGCCGGCGGCCGCGGCGCGGGCGTTCGTGACCACCGGCGAGGCGGTGGTGGTGCCGGCCGACGGCAAGCTGTTGATCACCCACTCGCCGCTCTACCTGGCCGACCTCCCGCGCTCGGCGACGGCGGCGCTGGACGCGCTGACCGTGGCCGGGGTGCGTCCGCGGTATCTGCCACCGGTCCGACCGCGACCGCGGTCGAGGTTGTGGGCGAAGGTCGCCGCGGCGCAACGGCCATAGGGCCCTCAGGCCCCATGGGACCCATGCCGCGGCGCGCGCCTTACGAACCCGACGCTCTCGGCGCGGGGAATTGCCTGGCGTAGTCGTCCAGGGCGAGGTACCGCTCGGCGGCGTACCGGCCGGTCTTGGCGGGTACGACGATGTCCACTCCGGAATCGACGAAGCCGGTGGCGTTGATGCCCTGGATCGCCTCGCCGCGGGCCAGGGCGAAGAGCAGGTTGACGCTCTCGCTGCCCCAGCCGAAGATCTTCTGGCCGACGCAGACCTGAACGTAGCCGTCGCGAATCCAGTGCTGCGCTTCGGGCAGCGGATCGACCGCCACGACCTTGGTCTCGCCGGGCTTGACCGCGTTGAGTCCGTCGTTGGCGAACAGCGGCCAGCCGCCGACCAGGACCCAGCCGGCGAGCTTCGGGTGGGCCGCCATGACGTCGTTGATGAGCTGCACCGACTTGTGCACGTCGTCGTTGCAGTAGACCGGGTCGAGGATCTTGAGCTTCGGGTTGGCCCCGAGCACCTCGGTCGCGCCGCGGAGCCGCTCCTCGAGGTTCTGGGCGCCCTGAACGCCGCTCAAGAGGGCGACCGTGCCGCCGTCGGGCAGCAGCGCCGCCAGTTCCTCACCGAGCAGCTTGCCGGTGGCGTAGTCGTCCATGCCGTAGAACGCCTGCCGCTTGGAGTTCGGCGAATCGCTGTCCCAGGTGGTGACCTGGATACCCTGCGCGACGGCCTTGTCGATCACCCGCTGCATGATGTCGGGATTGATGCAGCTCACGGCGATGCCGTCGACCTGCTGCTCGACATAGGTCTCGAACACCTCGGCCTGTTTGGCCTCGTCGCTCTGCGCCGGCGCGTCCCAGAGCAGCTTGACGCCCAAGTCGGCGGCCCGCTGCTCGGCCGCCGACCTGGCGTAGCTGAAGACCACGTTGTCGAGCTGCTTGGGGATCATCGCGAAGGTCAGCCCGGCCGGCGGCTCCGGGTTGGGCTGACCATCGATCATCGACACGTCGGGCCGGGCCGTCTCCGGATTGGGCACGCAGGCCACCAGGAGCAGGGCCGTCAGCAGGGCCGTCTCGCGCATGTCAACCTCCCGCCGGCCGCTCGCGGCCGGCCCGCATCCGCGCCGTCGCCACCTGATCGACGATCACCGCGACGATCACCACGGCGCCGATGATCACCTGCTGGTACCGCGAAGCGCCCAGCATTGTCAAGCCTTTGAGCAGGACGCGGAAGATCAGCGCGCCGAGGCAAGCCCCGACCACGCTGCCCCGCCCGCCGCTGAGGCTGGCGCCACCCAGCACCGCCGCGGCGATGGCGTCCAGCTCCCAGCCCACGGCGGCGGTGCTCTGCCCGGCGCCGTGGGCGGCCAGATAGGCGCACCCGGCCAGGCCGGCCAGCAGCCCGGCCGCGGCGTAGACGCCGACCTTGAGCCGGGCCACCGGCACGCCGCTCAGCCGCGCCGCCTCCTCGTTGCCGCCCAGGGCCAACACCTGCCGGCCGACGACGGCGCGGCCCATGACCACCGCCACCGTCGCCGCGACGGCCACCAGGACCAGCACCAGCACCGGCACGCGCAAACCGGCCAGGTGCAGCGCCCCGTCACCGACGCGCTCGAGCAGCGGCGAGTCGGCAGCCAGGGTGAGAGTCCGGCCGCCGGTGAGGAGGAAGGCCAGGCCGCGCACGACCGACATCATGCCCAGGGTGACGATGAACGGCGGCAGTCCGGCGCGGGTGATGACCAGTCCGGAGACCGCGCCGCAGGCGGCGCCGGTGAGCAGTCCGGCGGCCACGGCCAGGACGGCCGGCCAGCCCACCGCCGGCTGCATCAGCCAGGCGGTGACCACCGCGACCAAAGCGATGATGCTGCCGACGGCCAGATCGATGCCGCCGGAGACGATCACCAGGCAGCTTCCCACCGCGGCCAGGCCCAGCACCGCGCTGTCCTCGACGGCGTTGAGCACCGCCTGCGAATCGAGGAACGGGTTGGCCCGGCCGGGCTGGCGGAGAAGTAGCGCGAAGACGGCGATCTCGATCGCCAGGACGAACAGAATGCCCAACTCGCGGGTGGCCGTGAGGCGCCTCAGCATGGCGCCGAGATTGTAGCACAGGTCAGGTCCGCCGGCGGCTTTCGGCCGCGCCCCAGCGGCCGGTCGACCGCCCGCGCAGGTCGCGCCACAGCCCGGCCAGGGCGGTGGCAGCCAGGAGTAGCAGGCTGTAGGCCAGCGACGAGCCCTTCGGCGCCCGAGCCTGGCCGGCGGTCGCCCAGCCGATCACCCCGTACAGGATGAATGCCGCCTGAAACGCCAGACTGACCCGGAAGGCTGGGTGCACCGGCCAGCCCAGCAGAGCCCCGGCCAGGGCCGCGAGCATCAGCCAGGGGACCAGCAGCCGGCCGACCTTGTGCGAGAGGTACTGCCACCAGATGGGATTGCGCCAGGGCAGCAGCAGGCGCGGCTCGAGCCGCAGCACCTGATAGTTGCCGGCCAACGTGCGCACGCGCCGGTCGTACTCGTGCCGGCGATTCATGGCATAGGTTTCGACCGCCTTGGCGCCGGGGACGTAGACGAAGCGGTACCCCGCCAGGACCAGCCGCATCGGCCCCAGGACGTCGTCCAGGACGACGTTTGGCGGGTACAGGCGAAACAGCTCGCGGCGCATCGCCATCAGCGGTCCGGCGGCGCCGCAGCAGGAGTGGTAGCGTCCCTCCGCCTCGCGCAGGCGCGACTCGTAGCGCCAGTAGGCGCCGATGGGCACCGGCTCGCCGGCGGCGGTGCGGTACTCGACGGCGCCGCTGGCGCCGCCGACGGCGGAGTCGGCAAACACGGCCACCAGCTCGCGCAACGCGTCCGGCTCGAGCGGCTGCCGGGCGTCGGTGAACACCAGCACCTCGCCGTTGGCCGCCTCGGCCAGGCGGTTGAGCTGACTGGCCTTGCCCAGGTTTCCGGTCCGTGGCAGGAGGCGCAGCCGCCCCGCGGCCTCGGGCTCGGCGGCCAGGGACTCGACCAGGTCGCCGGTTCCGTCGGACGACCCGTCGTCGGCCACCAGCACCTCCAGCGCCTCCGGGGGATAATCGAGCCGCCATAGGCTGGCGATCTTGCGGCCCAGGTCGCGGGTTTCGTTGAAGGCGCTGATCAGGATGGAGACCCGCGGCGTGCCGCTCTCCGTCGCCACCGGCCGCGGCCGGCAGCGGGCCAGGCCGGAAATCGCCGCCGGGTACCCGACCAGGACGTAGAGCAGGCCGAGGTACCCGACTCCGCTGAGCGTCCAGGCGAGCGCCGCCATGCACCACCTCCTACCCCCGCGGGGCCGTCAGTTTCTTCGACAACCAGGTGTCGCGGTTTGCCGCACGTGGGCGGATTCTGACTCGTCCTGGCCAGCCGCGCCAGCCCAGAAAGACGGGACGGACCCGCGAGGCGCCGCCGCCGGCCGGGGCAGCTTGGTTGCAGTGAAGTCGGCTCGATAAAGCAAGCAGACACGTGGAGGGCCTGAATGCCACTCGGAGCGTTCCCCCCTCCAAGCCCTGGCCCCCGGGATCCCTTCCCGGGGGTCAGGGTTTTGGGGACCTCTTATACCAAGCGCGGGTGATTTCGGAATCCAAGGAGTCATCTCGGCCGGGGCGCCGAATCGGGCGACATGTCACGTCCACGATACCTGGCCCCGCATT
>JAANMV010000634.1_pt1 | contig 43188 bp, 27 predicted proteins | sample 7279661 | NCBI WGS metagenome assembly JAANMV01 (sample SAMN14094540, study PRJNA606508) | bioreactor metagenome | isolation source: A lab-scale SPAN reactor treating ammonium-rich wastewater day 121 | place: Ireland: Galway | collected 2017-05-16
GCGCGTTGAGCACTTCAGGAATACGCGCGGCGCCGTTCAACAGATTGTCTACACTCCCGCGCGTTCCAATCCTGAACCGGTCAACGCGCGGGAGTGTAGTTGCCCAGGCCGTCCAGGATTTGCTCGACGTTGAGGCGGAGCAGGAAGTAGGCTTCCTGGCTTACATGCTTGCCTCGTTGCGCCTCCAACTCGTTGAGTAGCGAGCTCAGGTTCTTGCGCGCTTTGTCGGGGCTTGCCCCGGCCAGGTCTCGAGCGCGTTGCAGCTTGGCTCGGATGCTCTTGCCGGGACCGGTGAGCCAGCCCAGGTTGATGGCTTCTTGAGTCAACAACAATAGGCGGTCGAGTCGAGCGATCGGATGGGTGGGGACGCCTTCAGGAGGAACCGGGCCGACCGTTCGCACCGGTACGTGGTCCTCCTCCCAGGGGCGCCGATCAGTAATATAGACGATGCTCGGGTCGCTGGAGGGGCGGCGAAAGGCGGGAACCCAGCCCTGAAAGGCTACCGTGACGATTCCCGGAGGTCCCTGGGAGGCCACCATGTATCCCCCGAGCGAGTTCCCGGGGAGAATCATCGCCTCTTCGCTGTCTACGATCCATCGTATCTCGGTCCCGCCAGAGGGAAGAAAGGAGACACCTCCGCCCCAGCCGGGGGGAGCGGACTCGGCGATCGGGTCAGCGGAGGTTCGGAGCCAGACGGCGGCCAGCTTCTGCTGGCTGCTGGGCAGACTGTGGAGCGTGTAGGAGTAGTAGTAAGTGTGGCCGGCGTGGCAGGTCACCGTCACGCTGATCTCCGGGCTGATCCTGGTGGCCGGATCGACGTGAACATGAATGACCTGGACCTCTTGCCCGCCGGCCCAAGCAACCAGACCCAGGACCAGAGCAGTGAAGACTGAGAGCCTACCGAGCACGTATCTCATCCGGGCGTTCTCCTTTGGCGGACTATGGGTCAGGTGGCAATACAGGGGCCACGAAGCGGAGGTGATAGTGGGGAGAGCCCGTCGATGTCTCGTCGTGGGGGTCGAGACCATACTTGCGAGCCAGTAGAACGAACTTCGAGTCGGGCTGTCCCAATACGGTGGTGTTGGTGCCCACATCGGCCGACTGACCGATCCGATGCTCCGCGTGGGATGGACGCCAGTCGCCGAAAACGTCAAACTGACCGCCCTGAACGGTGACGTGGTAGGTTCCGGAGGCCGGATGATTGAGCACTGGATAGAGCAGCAGGTTGGCAGAGTCACTGCCCGCACTGATAACTGGACCAGTAAAGGTGGCCAGGTCCAGTAGTTGTTGGCCGTTCACCAAGATCGTGCCTGTGACTCGAGGCGAGCTACCCAGAGCCACATTCAGGCTCATCTCCATCACAAGCTCGTTGGTGCCCAGGGGAAAGGACCGACCGAAGTCCGGCCGGGTGAGGTCGAACGGCTGGACGGAAACAAGGCTGGGCGTGCTGTCTGCGGGAAAGGTCCAGGTTACCACGATGTGGTTGGTGCCTTCCTCGAGCGCCGGCAACGGAGGCACGATCCCGTTATGAGGGGTGCGGATGGTTGCTTCAGGCGTATGCCTGGTAGGGCTGAGCACTCCCTTCCAGCCGGTCCAGACCATAAACCAGTTGGGGGCTGCCCTCGGGCTGGCGAATGGTGAATTGTAAAAGGTGACTGCGTTGATCGTCCGGGTCGTGGCGCGAGCGCACTGATTCAGGGAGCGTGGCCCGGCTCAAGATGGAGTTCCGCTCGGCATCCGAAACGGCTCCCGGGGTCACATCCACAAAGGAACGCGGTGAAGTTGGGGCAAGAAAGCCGAGCCGGGCAACATTTGAAAAATTCCCGCTAAAGCTCGGTTGGGGAGTGCTTAGACCTGGACCCCCCCCCGTCAGGCGCCTCGGGCCCACCACAGCTCAAGAGCACCAAAAAGACCATCGTTGCCAGCAGACTTCGACGCAAACCTGGACCTCCCCCGACCAAAGTCTCCCACAGTGATTCGATCGACAAATTGCGCTTCCTTTTTGAATAATAATCAGCGTTTGGCAGGCCCACCGCAGCTAGCGGCCCACCGAGAGCGTGCGCGGATACCCCGCGCACATATTGGCGGTAACCCGTTCGACACCGGCTCCTCGCGAGGATGTGTCGATCACCATATCCTGCTCGACCATGTCGATGGCTTGATTGGACGGGAACGGGGGTCCCTATCCCTATTTGACCCTGGCCGTAAGGTAACAAGCCGTCAACAGCGATGGGCACGCAGACGGATTACTCTCCCATTGATGCAGTTGTCCGCACCCCGAGCCCAGGATGGGCGCCAGCCAATCTCCGTGGATCTCAGCTACCCCGTGCCGGTGACCGAGCGGGTCAAGCTGGGCGGCACGCCGCGCGATTACTTCGACAACGACCCCCGCCCCGGCGTGGGGGAGGCCAGCTGTGACAACGGCGCCTGCGCCAACCTGCCCCAGGAGCTGTGGAAGACTCTTCCCCGCACCACGCCCGAAGGCCAGCCCCTCATGCGCACGGTCAACCAGCACCTGGAGGGCCGTCCGGCCAGTCCGCTTTGGAGCTTTGTCGGCTACGGAGCCGCGGCCGGCCTGGCCGGCGCAGTGGTGGGCGGCTTGCTGGGAGGGCTCCTGGCCGGCCAGCCCGTGCTGGGGGCGGCAGCCGGAGCGGCGGCGGTGGGCATCCCGGTGGGAGGCTTGATGGCCCAGCGGGCCGGCCAGGATCGGGTTGCCCTCGAGTGGCGCCCCCACGCCATCGTGACCGAGCAGATGACCGGCTACCGCGAGAGCGTGACTCCCGGCCAATTCAACGGCCAGAGCGGTTACTATCACCGCTTCGAGCCCGTTATCTCCCGCCAGATCGTGGGAACCTACCAGACCCCGCACATCGTGCACTATACCATCAAGGAGAAAGGCGGCTGAAACGCCTGCCCCGAGCCTGCGTCGTGAACGTAGCCGCACCCCCCAACCTGCCTCCCCTCCCGCCCGTGCCCAACAACGGGCGCGGCCGCGTCGTGGCCGACATCGACCACCAGGCGCCGGTGCTGGTGCAGAGCAAGCTGGGCGAGGTTCCCCACAACTACCACTCCTACTCCTCCTACGTCGACAAGCACTACACCAGCTGCGAGCAGGGTCAATGCCAGAGCGGGGGACGCGAGATCTGGGGGGCTCTGCCTCGCCTGGACGCCAGCGGTCAGCCCCAGTTCACCACCGTGACCAAGCACATCGACGCCCAGCCCGCCTCGGTGCTGCTCGGGACGGCGAAGTGGGGAGCTCTGGGCGCCCTGGCCGGGGCCGGAGCCGGCACTCTGGTGGGTCTGTTCGCCGGTCTTCCGCTGGGGATCTGCGCCGCGGCCGGAGCCGGGGCCGCCGCTTTCGCGGCCGGGGCGGTGGGAGGCTACCAGGCCAGCCGCGATCGCATCCGGCTCGAGTGGCAGGAAAAACCCGTGGAGGACCTGACCCTGGCCGGCTATTACCACACGGTCAGCGAGGAAACCCGGCAGGATTGCCATTACGAGTACTGGGGCGGTCAGTCCCACTACGTCTGCCGCACGGTGCACGACGGGTGGAACCACCGTTTCCGCTCCGACGTGCAGGGGACGACCCTGGCGACGCACTTCGAGCCCGTGGTGGTGCACTACCAGGCTTCGTAAGCTCCGGTAGACCCGCTCGCGCTCGGCGCCGGGACGCGTCTTTACCGCATCTGCAAGCGTTACCGTTCCCACCGGGCGGTATACCGCCTGCTCAGACCGGTAACGCCATCAGACCCGTAAGCTCCGGTAGACTCGCTCGCGCTCGGCGCCGAGACGCGCACCTGCCGCGTTGCCGCCAATACCGCCTGCTCGGACTGGCCCCCGCGTAGGATTTGCCACGCGCGAGGAGAAACCGCCGCGCCATGAGCACTTCCACCTTCGTTCTCCCCGACATCGCCACCATGAGCCTCGAGCTGAAAGTGGCTCAGCTGATCCACGTCGAGGTGCCCGGGTTCGCGCTCGACCCCGAGACCTTCGCCCACCTCGACGAGCACGATTTCCACGGCGTCATCTTGTTCGCCCACAATGTGCGCGACCGCGAGCAGGTGGTGAAGCTGGTGGATTCGATTCACGACGCTCTGGCCATCGTGCCCTTCATCTCCATCGACCAGGAGGGCGGCCTGGTGGACCGGGTGCGCTTTCCGGAGATGTCGCTCTCGCCCGGCCTGATGGCGCTGGGCGCCACCGACGACCCGGCCCGGGTGGAGGCGGCCCACCGCATCATGGGCCGCGAGCTTGCCGACCTGGGGGTGCACATCGACTTTGCGCCCTGCCTGGACGTGAACGTCAACCCCCACAACCCGATCATCGGAGCCCGCTCGCTGGGCGAGAACCCCGAGCGGGTAGGCGAGCTGGGCCGGGCCGCCATCCGTGGCCTGCGCCAGGGGGGCGTGGCCGCCTGCGCCAAGCACTTCCCGGGTCACGGCGACACCTCGATGGACTCGCACATGGCCCTGCCCACCGTGGCCCACCCTCGCGAGCGGCTCGAGCAGGTCGAGCTGGCCCCCTTCCGAGCCGCGGTGGCCGAGCAGGTGGAAGCCATGATGACCGCCCACATCGTCTTTCCGGCTTATGACAGCCTGCCCGCTACCCTCTCCAAGACCATCCTGACCGATCTGCTGCGTCGAGACATGGGCTACCAGGGGGTGATCGTCACCGACTCGCTTTCCATGAAGGCCATCGCCGACCACTACGGGATGGGGGAGGCCACTGTCCGTTCGGTGGAGGCCGGGGCGGATCTGGTGCTGGCCCTGGGACCTATCGCAGACCAGAAGAAAGCCTTCGATGCCCTGCTCGAGGCAGCCCGCTCGGGACGCATCAGCGTCGAGCGCCTGGACGAGAGCCTGGAGCGCCTCTTTGCTTTGAAGCGACGCTACCACAAGCGTCCGAACCTCAAACCCGGCTTCGACCAGGCCGCCCACGCCCGGGAGATGCGCGAGATCGCCGCCGCCGGCGTGACCGTGGTGCGCAACGAGGGCTTGTTACCGCTGCGCCCCGGCAAGGTGCTGGTGCTCACCCCCGACCTCTTGCCCGTCACGCCTCTGGGCGAGATGGCCACCAGCACCTCGCTGGCCACCTTCATGCAGTCGCACGAGGGCGAGGTGGTGGACCAGAAGTTCCACTTCTCGGGCATCTCGGGTCCTGCCCACCATGAGGTGGTGGCTCGCGCCGCCGAGGCCGACACGGTCGTGCTGGCTCTCTATGCTCGCAACCGCCTCAGCGACCCCCAGCGTGAGCTGGCCCAGGCGGTGCTGGCGGCCAACCCGCGCACGGTGCTGGTCTCGCTCTCCAGCCCCTACCTGCTGCTCGACCTGCCCCAGGCGCAGGGTTGCGTGCTGGGATACAACTACACCCCGCTGACCCTGGAGGCGGTGGCCGAGGTGCTGCTGGGCAAGCGCAACGCCACCGGACGCCTGCCGGTGGCCCTGCCGGGGCTCTACCCGGCGGGCCATCGAGCCGTGTGAGGCCGCGGGGCAGAATCCGCGATTTTGGTTGACCAGGCATGTCTGGTCAAGCTATAATTTCGGCGTGAAACAGGTGAATGTCTACGAGGCCAAGACCCATCTCTCCCGACTTCTACAAGAGGCGCTCGCAGGTGAAGAGGTGGTGATCGCTCGGGATGGAGTTCCGCTCGTTCGCCTGGTACCGGTGGCTGATTCGGAGCCCCGCCCTTTGCTCGGTCTCATGAAAGAGATCTGGATTGCTGACGATTTTGATGCTCCGCTGGATGATTTTGCCGACTACCGATGACGGCGTTTCTCCTCGACACGCACACCTTTCTGTGGGCCCTGAAAGACTCCGAGAATCTGAGCTCTGAGGCTCGAAGAAGACTGACAGGCTCTCCCCCCCAATGCTTATTGAGCCTGGGCTCGATCTGGGAGCTTTCCATCAAACTCGGGCTTGGAAAACTGACCCTGCCCGAAAGTCTTGGTCGTTGTCTGACCCGGGCCAGGCGCTCTGGGCTCCGACTGTTGTCCATCGAAGTCGACCACCTGCTGCGGGTCGAGCATCTGCCCGCCCTTCACCGGGATCCCTTCGACCGGCTGCTGACCGCTCAGTGCCTTTCTGAGTCGCTCCCCATCCTCAGCAGTGACGAGATTTTTGACCGATACGGGGTGAATCGAATCTGGTAGTCAGTGTGCCTGGAAGTGATAACCCCAGCGCCCTGAAAGATTCCTGAAATCTGACTGTCCGAAGGAGGGCTCGTGAGCCCCTGGAACACCGCCTGCATGCGCTTGCTGCTTCTCGCTTTTTTTCTCGGGCAATTGTGCCTGGCCGAGGGGGTCGATTTCAAGCTGCTGCAGGCGACCGCCACCGACTGGCTGGTGAAGAACCCTGCCAGGGTTCGGGCCATCCCGGAGAAGCCCAAATTCGTCGGTCCACTGATGGGCTGGAGGCAGACTTTCTACGTCATGACCTACCAGACAGGGGACACGGACGAGTGGGTCTGGCTCACCCCGGACAAGGGCGGGGTGTGGCGTGCGACCGGCTACCGGGCCAGGCGAGGGGAGAAGGTGCTCAAAGAGTGGGGAGACCGGCCCAAGCCCCTCAGTACCAGGTTCAAGTAGCCGAGAGACGAGTTTAAGCCGCCTGTAAGGCTCTCGGGCCACAATGAGCCTGACACATGCTCCGGCCCCTTGCTGCATCCCTTCCAATGTGCCACCTCGACGGGCTTTCCGAGGTGCGGCAGAGCCATGCTGCAAGCACGGAATGCGTGGACAGTTTCCTTCCGGGAGCCTTCGCCGAGCCCCTCGACCCAGGGTCTAAGACGGAAATGGCCCAGGTGGAGCCGCCCCAGGCCCCTTCTCGGTCAGAGCCGGCCTCGGAGCCTCCCGAGCGTGCCCTGGCCCTGCTCTGTTTGCAGGTGGACACGCTAGACGCTCTCGAGCGTCGGGCCGACAGCCACCCCGATCCGGTGGTGGCGCGGATGGCCCGATTGCAGGTCGTCAAACGCAACCCCGCCACGCGCCTTGATGAGGCCCGGCGGGCCTCGCTGGGCCAGGCCGGCTTCCTGGAGTTCAAGCTCGCCCAACTGGGCTCGCTTGGCCCGCAAGAGGCCCGCGAATTGCTGAGCCAGGCCGTTCCGCAGCCGGGGTCTTTGCGCGCCCTTACTTCCACCCTCATGGACGAGAGCCGCCCGGCCGCTGCCGAGGCCGCCCGTTGCCTGGAAGACTGGTGGCGCCAGGGCGTCGTCTCGGTTGTTCGCAACGGTCAGAGCGTCGCTCCCGGATCGCTCTCCCTGACTCTCGCCCTGCGCGAGCATCGGCTCTGGGTGGATGGGCAGAGCCTGCAGCTTCGTACCCCTGTCGAGCCCCACCCGGAGCAGGCAGAGCTTCAGAAGGAGCTCTCGGCGGGCAAGGCGGACGCTCTGGCTGACCGCCTGGAGCGCGAGGGGCCTGAGGCCGTGCGCGCCTTTGTTGATCGTCCCCTGGAGCAGAAGCAGAACACGACCGTGGTGATGGAGCTCTGCTCTGTTTCCTCGCTCTTGACTGCAGCCTCCGGCCGCCCGGCCCTCAAAGGCATGCTGGCGCAGTGCTGGGACATTCTCTCCACCCCCGCACGCCGGCAGCTGGCCACCAGAGGCTCGGCCTACACGGGCGAGGGCAAGCTGTGGGACTACCTGACCGCGCTGGGCGGGCTCTTTCCCGAACGAGTCGATCGCAGCTTCCTGCAAGAGGAGATCCTGCCCCTCTGGAATCACAACGGCTCTGCCAATGACTTCCGAGGCCTCGGCACCGCCTACCTTCGCAACCTCTTTCAGGCCCGCCCTGACTTGCGCGAGGACTGCCTGGATTGGGCCCTGGCCCGGCCCGGTGCCGAGCTGGGCTCGGCCCGCGAGGGAATGGTGCGCCTGGCGCTCGAGAATCCCGAGTGGGTCCCCTCCAACGCCCAGTTGCAGGGGGTGCTCGCTCTGATCCCACCGGTGGAGGCGCCGGACGGCTTCCTGGCCGATCAGCGGAGCCAGGCCGAGGTTACCATGCGCGTGGCTGTGGACGTGCTGCACCGCATCTACGAGAGTGACCCGGAGGGCTATGCCCGCCTGCGGGCCCCTTCCCCGGACGGGCGGTTGCTGCCGGTCCCTGAGGCTCTGCTGCAGGCCACCCTGCGCGCGCCCCTGACGCTGGCCTCGGTCCTCTGGCGCGGCCGCGGTGAGCTGGAAGAACAGCTTCTGTCTCATCCTCCGGCCGTGGAGACTCTTTGCCAGCTAGCCCTGCGGCCTCGTGGAGAGGAAGTCGACTATGAGACGCAGCGCAACTCCCTGGGAGCGGTGTTGACACTCGAGCGCGGGCGCGCTCACCAGGACGTGGTTGACGCCTACCTCAGCCAGCGTCTCGACCAGAGAGATGGCTCGGTTCTCAAGTTTCGCGCTGAGGAGCTGAGAAAGGAGCGACTTGGAGCCGAGCTCGCCCAGGTGCAGCAGCATCCGCCGTCGCTCGAGCGCGCCCGGGAGGCCTGGCAGGGCTGGACGCTCTTGATCCAGGGCGGGCAATACAAGCCCCGGGAGGTGGAGCAGATCAGCCTGGGGCAGCTTCGTCCCCTGGCGGCCTGGCTGGCCGGCAGCCCGGCCGAGCTGTCCCGCGCCGGCACGCAAGAGCAAGAATGGTTGCGCCAGCGTCGAGCCGAGCTGGAGCGGACCGGTCTGAGGGGGGGCGATCTGGCCCGGCTGCGCTTCATCCTGACGCTGGCCGAGCACCACGAGCCCCTGGGAGCCTCGCTGCAAGACTTCGTCAATGCAGCCTGGAGAAACTCGCCTCACAGGGAGACTCAGAGCCAGCTGAGCGAAATTCTGCAGGGCGCCAGAGAGATCGACTTTCGTCGCGAGCTGCGCGACCTGGCTCGAGAGGGTCCTCTCCGCTCGCGCTTCGAGGGCTACACCAGACTGACGCGGGTGGCCGACCGGGAGCTTCGCAATCCGGACCTGGAGCAGGAGACGGCCACCGTCTTCCTGGCTGGCACTCCGCCTGATGACAGAGCCTGGCTCGAGCGGCTCGAGTCACGCCTGGGCGGGGTCGAGCCTCGCGATCAGGCGCTTCGGACCGTCTACAACCGGCTGAGCGGTGAGCTGGAGCCCGACCAGTGGAGCACCTTCGCTCGCCTGCTCGATGAGCTTCCCGCCTGGGACAATCTGATCGAGCGCGCCGCTCTGGGCTTGCAGATGGTGGAGGAGCTGGTGCGCGACGGCCAGCCCCGGCCCACGGCCATCACGAACGCCGTGGGCCGGCTCCTGGGAGTTCCGGCCACCCGTGAGCCCTCGACCTCGGCTGTGCAGGTCGACGCAGAGAAAGTTCGCGTGGGCGGCGTGCAGGTGCGGCGGCGCGACCATCAGAGATAGCTCGGCAGCTCGTCTTGCCTCTGAGTGATGTCAAGACATCGACTGGAGGATGTCTCAGGCTCAGCTCGTGGTTCGGTGGTCCGCACTCTCGATGACGAAGTGAGGTCCACCGCTCCGTCGTCGCTTAAGTTGTTCACAAACCGATCGCTCGACCGCCCTTTTGCACCCTCGACCCGGCCAGTACCGTAAATTGCTGTAACATGTCGGCAATCTTTAACGGTCTGGCAACAGTCTGGCAAACTCCGGGCGCTAGGATAGCCTGGGGCCACCATCACACACACAGAGGGGCCCGTCATCCGGTTCTGGAGGCCAAATCCCGTGCAGAAAACCGCGCCCGCGCGCGCCCTGGCGGAGCCATGCCTGGAAGTCTCCTGCTCCCCCACCGGCCGCACCCACGCCCCCAATCACGTTCGCTTGCGCTTCTCCAAGCCCATGATCATCCTGGGCCAGAGCGACCTCCCGGCGGTGCAGATCGCGCCCGCCGTCGAGGGCGACTGGCGCTGGCACGACCAGCAGACGCTGATCTTTGAGCCCGGCAGGCCCCTGGCCCACGCCACCCGCTACCGGGTATCGCTGCCGGCCGGCGCTCGCTCCCTGGATGGCAGCGTGCTGAAGGCCGCCCAGAGCTTTGAGTTCCTGCTCGAGGGGCCCATCCTGCTGGGTCTCAGCCCGGAAAACGACCAGCCCCTGGGCCTGAAGCCAACGTTCCGAGCCTGCTTCAACCAGGCGGTCGACCCGGCCAGCCTGCTCGGCCGCATCATCCTGCGCGTCGGCAGGCGACGCCTGGCGCTCGAGAGCATGCCGCGCGACCTTGAGCAAGAGCTGGTCTTTGCGCCTCGCGTGCCGCTGCCCGGGAACGCGCGCATCGTGCTCGAGCTGCCCGCCGGGCTGCCCTCGGCCGAAGGGCCCGAGAAGTCGCTCGAGTCCCACCGGCGCGTCTACCGCACCTACGGCCCGCTCAAGGCCCGGGGGCGAGGGCTGGTGGACTGGCTCACCCGGCCCGATCCTTTCGGGCCCCTGGGCATCCGATTCTCCAACCCGCTCCAGCCGGATACCGCCCGGGTGCGCATCGAGCCGCCCTGGCCCGATCTGGTGGTGAGCGTGCACGCTAACGAGCTCCACCTCGACGGCACCAGGCCGCCGGGCCAGCCCTGCAACGTGGTGGTGGAGGCTGTGACCGATGTTTTCGGCCAGGTTCTCGAGCAGCCCGTGCAGCGTGCCTTCCGGGGCTCCTGGACCCCCTTCCACCTCTCCCTCCCCTCGGGAATGATGATCGTGCTCCGCCCGGGCGAGCAGGTGCCCTTCTACTGCTCGGGCTACCGGCAGGTGGATTGTCGCCTGCTGGAGGTCGCGCCCGAGAGCTGGGAGGCCCATCGCCAGGGGAAGCTCGTCCGCTCGAAGCTGCTGCGCTCCTGGACCCAGAAGGTGCCCAACCGCGGCCAGCTGGAGACGGTGTGGCTGGACGTCGGCCCGGAGCTCGGGCACCGCCTGCTCGAGGTGCGGGTGGGGCGAAACCGCGAGGTGGTCTGGCTGCAGCGCACCGGGCTCAACCTGCAGGTGCGCAGCCACGATGAAGGCCTGAGCCTGGTGGCGGCGGGCGTCGACGGTCAGCCCGTTGAGGGCGTCTCGGTGGCCTGGGGCGAGGAGCGGGGGCGCACGGGAGCAGACGGCCACTGCCAGCTGGGCAGGCCGCAGGACGCCTTCGCCGTGTTGGCCCGCCGGGGAGACGACTGCACGGTTCTCCCCGTGGGCCCGGCTTTCTCCCTGGCAAATCCGGTGCGCTGGTGCGTGTTCGACGATCGGGGGCTCTACCGGCCGGGCGAGACGGCCCGCGTCAAGGGCTGGGTCCGGCCTCTGGCCGAAGGTCCGGTGGACTACATCCTCAGCGACAAGAGCGGCACCCGGTCCGGCCAGGCAGCCCTCAGCCCCGAGGGCGGGTTCGACCTGGAGCTGGCCCTGGATGCTCGTGCGGTTCTGGAGCTGAAGCTGGACGGCTCGGTGCATCACCACCGGTTCCAGGTGGCCGAGTTCCGGCGTCCCGAGTTCGAGCTCGAGCTTCAGGCTCTGCCTGACCGCGAGCACTACCCCGCCGACGCCCCGCCCGTCTGGCGCCTGGCCGCCCGCTACCACTCGGGAGGCAACCTGGCCGGGGCTGAGGCGGTCTGGTCTCACACGCTGACCGAGCGGCCGTGGGCCCCCCCGGGTTGGCCCGAGTTCGACTTTTGCTGTCGGCTCAGCGAGCCTTTCAGGGACTGGCGCTGCGATACCGTCAGGCTCGACGATCAGGGGGAGTGGCTGGGAACCATTCCCATCCCGCGCCCCCGCTGCGGTCAGGTGGTGGAGACCCTGAGCACGGTGAAGGTCACCGACCAGAGCCGCCAGGCCGTCTGGCAGCGGGCCATCTGGCGGGTGATCGGAGATCAGCCCATGGTCGGGCTGCGCTCGATCGCGGAAGGGGCCGAGCTGGTGGTGGTCGACCCGCAGGGTCGCGCGCTGGCAGGACACCCTGTCGAGCTGTCCTACCAGGACCGCTCCTGGCAGGTGCTCTCGGAAGAAGGTCCGATCCTCGTGAAGCTTTCGCCCGGAGGGACCCTGCAGGCGTGCCTGGGCGGCCACCAGGTAGCCCTCCTCATCCCGGCCCAGACCCTTCCGCAACTCGACCTGAGGCTGCCTGAAGGCCAGGCCGAGCCAGGCCAGGAGGTGGAGCTGGAGGTGCGGTCTCCCGTGCCCTACGCGCTGGGAGTGCTGCGCGTCTTTGCCGGGCCTCAGGAGCCCGAGGTGACCGTCTTCAAGTCGCAGGACGGCAAGCTGCGCGTGCGCGTGCCCGACCTGGGCCTGCCCCTGCTCGAGCTGCACGCCGCCTGCCTGTCTCTGACCGGCCGCTGGCTGACCGTCTACCGGCAGCTGGCTCTTTCCCAGGCCTCCCGCCGTCTGACGGTGGAGCTGAAGTCCGACCGCGAGGTGGTGGCTCCCGGAGGCACCGCCCGGATCGCCGTGGAGGTGCGCGACTTTCGTGGAGAGCCCGTGCCGCTCGCCGAGGTCACCCTGGTGGGGGTGGACGAGGCGGTGCTTCAGGCCGCCTCCTACGCCGAGCCCGACCCCGTGTCGGCCATCTATCCGCCCACCCGGCCCGCCGGCTGGGAGCTGGACTCGTCTCACTGGTTTCTCCAAGAACAGCCTCCCGCGCTGAGAGCCCCGGGCACATCTGGCGGCCCGGAGAGCGTCTGCTACTGCCTGTGCTCGGGAACCGGCGCGCCAGCCATCACCCTGCGCGAGGACCTCCGCCCGCTGGCCTTCTTTTACCCCGCTCTGAAGACCGATGAACGAGGCCGAATCGAGCTGGAGGCCGCCCTGAGCGACAGCATCACTCGCTACCGCGTGAGCGCCGTGGTGGCCCGGGGCGATGCCTTCGGCTCGGCCAAGACCTCCGTCAGCACCCGCCTGCCGCTGCTGGTGCGCCCCTGGCTGCCGCGCTTTCTGCACCAGGGCGACCGCTTTGACTTCTGCCTGGGCGTGCAAAACATGACCGGCTCTGAGCTCGAGGTCGCAGTGGAGGCCACGGTCTCGGGTCTTGCCTTCCTTGACGGCGTAGAGCGCCGCTGCCGGGTGGCGCCGGGGGGCCGGGTGCGGGTGAGCTTTCCCTGCCGGGCCGAACGAACGGGCCAGGCCGTAGGCCTGGTGCGCGTGCTCAGCGGAGAGCTGGAGGACGCCTGCCGGGTGCGCCTTCCGGTCAAGCCCCCTCGCTTGAAAGAGCGCGTGACCCTGCAGGGGCGCACCGGGGAGGAGCGCGAGCTGCCGGTGGAAGTGCCGCCGGGCGTGGAGCTGGAGGAGGGAGGGCTGGAGCTGCTCGAGACCGAGAGCGCCGTTCCGCTGGCTCGCGATGCCTTCGAGGAGCTGCGTGGCTACCCCATGAGTTGCTCGGAGCAGCTCTCCTCCCGCCTGCTGGGCTGGGTGCTGGGAGGGCCGCACTTTTGCTCGGAATGGAAAACTCGCGCTGAAGAGCTGGTGCAGCGCCTGTGGGAGCGCCAGCAGAGCGATGGCCAGTTCTGGCTGTTCCCGGGCTGGCGAGAGCCGTTCCCCTTCGTCTCGGCTCACGTGACCCAGGCCCTGCTGCGCGCCTACGCCGCGGGGATCGCGGTGGACGGCGAGCGGCTCGGACGAGCCCTGGACTTTCTGGCCGGCGACTTTCCTCGCACCCCTCTGGAGAGGGCCTATGCCCTGAACGTGCTCTCCCAGGTCGGGCGGGCCTCGGCTCGCGAGGTGGAAGAGATGGCCCGGCACCGTCGCCTGACTGCCGAGGGCGCGGCCTTCCTGCTGCCCCTGACCGAGGGGCACGCCCGCGCCCGTCTGCGCAAGAAGGTGCTGGCCGGCCTGGACGAGACCCCGGAGGGGCTCTTCCCTTCCCGGCGCCGGGCCACAGCGATGGCTTTGCTGGCCCTGGGCGAAGAGTGGTTGCTGGAGCGAGTGCTCGAGCCGCTCTCTTACGGCAGCACGCAGGACCACGCCTTCACCCTGCTGGCCCTGGCCGGCCAGGGGGAGGGGAGGCAGTCGCAGCGACAGGTCGCGCTGCGCGAGCTGCTGCACGAGCCCCGGGTTGCCTTGGAGGGACTGGGATTCTACCGGGCTACTCTGACCACGGTGCCCACCGAAATACTGCAGCCGGCTCGCAGCCAGGGGTTTACCGTGACCCGGCGCTACGAGCTGGGCGAGGTGGTCTCGATCCACCTCGAGCTTGAGCTGCCCTCATCGCGCAAGATGGTGGGACTGATCGACCCGCTGCCCGCCGGACTCGAGCTCTTGCCCGCCGCCGCCCAGAGCGGGGTGCCGGGGGCGGTCCACTGCGACTATCGCGACGACTGCACCGAGCTGTGCTGGCCCCGGCTCTCGGCCGGGAGACACCGGCTCACGCTGCAGGCCAGGGCCACGACTCCCGGCACGTTCCTGGCCCCGGGGACGCGGGTGGAGGAGATGTACCGTCCCCAGGTCTTCGGCCGGGCGGCAGCGGAGGTGGTGGAGCTGTGAGATTCCTGCATCGCCAAGCGCTGATTCCCCGTCATCGTCTGAGCTGGAGCTCGGGCATGCCGCGACCTTCCTGGCGACTTGGAGGCCCACCCTGAGGTTACCTGGGCGCCGCGGCGGCTATTGTATGAGTGTTTGGGTAACGTCCCACGGCCTTGCTTTGGAACCTCTCGTCCAGGGTCCAGAGCTCGGCCCGTAGCTGCTCGGCCAGCACCAGGAAGTGGCAGTCGTACGCGGTTGGCAGCGAGAGCGCCTCGGCCGCATCGTATGCCTGGCGGTGAAGGTCTGTCGGGCGAACAAGGTTGATCGGGAGCGCGAAGAGCAGCTCCAGGGCCATTCGGGCCTCGTCTTGCTTCAAGAGGTCGCGATGCACTTTATTGCGCAAAGAGGCTGGGATCTCATAAGCAAGCAGCGTGGGCGCCACAATCTCCGTCCCTGACGATATCCATTGGGACCACTTCTTGCGAACCTTCAGGGACCTCGCCTCGGCCAGCGCCAGGGGCAAAACGAATGAAGTATCAACCACCACCGGCAAGTTTGACTGACCGCCCTTCACGAAGCGCTCGCAGGTCCTCTGCCAGGTCCGAGCTTTGCTGACGAGACCGCAACGCGTCGAGTTGATCGAGCACCAATTCGTAGCGCCGCTTGTCAGGTTCAAGCCCGGTGCCCCGCTCGAGTCTCTCCAGCTCCTCCAGGCTGATCAGAACAGCCTTGGGCTTGCCCCGGGATTCAACCACCACTCGCTCATTGCCGTAGGTCACCTGATTGAGGAGAGCCGACAGGTCTCGCTTGAGCTGTCCAACGCTTACCCGCATGTGCAATATCACCTCTTTGGCCATCTTACAACTCCAGCTCGGTTTGAGCAAGACGGGCTCAAGCGGGAGCTGAAGGGCACAGCTCGCTGAGCACGCACTCGGCGCAACGAGGCTTTTTGGCCAGACAGACATAGCGCCCGTGCAGGAGCAGCCGCGAGGAGCCATCGCTCCAGGCCTTGCGAGGAAGGAGCTTCATCAGGTCCTGCTCCACCTCGTCGGCATCCTCCTTGGCGGTCAGCCCCAGCCTGGCGGCCACGCGTTTGACGTGGGTGTCCACGATCACCCCTGGCACCGCGAAGCAGTGGCTCAAGATCAGGTTGGCCGTCTTGCGCCCCACGCCGGGCAGGCTGACCAGCTCCTCGATCGTGCGCGGCACCTTGGCGCCGAAGCGCTCCACCAGGGCTGTGCTGCATTCTTGAATCGAGCGCGCCTTATTCTTGTAGAAGCCGGTTGGGCGCACCACCTCCTCCACCTCCTCGCGCAGCGCCTGCGAGAGCGAGAGCGGCTCGGGCCAGCGGTTGAAGAGCACCGGGGTGACCTGGTTGACCCGCTCGTCGGTGCACTGGGCGCTGAGGATGGTGGCCATCAACAGCTCCCAGGCGTTGGAGTGCTTCAGCTCGCAGGCAGGGTCGGGTATGCTCTCGGCTAAAAGGGCCAGTATCTGGGCGGCGCGTTTCTTGCTCACGCGACAGGGTTAGACAGAGGAGAACCCCCCCCTGCAACTAATTCGTCGCGTAACCATTGTGAAGCCACCAAATTCAACCTGCTGAGAGCGCCATGACAACCGAAGCCACCGCCAAACGCCTGATCCGGGTGGGCCACAGCCCCGATCCTGACGACGCCTTCATGTTCTATGCCCTGGCCAAGAACGCCCTGGACACGGGCGAGCTCGACTTCCAGCACGTGCTGGCCGACATCGAGACCCTGAACCTGTGGGCCTTCCGGGGCGAGCTCGAGGTCACCGCCGTCTCGCTCCACGCCTACGCCTTCCTGCACAAGAAATATGCCCTGATGGCCTGCGGCGCCAGCCTGGGCCACGGTTACGGGCCCATCCTGGTGGCCCGTCCCGGCACCGACCTCAAGACCGCTTTGCAGGGCCCGGTGGCCATCCCAGGAAGGCTCACCACCGCCTTCCTGACGGCCCAGCTCTTCGCCGGGAAGTTCCCCTTCCAGGAGCACCCTTTCGATACCATTCTGGACGTCGTCAAGCGGGGTGACGCCGCTGCCGGCCTGGTCATTCACGAGGGCCAGCTCACGTTCCAGAGCGAGGGCCTGGTCAAGCTGGTTGACCTCGGCGAGTGGTGGGCTCAGGAGACCGGCGGGCTGCCCCTGCCTCTGGGGGTGGACGTAGTGCGCCGCGACCTGGGTGACGAGCTGGTGCGCCGGGTCACCGGATGCCTCGAGCGCAGTATCCGCTATGCTCTGGAGCACCGCGAGGACGCTCTCACCTACGCCATGGAGTTCGGGCGGGGCCTGAACCGCGACCTGTCCGACCGCTTCGTGGGCATGTACGTCAACGAGTCCACCCTCGACTTCGGCGAGACGGGCAAGAAGGGCGTGCATGAGCTGCTCAAGCGCGCTTACGACGCCCGCCTGATTCCCGAGCCGGTCGAGGTGGAGTTCGTGTATGGGACTTGATCGTCCGCACCCCATCCTGGTGGGGATGCTGGCCGGAATCTTGCTCTTGCTGGGCACCGCCATCGGCCTGAAGCTGCAGCGTCCCCAGCTTCCCCCGACGCCCGTGGCCAGCCCCACTTCGACCCCCGTGGTGGCGGCCACTCCGGCCCAGTTCGCCGATGTGGTGGATCGGGTGCTGCCCAGCGTGGTCAGCATCAACGCCGTCAAGGTTATCCCTGGCTATCGCCATCCCTACGCCGACCATCCCCTCTTCCGCCACCAGTTCGGGCCCGATCTCTTCTCGGCCCCCGAGCGCAAGGTGCAGAGTGCCGGTACCGGCTTCATCGTGGGCTCGGACGGCAAGATCGTGACCAACAACCACGTGGTTCAGGGCATGGAGGAGATCGCCGTCACCCTGGCCGACGGGCGCACCCTGCCGGCCCGGCTCAAGGGCACCGACCCGGCCACCGACCTGGCCCTGCTCGAGACCGAGGCCACCGACCTGCCGGCGGTGGAGTGGGGCTCCACCGAGCCCCTGCGGGTAGGCGACTGGGTGCTGGCCTTCGGCAGCCCCTTCTCGCTTTCGAGCTCGGTCTCGCACGGCATCATCAGCGCCAAGGGCCGCAAGGGCCTGGGCATCGCCGACTACGAGAATTTCTTGCAGACCGACGCCTCCATCAATCCGGGCAACTCGGGCGGGCCGCTGGTCGACCTGCAGGGGAAGGTGGTGGGCATCAACACCGCCATTCTGTCCCATTCGGGCGGCTCGCAGGGGGTGGGCCTGGCGGTGCCCAGCGAGGTGGTACGCGAAGTTTTGACGGCGCTGGAGAAAGAGGGCCACATCGAGCGGGGCTGGATGGGACTCTTCCTGCAGCCGCTGGACCCCGATCTCTCGCGCCGCATCGGCTTCACCGGCAAGGAAGGCCTGCTGGTGGTGGGCGGCTACCGGGCCGGCCCGGCTGCTCGGGCCGGCCTGGAGCTCTACGACGTGCTGCTGGGCGTGAACGGCAAGCCGGTGACCAACATGGGTGTCCTGCGCAACCTGATGGCCGAGACGCGTCCGGGCGAGGAGATGGAGCTCTCGCTCTGGCGCCAGGGCAGGGCCCTCAAAGTGAATGTGCCGGTGGTGGCGCGCCCGGTCGATCCCGAGGGACGTCCCCTGCAGGGGATCTAGCCTACCAGGGAGCGAAGCCGAGGCCATCCGAGGTTGACGGGGAGGATGGCGTGAGCGCAGCAGTTCTGGCCGAAGCGGTGCATTACGAGGGGGGCGAGCTGGTCTTTCTGGCTCCGGTCGGTTTTGTGCCCGGCTATCTCGAGCCCCTGGGCCTGCAAATGCCCGATGGCTCCACCCGCGAGATCCAGGTGCGGGTCAAGACCAGTCGCAACCTGGGCGACGGGCGTTTCCTGGGGGTGGGCTCGGTGCTCGAGGGGCTGACCCCCGACGAGCAGGTAGTGGCCCAGGAGACGCCCGAGGGCCTGCGTCAGGCCCCCCGTGTGCCCTATCGCACCGGGGTGGTCTCGCCCGAGCTGCCCAACTACAAAGCCCTCACCCTCGACTGCAGCCTGAGCGGGCTGCAACTGCAGACGGACGGGCCGCTGCCGGTGGGCCAGGTGATCCAGCTGAGCCTCGATCTGCGCGAGTCCGGCGAGCCGGTTCCCTGTCTGGCCCGGGTGGCCTGGTGCCGGCACGCCCCCGACGACGGCAAGTACCGTGTGGGGCTCGAGTTCGTGGAGCCGGCCGTGGAGCTGGAGCTGGCCCTCAAGTCGGTCACCGACGACGTGCTCGGCACCGCCTATGATAAGACCCCGGCCGGCGTGCTCAAGGCTCAGCTCAGCCACCAGGGGCCGGTTCGGGTGGAGTCGTTTGAGGAAGAGCTGAGCCCGCTGGCGGGCAAGATTCAGAAGAGCTGGATGGACCAGGAGCGGGCCCTGCATGTGGAAGTTCTGCTCGATTCCGGTCAGCTGGAGACGGTCCAGATCCCCGCCACTCGCTTGCTGCGTGACTACCGCGACAAGCACGGCAACGAGGTGGCCGTCCTGGGCTGCTCGCGCAGCTCGGGCGGAAAGCGCTGGCGCTTTCTCAACTACGAGCAGCAGGCTGTATTGGACATCGAGTCCAGTATTTGACCACTTCAGAGCTTGAGGCGACCCGGGTGAGAAGACCGTGATGTCAGGCGCAGCAAAGCCCACCCCTGGCCCCAGGCGGATCACCGGCCTGTGAGTGCGAAATGCCGATTGTGAGAGAGTCCGATCGTCAGCTTGGCCTCCGATTCAAAGAGCGCCTGCAGATACTGCTAGGCCCGAGGTTACTTCGGGTGCGAGCCTTCGGCTCGCGGGCCCGAGACTTGTGCAGAGAGGATTTCGACCTGGACCTGCTGGTGGTGGTCGACTCGGCTGATTACGAGACGCGGCGTGCCATCGCCCATCTGGGCGCTGACCTGATGCTCGAGGAAGACGAGCCAGTGGCGCTCAGCACGCTGGTGATGGATCCACCTCGAATCGAGCGGCTGCGCCAGTTGGAACGGAGGTTGATCCTCGACATCGACCGGGACGGCGTAGAGCTTTGACCGAGGAGAACCGCCTCCACAACCTGGCCAGGGAGTGGGAGCTTGGCGAGCAAGCCTGGCGGGAGGGTGAGCTGCTGCTCAACGGAGGCGAGCCCCGCGGCGCTCTGACCCGGTACTACTATGCTGCCTTTCACGCCGCTTGCTCAGCCCTTCTGACCCTCGGGATCGAGGCAACTACGCACGCCGGGGTTCGCTCGCAGCTGTCGATTCATTTTATCCGGCCCGGGCACCTGCCCTCCGATCTGGCCCGTCTTCTGGCCGGGCTGCAACAGCTTCGGGAAGATGCCGACTATGAGCGCGATGTCGAGATCGACCTCCACCAGGCCCGTGGAGCTCGCCAGGACGCTGAGCACATCCGCCGGACGATCCAGAACTGGCTGAGGGAGAATGACTGGCTGAAGGCTCCCGGGTAGGTTCGGGTCAGAAGGGATCTCCGAAGAGAGCCGACTCGTGATGTTGACACCGTTATCCGATTGGCTGGGCGACCCGCCCCTGGCGGGCCCGGCTGCCTACACCTATGAGGGCTACTGTCCGAGCACCGGCCGGCTGCTCACGCTCGAGCGCACACCGCTGGCCGAGGCTGTGGCGCGCGAGCTGATGCGGCGCCTGGGCCGCCTGGAGAAGGGCCGGATGTACGGCGTCTTGATCACCGACCAGGGCGTCCTCATCGGTTTCTCGGGTCAAGAGCAGAGTGAGGGGTGGGTGCCGCCCATCCGGCCCCACGACCTGCCCGAGAAGGAGCTGACCGAGCTGGCCGAGCTCAAGGCCGAGCTGGCGGAGCTGCCCTTGCCGCTGGCCCGCCACGCGCACGAGCTCTTGCAGCAAGAGCGCGCCAGGATGAGCGAGCGCCATCGAATCAACAAGGAGTTACGCGCTCACAAGCGCCAGGAAGGCGGCGACCTCGAGCTGCTGCGCCAGGAAAGCCTGGCCGATGAGCGCGAGCTCAAAGCGCACAAGGCCAGGGCCCGTGACCTGGCCGCCCGGATGAAGGCGCTCGAGGAGCGTCGCGTGCAGATCGTGCGGCGGCGGAGGGCGCTGTCGCGCCAGATGCACCGCGATCTGCAGCAGCGCTTCCAGGCCAGCCTGTTCCCGGGCCAGGCCTGGTCGCTGGCGTCGCTGTTCGCGGGCAACGCGCCGGGCGGCACGGGCGAGTGCTGCGCTCCCAAGCTGCTGCACTATGCCGCCCGCCACGGGCTGACGCCGCTGGGGCTGGCCGAGTTCTGGTGGGGACCGGGCCCGCGTATCGCGGGTGAGTTCTATCCAGCCTGCGCCGAGCGCTGCCAGCCGCTCCTGGGGGCTCTCTTGAGCCGGCAGGAGCTGCGCCTGCTTTATGAGGACGAGTTCTTGATCGCGGTCGACAAGCCGCCCGGCGTCCTGAGCGTTCCCGGGCGGGGTCCACTGCAGCAAGACTGTATGCTGAGCCGCATGCAGCGCCTTCGTCCCGAGGTGCTGGGGATCCACCGCCTGGACCTCGAGACCACCGGGGTGCTGCTGTTCGCGCGGAGCCGCGAGACCCAGAGCCAGCTGAACCGGCTGTTCCGAGACCGCCTCGTGCGTAAGACCTACCTGGCTGAGCTCACCAGGAGCCCTGATTGTCTGGAGGGGACGATCGAGCTGCCCGTCCGCGACAAGCCCGCCGTCACGCACTACCGCGTCCTGGAGGGCGCGAGGGTGGAGTTCCGCCCCGTCACGGGCCGCACCCACCAGCTGCGAGTGCACGCCGCGCTGGGTCTGGGAGCGCCTATCCGGGGCGACCGTCTGTACGGGACCGAGGGTCCGCGGCTCTACCTGCACTGCAGCGCCCTGGCCTTCGAGCTGGCAGGCCGCCGGCTCGAGATCGCGTCCGAGCCGCCCTTTTGGAAATGAGACCGAATTCAGCGACGACAGGAGCGGTCGAAAGAGGTCAACGAAAGCGCAGCAGCCGTAGCCCGTTCAGCACCACGATCAGGCTGCCGCCCATGTCGGCGAAAACGGCCATCCAGAGCGTGGCCGTGCCCTGCAGGGCCAGGGCGAAGAAGAGGGCCTTGAGTCCGATGGAGAAGCCGATGTTCTCGCGCAGCACCCTGACCGTGAGACGGCTCAGGCGCACGAACTCGGGCAGCTTCTCCAGGTCATCCTCCATCAGGGCCACATCGGCCGTCTCCAGAGCGGTGGCCGTGCCGGCCGCGCCCAGCGCAAAGCCGATCGAGCTGCGAGCCAGAGCGGGCGCGTCGTTGACCCCGTCGCCGACCATGCCCACCTGACCGTGCACCTTGATCAGCTGCTCCAGCGCCTGCAGCTTCTCGTCCGGCAAGAGGTTGCCGCGGGCGTCCTCCACGCCCACCGAGGCGGCTACCCGGGCCGCCGTGAGGGGATTGTCGCCGGTCAAGATGATGGTGTGCAGGCCCATGCGTTGCAATGCTTCCACCGCCTTGCGGGCGTTGGGGCGCAGGGTATCCTCCAGGGCGAAGATGGCCAGCACCTCGCTCTCGGTGAAGAGCACTACGGCCGTGCACCCGGTGGCCTCGATGCCAAAGAGCACCTCCTCCAGCTCGGGGCTGCAAACCTTCTGGTCCTCCACCAGGCGGTGGTTACCCACGAAATAGAGCTGGCCCTGGCACACGGCCCGGGCGCCGCGACCGGGCAGGGCAGCGAACTCGCTCACCTGGAGCAGTGTCCCCTGGTGCTGGCGAACGATGGCGGCCGCTGTGGGATGCTCGGACTGAGCGTCCACGCTGGCCGCCAGCTCGATGGCCCGCTCGCGGGTCAGCTCCTTCTTCCAGACCACAACTTCGGTCACGCCCGGGCGCCCCACGGTGAGGGTGCCCGTCTTGTCCAGGGCCAGGGCGCGCAGCTTGCAGCCCTGCTCGAGGAACACCCCTCCCTTGACCAGGATGCCCCGCCGGGCGGCCGACGCCAGGCCGCTCACCACCGTCACCGGAGTGGAGAGCACCAGGGCGCAGGGGCAGGCGATCACCAGCAAGACCAGGGCTTTGTAGACCCAGGGCAGCACGGGCTGGCTGAAGAGATAGGGCGGGAGCACCGCCACCAGCACCGCCGCCAGGCACACCAGCGGGGTGTAGACGGCCGCGAAGCGGTCCACGAAGCGCTGGGTGGGAGCGCGCTGGGCCTGAGCCTGCTGCACCGACTGCACGATGCGGTCGAGGGTGGTGTTGCCCCGGTTGGCGGTGACCTCGAACTCGAAGGTGCCGTTCTCGTTCACCGTGCCCGCGAAGACGATGTCGCCGGGGTTCTTCTCCACCGGCAGGCTCTCGCCGGTGATGGGAGCCTGGTTCACCGAGGAGGATCCGGACACAACCTTGCCGTCCAGAGGCACCCGCCCGCCCGGACGCACCTGCACGCGCTGGCCCACCCGCACATCTTCGGCCGGCACCTCGTGCCAGTCCGTACAGCAGCTGCTCTTCACCAGAGCCTTGTCGGGGGAGAGCTCCATCAAGGCCCGGATGGAGTTGCGGGCGCGGTTTAGCGAGCCTTCCTCGATTCGTTCGGCCAGGCCGAACAGGAAGGTAACCATGGCTGCCTCGGGCCACTGGCCCAGGAAGGCCGCGCCGATGACCGCGATGGTCATTAGGAAGTTGATGTTCAGGGTGCGATTGACCAGGGCCACCCAGCCCTTGAAGAGGGTCTCGCGTCCCCCCAGCGCCATGGAAGCCAGGGCCAGCGCCACCACCGGCAGACCGCTCTCGACGCCGGTGGTCCAGGCCATTACCTCCGAGGCCAGCGCCGCTCCTCCGCTCAGGGCCAGCGGCAGGTGGGAGCGCCAGGCGGGAACGTTGACCGGGGCCTGGGAGGTGCGAGCCGGCAGCCCGATGGCCGTCAGGGCGCTCAGGATGGGCGTGTCCCCATCGAGCTCGTGGTGCACGGTCAGCTGGCGCTCGAGCAGGTTGAAGTCGAGCGAAGCCACCCCTTCGATGCGGCTCAAGCGGTTTCGGATCAGCTGCTCCTCGGTGGCGCAGCAGAGGTTGTCGATGGTGTAGACGTGGGTCTTCATCCCACTGCTTCTTCGCCAAACACCGTCTCAGACTCTGCCGGGCCGCCCAGATCGCGCAACTGCTCGAGCTTGCGCCCGGCGGCCACCAGCTGCCGGATGCCCGAGAACAGGCGGCTGGGGCGCTGCTCGGCCAGGTAGCGCTGCAGCTCGTCCAGGGCGCCCCGGTACTCGGCCAGGGCCGAGCGCAGGATCTCGGCGCTGCCAAAGGCCTCCAGTCCCACCGTTTCCAGGGGAGGAAGGCGCGTCAGTCCATGCTCTGCTCGACTCAGCACCCGGTAGGCGCGCTGCAGGCTGGGCGCAAACTCCTCCGGCCCCGAGAGCTCATTCTGCAGCTGCTCGCAGGCCAGCAGCAATCCCTTGAGCTGCAGCGAGAGCTGCCGGCTGGTGATGGTGCCGGCCTGGATCACCAGGGCCGAGCCGCAGGTGCACATTCGGGCAGTGACTGGATTACTCTCTCCGCAGCTCACGCAGGGAATGGAGCCCAGCCGGTCGCGCGCCTCTCGGAACAGGCGGTTGGCGGCAGCCAGCTCGCGGCCTCCCCGGGCCAGTTGCTGCAGGGCGGCTCCCAGCGCTGCCCGCTCTCCGGCCGCTACCCGGCAGGCGGTGATCGCCTCGGTCACGCTGTCGAGACCCTGGCGGGCCTGCTCGACGCCCCTCCAGAGCGAGTCGGCCGACTCCAGGGCCACCACCTCGCGCTCGAAGGCGTAGTAGGCCCGAGTGTGCAGCTCTTCGAGCCAGTCCAGCGGCGTGTCGGCGGCGTCGGCGGTCACCAGTCCGTCGGCCACGGCCACCAGCGAGTGCACCGTCCAGTTGACCGCCGTGGCCCCGGTGGGCCCGGCCTGGAAAGCCGACTTCAGGCTCTCGAGGAAGACCTCTTGCAGCATCTCGGCGCCCTGCCGAAAGAAGCCCGCGGCCTTCTCGGGGTCGGGCTTCTCCAACTCTTGCAGGCCGTGAAAGATGTCCCGGCAGGCTTGCTGACCGCGACGCACGCGCACGGGGTCGGGGTCAGTCTCCAGCTCGCGCAGCCCGTCAGTAAAGAGATCCCAGGTCTGGTCTAGCTTCTCGCCTTCGGGTCGGCTCAGCAGGCTCTGCAGCCAGGCCTGCAGGGGATAGGTGCAGGCCGGGTCGGAGAAGCCAGTGGCCAGCAGCCGCCCCGAGGCCAGGGCGGCCGGGAAGGTGGCACCCTGGCCTCCCCCGCAGGTGACTGTGAGGTATTCGCCCAAAGCCTCGCCGCGTCGCACCAGGATCGAGCTCAGCCAGGGCGCCCAAATCGGCACCGGATCCTCATCTTGAGGCGAGAAATGGGGCGTCAGGGCGTTCACCAGGGCCAGTCCGGCCAGGCCCGGGTGCTCGTCGCCCAGTCCTCCGCTGCCCACCACCGAGCCGGCCAGACCCCGGAGCAGGCCGTTCATGGCCGACTCCGGCTCGGCCAGCAGGTGGGGATGGGGCGGGGGCATCTACTTGCGGGTCAGCCCGCGGCTCCCCGGTTGGCTCTTCTCGTTGGGCCCTGACGGCATGCCCTTCAAGACGAAGCGCAGCACGGTCAGGCTCGAGAGACGAATGCGGTCGTCGGGAGTGATCATCCGCTCGGAGCCAGGCAAGACCGACATGCCGTTGACGAAGGTGGGGTTAGTATCGGAGCGATGCTGCAGGTAGAAGCGTCCGTCGCGGTAGACCAGGCAGGCGTGCAGGCGCGAAACCTCCAGGTCGTTGAGGTGAATGTCGCAGTTCTTGCCACGCCCGATCAGGACGCGCTGTTTGTTGAAGTGGAACTGCCTGCCCTGGTCGGCGTCCACCCCGCTCTCCACCTCCACCAGGTAGCTCGAGAGGGTCTCCACCACGCGGCGCTCGAGAAAGCGTACCTGGGTATCTCCCGTCTCGATCAGGTCTCCTGTCACCAGCACGACCTGATCGCCCGTCTTCATGGGCACGCGGTTGATGAAGACCACGTCGGGGGGACCCTGGTTGAGCAGGCTGAAGCGGCCGGTGCGAAAGCGCAGCTGGGCCTGGGAGTTGGTGACATTCTGGCCGCCCACCTCGATGTCGTTGAGCCGCTCGCCCGGACAGCCGATGTTGATGACCCGGTCCTCGGTCATCTCGGCCCCGACCAGCGAGATCTGGCAGCCACGACGGGTTCCTTTGAGGTAGTCGAACACGAAGTCGGCTCGAAAGCGCCAGGGCCAGGTCAGGGCACCGAGATCAGGCAGGTCCTCGCCGATGGGCGACTCCATGAGATGGCCCACCTGGAGGCGCTGGGTCGTCCCCGAAGCATCGCGCTGGGGCTGCCCCGCGGCCTCGGGAGCGGGAGCGGTGCGCCTGGGGCTGGTTCCGATGGTTCCCAGCTCAGCCAGGTCGACCTGGGCCGAGGCTCCCTGTCCTGGTTGCACTGTCTCGCGCATGGCATTGCTCACGGGGGGAGGAACGGGGCGGGGAGGCCTGGGTGGCTCCGGGGCAGGCACTGCAGGGGAAGCCGCAGCAGCCCCCACCGCCGTCTCAGCCAGGGAAACCGGTCGACGAGGGCTGCCGGGGCGGGCGGGACCCAGGAAGGTGGGCTCGGCCGTACGCTTGGGCGGGGAAGGCAGGTCGGGCTCGGGGGGCGAGACGGGAGCTGTGCGCGGAGGTGCTGGCCGCGTTTCTAGAGCCGGCGCTGGAGGCACCGGCGGGGTGGGTGGGCGAATGCTGGCTGCATTCGACCAGGGATCGTCGGAACCGGGCGAAAAGGCGGGCACTCCACCCGGGTAAGCCGGACCGTCCCCTACCAGGCTACGGGGCGTGCGCACCTCGTCGCCGGCGGAAGCCTCCCAGCCAGGTTCCTCCTGTTCGGGCGCGTCGAGCTCGGCTGGGGAGCTGCTCTGAGGGCCGGCCAATTGAACCGAAGGTCGGAAAGGAGAGCGCGCTGGTGCCGGAGCGGGCGAGCTGCGCGACCGCGACCCCTGGGCGTCGGCCCGGCGCAAGATGAGCACCGATTTACCCATCTGCAGCACGTCGCCTTCCTGCAGCAAGACGGGAGCGTCGCGGCCCACCCGCAGCTCGCGAGGAGAACCGTTCACGGTGCGCCGCACGCGAATCTCAACCGAGCTACCGTCCGCCTGAAGAATGCCGTAGGCCTGCTCGCGCGCCTGCCAGACCAGCATGGCCTGCTCGGAGGGCAACTCGTCGTCTTGCAGCAACACGCCTACGTCCATGCGGGGGTCAGCCGAGCCGAGCGAGCGGCCAATAATCAGCACGCTCTCGAGCAGGGGGAACCTGCGTCCCTTGTCGGGTCCTTCGGCAACAATGATGCGGAAGGCAGCCGGGCGCTCGGAGTCGGCTTCAGAGGTGGCATCCTCCAGCTCCGGCTCGAGCACGGTAAAGTCGGGCGGGGGAGGGGCGGGGGCTGCCACCGGGGTCACCGTTCGAAACGGATTGGCACTGGCCCTGGCGTTGGAGTTGAAGCTCGACCAGGGATCGGGCCCGTCGGTTCGGGTGGGAGGTTTCAGCACGCCTGACGGCGCGCCTGCCCGGCTGGGAGTCGCCTTCTCGTCACCCAGATTGGAGATCGCTTCCAGGATCGGGCCCACCACCGATTCGTTTTTTTTCCTCTCGGGGCCGGTCACAGCGTCTCCGAGTCGTCCGCTGCGGGGGGTGTTGGCGGCCTCGGCGCTCTGCATTTCGAGCACGAGCAAGCCCAGTTGCAGGCGAGTTCCAATGGTGATCGGGTGGTGGTCGACGGGGGAGCCGTTCACCAGACTGGCATTGGTCTTGGAGCGATGGTTCAGGATATAGTGCTTGCGGCTGTCATCCCAGCTCAAAATGGCGTGCACTCGCGAGACCGTCGGCTCATTGAAGAAAATCCAGCCTGGGGCCCGCTCGCCTTTCGTTTGCGCGCGCCCCAGCGTGACCTCAGGGTGGTCCAGGCGGATGGTGCGTCCGCGCTCCTGGCCCTCGACCACCTTCAGTTGTAACCCGGAGGTCCAAGACATTCCGGTAACTCTATGCCCCTTTTCGCCCCAACCTTCGGCCGGTCGCCCGGCCGATCTACTCCCGCACGTTCAGGTTTCTACGTCCAGCAGGTGGTCCCCTCCGGCGCCATCAAGCCGGGGTTTCTTCGGGTTGGGGCGCCGAGCAGGCTGCCAGCGCCTGCTCGAGGGCGGTCAGCAAAGGGCGCAGCGAGTCCGGGTCGCGGGCCGAAATGGCCGGCGCCGTCCAGGTCGCCTGGATGTCGGCCAGCTCGGCGGGCGAAACCCGGTCCACCTTGTTGAAGCACATCAGGACCGGAAGGTTGTCCAGAGCCAGGTCGGCCAGGATTTGCTCCACCGCCATGACCTGGTCGGGGAAATGGGAGTTGGATACGTCCACCAGGTGAAGCAGCAGATCTGCTTCACCCAGCTCTTCCAGCGTGGCGCGGAAAGCTCGGGCAAGCTCCTCGGGCAGCTCGCGGATGAATCCCACAGTGTCGGTCAGAATGGCTTCGCGTCCGGGGGCCAGCCACAGCCGTCGCGAGGTGGGATCGAGGGTGGCGAAGAGCCGATTCTCAGCCAGCACCTTGCTGCCGGTCAGGGTGTTGAGCAGGGTGGACTTGCCGGCGTTGGTGTAGCCAATGATGGAGACCACCGGAATGCCGGCCCGACGCCTCTGGGTGCGGCGCAGGGCGCGCTCACGCGAGAGCCCCTCCAACTCGCGCTCGAGGCGGGCGATGCGATCGCGCACCTGGCGCCGGAGCTCTTCGATCTTGGTCTCGCCAGGGCCGCGGGCCCCGATTCCGCCCGTCAGTCGGCTCAGGAAGTCGTCGCGCAGCACCAGGCGGGGCAGGCTGTACTTCAGCATGGCCAGCTCGACCTGCAGCTTGCCCCCGCGACTCTGGGCCCGGTCGGCGAAGATTTCCAGGATCAGCTGGGTCCGGTCCCAGACCTCCAGGTCACCGAACTCGGAGATGGCGCGCACCTGTGAGCCCGACAACTCGCCTTCGAAGACGATCATGTCAGCCCGATTTTGCATGCAGTGGATGTAGAGCTCTTTCATCTTGCCACTGCCCACCACGAACTTGGGATCAAGGCGCGGCCGGCGCTGGGCCACGACGTCCGCGACCTCGAGTCCAGCTGACTCGGCCAGATCTCTTAGCTCTTCGAGGTTTTCCTCGAGCGCATCGAGCCGGTCGGTGGTCACCCCCACCAGCACTGCTCGCTTCTTGTTGCTTCCCACCTTGCGCGCACGATGAACCAGGCTGGCGAACTCTTCTTCCAGGTCGGTAATGAACTGGGTGAAGTCGAGCTCAAGGTCGTGGATCGTGGTGGGAGCTTCCACCACCCATGGCTCGGCGTCCTCGGCGCCGGGGCGCAGGTAGGCCCAGTGCAGACGCCCGGGCAGACCATTCTCCTGAGCCTCCACCGCGGCGATCAGGTCGAATCGAAGCAAGGCCAGGTCGGTGAGGTCGTCGTGGCTCAAAGGCTCGCCTCGAAGATGCGTGTGCAGGAAGCGCAAGCCTCGAAAGCGGGACTTGCCCACCCGGTAGCGGCCCATCTCGGTCAGGGTGATCTGGCGGGCATCGCCCACGATCAAGTCCTCGATGCGTCCGCGTCGATCGACGAGCAGTCCGACCTGGCGTCCGATCTCTCGAGAAAGCTCGCACAGGCTGCGGGCGAGCTCGACCGAGATCACCACGTCGGGCGGAACACGCCGCTGGGCGAGTTTCTGGAGACGCTGAATCTGGCTGGGTTTCAGGCCGAGAGTGTGGCCTTTAGGCTTCTTGATACCGAATCGCTCCTCGCCTCTTCAGGCTCTGGAATGAGTTGAGAAGTTTGGTGGCCGCGTCGGAGTTCCTCCGCGCCAACGCGTGTCGAAAAGAGAAAGGCGCCGGTCGGCGCCTCGGGGGGCCGGGGTCCCGGCCCAACTCTGTCAGCTGCCTGGCTCGAGCTACTGGCGCACGAAGCCCCACATGAAGAGCAGCGACAAGACGAGGTAGGCCAACTGCTGGGGCGACCCGAACTCGACGGATTGCGTGGCGAGAACAGATGTGGAAAGCCCGGCAACCCAATACATCCAGTTGTTTGAAATCGCGTAAACCTGCATGATAGGCTCCTCGCTGACCGCTGACTGTGCCGTGACCGGGGTTTCCATCGCGTTCTCCTCCTTGTTTCGGGGTATCGAAGGTAGTATTGCGGTGAACCCGACCAGGCTGCTGTTATCATTATTCTAACAGAAACCTCCATCGGACGGAAGTGATCTGGCTCACACTCCGGGTCGGAAGGCCCCGGCAGGTCCGTCCTGCCAGGAACTTGAAGATTTAGTGGTGTTCAAGCACCTGGTCCAAGGCTTGAAAGGTCTCGTACTCGGTCGCCAGCGTGGCCTCCCCGGGCTCGACGACCGTCGCCAGCTGGTGCGGATGCGTTGCGACTACCCCGTCATCGTCAAGCTGGGCGATGCCATGTTCGCCGCCAGGGTCACCGACCTCAGCTCACAGGGGTTGAGGCTGGTGGTTCCCGAGGTGGAGCGCCCCCCCCGCAAAGACTCGCTGGTGCTGGTCTCTTACCGGCCGGGCGGAGTGCCCACCGGTAGGCAGCGACTTCGTTGTCGCGTCATCTGGACGCGGCGGCTGCGCAGTCGAGACCTCGTCGAGGTAGGCCTGGCCTACGACGACAGCCAGGAGAACTTGAGGTTCTCCTGGGTTCAGGTCTTGCTGCAAGAGCTTGGCTTCGACGAGCGCCGACTCTACCGCCGTCGGGCTTTGCGCGTCGACCTGCAGTTGCCGGTGGTGCTGCGGTTGCTCGAAGGCGGGGGCGACAGGCCCGGCGAGCTGCTCAACCTGGGCGTGGGCGGTATCTTGTGTCGCACCGCTGAAGAGCTTGCTCCCGGCATTCTGGTGCGTATCTCGCTCGGCCCCTATCGCAAGTTGCCTGCCCTGGCGATCAACGGCAGAGTCGTGTCCAACCGGCCCGACCCCGATGGGGTCGGCGACCGCCACGGCATCCGCTTTCTGGGCTACGAAACGCCCGAGATCAAACTGCTCGGCGACTATGTGATCGAGACCCTGAAGGAACGTTACGCGTAGAAAGGGCCGGACCTGACCAGGTCCGGCCCTCAACGGGCTACTTGGCGGCCGCGAACTTCTCGCTGACCGCCTTCCAGTTGACCACGTTCCAGAAGGCTGCCACGTAGTCAGGGCGACGGTTCTGGTAATTGAGATAGTAGGCGTGCTCCCACACGTCCAGCCCGAGGATGGGGGTGGCGCCATCGGTAAGAGGACTGTCCTGATTAGGGGTAGAGGTGATCTCGAGCTTGCCGCCCTTGACCACCAGCCAGGCCCAGCCGCTGCCGAAGCGGGTGATGCCGGCCTGACCGAACTTCTCCTTGAAGGAGGCGAAGTCTCCGAAACTCGCCTTGATCGCCTCGGCCAGCTCGCCGGTGGGCTCGCCGCCGGCGTTGGGACCGATCACCTCCCAGAACAGGGTGTGATTGTGATGTCCGCCACCATTGTTACGCACGGCCATGCGAATGGCCTCGGGCACGTTGTTGAGGTTCTTGAGGATCTCTTCGATGGTCTTGTTCTGCCAGTCGGCGTGGCCTTCCAGGGCCTTGTTCAGGTTGGTCACGTAAGCCTGGTGGTGCTTGTCGTGGTGGATCTCCATGGTCTTGGCGTCGATATGCGGCTCCAGCGCGTTGAAGGCGTACGCCAGCGCGGGCACGGAAAAGGGTGCGGTCTGCGTAGTCATGCTGTGATTTCCTCCGGTTTCGGGTTTGGGACCTGCCCATGTATGCCTTCCTGGCGCCGAACTCCTGTCCGCAGGCAATCTTCTAACGCAGTTCGAATGCGCAGACACGCGACCACTGACCGAGGAGGCTGAATGGCAGAACTGTATCCACTCCCTCTCCCGCTCCATTTGCGGCGGATCTTTCACGAGCTGAAGGCCCATCAGCAGATCTACGATCTGCCCGCCAGCAAGTTCTGGAGACCGGTCGAGGGTCTGGACCTGTCGGTTCGCTTCCACGGCATGCGGGCCTCGACCGTGACGGGCCCGGCGGCCGGGCCGCAGGATCAGCTGATCCAGAACATTATCTTGTCCTGGCTGGGCGGCTCGCGCATCGTCGAGCTCAAAACGGTCCAGATCCTCGATGAGCTGAAAATCAGCCGGCCCTGCATCTACGCCGGCAACGTCGGCTTCAACGTGGAGTGGTCGCAAGAGCTGCGTCTGGCTGACAGTTTGACCGAGTACGTGGCCAGCTCGATGATCATCGATATGCTCCGCCACCAGGATGTGTTGGGCCTGGGAGATCGCAACCTGGAGGCCACCGATACCATTTTCGACCTCTCGGTCGGCTACGACCTCAAAGGCATCTCCTCCCAGCCGGTGCGCTCGTTCATTCAGTCGACCCAGGACGCCAGCGCCAAGATCGCCGAGCTGCGCCAGCTCATCCCCGATGAGCTCAAGCACCTGCGCGACATCCCGTTCAAGACCGACCTGGTGAAGAGCATCACCCTTTCGACCTTCCACGGCTGCCCCAAGGATGAGATCGAGCGCATCGTGCACTTCTTGCTCACCGAGGTGGGGGTCAGCACCGTCATCAAGCTCAATCCCACCCAACTCGAGGAGAAGTACCTCAACAGCCTGCTGCGCGAGGTGATGGGCTATGAGCACCTGACCATCAACCCCAAGGCCATCGAGACCTCGCTCAGTCTGCAAGAGGCGGTGGGCATCGTGGACCGCCTCGAGCCCGAGGCCAAGAAGCGCGGGCTGGGTCTGGGCGTGAAGTTCTCCAACACCCTGGAGGTGATCAACAACCAGGGCTATTTCTCCGACGAGGTCATGTACATGAGCGGCCCCCCGCTGCATGTCATCGCGGTGACCCTGGTGGAGGAGTGGCGCAAGCTGGTGGGCGACCGCTTCCCCATCACTTTCGCGGCCGGCATCGAGAAGGAGAACTTCCCCGATACCGCCTCGCTGGGCCTAGCCCCCATCACCTCCTGCACCGATCTGCTCAAGACGCGCGGCTATGCCCGCCAGTGCACCTATCTCCAGAACCTGGAGGGCCAGATGAAGAAGCTGGGCGTGCGCACCATGGGCGACTTCATCCTCAAGACGCGCAAGCAGGGCCTGGAGGTGCTTTCCGAGTGCGTCAGCGACGCCGACCTGAGGGCTGCCCTGCGCGTCGATCTCGAAGGGGCGGCCAGCGACACTGCGGCCGTGCTGGCCGGCAAGTTGCCCCCGGCCGAGGCCGAGGCATTGCAGCAACGGCTGGTGCGGGCCGCCGCCCTGCGCAACACTCCGCTTTACGCTGCCGAGGCCCGGGCCAACCCCCGCTACCATGTCTCCAAGAACAACACCGCGCCCAAAAAGGTAGGCTCGGCGCTCTACTTGTTCGATTGCCTGGCCTGCGACAAGTGTGTCCCGGTCTGCCCCAACGACGCCAACTTCACCTATCCAGTGGAGCCCTTCGAGGTGGAGGGCCGCAACTTCAAGGTGCTGCACGGCCAGGTTCTGCCCGAGGAAGCCTTCGTGCTGCGGGTCAAGAAAGACAAGCAGTGGGCCGTCTACGCCGACTTCTGCAACGAGTGCGGCAACTGCGACACTTACTGCCCCGAGGATGGCGGGCCGTTCATGCAAAAGCCCAAGTTTTTCGGAACGCTGGAGACCTACCAGCGCCACAACGAGCGCGACGGCTACTTCGTGGAGCGCAACAACGGCACCGACAGGATGTGGGGCCGGGTGGGCGGCCAGGAGTATTACCTGGAGGTGGATCGGGTCGCCAACCGGGCTCTGTTCCGCGATCAGGTTGTGGAGCTGGTGCTGGACCGCGCCAAGCCTACCGCTCCGGTGGAGAGCAAGATCCTCAAGGACGGCAGCCAGGGCCACGTTCTGGAGATGAAGAGCTACTTCTGGATGGAGCGCTGCCTGGAGGGGGTGCTGAGCGACAAGATGGTCAACTACGTCAACGTGCGCTTCATGGCGTGAGACGCAGGCTGTGTCCTGCCTGTCCGTCCGCCACGATTTTGATCCGCAGAGCTAGCGGAAGAACGGAGAGAATGCATCCAGACGAGACTCTCCGCGGTTCTCGGCGCTCTCGGCGGTTTTAATTCAAAACCAGCAGGCGCCCATCAGCCTGGCTTGCGGATGCGCACGCCCGCTTTGACGCCGTGCATCAAGCGCCGGGCCTCGCGCACGGCCCGGTCGAGCTTCTCGCGCTGGGCCTTTGGGCCCCCGGCGCCCCCGAGGTGGGGAAGGGCCACAAGCCAGGGCTTGAAGTCCTCCGGGGCACCGGCAAAGCCGCTCTGGAAGGGAAGCTTGTCCGCCTCGACTGTCTCGAGCAGCGTATTCAGTGCCACCTGGTGGCTTTCGGGCACCCGGGTGAGTTGAGGCCCACCGGACTCTTCCACGCCGGCCAGAAACTTCCACACCGCCGCTCCGTGCACCAGGATCAGTTTGGGGCGCACCGCCGCCACCAGCTTCACGGTGCGCGCCCAGCAAGGGGGCAGTAGACGGGGTGGGATCTCGTTGGCGCGCCTGGTGGGGATCGGCACTACGTGAGCGGCCATGGCCACCTCGCCGAAGGTCTCGTAGTCGGCGGTGTTGATGGCGGCATAGGGCAGGTAGGCAGCAAAGCTCGCTTTGTCGGTATTTTTTTGTTTGAAGTAGCGAACGGCGAAGTCGAGGTAGTCCTCTGCTGCTGACGGGTACTCGGCCACGTCGTAGCCAGCCGGGTTGAGGCCCAGGAACAGGAAGGCCGGCTCGAGCGAGCCCAGGAAAGGACCCAGGCCGGATGGACTGGGATGGCTGGCCAGATACTCGCGGCACAGGCGGTCCTGGCGGGTCTCGTTGAGAATCTTGCGGACAGCTTCCAGCAATTCGGGAGCGTAGCCCATCTGCCCCTCCGGCTTACTTGTTGCGGTTCATGGTCTCGCGCAGCTTGGCTGCAAGAACTCGAATCTGCCGGTCGCGATTCTCCAGCTCCTGGCGCGGGACCATGTCGGTGCTTCGGCTGCCTTCCACTTGCTCCTTCAGCCGCGCCTCTCGCTCGCGCGTGGCGGCCAACTCGGCCTCGAGGGAGGCCACCCTTTCGCGTGATCCGGCAAGCTCGCTCTCTCGCTCGGACATTCCGAAGGCACGTTCCGTCACCTCCAGGAGCTGCTTTTCGAGCTCCTCCACGTCCTGGCCGCGCCGCTTGAGGCTCTGCTCCATCTCGCGCCGGGCCCGTTCCGAGTCGTCGAGCAACTGGCTCTTGCTCTGCAGCTCCTGCTTGACCTGAGTCAGGGCCTGGGCAGCCGTGCGCAGCTTGGTCTGCATGGCTCCCACGCTGGATTCAAGGCGCGTGGCTTCCTCCTGACGCTGCTCCAGCTCGCTCAGGCGCTTTTGCGTCGAGTGCAGCTTCTCCAGTCGCTCGCGCGATTCGCGCTCGTTCTCCTCGAGCTGGTTGCGCAGGCGGCTGACCTGTCTTTGGAGCTCGTCCACGCGCTCGCTCAGGGCCGATTCCACTTCTTGCTGCTTGCTGCGGGCTCCGGCTGACTGCGAGCGCAGGGTCAAGATCTCTGACTGCAGCTCGCCCAGCTCGCTGGAACGCTCGCGTAGCTGCTTCTCGAGGTTGGCCAGTCGAAGATCGCGGTCGCTCAACTGGCGCTCGAGCAAGGTGACTCTGGCCTGCTCCTCGCGCGCGCTCAATCCCTGGTGGCGCAGCTCTTCCAGCTCGGCCTCGAGGAGCAATCGGGCTTCACTGGCCTCGCTGAGCCGGTCGGCCAGCTCGTTCACCTCGCGCTGGCGCTCGTTCAGGCGAGCTTCCAGCGCGAGCTGCTCTTGCTGGCGAACGCTCAGCTCGCCGTCCAGCTCGCGCACCCGCTGGTTGCGAGCGACCACGTGCCGGTTGAGCTGCTCGAGCGCCTTCTCCAGCTTCTGAACCCGTTCGCGGGCAGCCACCTCGCGGTCTTCCGTCTCGTCGAGCTTTTTCAGCTCGAACTCCACGCGCTCGAGCTGACGCTCGCGGTCAGCCAGTTGATCGGCCAGCTCGTGGACGCGACGCTCCAACTCGACCTGTTCGCGCTCGTGCTCGGACCGGGCCTCAAGCAGATCGCGCTGCTCGCTCTTCATCAGCTTGATCGTCTCACGGGCTTGCTCGAGCTCGGCCTGCAGACCGACTCGCTCTTGCAGCTCCTCGCTCAGCTCGGCCGCCTGGGCGTTGCGACGGCTGAGCTCGGTGCTGAGCTCGGCGGCCCGACGGGTCTGCTGGGCGACCTCGGCTTCCAGCTCTCGCACTCGGGCCAGCGAGCGATCACGTTCCCGCTCGAGCTGGACCAGCTGCTCGGTCCCCGTGGTTTCGAGCTTCTGACGCTGCACCCGCTGCTCAGCGCTGAGTCGCCGGGTTTCGCTCAGCTCGCTTTGCAGCTTGTCGCTCTCGGCCCGGGTTTCCTTGAGCTCGCGCAGAGCCTGCACCAGGCGAGCCTTCAGCTGGTTGCTCTGTTTCTTGAGCGTGTCCACCTCGCTGCCGCGCAACTGAAGCGACTTGATGCGAGAGTCGCGTTCGGCCAGCTGCTTCTCCTGCTCCTGGGTCAACTTGTAGAACTCGCCCAACTGGTCCGAGGTGGCCTTCACCTGGGTCTCCAAGGTGGTCAGGCGCGTCTGCAACTCGTCGCGCTCGCTCTGGCCCTGGCGAAGCTGGGTGGCCAGCCCGGCTCGCTCGCTCTCCAGCTCACTCAGGCGGGACTGCAGCTCCTCACGCTCCTGGGCGAGGTCATGCAGTCGTCCCTCGAGCTGGCGGCGCTGCCGGTCAAAGTCCCCCAGCGCCTCCCGCTGGCGTGCTTCCTGGTCTCGTTTGGCTCCCTGGGCACGGCTCAGCTGCGCCTCGACATCGGCCAGGGCGTGCTCGAGTGCCAGCACCTGCTCTTCGGCCAGTTGCCGTTGCTCACGCTCCTGGCGCAGATCGGTCTGCAGCCCCAACAGCTGCTGGGCCCGGTCTTTCAGCTCTCCCGAGCGATTCTGCAACTCGCTGGTGAGCTCGCTGCGCAGCTGCTCGGACTCGGACCTGGTGCTCTCGAGAGCGCTCTCGGTCTGGCGCAGGCGCTCCTGGCTCTGCTCGAGCGCCTGGCCGCGCCGCGAAAGCTCCTGGCGAAGCGCCTCCAGCTCGCTTTCCAGCTTCTCCAGCGTGGCCTGGCGAGCTTCCTCTTGCTTGGAGGCGGCCTTGAGCCGAGAGTCCTGGTCGCGCACCAGGGCGTTGGTCTGCTTGAGCTTCTCCAGGGCCTGCAGCGTCTTTTGCTCCAGGCTCTTGATGCGCGCCTCGCGGGCGCTTACCACGTTTTTGAGTTGCTCGCGCTCGAGCTCGCTGGCCTGGCGCTCTTTCTCCCGGTCTTTCTCCAGGTGGGATAGCGAGGCTGTCAACTCCCTGACCCGCGAGCGCAGGCCCCTCTCCGTCTCGGCCTGCTCGGCCGAGCCGTGCCGGGCGGCGGCCAGGTCCGTCTCCAGCTCGGCCATGGCCTGCTCCAGGGCCATCACCTGGTCGTCGGCCATCTGGCGGTGCTCGCGCTCGGCCGCCAGCTCGGCGGTCAGCTCGCGCAGCAGAGTCGAGCGGGTCTCCAGCTCCTGGCTGCTCTCGGTGAGCTTCTCCTGCAGGTCCTCGGCGGCTGCTCGGCTGAGTGCTTCCTGGCGGGCCAGGTTGGTTTCTTGCTCGGCCAGCTGGTCGCGTGTCTTGCTCAGCTCGGAAGCCTTCTGGGCCAGCTCGGCGCGCAGCTCGGTCAGCTCGACCTCCAGCCGCTCGGCAGTCTTGAGCCGGCTTTCGAGCTCGTTGACCCGGGTCGAGCTGTGCTTGAGCTTGTCCAGAACCTGCAGGGTCTTTTGCTCCAGGCTCTTGATACGGCTCTCGCGGGAAGCCAGCAGCGTCTCCAGCTCGACTCGCTCGCGCTTGTCGATCCGACGGGCTTCCTCGGCGCGCTGCAACTCGTTGGCCAGCTCCTCCACCTGCTCGGCCAGCTCGGCCTCGCGCTGGGAAGACTGGCTGCTCTCGCTGGCAAAGCGTTTGCGCTCCCCGGCCAGCTCTCCCTCCAGCTCGGCCAGCGCGGCTTCCAGGGCAGTCACCTGATCTTCGGCCACCTGGCGCTGCTCGCGCTCGCCGGCCAGCTCCGAGCTTTGCAGTTGCAGCGAGCCCTCCAGCTCCTCACGCTGACGCTGCTGGCTCAGATTTTGGGCCCGGCTGGCCTCCAGCTCCTTGTGCATGCGACCGAGCTGCTGCTGACGGTCTTCCAGCACTCCGCGCAGGGCCTTGAGCGCCTCCTCGAGCTGCTCGGCCGCCTCGTTGCGCGTCTTCAGCTCGCTTTCCAGCTCGCTGGCCCGGGCCGCCGTCTGTTTGAGCTTCTCGAATACCTGCATGGTCTTCTGCTCGAGGCTCTTGATGCGCACGTCGCGCGTGGCCACCTGCTCGCCCAGCTCGCTGCGGGTCTGCTCCAATTCCTCGGCCAGCGCTCCCAATCGGGCGACCAGCTCGGCTTCGCGTTGGGAGGCGCTCTCCCGGAGCTCGGCTTCGCGTGCCGCCAGGCGCTTGCGTTCGCCTGAAAGCTCACCTTCCAGCTCCGACAGAGCGACCTCCAGGGCGGTGACGGTTTCCTCGGCTACCTGGCGCTGCTCGCTCTCAGAGGCCAGCTCCCCCTGCAATCGCTCCCATTGCTCAGTGCGGGCCCTCAGCTCGTTCTCCAGCTCGCGGCTGCGCTCGCTCATTTCGCCGTGGGCCCGAACTGAGGCCCGCAAATCCTCGGCCAGGGCTCCCAATCGCTCCTCGCGCTGGCGCAGGTCCTCCTCCAGCGCCTGGAGGCGCTCTTCGGCCTGGCTGAGCCCGCGCGCCTTGGTGACCAGACCGATCTTGACCCGCTTGAGCTCGCTGTCTTTCTGGACCAGCAGGCTGGCCAGCTCTTTGCTCTTGGCCTGTACGGCTCCCAGAGCATCGGTCAGCTGGGAGCCTCTTTGCTCCAGGGCGGCCACCCGGGTGTCCCGGTCAGCCAGCTTGCTTTCCTGGTCCTGGGTCAGCTTGTAGAACTCGGCCAGTTGCTGCTGCACGCCTTCGACTCGCTGGTTCAGCTCGCTCTCCCGTTCGAGCGCCCGAGTCAGCTCCAGCTCGGAGGTCTTCAGCGCCTGGCCGTTCTCAGCTAGCTTGCGCCGTTCGTCGGCCAGCATATCCTCCAACTCGGCCAGCGAGCCCTCCAGGGCCTCCACCTGCTCCTCGGCCATCTGGCGGTGCTCGCGCTGGGTCTCCAGCTCGTGCTCCATGCGCTCGACGGTTTGACTGAGCTCGTCGCGCCGTTGCGAGAGGCTGCGCTGCTGACTCTGCGACTCGCCCAGAGAGCGCTCCAGGGTTTCCAGCATCTCCTGGCGCTCGTTGAGGAGCAAGTCCATTTCGCGGATCTGAGTTTCGGCTTCATCCAGACTCCGGGCCTTCTGTACCAGCGCGAGCTTGATCTTCTTCAGCTCGGCGTCCAGGGTCTCGATCTGGCGTTCGCGCTGGCTGACCCCGCTCTCCAGGTCCTTGACCCGGGCATTGCTGGAAACGAATTTCTCGGCCAGCTCGCGGGTCTTGTTCTCGAGGGCCTGGATGCGGTTGTCCCGCACTCCCAGCAGCTTCTCTTGCTCGCCATTCTGGCGCTTGACCTGGCCGAGCTCCTCCTCCATGGCCTGGAGCCTGCCCTGCAGGTCGGAGAGCTGCTCGTTGACGGCCCGATGCTCCTCGCGCTCCCGGCCCAGATCGCCCTCCAGGTCGTTGAGGGTGACCTCCAGGGCCTGCACCGTCTCGTCGGCCAGCTCGCGGCGCTCGCGCTCGGACTCAAGCTTGCTCTGCAGCTCGCCGATACGGGTCTCCAGCTCGGTTTCGAGCTGCTGGTGCAGGGTGCGCGCCTCGTCCAGGGCCCCGTTGAGGTGGTCGAGCTGCTCCTGGCGCTCGTTCAGCAGCTGGTCCATCTCGGCCAGCTGGCCCTGGGCCTCCTCCAGGCCGCGGGCACGCTGCACCAGAGCCACCTTGATCTTCTTGAGGTCGACTTCCAGGGCGCTGGTGTACTGCGAGCGCTCGGCCAGCGCCTCTTCCACCTCCTTGAGGCGGGTCTCGCTGGCCACCAGGCGTTCCGATGCTTGCTGGGCCCGGGCCGCCAGCGACTTGATCTGGCTGTCGCGCACCTCCAGCTTCTTTTCCTGCTCTTGCTGATGGCGGTAGAAATCGGCCAGCTGCTGCTGGGTGCTGGCCAGCTGAGACTCAAGCTCGGCCACCCGGGCCGAGGCCCGGGTGTGCTCTTGCCGCGACTTGCTCAGGTCTTGCTCGAAGTCGCCCACGGCCACTTCCAGCTCGGAGACCTGTTCTTCCGACAGCGAGCGCCGCTCGCGCTCGGTTTCCAGCTGCTCGGTCAGCTGAGAGAGCCGGGCCCGCTCGCCGGTGAGCTCTTCTTGCAGACCCTCCAGGCGACTCTCCAGCTCGGCCCGGGCGGCCCGGGTCTCCTCCAGCTCAGCTTCGGCCAGCTCACGACGGGTGGATTCTTCCTCGAGCTGGTAGGCGCGCTGCTCGAGCTCGGTCGAGCGAGCCTCGAGCTGGCCTCGCTGCTCCTCCAGCTCGGTCTGGAAGAGCTCCATCAAGCCCTTCTGCTCGCCCAGCTGCTCTTGCAGTTGATGGGCCCGCTCGCGCAGCTCCTCCTGCTCAGTCTGGGACTCGGCCAGCTGGCTCTCCAGCACCTCGAGATGCTCCTGGCGCTCATTGAGCAGGTTGTCCAGGTCCGTGAGCTGTTCTTCGGCCTCTTGCAGCGACTTGTTGCGCATGTCCAGGGCCTGGGCCAGCTGAGTCATCTGCTGGGCACGTGTTTCGCCGTCTGCCTGCGACTTCTTGAGGGCGTTGCTGGTCTGCACCAGCTTCTGGGCCAGGGCCCGCAGTTTCTGATCGCGCTCCTCGATTTTCTTCCCTTGCTCGCCCGTCAGCTTGTAGAACTGGGCCACCTGCTCGGTGGTGGACTCTTCCAGTAACAACAGCTGCCGCTCGAGCTGCTCGACCCGGGCGCGGCTTTGCCCGAGGTGGCCGCGGGCCTCGGACAGCTCTGAGCGCTGATCGTAAAGGGTGCTCTCCAGCTCGCCCACCGTCTCTTCCAGGGCGGCGACCTGGCTGTCGGAAACGCCGCGGCGTTCCTGCTCCTGCTCGAGCTCGGCGGCCAGGCGCTCGCGCTCGGACCGACGCTCGACGAGCTCGATCTCCAGCTCCCGGATGCGTCCTTTGTCCTTCTCGGAGTCGGCATTGAGCTCGTGAAGGGTGGCTTCCAGCTCGAGAATCCCTTCCTCCAGGCTCTGGACTTGCATCTGGGTGACGCTCTCACGTTCGCGGGCCGCCTCGAGCTCTTCGCGCGACAGGCCGAGCTCCTGGTCGAGCTGCTGGGCCCGAGCCATGGACTGCTCCAGCTCACCCTGGGCTGCGTCGAGCTGCTGGCGGGAGGCATCCCATTGCGAGCGGGCCAGAGAAAGTTGCTCGTCCAGCTCCGCGGCCTGCTGCCGGGCGAGCTTGAGCTGGTCGGTCAGGTCTTCGGCTTGCCGGCGCGAGCCGGTGAGCGAGCCCTCCAGCTCATCGTGGCTCTCGTGCAGCCGGGAGATCTCTTTCTCCAGCTCCTCCAGGCGTGCCATCTCGTCCTCGAGTCGGGCCACCTTCTCGTTCTGGGCCTTGAGCTCGGACTCGAGCTGGAAGATGCGCTGGCCGCGCCCTCTGGCCTCTTGCTCGAGCCCGGTCACCTTCTGGCGAGTCTTGAGCAACTCGGCCACGACCTTCTGTAGCTTTTGCTCGAGCAGCTTGATGCGATTCTCGCGGGTGGTGAGCTTTTTCTCTTGCTCGGCGTTGAGCTTGTAGAACTGGCCCAGCTGGTCGGCGGTGGCCTGGAGCTCGAGCTCGCGCTCGCTCAGTCGCCCTTCCAGTCGCTTGACCTCTGAGCTGGCCTGGGCCAGCTGGGTGCGCTCGCCCTCGAGGTCGTGGCGGGTCGATTCCAGAGTGTCCTGCATCTCGTGCAGGGCCGCTTCCAACTCGGAGGCCTCCTCGCGGGCGTTCTCGCGCTGGCGGGTGGCGCTGGTCAGCTCCTGTTGCAGCCCGGCAGCGCGAGCCTGCTCGGACTCGTAGAGGGCGGAAAGCTCTGCCACCCGCTCGGCCAGGGCTACCGACTCGGCTCCGGCCTCGTCCAGAGCGTGCTGCAGCTGGCCGAGCTCGTCCTCGCGCTCGGCCAGGATGGCCTCCAGCTCGCCGATCTGTTGCCGGGAGCCTGTCAGCTCGGCGCGAGCTTCCTCGAGCTGCTGCTCGAGGTCGGAGATCAGTATGCGCGACTCGTAGAGCTCGAGTTGCAGGGCGTCGTTGGCCTCGTTGAGCACCCGAATGCGGCTGTCGCGAATCAAGAGCCGTCCGCTCAGCTCCAGGTTGACGCTGGCGCTGGCCTCCAGCCGGGCCTTGAGGTCGCTGGCCTGCTCGCTGGTGCGCAGCAAGTTCTCGTTGACTGCGGCCAGGCTCTCGTCGCGCTGGTCGATGGCGCCCAACAGCTCGATCACGCGCTGATCCAGACGACGGACATCCTGGTGGCGCGAGGCCAGGTGATGCTCCAGGGTGTCCAGCTGAACGGATTGCAGATTCGCCTCTTCCCGGGCCTCGGCCAGCACCAGCTCCAGTTCGCTGATCTGGCCACCCAGGTTAGCCAGGGCGCGATCCGAGGTGCTCATAACCAGGCTGGCATCGTTGAGGTAGCTCTCCAGCCCGTCCAGGCGCAGGCTGGCCGAAGTCATGACGGTGGTGGCCTCGACCAGACACTGCTCCAGGCCCTGCACCCGCTCCTGTGAACGGTCTCGCACGGTCTCCAGGCCGCCGATGAGCCGCTCGGCCTGCTCCATGACCAGGCTGGCCTCCAGCATGGAGCGCTCCAAAACCTGGATGCGCTCCTCGCGCTCGCGGGCGAGCGCCTCCAGGGCCTGGATGCGACTGCCAGTCTGGACCTCCAACTGGGCCAGGCGCCGGCTGGCATCGACCTGGCCCTCGTTGAGCTCGCCCTGCAGGTTGATCAGGGCCACTTCCAGCTCGAGGCGACTGGTTTCCAGCGCCTCGGCCTCGCGCTCTTTGGCTTCCAGGCGCTGCTCGAGCAGAGCCAGCTTCTCCTCCTGGGCTTCTCGGTCGCGCTGGCTTTCGCGCAGCAGAGCCTGAAGCCGGGTCACCTCCTCCTCCAACTGCTGAAGGCTGGCCTCGCGTTGGCTCAGGCTCTCCTGCAGCTCGCTCAAGCGAGCTTCGCGCGAGCTGAGCTGGCCCTCCAGCTCTTCCAGGCGGCTTTGCAACTCGCCGGAGGCCTGGCCGTCCTTCTCGGCCATCTGCTCCTGGAGAAGGCTCAGCTCATTGTACGCTTCGTCGAGCTGATCGCACAGGCCGTCGATCTGCGACTGAAACTCCTCGAGCTGCTCGGCGCTGCGCTGGAAGGCAGCTTCGACTTTGGCCAGACGGGCCTGGGATTGCTCGAGCTCGCCACGGGTCTGCTCGAGCTCGGCGCTGCCGGCTCGGGCGGTCTTGCGCCGCTCTTCCAGCTGGTCAACCCGCTCGGAATACTTCTGGGCCGTTTCTTCGGTGCGCTTGAGCTCTTGTCGGGCTGCCACCAGGGCCTTCTTGAGCTTCTGGGCGGTGGCTTCGTGGCTCTGGGCTTGCTCCTGCGATTCGGCGAGCTGTTTCTCCAGCTTCCGGTAGCGGCGCTCGGAATCGCGCAGGGCCTGCTCGAGCTCTTCACTCGTCAGGGCAGCACGAGAAGAGGCCGAAGCGGATCCCCGCGACGACCGGCGCGGGCGAGTCTCGATCAGGTCGTCGCCCGGTGGATTTCCTCTCGAGTTCTTGGCCAAAGACGGGCCTCGTACTGGAAAAAAC
>JAANMV010000635.1_pt1 | contig 43168 bp, 30 predicted proteins | sample 7279661 | NCBI WGS metagenome assembly JAANMV01 (sample SAMN14094540, study PRJNA606508) | bioreactor metagenome | isolation source: A lab-scale SPAN reactor treating ammonium-rich wastewater day 121 | place: Ireland: Galway | collected 2017-05-16
GGCGCGGCGCGGCGAACCCACCCCGCGGGGTGGGTTTCGTGCGATGCAGACCCGTATTTCAATGCGGGGCCGTCGCGCGGACCAACGAGGGCTCTCCCGGTCACCTCGTGGCTCGCGTCGGCGGGGGACAGACCCCATCTCCCACCGGGCTGGCGCCCGGTCGGTAATGGGGTCAGTCCCCGGCGTGGTCGCTGTTGTTTTCGCGGAGCCGGCGGTAGGAGCGGCGGCCATCGGGAAGGACCGCTGCCACGCCCGGCCAAACCCCTGACGGGGTGAGGCCATGGGTATGCGCACGCTGTGGGGCGCCGTCGTTTGCGGGCTGGTCGGGCTGGTGCCGGCCGCGGGCGAGGTCTACTTCCGCCAGGACTTCGAAGGCGCCGCGGAGGTCAAGCCCTGGGCGACCAATGCCAAACAGGAGGCCGTGTTCAACGGCGCCGCGGCCGAGGCGGCCTTTGCCGGGCAGCGGGGGTGGCGGCTGGAAGTGCTGCTCGACGGCGGGCACTACAACTATTGGCACCTGGGCGACTGCAAGGTCCCGCTCGACCGGCCCATCTACGTCTCCGGCGCCGTGTGGCCGAAGGATCTGCCGGCCGACAAGGTCTTCGTCACGCTGGGCTACCGGGTCGTCTTCCCGGGTGGGCCCGACCAGGGTCAGCATGAGGGACCGATCAAGGTCCGCCGGCTGCCGGCGGGCACCGGCAGTTTCGTCGCGCAGGTCGGGCTGACCACCGACTGCCTGGCCGAGGCGCGCGGGCGGGGCACCAACACCACCGGCGCGTACCTGTCCGGCCTGTACCTGCATATCCAGACCAACTACGGCACCTTCGGCGGCGCGCAGCCGACGCGGGTGGTGGTCTGCCTGGACGACCTCCAGGTGGCGGACACCTATCCCAAGGATCTGGTGGTGCGGGCGCAGACCGGCGACCTGCAGGGCCGGCTGGCCGGGCTCCAGACCGCGCTCGCCAAGCAGCCCGCCGGTCCGGTCAAGGAGCGCACCGAGGCCGACCTGAAGCGGTGGCAAGCCGATCTGCAAACGGTGCGCGACGAGCTGGCCGCGGCCGAGGTGGCCGGGCCGGCCGAGATGCAGCCCTTCCTGGCGCGGTTCGAGCGGCTGGCCGAGCGGCTGGCCGGACTGCTGCTCCGCCTCGGCGCCGGGGACCTGCTGCGGTCAAGCCCCACCGCCCGTCGAGACCTGCTGCCGTTCGTCTGCTCGCCCTGGGCCTATGTCCTGCCTGACACGGTGCCCCAGCCGGACTGGCTGGGGACCAGCCTCCGCCTGACCGGCTGCACCGGCGAAACGCTGTCCGGAACATTCGGCCTGACCGCGCTCCGGGACCTGCGCGAGGTGACCATCAAGGCCGGGGAACTGAAGGGCCAGGCCGGGACCATTCCCGCCGGGGCAGTCGATCTGACGGTGGTCAAGTGCTGGTATCAGGCCGGCTACGGCCACATCGCCGTGGGTCCGCGGACGCTGGTGCCGGAGCTGCTGGTGACCGACGACGCGGTCGAGCTGAAGGGCGCCTACCCGGCGGTCCGCTTCCCCAAGGCCGTCCGCACCGGTGTCCCGGCCGACAGCACCAAACGCTTCTGGGTCTCGCTACGGGTCCCCGGCACGGCCAAACCCGGCAGCTACAACGGCCCGCTCACGGTCACCGCCGCCGGCCTGCCGCCGGTGCGCTTCGAGGTCCAGCTCCGCGTGCTGCCGGTGACGCTGGCGCCGGCGCAACGCGACTATGGCATCTTCACCCACTTCTACGCCGACCCGGCCAAGCTGCCGCCGGACCGGTTCCGGTTCTACTGCCGCGACCTCGCCGCCCACGGCCTTACCGGGCTGGTGCTCTATGCCGGGCAGCCCGAAAGCAATCCGCCGGTGCTCGACTACCTGCGGATCGCCAAGCAAGAGGGTCTGACCGGGCCGCACGTGCTGATCGCTCAGCACATCGTCGAGTCCCTCGAACCGAAGCTGAAGGCCGAGGGCATCGAGGGGTACTTCTGGACGGTCGACGAGCCGGCCGACGAGCGGCAGTTCAAGGAGGGCGAGACCCGGGCGGCGCGGATCCACGCGGCCGGGGCCAAGGCGGTCGGCACCATCAACGGCGCGGCGGCGGTGCCGCGGTTGGGAGTGCTCTACGACGCCATCATCTGGGGCGGCACGCCGGGCGGCTACGGCAGCGCGCTGCGGCCCGAGGTCAAGGACTGGGCCTACTGGCAGTGCATCGCCGAGGACCCGTTGGCCAACCGTGACCGCAACGGTTTCTGGCTGTGGCGGCACGACCTGGCCGGCGCCTGGCCGTACGTCTACTTCACCGTGGACCCGCAGCGCGATCCCTTCGACGACTGGTCCGGCACGCTCCGCGGCGGCTACTGCACCGCCTACCCCACCGCCGACGGGATCATCCGGACCGTGCAGTGGGAGGCGTACCGCGAGGGGATCCAGGACATGCGCTATCTGGCCAGCCTGGAGGCGGCCGTCAAGCGCGGCGAGGGCCGGCCGAAGCAGGCGGGCGCCGTGGCCGCCGCGCGGGCGCTCCTGGCACGATTGCGCGAGCGCACGCCGACACGGTGCGAGGAGTTGGACGACTGGCGCGGCGAGGTCGTGGCCGCCCTGCTCGCCCTCCAGTAGCCCCCGGCCGGCGGAGGAAGCCGACCGACCACGGCAAAACCGGCCGGCCGGAGACCGCCATGGCCACGCGCACCGTGCTCGGGACCGTCTGCCGCCGGTTCGACGGCGGGTTGGACACGCCGGCCGCACTGGACAAGCTGACCGCCGAGGTGGAGTTCCAGATCCGCCGCGGGACCCGTATGGGTGCGCGGATGCTGGCCTTCACCGAGGTCTGCCCGCAGCTCTGCCATCCCGGCGAGGCGATGTACGACCACCTCGAGCCGGCCGACGGCGGGTCGCTGTTGCGGATCATCGATCTTGCCCGCAAGTACGAAGTGGACCTGGTCTGGCCGCGGTTCGAGGTGGGCGCCGACGGCCCGCGCAACGCGAGTGTCTATGTCGATCGGCACGGCGAGGTGCTCGGCCGGTACTACAAGATGTTTCCGACCCTCGGCGAGATGGAGCACGGGATCATTCCCGGCGAGGGCGGCGTGTGCGTCGAGACGGAGTTCGGCAAGGTCGGCTTCGCCATCTGCTTCGACCTGAACTTCATCGCCTTGCGTGACAGCTACCGACCGCAGCGGCCGGACGTGATCGTCTTCTCGTCGATGTACCGCGGTGGGGTGGAAGTGCAGACCTGGGCGGTCGACCTGGGCTGTTACATGGTCTCCTCCCACGGGGTGGAGCTGGGCCGGATCGTCGACCGGGGCGGCCGGATCCTGGAGTTGTGCACCTACGAAGCGCTGGTCACGGCGCCGGTCAACCTCAACTCGATCCAGCTCCACATGGACTACAACTACGGCAAGATGGACACGATGCTGGAGAAGTACGGCTCCCAGCTTCGCTTCGACTACTACACCCAGGAGGCTCGCTACGTGATCTCCAGCGAGACGGTCCCTATCGCCGACATCGTCGAGGAGTACGAGTTGATGACCATCGACGACTACTGGCGCCGGGCCCACGCGATGCGGGAGGAGAAGCTGGCCCCGGTCGCAACAACAGCGGGTTAGCTGGGCCGCGGGCGAGGTACCGCCGATGATTACGGATCTAACCATCAAGGGGCTGCGCGGCATCAAGGAGGGCTCCCTGGAGGGCCTGACGCCGTTGACGCTTCTGTTGGGTCCTAACGGCAGCGGGAAGAGCACGATCCTGGAGGCGCTCTACCTGGCGTCAAGCCCGGTGCCGGGGGAGGCGATCGGTCAGGTCGTAACGCGGCGAGTGGCCGTGGCGGACTGGCCGCAGTGGTTGCTGTGGCGTTGCGGAGTCGAGGGAGACTCGTCCGTCTCGATCTGCACTGGAGACAGAGCGAGTCACGAACGCGTCCTCTACGTGGATGCCGCGCACGACCCGCGAGTGCTGTTTTGCCGGGCAAACGCATCCAGCACCGCTGTGGCATGGATGCGAGTGTTAGACGGGTCCGGATTCGAGCACGGGCGAATGGACCGGCAGACCCGCGTCTTCGCAGCGGAGCCGATCGTGAGCCGAGTGTCCGGAACGGGCGAGGTCGAGATCATTGATGCCGTTGGACGGCACGACGCGGGTCTGCACCGGCTGTTCACTGCGGTGGTCAAGGCCGGGCGACGGGAGGAGCTTGAGGATCTGATGCGGCCCGTCGTGCCCGGGCTGGTCGACCTCCAGATCCTCACCGAGGGCGATACGCCGGTGCTGCACACGGTGTTCAAGGACAGGTCAGTCCCGGCGTCCCTCGCAGGTGATGGCGTGGCGGCACTGCTTCGCCTCGCGATTGAGCTGGTCCGGCGTTCCGAAGGAGTGGCGCTGGTCGAGGAGCCCGAAGCGCACCAGCATCCGCGCGCCATCGCCATGTCGGCACAGGTGCTGGCCGAAGCCGTGAAGCGGGGGGTGCAGGTGATCGCCTCGACGCACAGCATGGAGTTCGTCGACCATCTGCTGAACGGTCTCTACCCGGACGACTTCGACTGCCTGAGCCTGTGGCGCACGCGCTTGGACAACGGTGTTTTGAGGACCTCCAGGCTGTCCGGCACGGAAGTCGCCGATGCCCGCCAAGTGATCGAGGAAGACCTGCGATGAGACGGTCGCTGGTCTTCGGTGAGGGATTCCACGACCGATCGTTCTGGGCCGGGTGGCTTGCGTGCCTCGGGTTCGAGGACCCTGGCGTCCCGCCTCCGAGCACCGCGAGTCGCCGGCCGGTGTTCGATCCGGTGACCGCCGAACGGGTCGAGGGCGGCGGCCAGTTCGCGTTCCACATCCCGGACCGCGCTTTCGTGATCGTCATCCCTTGTTCTGGCCACAACAGGATTCGGGCAAGAGTGAGCAGGGAGCTGCGCGACGGCCAGCGCGATCCAACCCGGACCCGGCAGATCCTGCTGTGCGTCGATTCCGACTTGGACCCGGCGGCTGAGGGTCAGCCGGCCACGCTGCCAGCGGAATCCGTCCACAACCTGCTCCGAACGTACGACCCTGAATGCCGCCCGGTCGGCGATGGACCGTTCTCCCTGTTCGACGGACAGCTCCGCGTCGACGTCATCCGCTGGCGGTCGCCCGACCCCGTCGTGCCGGGCGTCCCGGCCAAGCAGACCTTGGAGCAACTGGTCTGCTCGGCGCTCGCGCGGGCATATCCACAGCGCGCCGCGGCGGTCGAGGAGTGGCTGGCATCTCGGCCGGACACTGAAGCGACCTCACCCAAGAACCACTCCTGGTCGTACATGGCCGGCTGGTTCGCCGAGGCCGGCTGCGACGCGTTCTATCGACTGGTGTGGCAGGACGAACTCGTGCGCCCGCACCTGGAACGACAACTCAAAGCCATTGGCGCCTGGCCGGTCGCCGAAACTCTGCGTGGCTGACGACCCGCTCCGGCGGCGGAAAGGCACATCATGGCGGCTTCAGGTGATCGGCCGGTGATCCTGTTGCGCACCGGCTGGCAGCTCATCAACATCGGCGATGTCTGCTTCACTCCGGCCATGTTGGGCATGTTGGACAAGTACCTGCCCGAGGCCGAGGTGATCGTCTGGCCGGCGCAGTGGAGCGACGACGTCGAGCGCATGGTGCGGCGGCGGTGGCCGGACGTGCAGGTCGTCCGTGGGCACCTGGGCCGGGGCGATTCGCCGCTCAGCCCCGAGGTCGCCGAGGCCTATGGCCGGGCGTCGCTGTACCTGTACAATAGCGGGCCCATACTTTCCCACAAGAACGGCGAGCCGGGCTGGAACCGGACCATCGGGCCCGCCCTGCCGCTGATCTATGCCCGCGACCGCGGGGTGCCGTACGGCTGCTACGCCGAGAGCTTCGAGGGCTTCGAGCCGCCGGCCGACATCGTCTTCCGCGAGCTGCTTTCGTCGGCCGCCTTCGTCTACTGCCGCGACACCCGCTCGCTCCAGCACCTGAAGGGGATCGGCCTGCGCACCCCGGCGCTCGACTTCGCGCCCGACGTGGCCTTCGGCTTCGACCTGACCGACGACGACCGCGCCCTGCCCTTCCTGCGCGAGGCCGGGCTGGAGGACGGGCAGTTCCTGACCGCCATCGTCCACTACTCGGTCACCCACCGCCCCGGCGTGGTCGAGCACGCCGAGACGATGCTCGACGCCATGCGCCACGTGATCACTCGCTGGGTGCGCGAGACCGGGCTGCCGGTGCTGCTGTGCCCGGAAGACGAGCGGGAGATCGAGGTCCATCGCGAGCTGCTGGTGCCGCCGCTGCCCGACGACGTCAAGAAGCTGGTCCGCCAGCGCGAGACGTTCTGGCTGCCCGACGAGGCGCTGAGCGTGGTCAAGCGGTCCCGGGCGATGTTCTCGATGGAGCCGCACACGATGATCTGGGCCCTGGCCCACGGCGTGCCGTGCCTGCACCCGATGGTCTGGGAGTTCGGCCGGAAGGCCGAGATGTGGCGGGACATCGGCCTGGGCGAGTGGCTGTTCCACTTCCTGGAGAGCGACCCCGAGACCATGGCCGACCGTCTCTTGGCGGTCCACCGTGAGCACGACGCGGCCCGGGCCAAGGTGGCCGAGGCGATGGCTTTCGTCCGCGCCCGCATGGACCAGGCCTTCGCCGTGGTTCGGTCCGCCGCCCCTGCGCTATCCTGCCGTCATCCTGCTCACCGGTGACTCGCCGTTCACCGCCGCCGCAGCCGCCTGACCAACCAGATGACGCCGCAGAGCAGCGCCAGGTACGGCAGCAGGACGGCCAGGTAGATCAGCAGTTCGAGCAGCGCCTTGCCGATCCCCACGAACATCGCCGCCGCGTCGCGGCCGACGCCGGCGATCCAGGAGCCCGATTCCACCGTCGCGCCGATGTCGGCCGGCAGGCTCAGGTTGACCGTCACCGTCGACAGGCTGACCCGATGGTTGAGGTGCCGGAGCTGCCCCTCGATCTGCTCGATCTCGCCCCGCACTCGCGCCAGCTCGCGCTCGACCGCCAGGACGTCCTGCATCCGGGAGGCCTTGGTGAGGATCAGCAGGAACCGCTCCTCCTCGCGCTTGAGGTTGCGCAGCCGGGCATCGAGGTCGACGTACTGCTCGCTGACGTCTTCGGTGGAGATGCTCTTGCCGACCACCGTCCCCAGCTTCGACAGTTCTTCCACGAGTTGGTCGAAGCGCGCGGCCGGGACGCGCACGGTGACCGTGGCGGTCCGACCCGTGGCGCCGCCGGACTGCTGCAGGCCGGAGATGTACCCGCCCGCCTGCCGCACCAGATCCTTGAGCTTGCCCAGCGCCGGCTCTAGCTGCTTGACCTCGATGGCGAGGTCGGCGGTGTAGATGATCTTGCGGTCGCGGATCGCCTCGGGCGCCTGGCCGCCGCGGGCCTCGTCGGACGCCTTCATCGCCTCCGCCGCCGGCGCCTCCGCCGGCGCCGCCTCGGGCATCGCGGCGCCGTCGCTGCCGGCGGTCATCCGGTCGTTGACCGTCGTGTAGACGTCGCGGCTGCGAGCGCAGCCGGCAAGCGAGACGACCAGTCCGATCAGCAACCACAGCGCTCGACGCATCGCCTTCTCCTCGCGTCCCCATCCCCTGTGTACCCAACGCGCGAGGAAACGTTCACGCGCCCTCCGCAGAAACGGTGGCAGAAACGGTTCCTGACACCGTTTCTGTTCGTTTCTGTTGTGACGCCGTTCGCGGCTGTTCACGGCCGCTGGTTCTGGGCGAACCACTTTCGCAGGAGTTGAGCCCGGTCGGTCGGCTCGGCGGCGGGTTTGGTCTCGGCCTGGTCCGTGCCGTGCTCGACGCTCCAGCCGTGGAACTCGCGGAAGGCGTGGTAGGTCCAGTCCCAGCCATACTCCTCGAACAGGTCGATCAGTTCCTTCAGGTACCGGTAGGCGGAGTTCTCCGGCGCCCAGCGGATGGCGCTGAACTCGCCGACGAACATCGCCACGCGGTAGGTCCGCTGGAACTCGATGGCCGGCGCCATCGCCTCGCGGAGCCGCTCCTGGTTCCACTGCTCCCCCTCGACCACGCCGGGATAGGTCGTCCCCAGCGGGATGTTGTGCAGACTCTGGTGAGTGAACTGGTGCGGCATGTACATGTGAAAACTGTAGATCACCCGGTCGAGGTCGAGCGGCAGCAACTGGTCGAAGCCGGTCACCGCGCCCCAGGGACCCGGCTCGAAGACCACCGGCTTGCCCGGATCCACCGCGCGGATGATCCCGGTCGCCCGGGTGGCCAGCTCGCGCCAGCCCATGACCCCGGCCACCGGCGCCGGCGGCTCGGTCGGCTCGTTGATCAGGTCGTAGGCCCAGACCACCTTGCGGCCCGCGTACCGCTTCGCGATCCGGTTCCACACGCCGAGGAAGTGGTCCTGGTACGCCTTGTCCAGGAACATCCGATTGACCCCGTCCGGCTGTCGCCCGCCCGGCGCGCAGTGGAGGTCGACCAAGACCAGGATGCCCAGCTTCTCGCACGCCTCCAGCGCCTGGTCGCAGTCCTTGAGCGCGCCGTCGAGCCACTCGTCGTAGGCCGTCAGGTCCTTGGCCCAGTCCTTGGCCTTGTCCATCGGCGTCCAGTTGAGCTGCCAACGGATCAGGTTGGCCTGCCAGTCGGTGCCCAGGTCGGTCAGGTTCTGCTGAACAAACTTGGGCCCGTGCATCACGCCGCGGAGGCGGGGCAGGTCGGTCCCGCGGAAGTTGTCGCCCGCCCGGCCGCCGGCCCGGACCGGCAAACCGGAGACGATTTGCAGGTCGTCGAACCAGGCCTTGCCGGTGACCTTCTCCAACCCCAGCACCAGCGTCGCGCCGGTCACGCCCTTCGGCACGCGCAGGCCGCGCTCGAAACGGGTCCAGTCGAAGGTGCCGACCGGCAGGGCGAGCTGCGGGTACTGCTTCCCATCGCCCACGTCCAGGATCAGCATCACCTTCACGCCGTTCCACGATTTGGGCCGCTCGGAGACCTCCTCGCCCTTGACCACCGCCGAGAGCCGCAGGAACTGACCGGCCAGCTTCTCGGCCGGCAGCTTGAACCGCGCGGTGACCGAGCCGTCGGGCTGGGCGTTGGTCACCAACAGCCCGCGCGTGCCCTGGTACCCGGCCTCGACGGCGCCGTCGCCGGCCCAGGCCCGGGGCGCGGCGGCGTCCTCGAAGTCGGCCTGGAAGACTACTTCCTCGGCCGCGGCCAGGGTGGCCAGGCCGGCGGTCAAGACCACTGCGAGCCATTGAGCCGTCATCGTGATCACCTTACCATCGTGGCCTCGGCTTCCCGCCGAGGCACATGGGCTGGAAGCCCATGCCACCATCGCCGCCACGTACTGCCTCACCCGCCTCCCGCGGCCGACTTGGCCACCGCCGCCACCGCCTCGCCGGGCAGCAGGTCGCAGCCATCGGCGGCGATCCGGGTCGCCGCGCCGGACTTGACCTGAGGCGCCGAGGGCAGCTTCCAAGTGACCCTGGCCGGCTGTTCCCCGCCGTTGGCGGCCATGACCAGGATTTCGTTCCCGTGGCGCCAGGCCGCGGCGTAGACGGTCGCCGGGTCGCTCACCGTGGGCTGTTCGGGCGCCGGGTCGGCCGACAGGAGGAACGGCGCCAGCGCCTTCACTTCGCCGGCCACCTCGGCCAGGTCGGCGAAGCGGCTGGCGAACGTCTCGGGATACCGTTTCATGTCGCTGTACGAGTAGAACACCAGCCCCTTGGCCCCGGCCGCAAGCTGCTGGAAGGTCATGTTCCGCAGTTGCTGGAGCGTCGGCCGGTGCCATTTGTCGTGGTGGTCCTGGTACTTGACGCCCTCTTCCCAGCCGAAGGCCTGGGGCACCTGCCAGACCGACCCGGCGCCTCCCTCGGCGGCCAACGTCTTCTCCGCCCACTGCCCGGCCATCGCCAGCGGCCGTTTCGGCAGCGGGTAGGGATCGGTGCCCAACACGTCGGTGGTGTCCAGGTACCCGGCCAGCTCGTCGACCTGGTAGAGGACGATCCAGGTGGGGTGGTGCGGGTCGAGCTCGCGGACCAGATCGTACCGGGCGCGCAGCCGGTCGTGCATGGTCAGCGGCGATTCGTCGTTGAGGTACCAGCCCAACAGCGCCGGGTGGTCGCGGAACCGCTCCACGACACCACGCGCCATGGCGTCGAAGTCGGTCCACTCGCCGATCTGCTTGGGCGCGTACTTGAGCCCCTCGTAGAAGTCCTTGATCGAGTAGATCACCTTGATCCCGGCGGCCTGAGCGTTGTCCAGGAGCTCTTGCGGCTTAGCCAGGTCGGAGCTGTTGATCCCGTACGGCATGACGCAGGTGAAGCCGGCCGCGGTCAGCCGCCGCAGGTCCTCGGCCGAGCTCCGGCCGTCGTACACGCCGAGCGGGAAGAACGGCTCCCCATCGACTATCGTCCGGCCGCGCTCGTCCAGGGCGACCTTCGGCCTGAACTCGGCCGGCAGCGCCTCGATCCACCGCTCGTCGGAGTCCAGCACCTCGCCGGCTGCGTCGGTCAAGGAAACCTTCAGCGCGTACCGGCCGGCCTGCAGCACGCCCAGCGGCACGGTCAACCGGACCTCGTTCTCCTGCGGCCGGGCCGTCGTCTCGCGCACCACCTGATCACCGTCCGCCAGCCGCGCCGTCAGCCGGACGTCCGCCAGCTTCCGGTCGCCGGCCAACTGACTGGCGATCTGCACCCGGACCACCGCGTCCCCGGCGTCCCGCCCGGCGACGACGCGCCCGCGGTAGGTCGGCCGGAGCAGATGGATCCGCAGCGGCGGCGGGAGGAACTCGGTCAGGGTCAGGTCATCGAACCAGGCCTTGCCGGTCATTCCGCGGCGCAGGTAGAGCTTGATCTGCGCCGTCTCGGCCTGCTCCGGCAACGGCCTGGTCAGGCCCTGGACGTAGACCCAGTCCCGCGTGCCCTTGATCCCTTCCGGATACGCCCCGCCCAGCCACTTCCCGCCGCCGGTCCACTCGATGCAGACGGTCGCGCCGTTCTCGTCGCCGACCACGTTGTCGGTCTTGACCCACACCCCAAACCGGTACTGCCGTCCCACCTGCAACGCGACGGTCTGCGCGGCGAGCTGGTACTTCGCGGGGTCGGTGTTCTCGATCCGCAGACTGGCCCCACCCTCATGCGCGACGGCCGTATCGACGGCGAAGTTGGCCGGCAGCGACCAGCCCTGGGCACCCTCCTCGAACCCCGGATTGACCAGTCGCGGCGGGGCGGACAGGAGCAGGGCGGCGAACACGTACAGGGCGGGCATGGCCGGTCTCCAATGCCAAGATAGCAGGTCGCGAGCGGGTCGGCAATCGGCAGTCGGCCTCGGCCTTCAATCGCGATGAAGCTGCGCCGCCAGTTCGCGATAGCGTGACTCGGGTAGACAGCGGTCGATGGTCGGCAGGCCGGTCCTTCGCACCCACGCGGAGAGCTTCCTGAGCGTCGGAATCTCGGTCTCCGCGGCGGCCTGTTCGGCCAGATCGCACAACTCGGCCAAGCCGTCGGGACTGGGACCGGTACCGTTGCCAGTCACGGCGTGGGTGGCCACGTCGGAAATGAACACCAGCCGCAGCATGAGCAGCCACCACCGGCAGAGGTCCAGTTGCCGGTCCAGATTGGCCGCCGTCTGGTAGCGAAGATCCGCCGCCGCCAGCACCGGCTGTGGGTCGTCGGCCAGCCGTTGCCGGGTCCACCACAGCAGGTGCAGACCGCTGGTCCACCGCCCGCCCCGGGATACGCACCGATCGACGTAGGCGCGACCCAGGCTCAGCATGGCGAACTCGGCGCGGCAGGTGGCCTGCGCCCTGAGTTGGGCCAGCGACTCGATGGTCGTGCCGTACTCACGGTAGTCCGCCACCGCCGCTCCCACCGGGTCGGTCCGCAGTGCCGACGTGTCCTCTGCGACATACGCGCCGTTGACCACCGCCTCCCCGTCGACCAGCCGCACCACGGCATCTGTCACGGCGTACCGGCGGCGATGGTGGGTGCGTTCGACACGGGCGCTGGCCAGTGGCAGGTCGAGCCGCACTTGCCGCCCACAGGTCGTCTCGTCCGGCTGACGCAAGACCACCCCGTGCTCGGTGCAGTAGCCCAGGCTCAGCCCGACCGAGCCCGATTGCAGGCCGTTGAACCAACAGTTGGCGCAGGAATGGAGATGGCTGCCGTGCATCGCGTGTGCCTATCCCTCGAACATGGCGTCGACCATTCGGCGCAAGCCGTCCGCGTCGGCGTCGCGCAGCGACCGGAAGTCGGCCAGGTGCTCCGCGTTCTCTTCGACGTACCGCCTGGCTTGCATCACCTCGAAGGCGCTCGGCCAGGCCGCGTCGCCCTTGCCCTGACCGCGCAAGAGCTGCACCAATTCCTTGCGCGCCCGGTGGCCGACGCCGTGCTCGGCCCACGTCAGAACCCGAGTGTCGTAGACACGCCCGTCCGCGCCGGCGAACCGCTGGGCCACCTCGCGCGATTCGGATACCGAGAGATAGGGAGACTGGCGACCGGGACCGTCCGGGTACAAGATGTGGCGCACCAGTGAAGGGTCCGCCGCAGGTTGTGGCACCTGCACGCCGCCGGCCACATCGCCGCGGTACAGCGGATCCCGCTTGGCACTCCAATCAGCGCGCGGCATGTTTCCGTATCCTCGACTACATTCTAACCGATCCGAGGTGCCGACCGGTAGCGCCTACGACTGCGGCTACCTCCCACGAAGGAGCCCGCTCCACCTCGCCCAATCCACCGTCGGGTAGGTTCCTGTGCGGGAGTGACCATGGCGCCAAGCGGCATCTTGGAAGAGATGACCATCGACGAGGTCCGCGCGCTGCGGCCGAACGTGGCGGTCATCCCCATCGGCAGTACCGAGCCTCATGGGCCGGCGCTGCCCTATGGCACCGACTCCTTTCGAGCCGAAGGCGTGGTCACCCGCGCCGTGCCGCTGGCCAACCAGCGCGGCGGGCGGGTGATCTGCCTGCCGACGCAGCGGATCAGCCTCAACAACAACTTCCGGAAACTGCCCTTCGCCTGCCGCATGGCGGTGCCCACGTTCATGAAGTTGATCGAGGACTTGGTCGAGTTCCTCGCCGCCGACGGGATCGAGCGGATCGTGATCGTCAACAGCCACGGGGGCAATCCGGAGGTGATCCAGGCCACGCTCCGCCATCTGGCCCGCCGCGACGGGCCGTTCGTCTGCCTGCTGCACGCCGGGCAATGCGCCTCGGCCGAGGCCCGCGCGGTGATCGCCAAGCCCAGCGCGCACGCCGGCGAGGGCGAGGCGTCCGAGGTGCTCTACCTCCGGCCGGAGCTGGTCGCCGCGGACACGTTGGGCGACCACCCCCAGGCGCCGCCGGATTTCACGCCGCTGACCGAGGCGGGGGCGTACTACGTCCGCCCGTGGCACCGGTTGATGCCGTCCTCGTGCGGCGGCGACGCCAGGGGCGCGAGTGCCGAGAAGGGCAGGACGTTGGTCGAGTCGTCGGCCGAGGGGCTGGCGGCGTTCCTGGTGGCGCTGTCACAGGCCGACCAGATGGACGAGTTCCCCTACCGCTGAGTGGGCTGCTTGCGCAGCGCCTCGTCGGCCAGGACGGGGCCGAACACGCCGCGGTGCTCGTCGTGGAGGGTTCCCTTTCTCACGATGTGCAACTCGCGGCCGTCGGCGAGTTGGGCCAGACACTCCAGCCGGAGCGGTTGGTGGGCATGGGTGGACACGAACGCCGACCACTCCGCCGGCGCCTCGCGGACGTCGAACCGGACCAGGAGGCGATCGGTCCCGGTGGTCCTGGCCGGCGCCGAGCCCTGCGACAGTGTCTGGAACCAAGTTCCGCACAAGTGCAGTCGCTCGCCGCCAGCGTCCAGCCACCACTCGATATTCATGTTGTCCACCGTCCTGATAGTCGTCTACCTTGAATGGGCCGTCGGACCCGTAGCCAGGACTGGCCAACTTGACGCTCGAAGCTGTTACAGGACGTTGACGAAGGGCGGCGCGACCACGTGCTCAGCGGTGCCATGCGGGCGGGGCAGGAGCGCTGCTCGTGGCCGTCGCGGCGAAACGACACATAACGTAAATCAGGGCTCCGTCCCCATTTACGGGAAGAGGAGGAGCTTGAGGCCGGTGAGGACGACCAGGATGAGGATCAGCCGGGTGAAGTGACGGGGGTCCATGCGCTCGATCAACTTCGCGCCGAGCAGGACGCCGAGGACCACCGCCGGGGCGCCGAGGAGGCTGTAGTGGAGGGTGTGGGGGTCGATGCGGCCCTGGGCGAGGTAGGGCACCAGCTTCATCGTGTTGAGCGAGAAGTAGACTCCCATGGCCGTGGCCGCGAAGCGTTGCTTGGTCAGGCGTTGCGAGAGCATGTAGAGGTTGGAGACCAGCCCGCCCTGGTGGGCGATGGTCGACACCACGCCGGTCCCCGCGCCGGCCAGGAGACCTACCCAGACCGGCGCCGGGCGGTGCTCCGCCAGCGGGTCGCGCCGCGCCTCGAAGACCCATTGCCCGACCGCGAAGACGATGGCCACCAGGCCCATCACCCGGTTGAAGACATGCTCGGATTCGCTCAGCCTGGCCAGCAGCGGCGTGCCCAGGCAGACGCCCAGGAACGCGCCGGGGACCATGGTCAGGACCGTCCGTTTGTCCCACTGGCCGAAGAACCGCCAGCCGACCATGACGTCGCCGACCAGGAGCATCGGGAGCGTCGCGCCGACGGCGAACGAGGCGCCGCCGGCCCAGGCCAGCAGCGGGGTGTTGAGCATCGCGAAGCCGGCGAAGCCGGACTTGGCCAGGCCGATCAGGAAGCCGCAGCAGACGACGACGAAGGTCATCGGCGCGGCCGTCCGCCGGGCACCACCAGCGCCAGCCCGACCGCGGCCAGCCCGTTGACCACCAGCCACAGGGGCGCCAGCCCGCCGGCGGCCAGCCGGAAACAGGCCACCGCGAAGCCGACGCAGCCCAGCGAGAGCCACGGCCGGAGCGGCTTGACGCCGTACAGCAGCAGCACCCCGAACAGCGGCCACAGCGCGCAGCCGGCCAGCGCGCGGAGCCAGCCGTACGGACGCGGCCGGAGGCCCGCCACCAGCCCGGCGTCCTTGACGCCCACGGCCCGCGCGGCGTTGAGCAGCCCGGCGCCGTAGCGCAGCGGATCATCCTTCGGCGTGGCGCTCTGCTTCAGCCGCGCGCGGATCGCCTCCGGCCCCTTGACGCCTTGAGCCACCAGCAACGCCGCCACGCCGGCGACGTGGGGCGAGGCCATCGAGGTCCCCTGCCAGAACTCGAACGCGTCCTGCTTCATGAACACGGTGTTCTGCAGGACGCCGTTGCCGCGCTCTTCGGGCGAGCGGTACTCCCCGCCCGGAGCGGCGATGGTCAGCTCCTTGCCCCAGGTCGAGTAGAAGGTCAGCTCCCCGCTCGGCCCGACCGCCGAGACGGCGATGCACTCGGGGTAGGCGGCCGGATAGCAGACGCCCTCGCTGGCGGTGTTGCCGGCGGCGCAGACGATGGCCACGCCCCGCTGGTGCGCGTAGCGGCAGGCCTTGGCCAGCACCGCCGCGCCGCGCGGACCGCCCAGGCTCATGTTGATCACGTTGGCCCCGTTGTCGGCGGCGTAGGTGATGGCGTCGGCGATGTCGGCGACCGTGCCGAAGCCGCCGCTGGAAAGCACCTTCAACGGCATGATGGCCGCGTCGAAGGCGATCCCGGCGACTCCGTGGCGGTTGTTGGTGCTCTGTGCGATGGTCCCGGCGACGTGAGTCCCGTGCCCGTGATCGTCGTACCCCTTGGCCTTGTCGCGGATGAAGTCGTACGGTTTGACGCACCTCGTCTGCTTGAGGTCCGAGGCGGCCGGCACGTCGCCCTCGGGCTCGAAGGCCACGCCGGTGTCGATCACCGCCACCACCGCGCCCTTGCCGGTCGACTTCTCCCAGGCGGCGGGCATGCCGATGAACGGGAAGTGCCACTGCTCGCCGTACCGCGGGTCGTTGGGCCGGAACTCGGCGGCCTGGCCGAAGGCGGTCAAGTACAGGTTCTCGTCGGCCGCCTCCACCCGCCGGTCGCGCCGCAGCGCGGTCAGCACCGCCCGCCGCCGCTCGGCGGTCAGCGCGCCGGCCGGCGCGATCATCAGCCGATGCGCCCGACCGACCGGGCTGTTGGCGCGGAACTCGACCCCCAGCCGATCGTCGAGCCGGTCGATGTCGGCCAGCGACAGGTCGTCACGGAAATCGGCCACCAGCTCGGTCACCGGCGGCGTGGCCGGCGCGGCCAGCGCCTCGTGGACGGCCGGCCCGCCGGCGCGCGCGACGCCCAGACCGGCGAAGGACCACGCCACCAGCACGACCATGGCGACCAAGATGGCCCCGGCCAGGAGCCGCGTCTCGCGCTTCTCCTCGCGGTCGGTCAGCGTCCGCCACCAGCGGCGGAGGGAGAGAATCAGCCCGAGCAGGCTGAAGAGCTGCCACAGCAGTGTCAAGAGCTCGGCCATCGACTACTCCTCGTCGGCCTTGGCCAGGTCGGGATGCCGCTCGAGAATGTACTCGAACCGGTCGCGGAACTTGCCTGTGCGCTCGTCGAACAGCGGCGTGCCGCCGGCGTACATGGTGTCGGGCGGATCGCCGAACTGGTTCCGGCCGGTGGCCTTGATCCAGGCTTCGATGCGGGTCTTCAGCTTGCTGGTGATAGTCGGCATGGTCATCTCTGCGGAGGGCTAGTCCGCGGCGTGGAGCAACTGGCCCGAGCGCGGATCGTACTCGTCGGCGCCCTCGGCGGCAACGGCCTGGTAGACCTTGAAGGTGGCCTCGGCGGTCCGCCGCCAGGAGTACTCGGCGGCGACGGAGCGGCCCCGAGCCTGGAGACTGGCGCGCAGCTCCTCATCCTCGTGCAGCCGGCCGACGGCGTCGGCCCAGGCCTCCGGGTCGGTGGCCGGGACCACCAGCGCCGCTCGGCCGGCGACTTCGGGCAGCGCGCCACGGTCGGACACGGCCACCGGCACGCCGCTGGCCATGGCCTCCAACGGCGGGAGGCCGAACCCTTCGGTCAGGCTGGGGAAGAGGAACGCCCGCGCCCCGCGGTAGAGGGCGGGCAGCTCGACATCGCGCACCCGGCCGAGGAAGACCACCCGTCCCTGCAGGCCGGCGGACAGGAACTCGGCCATGAGGTCGTTGCTGTGCGGTCCGAGCTCGCCGGCCACGACCAGCTTGGGCACCTCGACCCGCCGCCCGCGGAGCAGGTGCAGCGCGCGGAGCAGGACGGACAGGTTCTTCTTGGCCTCGACGTTGCCGACCCACAGGAGATAGGAGTCGGGCAGGTTATGCCGCTCCCGCAGGGCGGCGTCGGTCTCGTCGGGCGTGTCGCCGAAGCGGTCTTCGACACCCAGCGGGATGGTCACCGTGCGCTCGTAGGCCGCCGGCAGGTACCGCGCCACCTCGCGCCGGGTGGCGTCGGAGGGAACGATCACCCGCGCCGCGCGCTTCACCCCGGCCGGGACGGCCAACTTGTAGTGCAGCCGGTTGGCCGACCCGGTCAGCTCGGGCTGCGCCAGCGCCTGGAGATCGTAGAGGGTGACCACCGACGGGAGCGCGGTCCAGGCCGAGGCGACATACGCCGGGGCGTGGAACACGGCGGCGCCGCAGCCCTGCGCCAGGCGCGGGAGAACGACCTGCTGCCACCACACGCGGCCGAGGCGGTCGGTGTTGTCGAACCGCGAGCGGACGATGGTCAGCCGCGGGTCCAACCCGCCGGGGAGGTACTGATCAACGTACTGGTCGAAGGCGTCGCCGACGAAGACCACCACCTCGTGCCCGCCGGCCGCGTCCGGCAGATGTTGCAGGAGCTGTCCGACGCTGCGCTCGACTCCCGAGAACCGGGCTCCGAGCAAGGATCCGTCCAGGGCAATCTTCATCACCACCTCGGCGGCGTCAAACCCGCTGGGGAAGCCGCCTGGGACCCCCGGTGGGCGGGATTCAGTCTAACACCTGGCCCCCGCCGCTGTCAACGCCGGACCCGCTGGTCCGCTGCGTTGACAGCCGGCCCCATCGATCCTAGACTGCGGCCCATCACGGGAGCGGATGATGCCTGCCGACGACGTCGTGGAGCCCCTGCTCGGCGATTTGGTGGCGACGCTGCTACCCCTCTACTCGACCCGCGAGGCGGACTGTCCCGAGACCGTCGGCCCGGACCTGCCCCACCACCGGCGCGTGATCGAGGCCTTCGAGCTGCTCCGCGCCGCGCTCCTGCCCGGCGGCATGTCGCCCGAGGCGATCCAGCCCGAGGTGCTCGAGCTGTTTCTGACCGAGCGTCTCTCACGCGCTTTCCGGCTGCTGGCGGTCGAGATCGCCCGCGCCCTGCCGTTCCGCTGGCGCGGGGCCTATGCGCGGTATGAAATAGAGCACGAGGGGCGTGACATCCCCGAGGTCGACAAGTCCGTCCGCCTGCGCGAGGCGTGGGCGCTGACCAAACGATTCTTCGACCGCCTCCCGGACGTTCGCCGGACGCTGGTCGGCGACGTGCAGGCGGCCTACAACGGCGACCCGGCGGCGATGAGCTACGCCGAGGTGATGCTCACCTACCCCGGCCTTCAGGCCATCGCCGGGCATCGCATCGCGCACGAGTTCTACCGCCTCGACATCCCGCTCGTGCCGCGGATCATGTCGGAGCACATCCACGCCCTGCTGGGCATCGACATCCACCCCGGCGCGGTGATCGGCCACGGCTTCTTCATGGACCACGCCACCGGGATCGTGATCGGCGAGACCGCCGTGGTGGGCGACAACGTCAAGCTCTACCAGGGCGTGACCCTGGGCGCCAAGAGCTTCCCGCTGGACGAGCTGGGCTTCCCGCAGAAGAAGATCCGCCGGCATCCGACGGTCGAGGACGAGGTGGTGATCTACTCCAACGCGTCGATCCTGGGGCCTATCACCATCGGGCGCGCCAGCGAGATCGGGGCCAACGTGTTCCTCACCCACGACGTGCCGCCGGGCTCGAAGGTCCGGCAGTCCACCGCACCGGCGGGTACGGAGAACCGGACGTGAAGATCGGCCTGTGCAGCATCGCCCGGAAGACCGACCCGCTGACCGAAGTCTGCGCCGAAGCGGCCGCGGTGGGCTTCGAGGGGATCGAGTTGTGGGGCCGGCCGCCGCACCTGCCCGAGCCGACCGAAGCCGCCGGCGCCGCGGCGCGGGAGGTGGTGCTGGCGGCCGGCCTGTCGCCGGCGGTTTGCGGCAGCTATCTGCGGCCCGGCACCGACGGGTTCGCCGGCGAGTTGGACGGGGTGCTGGCCGCGGCCCGCGGCTACGGCGCGCCGCTCTTGCGGGTGTGGGCCGGCGGAGTGGCCGACCATCAGGCGGATGAGTCCGTCTGGCGGCGGGTGGTGGCCGACTTCGAGGTCCTCCTGGCCGCCTGCGGCGAGCTGGGCGTGACGGTCGAGCGACACGGCGGGACGCTGACCGAGTCCGAGGCCGGCGCGGCCCGGCTGCTGGACCTCCTGCCCGACCCGCGGCTGACTCTCAACTACCAGATCCGCCGTGGCGCGGACCAGGCCGGGACGCTGGCCGAACTGGTCCGGTTCGGCCCGCGGCTCGGCAACGTCCACGCCCACAATGTCCGCGGCGACGGGCCGTGGAGTCTGGCCGGCGGTGACCTCGACTACGGCCTGCTCTTGGCTTGCCTGAGCGATCTGGGGTATAAGGGATACGTCGAACTCGAGTTCCTGGTGGTCGACGGGCGGCACGACGGCTACTCGGCCGACCAGCGGCGGGCGGGCTTGCTCGAGGAAGTGGCGTGCTTGCGCTCGGGACTGGCCGCGCTCACGGGCCGGTGACCCGACGGTTGGAACGATGCGGAGAACCATCGGCGACATCCTGGCGGACTGGCCCTACGATCCGGACGCGCTCTGTATCCGGCTGATCGAGGATGCCGAGGGCCGGCCGGCGCTTCAGGTCCGGCTCGAGCTGGGCGTGCTGCAATTGGCCCTGGACGGCCGGCCCGACGGACGCCGTCCTAACGACCACGAATCGCTGCTGGACTACCACGAGGCCCGGGCCGCCGCTCTCCGCCGCCGGTGCGGCACCGATCAGGGCTACCGCCTGACCCCCCCAGAGTGCGCCGAACTGCGCGGCGAGTCGGCGCAGTACTACCGTCGGTACTTCAGCCTGTTCCACCTGGGCCGGTTCCGGGAGGTGGTCCGCGACACCGCCCGCAACCTGCGCGCGCTGGACTTCCTCCACCGCCACGCCGCCGCCGACGCGGACCGCTGGGAGCTGGAGCAGTTTCGGCCGTACATCACCATGATGAACGCCCTGGCGCGGGCCGAGCTGTACCTGGCCTCCGATGACACCGAGACCGCGGTCCGGGTGATCGAGGTGGCCCTGGCGGTGATCCGCGAGTTCGCCGCGAGTCACGAGAACCGGTTCCCTGCCGAGCGCGAGATCGAGGTCCTCGGCGAGCGCAAGCGCGAGCTTCAGCGGGCGCGGCCGAGCTCGGAGATCGGCCGACTGCAACATCAGTTGGCGCGGGCCGTCGCGGCCGAAGACTATGAGCAGGCGGCCAGCCTCCGCGACCGCATCGATCGCGCTACCGAGGCCCTGCCGAGGTTCTGGGAGTAACGCGCCTCGGGGTGGCCCGGGCGAGCCCCGTGTGCCACTGGCGGCTCGTCCGCATGGGCGCTAACCTGGCGCCGGAAGACGGACCGTGTACCACTGGCGGCTCGTCCGCCAGTGCCCTCCAGGAACCGGTCTTGCACTGTCGGACGAGCCGCCAGTGGCACACGTCTGCCTCCACCCCGGGCGGACCGGGATTGACCGATTCAGTTGTCGGCTCCGGCCCGATCACCTCGTCCGCGGCCAGGCCTCCAAGCCTCGATTCTGGCCATTGGGGGCGCCGTCCCCAAGCCTCCGGGCGCTCTCTCGGCCCGCCACGTTGGCGGCGCCGCGCACCGGAACCCGAAGGTGCTTTGAAAGACGTTCGGGGCGTCGTGGCCCCGGTACGAGACCCGGTAGAAGTCCGCGGTGTCGTTGGCCCAGGAGCCGCCCCGCAGAACCCGATGGGTGACTTCTGTGGTGTTGCTAGGGTCGCTGCCTGGCATCACGCTGTACCAGTCGCTTTGGTACCCATCGCGGCACCACTCCCAAACGTTGCCGCTCATGTCCATCAGGCCGTACGGACTCGCTCCCGCGGGGACGCTGCCCACCGGCGAGGTGAAGTGCCCGGGGGACCCGAGGTTCATTCTAAGTATGACGTTAAACAAGGACACGAAAGGGGTAGGGGTGTCGTCGCCCCACGGGTACAACCGATCGTCGCGGGGGCCGCGGCCCGCCTTTTCCCACTGGGCCTCGGTCGGCAGGTACATGCCGAAGCTCGTGGCGTAAGCGTTCGCGCCGTACCAAGAGACGTAGACCACCGGGTTGAGCTCCCAGTCTTTGACGACGCTGTAGGCACCGGAGTTGTTCTGGATCTTCTGATACGTCCCGTCATCGAAGTAGACCCAGGACGCCAACTCCTCGCTGGACGGCCGGCGGGCGTTCAGGAACGCCGCGTATTCGATGTTGGTCACCTCGTACGTGCCGATCTTGTAGGCGGCCAGGTAGATCCTCCGCTGTGGCCGCTCGTCATCGTGGCCCACGCCGGGTCGGCTGCCCATGGTGAAGGCGCCGGCGGGAATGAGCATCATCTTGTTGAGGGAGAAGTCGACGGCGAAGTCGTCGCCTACGGCGCCGTCGTCAGGCATGGCGGCAGGTTGCTGGCTGTTGCCCTGCTCGCCGGTGCCGCCCCCACCGCCGCCACATGCCACCAGCAGCGGAACCACCAGCAGAATCGCCCCCAGCAGACTGCGAGTCACCCACCGCAACATGATCGCATCCCCTCTGGACCGGTGGAAGGCCACCGCCTTGCCCCCCCCACGCAGCCGCCTCCGGCGGCTGTTGCCTGGGGTTGCTGCAACGACCTGGCCAGGAGTCCTCCAATAGCTGTCTTCGCTCCGCAAATCGTGGCGCCATCCCGATTCATCGCATGTTGGCATTGTTTTCGCGTTTGGCACGTCCATTCCAGGTGCGGGGGAGGGAGACCGACCGGAGTCGGGATTCCCGACAGGCGCGCGGGGCCGCCACGACCCGCAGCCGCCGGCGCCTTTGCCGCACGAGAGCCCCGTGTGCCACCCTGGGCGGACCGAGGTTGACCGATCAATAGGCGTCCGTGTGGCGCCGCCCGGCGACGCGGGTCGGGAGCAGTTCGGCCACCTGGCGCGGCCCCTGGGCGCCCGGCTCGACTCTCACCAGCCCCGCCGCGGCCCACTCGGCCAGCGGCCGGCCGTCGTAGCATAGCGCCAGCAGACGCGACCAGTCGCAGACCAGCCGGACCGGCCCGCGGCGCAGTTCGGCGGTCTGGTCGTCGCCGGCCAGCTCCCCACCCCGCGGCGACAGCAGCTCGGCCAGCGCGGTCACCAGCACCCGCCGCTCGGCGGCGCGGACCATCACCGCCACCGAGGCCGGCGTCTCGTCCCGTCCGCGGGCGGCGCGGAGCAGGCCGAACAACGGATCGGGCGGCGCGATCATCACCTGAAACGAGCCGTCGCCCCCGTCCACCTCGCCCATCAACGCCCGCGCGGCGTCTTCGCGACCGGGCCGGCAGGCCCATTCCCAGACTCGCCGGTCGTCGTCCTCGGGCCCGAGCAGATAGGCCACCGGTTGACCGCCCTCCTCGGCCACGCGCACGCTGGGGACCGGTCGCGACCAGAGCAGCGGCAGGCCGGCCAGCCGGCGCCGCCACCAGGTTGCGCTCCGTCTCAGGCTCCCCGGCTGCGGCCCGTAGTGCCGTTCGTAGATGGCGTCCAGCGCCGCGGCGTCGCTGTCCGAGCCGGCGCGGAGCGTGACCTGGTGGCGGCCGGCGCGGAGTCGGCGGGCATGGACCCGCCAGGCGGCCGAGGTGCGCACCGCGGCGACGAACCCGAGGCGCTCGTAGAAGGCGCGCACGTACGGCTCGGGGGCCGGGTTGAGGATCACCGCGCCGGCCTCCGGGAGCTGCTCCGCCGCCCAGGCGACCAGCTTCCGGCCGAGGCCCGTCCGCCGGGTGTCCGGCGCGGTGCAGACCGCGCCGAGGCGCGCCGCCGGGAGCCACACCCCGCCCAGCGAGACGGCGGTCTCCTTGACCGCGATGTGGCCGACCAGCCGGCCCGCGGCGTCCTCGGCCACCAACCGCCGCGAGGGCCGGTAGTCGGGGTCGGACCGGACCGCCTCGCGGACCGCCGGGACCGCCGCCCAATCGTGCTCGAAGGCCGCCACGATCAGGTCCATGACGGCCAGGTGGTCGTCGTCGCGCATCAAGCGGAGCTGGATCACCGCGGTGTGCCTGTCCTCGGCGCAAGTCTAGATGGCCGGCCGGCGGCGGTCAATCCGGTTGACACCGATCTGGGGGCAGGTTATAAGGCATCGCGAGCGGGAGGAAGAGACCATGCGACTGGCCACTTTGCGGACGAGTGAGGGACACCACCTGGCGGTGGTCACGGACCAGGGGATTGTCGACCTGACGGTGGCGCAGGGGCGCTCGAGCCTCCCGGCGGAGTGCTTCACCAGTCCGGTTGCCTTGCTGGAGCAGGGGCCGGCGGCGCTGGCCGAGGTGGCCGAGCTGGCCGCCGGCCTGACGCCGGTGCCGGTGGACAGCGTCGCGCTGGGCGCGCCGATCCCCAATCCGCGCAAGCTGCTGCTGCTGGCAGGCAACTACGCCGAGCACATCATGGAGGGCGGCCATCGCCTGGTCGAGGCCGACAAGGCCACCCCGCGGATCTTCATGAAGCCGCCCAGCACCACGGTCCGCGGGCCGTTCGACCCGATCCCCATCCCGCCGGTGGCCCGGTTCGTCGACTGGGAGGCCGAGATGGCCTTCGTCATGGGCCGTCGGTGCAAGGCGGTCAAGGCCGAGCAGGCCATGGACTACGTGGCCGGCTACACCATCCTCAACGACGTCTCCGAGCGCGAGTTGTTGATCAAACCGCGGCCCGAGACGCGCGAGTGGGACGGGTTCTTCGACTGGCTCAACGGCAAGTGGCTGGACGGCTTCGCGCCGATGGGCCCGTGGCTGACCACGGCCGACGACATCGGCGATCCGCACCGGCTGGAGGTCAAGCTGACGGTCAACGGAAAGGTCGAGCAGCAGGGCAATACCGGGCAGATGATCTTCCACGTCGGGGACATCATCGAGTACATCTCGGCTATCGTCACCCTGGAGCCGGGCGATGTGGTGGCCACCGGCACCTGCGCCGGGGTCGGCCACGCCAAGGGGATCAAGCTCACCCCCGGCGACGTGGTGCGGGTCGAGGTCGAGGCGCTGGGCGCCATCGAGAGTCGCTGCGAGGCCGCGGAGGTGTAGCGTGAGCGGGGTACGAGCCGGGCTCATCGGCTGCGGCGGGATGGGCCGCAACCATCTCCAGGCGATGCTGGCGCTGGACGGGGTCGAGTTGGTGGCGCTGGCCGATCCCCGCCCGGAGGCGCTGGCCGCCGCCGGTGCGCTGGCTCCGGCCGCCACCGGCCACGCCACCGCGGCGGCGCTGTTGGCCGAGTCGCCGGACCTGGTCTGTATCGCCACCAACGGCCCGTCGCACGCCGAGCTGACCATCGCCGCGGCCCAGGCCGGGGCGCGGTGGATCATGGGCGAGAAGCCCATGGCCACCTGCCTGGCCGACGCCCGGGCGATGCTCGACGCCTGCGCCGAGCACGGCTGCCGCCTGGCGGTCAACCACACCCGGCGCTGGTGGTCGGCCTACCACCGGCTGCGCGACGCTCTGGCGGAGGGCGTGATCGGCCCGGTCGGCGGCGTCTTCTACAGCCTCGGTGCCGGACGGATGGGATGCAACGGGACGCACGCGGTGGACTTGGTCCGGCTGCTGGTGGGCGCGGACGTGACCAGCGTCACCGCCTGGGTCGACCCGACCGGCACGCCCGATCCGCGCGGGCCGCAGTTCCGCGATCCCGGCGGTCACGCCGTGTTCCACTTCGCCAACGGCGCGCGGATGTACCTCGATCAGATGGAAGACCTCGGCGTCCCGCCGCGGCTGGAGATCGTCGGTGCGGTCGGCCGGGTGGCCGTCGAGGATCTGCGCGGGCATTGGGAGTTGCGCGCCCGGCGGCGCGAGGACCGGGACAAGGGCATGGGCTCGTACGGCTGTCCTCTCGAGCCGGTCCCATTCGACGTCAGCGACTGCCCGACCATCTCGAGTTGGCCGGTGGTGCAGCGGGAGGCGTACCGCAATCTGATGTCCGACGAGCCGGTGGCTTGCTCGGGCGAGGACGGGTACCGGGCGATCGAGGCGATCCTGGGGGCGCACCTCAGCGACGCCCGCGGCCACGTACCGGTCCCGCTGCCGCTGAGCGGGGACGACCTGAGGTTCACCGTGGAGTTCACCTGATGAGCGGCGTCAAACTGGACGGCGCGTTGCGTGAGTTCGATCCGGCCGAGCTGTCGGCGGGCCGGCATCAGTTCCGGCTCGAAACCGCGACGGGCGCGACTCCGGCGGCCTGCGACGTGGTCGCCGTCAAGGGCCGGCAGGAAGGCCCGACGCTGCTCCTCCTGGGCGCCGTCCACGGCGACGAGTACGAGGGTCCGACGGCGCTGCTCGAGGTGCTTCAGTCGCTGGCGCCCGCCGAACTTCGCGGCACCGTTGTCGGAATCCCCGTCGCCAACGAGCCGGCTTTCTTCGCCCGCGCGCGGTGCGCGCCGGAGGATGGCCTGGACCTGGCCCGGACCTTCCCGGGCGAGGCCGGCGGCTCGGTCACCCAGCAGATCGCCGCCTCGCTGACGACCATCATCGCCCGCGCCGACGCGTTGGTCGACCTCCACGCCGCGGGCACCTGCTACACGCTCAAGCCGTGGGTCGGCTACGGGCTGGTCGCCAACCCCGACATCCGGGCCGCGCAGCGGCGCATGGCGGTGGCCTTCGGGCTGGACTTCGTCTGGGCCACGCCACTCAAGCCGGGCCGGTCGCTGTCCGAGGCGGCGGCGCGCGCGGTGCCGGCGATCTACGTCGAAATGACCGGCGCCGGCGGGTGTCGGCCGGCCGACGTGAAGGCCGATCGGCAGGGGGTGGTCCACGTCGCCCGGTGCCTGGGGCTGATGGATGGCTCCTACCCGGCGACCGACCCTCGTTATCTGCGCGAGACCGAGGATCCCGACGAGGCGCATCTCCAGCTCCACCACCCCGCCCCGGCGCCCGGCTTGTACTATCCCACCGTGGAGTTGTGGCAGAAGGTGGGCGAAGGCGAAGCCATCGGCGTGCTGCGCCGGCCGGGCGGCGAGACCATCGCCAAGATCACCGCCCAACGGGCGGGCCGGGTGGCCATGCTGCGGACCACGCCGCCGGTGGCCGAAGGTGATTTCCTGGCCGTGATCGCTCCGGTCTGAGGGTTCCGCGCCGCGCTCGAGCGGGGCTCCGGCAAGCTGGTTGCAGCGGCTTCGGCGGCGGCCCCGCCGCGGGGTCGCCGTGGCTTGACGCCGTGGTCAGAATTGCGCTAACCTGCGCCAACGGCTAGACGGAGGGTCGCGGTCGTGTTCGAATCCGAAGCCGCATCGTTCAACCGACCCGAACGCGGGTTCACGCTGCGCGCGGTGGTGATCGCGCTGGTCCTGGCCTGGCTGTCCACCATCTGGATGAAGCTGGACGGGATCGTGTCGCACACCATCCAGCTCGGCGAGAGCGTGCCGGTGGTCCCGGCGGTGGCCGGGCTGTGCCTGTTCCTGGTGCTCAACCCGCTCCTGGCCCGGATCAAGCCCGGTCTGGCGCTGAGCCGACCGGAGCTGGTGGTGGTCTTCGTGGTGCTCAGCGTCACGCCCACCATCAACTCGGTGGGCCTGATGCGGATGCTCCTCCCGGCGGTCAACGTGCCGCAGTACTTCGCCACGCCGGAGAACAACCTCGACGCGGTCTGGGAGAAGCTCCCCGCGTGGTACGGGCCGCGCGACCCGGAGCTCATCCGGGGCATGTACGAGGGTGCCGACAACGAGCTGGTGCCGTGGGGCGCCTGGCTCCAGCCGATGGTGCTGTGGGGCCTGTTCGTCACCGCTTTCTTCGTCTGCACCCTGTCGCTCAACGTCTTGCTGCGCAAGCAGTGGAGCGAGCGGGAGAGACTGACCTTCCCGCTGGTTCAGTTCGTCTCGCCGCTGACGCCGGACAACTCGCCGCGGTTCGCGGCCATCGTCAAGAACCCGTTGTTCTGGGTCGGCTGCCTGATCTCGTTCGTCTACAACTTGCTGAACATCCTGCACGCGGTCAACCCGGCGGTGCCGGCGCCCGGGCCGCGGTTCGACCTCGGCGCGCTGTTCACCGAAAGGCCGTGGAACGCGCTGGGCGGTTTGCCCATCTTCTGGCGGCCCGACCTGTTCGGGCTGGGCTTCCTGATGTCCACCGAGATCACCCTGTCGTGCTGGGTGTTCTACCTCCTGGTGCGCTTCAGCAAGGTGATCGCGACCATGGTCGGCGTGGCCGACCGGATCCCCGGCTTCCCGTTCGACCGCGAGCTGTGCATGGGCGGGTATCTGGCCCTGGCCCTGTTCGTGGTGTGGGTCGGCCGCAAGCACCTCTGGGCTGCGCTGAGGACGGCCCTCGGCCGCGGCGACCCGACCCTCGACGAGGGCGAGCCGGTGCGCTACCGCACGGCCCTGATCGGCTTCGTCGGCAGCTTCGTGTTCATGCTGGCCTGGGCCATGGTGGCCGGGATGGTGTGGTGGCTGGCGCTGCTCTACTTCACCGTCGTGGTGGCGGTGGCGCTGACCTACACCCGGATCCGGGCCGAGACGGGCGCGCCGAACGTGTGGCTGTTCCCGTTCTGGGAGCAGCAGAAGCTGCTGACCAACTTCTTCGGCTCGGCCCGGCTGTCGCCGGGGAACGACGACTTCCGCTCGCTGACTATCCTGCACGGCTTCGCCTGGCTGGCGCGCGGCTACTTCACCACCGCCTGCAGCGGCTCGCAGATCGAGGCCTTCAAACTGGCCGACGAGACCGCCATGCGGCGACGGGAGCTGGTCTGGACACTGGTCCTGGCCTGCGTGGCCGGGCTCGGGCTGGCCTACTGGGCGCATCTAAGCGCCTACTACCAGTACGGCGGGAACGTGCTCGAGGGCGGCAGCACCGAGGGCGGGTACCGCATCCGGCTGGTGACGCAGGCCTACAGTGACGTCGGCAAGTGGATGAAAACGCCGCTGGCGCCGGACACCCAACGGATGTGGGCCACCGGGACCGGCTTCGCCCTGACCATTGTGCTGGTGGTCCTGCGCGCCCGGTTCCTGCGCTTCCCGCTCCACCCGCTGGGCTTCTCGATGACCTTGGCGCACAGCGCCCTGTGGGGCCCGGCGTTGATCGTCTGGGTGGTCAAGAGCGCGGTGCTGCGCATCGGCGGCGTGCGGCTGTACAAACAGATGGTGCCGTTGTTCATCGGGATCGTCCTCGGCCACTTCTTCACGGCGGGTATCTGCTGGGGTACGGTGGCGGTGTTCAACGAGGAACTGGCGGAGAAATATGGGGTCTGGTTTGGCTGATCGACGCGTGCTGGCGCTGCTGGCACTGCTTCCTGTGGCCGCGATGGCGGCGCCGCGGCCGGCGGCCCAGGTGGTCGGGGCCAACGTCCGCGAGATCGTCGACGTGTTCGCCGGCCTGGGCCCGCGCACGCCCGGCTCGGAGGGTGGCCGCGCCGCGGCGCAAGCGGTCGAGGACCTGTTCCGCCGGCTGGGCCTCAAGGACGTCGAGCGGCAGCGGTTCCTGGTTCCGGTGCCCGTCACGCGCGACGCGCAACTGCAGGTGGGCCAACGGGCCTACGACGTCAGTGCCCTGGCGCCGAACTTCGTCCGGCTCAGCGCCCTGCCGCCGGGCGTGCTCAACGGGCCGGTGGTCTATGCCGGGCAGGGCCAACTGATCGCCTTGCGCGGGCTGCCGCTGGACGGGGCCATCGTCCTGGTCGATTTCAACTGCGGCCACCGCTGGCTGGACCTGGTCAACCTGGGGGCGGCGGCGGTGGTCTTCGTCGAGCCGCCGGGCGGCGGGCGCAGCGGGACCTCGGGCGTCAACCGCGGCGAGGCGCAACGGAAGCTGCTCAACGTCCCGGTGGACGTGCCGCGCTTCTACCTCGGACACGGGCCGTTCACGGAGATCTGCGCGCGGGCCGGCGTGCCGGTCGACGGGCGGCCGTTCGCCCTGGCCCAAGGCGGGATGATCGCGCAGGCCGACTGGCAGGCGGTCGAGGCCAGCAACGTCCTCGGTCTGATCGAGGGCAGCGACGCCAACCTGAAGCAGGAGCTGCTGGTCGTCACCGGGTACTTCGACAGCTCGAGTATCGTCCTGGAGCGGGGGCCGGGCGCGGAGCAGGCGGCCGGGCTGGCGGGCCTGCTGGAGACGGCCCGGGTGCTGGCCGCCAATCCGCCGCGGCGGTCGGTGCTGCTGGCCGCGCTGGACGGCCACTTCCAGGCACTCTCCGGCGCGCGCGAGCTGGCCGACGTGCTCCGCCGCGAGCACACCCGCGAGCGCTGGGAGGACGCCCTGGCGCTGATGCGGCGTCACGACGCCGAGGAGCTGGAGCGGCTGGAGAAGCTGCGCCACGGACCGCGCGACAAGCGGCTGACCGAAGACGAGGACGCGCGGTTCCGCGGCGAGCTGGACGGACAGATCGCGCGCTGGCAGGCGCGGCAGTCCCTCGCCCAGCGGATTCACGACCAGTACCAGATCGTCCTGACCATCGCCATCGATTTGAGCTCTGGCAGCGACCGGGTCGGCGTGTTCCACGCCGGGCACTTCTACGGCAACGACAAGCTCACCCGGTTCCTCGCCCCGTTGGGCAAGCAGTTCAAGACCTACGCCGACCGGGCGGGCCTGGGCGCCAACGTGCAGGACTGCATCACGCCCGAGCAGGACCAGAACTGGACCACCTGGGTGCCGGACCAGTTCGCCACCGATGCCGAGCCGTTCACACAAGCGGCGCGGGCGGCGCTGAGCCTGTTCACCATCAACGACGCGCGGCCGTTGATCGATACGCCTCTGGACACGGTCGACCGGGTGCGGTTCGACCAGCTCGTGCCGCAGGTCCAGGCGGTGGCGGCCATCGTCGCGGGCGCCGCCAACGATCACCAGTTGGTCTCCGGCGCGCTCAAGCGGCTGCACCGGATGCCGTTCGAGTACAAGCCGATCAACGGCATGATCTACGAGTTCGAACGGCGCAAGACCTTCCTGCCCAACACCCCGGTCCCGAACGCGCTGATCGCGCTCAAGAACCCGGCCAGCGCGATGATGGGCGTGCGCCCCGACATCCTGGCCATGGCCGACGCGCGCGGCGATTTCCGGATGGTCGGCTACCCCTACGACAAGGCCCTCAAGCTGGACGCCTACGGGATCGAGCCGGGGACCGGCGTGATCACCTACGCGCCGGACCGCGGGCCGGAGGGCGAGGCCAAGTACCCGCGCGATCTGCTCGGCCGACAGGGCCTCCGCCGGCCGTTGCTGGTCTTTCCCTGCGAGCCGCTCAACCTGTTCGATCTGGTCGACGAGCGGTACTTCGAGACGCTCCAGCAGATCTTCATCTACGACGCCAGGACCAACAGCGAGCCGCGCACCTTCGGCTACGAGGAGCCGGTGCACTCGCCACCGGCGCGGATCGTCGGCTCGGTTTCGGCCAGCTACGTCGAGCCGGTGGCGGTGATCTACGCGCCGCGCCAGACCCGGGTCAAGGTGACCATGGGCATGGGCCTGCTCGGGCTGCGGCTGATCCTCACCAACGCCACCGCGCAGAACCCGGAGGGTGACGGGTTCGCGCCGTCCGAGAACTCGAAGGTGGTCCGCACCTCGTACCAGGCGGCCAACGACATGTGGGTGATCGACGACGCCCGGATGGCCCGTCAGCGCACCTTCGGCATCAGCAGCACCCGGCAGAACGATCTCCACGCCAAGGCCAAGGGCTTCTTGGAAGAGGCCCGCGCGGGGCTGGAGCAGCGGAGTTGGGAGCAGCACCTCTCCGCCGCGCGCAACGCCTGGGCCTACGAGGCGCGCGCCTATCCCGACGTGCAGGGGATCGAGGCCGACACCATCAAGGGCGTGCTGTTCTACCTCGCCATGCTCCTGCCGTTCGCCTTTTTTGCCGAGCGGATCCTGTTCGCCTCGCCACGGATCAAGGAGCAGATCCTCTGGACCGTGGCGGTGTTCCTGGTGGTCTACACCTGCCTGCGCTATGTCCACCCGGCCTTCCAGCTCCTCGACACGCCGTGGATCATCCTCCTGGGCTTCATCATCATGACCCTGGCCTCGGTGGTCATCGCCATCGTCTCGCGGCGATTCAACGAGGAGTTGGAGATGCTGAAGGAGGCTTCCGGCGGGCAGCACCAGGCCGATGTGAGTCGCGCCGGCACCCTCGGCGCGGCCTTCACGCTGGGCATCTCCAACATGCGCCGGCGGCCGCTGCGCACCGCGCTGACCGCCATCACGCTGACCCTGCTGACCTTCACCGTGCTGTCCTTCACCTCGGTCCAGGCCACCCTCCGCGCCAATGCCCGGTCGGCCGGGACGCGGCAGACGTATCCGGGCCTGCTGGTCCGCGATCCGGTCTGGAGCGCCTTGGAGGCGCCCACGGCGCGCATCCTGGAGACGCAGTTCGAGCAGTCGGGACTGGTCACGCCGCGGGGCTGGCTGACCTCGGCACAGCTCGACAAGCAGATGAAGCTGGCCATCCGCAACGGCACCAAGGCGTTTCTCCGTGAGGGCGGGCTGGCCGAGGACGAGGCCGCGGCGTTCGGGCCGCTGGGGCACCTCGCCCTGGTCGACCGGATCCCCGAGCACCCCGAGCCGTTGACCATCAACGCCATTCTGGGCCTGACGCCGGACGAGCCGCAGGTCAGCGGACTGGGCTCCAAGCTGTCCGCCGGGCGGTGGTTCCAGCCCGGCGAGATGGGTGTCTGCATCGTGCCCGAGTCGGTCGCCAAGACGCTCGACCTGGGTCCCGGATCGAGCTCGGAGAAGCTCGGCCTGGGCTACGGCGCGGTCGAGGTCTTCGGCAGCCGGCTGAAGGTCATCGGAGTGGTGCCCGACGGGCGGCTCAGCGAAGTGACCGACCTCGATGGCGAGTCACTCACGCCGGTGGACTTCTCGGCCCTCGAGCCGGAGAAGCTGCGCTTGCTGCAGGAGCAGCAGGCGCAACGGCTGCGGCTGGGCAGCGCGCCGCCGCCGCCCATCGACCGGTACAGCCACTTCCCGCCGGCGTCGATGATCATCATGCCGTTCGACCGGCTGATGTCCATCGGCGGCACGCTGCGGTCGGTGGCGGTGCGCTTCCGGCAGGAAGATCAGGTCAAACCGGCCGCCGCGGCGCTGATGGACCGGTTCGAGCTGTCCGCCTATGCCGGCGCCGACGGCAAGGTCGAGCTCTACAGCAGCATCGGGGTGACCTCGGTCGGTGGCCTGGAGACGGTCATCATCCCGCTGGTGATCGCCGCGCTGATCGTCCTCAACACCATGCTGGGCGCGGTGGCGGAGCGGCTGACCGAGATCGGCATCTTCAGCAGTATCGGCCTGGCCCCGGCGCACGTGGCGATGCTGTTCCTGTCCGAGAGCTGTGTGTTCGCCAATATCGGGGTGATCATCGGGTATCTGGGTGGGCAGACCATCGCCAAGCTGCTGTTCTGGGCCCAGACCAACGGCTGGATGAGCGGCCTGGCCGGGCTGAGCCTCAACTACTCCAGCACCGCCGCCGTGGGCGTGGCCATCATCATCATCGCCACGGTCCTGCTGAGCACCGTCTACCCGGCCAAGAAGGCGGCCCGGATGGCCACGCCGGATGTCGAGCGGCGGTGGAAGCTGCCCCAGCCGGACGGGCACCTGATGCGCTTCCGCCTGCCGTTCATGCTGACCGGGATGGACGGCATCGCCTGCAACATGTTCCTCAAGGAGTACTTCGACGGCTATGTCGACTTCGCCGGCGGGGACTTCTACACCGACGGGACCGCGCTGACCGCGTCCGACGGCGGCGAGTTGTGTCTGGCCCTGACGGTCTGGCTCGCGCCCTATGACCTGGGCGTCAGCCAGCGCGTCCGGCTGCTGACCACCCCCGACCCGGACGACCCGCACGTGCGCTCGGTCGAGATCGCCATCGAGCGCATCAGCGGCGACGACACCAGTTGGCTCCGGACCAACTGGCTGTTCATCAACATCCTCCGCCAGCAGTTCCTGCTCTGGCGGACCATCTCCCCCGGCCAGAAGCTGATCTACGCCGACCAGGGCATGGCGTTGATCGAGGGCCGGGAGTGGCATCCGGAGACGGCCGAAACCCCGGTCGTCTGAGCGTCTTCACGAAGGCACAAGAACAAGGCCCGCCGGCTGAGCCGGCGGGCCTTGCAGGTTTCTCTTGGCTGGTCCGTTCCGCTACCGCTTGTGTCCCTGCCAGGTGCCGCTGAAGCTGGGATCGAAGCTGTCCTGCCAGGTCCCGCTGGCCGAACCGTCGCGGCGGAAGTAGCCGGTCAGGTTGGCTTCCACGCTCCCGCCGCTGACCCAGGCGGCGCGTCCGTCGGCCTCGTAGCTGCCCGTCACGTTGTAGGTGCCGGCATCCTCGGCCGGCGAAACCACCGTGATGGTGCCGGTCATCGTGCCGTTGGCCAACTGGAGTTGCCACGTCCCGGTGTCCGAGCCGGTGAACCCGCCGTCCCAGTTCCCGTTGAAGTCCTGCTCGGCGGTGTTCCCGACCGACTGCGCGGCAGTGTTCACCGCGGCCTGATCGCCGTAGTCGAACGTGTTCGTAGCCAGCGGCGCCGCCGCCGCTTCACAACTGTCGATGGTCGTGTTGTCGATGCTGTTGGGATTCGACCCACCGGCGACCAGCAACTGGACGCAGGCCGCGGCGAGGGTGCTGCCGCCGCCGATGTTGGCGGTCGCGTTGCCGCTGGTGTTGACGGCCTTCTCCAGTTTCGGGTTGCTGCCGCTGGCGACCACCTGGAAGACGAACAACTGGCCGGTCGGCACATTGTTGATCGAGTAGTCGCCGTTGTCGTCGGTGGTGGCCTCGAGCGAGGTCGCCACGAGCGCTCGGCCGCTGGCCTTGCTGACCGTGTTGACGACCACCCGCCGCTGCTTGGCCGCGCCGATCCCGCCGGCGGAGTCGGGGACGGTCACCCGACCGGAAACCGTCGCCGTGGCGGGCGTCGATCCGCCGCCCCCGCCGCCGCACGCGGACACCAGCGTCCACGTCAGGGAAAGAAGGACCACCCACGCCACACGCGCACCCTTGTCAAACCGCATCGGTCTACTCCTTGCTTACGCTCGCGCCCAGGCCGATCACGAACGACCCGACTGATGGCGGTCCCCGCCGTGACGACGCCCCGGGATTGAACAGACTCTCATACCGGAGAGTATAGACAACACCGGCGCTCGTCGCAAGTCCTTATTCGGATGCCGTACTCCGGTGATGGCCGGGTTCGCCGCCGACGGGAATGTCGGGGGGCCGGCTTGCGTCTGGAGGATCGGTGGCGGCCGGCGCCTTGACCCCCGGCGGTGCGGTCGGCTATGATCGGAGCGGGGTCGTATACTACCCTGGAGGAGCAGTATGAAACGTGCAGTCTGGGTCGCCGCGTTGGCCGTGCTGGTCACCTATGGTGCGGCACGTGCCGACGTCGGCGTCAGCTACAGCGCGAGCAGCCGCGTCGCCGGAGCTTACATCTTCCGCGGTTCGGAAGTGGATGACATCTCGCTGCTCAGTTCGCTCGGAGCCTCTCACTGGTTCAACTCCCGGTTGGGCGTTCGCGCCGGGGTCTACACGTTCGTCCCGTTGGGCAACATGGGAACCAACCTGGGCGTGGCGGAAACGGACCTCGAAGCGGGCCTGACCTGGAAGCCCTGGAACCTCATCTCGCTCAACGCGGGGTGGCGAACCTACCAGATGAGCTCCGCCTACTTCGTGACGCCCGACTTCAGCGAAGTCAGTGGCGGCGTGACGTTCAACGTGCCCTGGTCGCCGACCATCACCGCCAACTATCGCTACGACGGCGGCGCGTCGACCTACATCGAAGCCACGGCCGGGAACCGTTTCAAGCTCGGCCAGAACAAGTGGTCGTTGTCCCTGTTCGGGTCGGCCGGTTTCCTCTACGACTCGACGCAGTGGGCGGCGCCGGTTCGGATCCAGGGCGGGTTCAGCAATGCGGTGCTCCGCACCGGGCTGACCTATGACCTCGGTGAAGGCTGGTCACTCGGACCGGCCATCGACTGGCATTACCGCGCTCGGAAGGTCGCTATCCGCGGGCTCAACCCCGACCACTTCCAGGGCGTAGGGTCGTTCGGGTTCCAGTACAACGGGACGTTCTGATCGCAGCCGCACGGCTTGATCAGTGGGATGACCGAGATGGCTCAGAGCCGGCGATATAGGTGGACCTGCCTGGCGCTGCTGCTCGGTCTGACGGCGCCGGCCGCGATGGGGACGACTCATCTCATCGCGGTCGGTGTCACCCACAACGCCGACGCCGACATCGGCGACCTGCTCTACGCCGACCGAGACGCGGAGAACATCAGCAACGCGTTCAAGGAAGCAGGTGTCGAGCACATCTACTGCCTGACCTCGGAGCGCGGCGCCGACGACGCCGGGTTCCTGCCTTCCCGCAGCAACATCATGCGCTTCATCGACGAGATCGTCGGGGCGCAGTGCCGGCCCAACGATTCCATCGTGTTCTACTTCTCCGGCCACGGCTTCTGCTTGGACAACGACGCCTACCTGTGTACCAGCGACGCCAAGAAGAAGTACCTCGGCCAGACCGCGCTGCCGCTCAGCCTGCTGCAGGAGATGCTCCGCGGAACCAAGGCCGGGCAGTACTTGATCCTGCTTGATTCGTGCACCGAGAACTTCACCAAGGGCATGGCGCCCAAGCTGCTCGATCAACCGAAGGCTCGCGGCGCCACCTTCCTCGCCTGTCAGCTCGGCAGCGTCGCCTACGAGATGGGCGGCAAGAACGACAAGGGCGGAGCCTTCACCCACCATTTCATCGACGCGCTGGGCGAGCTCCGGAGCAAGGCCGAGACCGGGGTCTCCCTCCAGCAGCTCGCCGAAGAGGTGACCGCGCGAGTGTCGGCTTGGGCGCGCGCCGAGAACAAGACCCAGGTGCCCCAGCTAGCGCCGGAAAACGCCAACTTCGAGGTCATCCGCAAACTCGGCACCGTCCTGGTCCAGTGCCCCGAATCGGTCAACCCCGCCGCGGTGACGGTGCTCCACGATGGCGTCGAGCTGGGCAACGCCGAGCAGACGCATCAGCTTCCGGTGGGCACGCTCACGCTCCAGGTCAAGCTGCGCTCACAGGTCAAGAGCTACGACATCGACGTCAAGGCCGAGGGGTTCACCCCGATCGCGGTGGTCTTCGACCCGCCGGTCGGCACGATCGAGCTGACCACGCACCCAGACAAGGCGAACTACTTCATCGACGGCAAGCTCGAAGGCACCGGCACCTTCTGGCAGGGCAAAGCGCCCGCCGGAGCGCGGCAGGTGCGCCTCGAACCTCTCGAACCCGGCCTCGAAACGGTCGCCTTCGCGATCGATCTCAAGGAGGGCGCGGTCCACAAGGAGGCCAAGCGGTTCCAGCGCCTGCAGGGCTCGGTGACCGTGGTCAGCACGCCGCCTGGCGCCACCATCACGGAGTTCGACAAGCCCGTCGGCGTCGCTGGCCGGCCGCTCAGCCTGCCCGCCGGCAGACACGTCCTGGGCGTCTCGCTCGCCGGCTATCAGTCGCGCGAGGTCGAGGTCACGGTCGCGCCAAAGACTGAGACGCCCAAGGTGACCGTCGAACTGGTGCCCTGCCCGGTCAAGCTCGCCGTACGCACCGCGCCGGCCGGCGCCAAGGTGCTGGTGGATGGCCGCGACACGCAGCAGGTCAGCCCCTGCGAGGTCGAGCTGCCACCGGGCAAACACGTGGTGCGGGCCGAGCTGGTTGGCCGGCTGCCGCATCAGGAGACGGTCGAGCTGCTCCCGGCGCAGCCGCTGACCGTCGGGCCGTGGAACCTGCCCGAGCCGGCCCCCGGCCGCGTGCGGGTGACCTCCGAGCCGCCCGGCGCCGACCTGGTGGTCGATGCCGGCCTCAAGGGCCGGACCGATACCGAGCTGGAGCTCAAGCCGGGCCGGCACACCATCGTCTTCCGGCTGCCCGGCTACGTCGAGGAGACCCGGGAGATCGAGGCGCGGTCCGAGCAGGCCGGCGATCCGGTCCACGTGGTGCTGCGCCCGCGTCCCGCCGTGCTGCTGGTGGCGACCAATCCGGCCGGCGCCAAGGTGACCATCAACGGCCAGCCGGCCGAGGGCGACCCGCTCCGGCGCGAACTGCCGCCCGGCCAGGTCCGCGTCCGCGCCGAGGCGGCCGGGCGCGAGCCGGCCGAAGAGGTCGCCACGCTCCAGCCCGGGGAGGAGAAGACCATCACCCTGGTCCTGGTCAAGCAGGCTCCGGGTCAGATCCAGATCCGCAGCGTGCCTGGCGGAGCGCAGGTCCTCGACGGTGACAAGGTCCTCGGCGAGACGCCGCTGATGCTCAAGCGGGAGGCCGGCCGGTACCAGTACCGGGTGGCCCTGGCCGGATACCGCGAGGCGACGGTGCAGTTCGTCATCCAGGCCAAGCAAACCACCCCGGCGGTGACGGCGGAGCTCGAGCCGCTGCCCGTGACGGTGGCCTTCGAGACCGACCCCGCCGGCGCGCAGATCCTGATCAACGGTGAGGATATCGGCCGGCCGACGCCGTGCGAGCACGCGCTGCTGCCCGGCAGCTACCGCGTCGAGGCGCGCCGGCCGCCGAACCGGGCGGTGGAAGAGCAGGTCGTCGTCTCCGCCGGCCAGCCGGTGCGCTGGCGGCGGGAGCTGCCGGCGCCCGGCCCGGTCCGCGTGACCGTGGAGTCGGTGCCCTCCGGCGCGGCGGTGGTGATCGACGGCCGGCGCGGCCAGGAGCGCACCACCGCGGTGCTCGAGCTGCCGATCGGCCCGCACACCATCGGCGTCGAGTTGCCGGGGTACCGGCCGGCGTCACAGGCCATCACCATCGCGCCCGAGGCCGTCCCGGCCCCCGTCAAGATCCAGCTCGTCCCGCTGGCGGTGTCGGTCGCCGTGGCCAGCGAGCCGGCCGGCGCCACGGTCTTCGTCGACGGCCGGGATACCGGCCGCAAGACGCCGTGCACGGTCGACCTGATGCCCGGCCAGGTGCGTCTGGGCCTGGTCCTCGGCGAGCGTTACGCGCCGCTGGAGCGGGTGGTCTCGGTCACCGCCGGCGCGGCGCCCGAGCTGGGCGTGCTGAAGCTCGACGAAGCCGTGGGACAGGTGTTCGTCGACACCGATCCGGACGGCGCTACGGTGTTGCTGGGCCAGCGCACGCTGGGCGTCACGCCCGGCACCTTCCCGCTGGCAGTGGGTGAGCACAAGCTCACGTTGCGCCTGGCCGGCTGCCGCGAGGAGAGCGTGGCCGCGACGGTCAAACGCGGCGAGGTGACCCGGCTGCAGCCAGTCAAGATGACGCTGCTGCCCGGTCTCCTGGTGGTCGCGAGCAATCCGCCCGGCGCGGCAGTCCTGCTCAACGGGCAGGACACCGGCAAGCGCACCGACTGCAAGCTGGAGGTGCCCGCCGGCGAGTTGAAGGTCACCCTGCAGAAGGAGGGCCACCAGTCGTTCGAGACCACCGTCCGGGTGGGTCCCGGCGAGACGGTCGAGCTGCCCTCCCGGCCGCTGCCGAAGCTCGATCTGCCCAAGGACTGGCCGACCAGTCTGCCCGACTTCAAGGCTCCGGACGGCACGCAGGTCCGGGTCTCGCCGCGGGATCGGATGCCTCAGGTGCTCGTCCCGGCCGGCAAGGTGCTGCTGGGCGCGGTGCCGGGCGACCGGGCGGCCGCCAAGGACGAGACCGGTGGCAAGGAAGTCACCCTGGACGCCTTCTGGATGGACGTGCACGAGGTGACCGTCGGGCAGTATCTGGAGTTCTGCCAGGCTACCCGTCGGCGCATGCCGGCCCAGCCCGGCACCAGCACGCTGCGGCACCCGGTCGTCAACATCAGCTTCGACGACGCCCAGGACTACGCCGCCTGGGCCGGCCGGCGGCTGCCCACCGAGGCGGAGTTCCAGCGTGCCGCGCGCGGGGCGCATCCGGACTGGATCTACCCGTGGGGCGCTCAGCCGCCCGACGCCACCCGCGCCAACTACCGCGGCGCGGCCGACGGACAGGAGTCCCTCGCCCCGGTGGCCGCCTTCCCGGCCAACGAGTTCGGCGTCTACGACCTGGCCGGCAACGTGGGCGAGTGGGGCAGCGAGTGGTACCTGCCTGACTGGCACAGGGAAGCCGCCAAGTCCAATCCGGTTCAGGGCAAGGACAAGGAGCGGAAAGTCCGCCAGTACACCACCCCGGTCGGCGACATCGTCGACGAGCCCTACTTCATCCCGCTGCCTTACCGCCAGGTCTTCGGCGGGAGTTGGCTGGACGAGGCCGATGGACTCAGGGTCTCCAACCGCTCGTCGCGGAAGCCGAACTGGCGCGACGTGGCCACCGGCTTCCGGTGCGTCGAGTCGGTCGCGCGCTGAGCAACTCGCGAGTCTCCAGCGAGCCGACAGGTAACCGCCGACAGGTCGCGAACCTGCCGGCCTGGAAGCCCAGCGCTTCGCCAGGAGACGTCGATCATGTTGCGCCTCGCGCTGGTGTCCGCCGCGACCTACGGCAAGGGCACCGAGCGGACCCCCGGATCCCATCACGGGACCGCCTTCGCCACCTCCTTCAACGGCTACGATGACGAGCTCGCCAAGGCTCACCAGTGGACCTTCATCCGCGCCAGCCGGCAGATCCCGGACTGCCGCGTGGTCAAGGTCTGGGATCCCGACCGGGAGTGGGCGGAGCGGCTCGCGCGCGTCTGCGACATCCCCGAAGTGGTCGATTCGCCCGAGGCCGCGGCCGCGGGAGTCGATGCCGCGGTGGTGGTTGACGACGGCAGTCGCGAGCAGTACCGCTGGGGCCTGCCGGCTCTGGCCAAGGGCCTGCCCACGTTCATCGACAAGCCACTGGCCATGACCGCCGCCGAGGCGCGCGCGACGGTGGACTACGCGGCGGCGCACGGCGCGCTGCTGATGTCCGCCTCGTCGCTGCGCTACGTGCCGGACATCCAGGCCCTCAAGGAGGAGGTCGGCGCGCTGCAGCCGGTGCCCATCGCCACCACCATCTGCGGCAACGAGCTGGTCTACTACGGCATCCACGCCCTGGAGATGGCCTACGAGGTGTTCGGGCCTGGGGCGGTCTCGGTGCGCAATGTCGGCCAGCCCGGCCGGAACCTCTGCCGGGTCCGGTTCGAGTCCGGACTGGACCTGATGCTGATGGTCGGCGAAGGGCAGTACATGCGCGCCGGGTACCAGATCGCCGTCCATGGCAAGGGCGGCTGGAAAACGGTCCAGCCCAATCTGCAGGACCTCTACCTGTACCTGTTGGAGCGGTTCGTGGAGATGGTCCGGACCGGGGTGCAACCGGTGCCGAACGCCGAGATGCACGAGGTGATCGCCGTCCTGGAGGCGGGCCGGCGGTCGCTCGAGACGGACCAGGAAGTCGACGTGAGGGCGGTCATGGCCGAACCGGCGGTCGCCCTCTAACGCGGGAGGGACGGCATGGGCGAATCGCTGCCGGCGGCGGTCCTGGCTCACTGGGCGCTCGACGGCGCGACGGTGCGTGCGGCCGGCGGCACCGCCGGCCGCACCTGGCGGGTCGAGCGCGACGGCCGGGCCTGGTTCGTCCGCCGCCGCGGGGCGCGCACCTCGGCCCCCGAGCGGATCGCCTTCGACCACGGCCTGCGCGGGCTCCTGGCGGAGTCCGGCTTCCCCACTGTGGCGCCGCTGGAGGCGCCGGCCGGCGGACGGTTCGTGGTCGGCGAGGACGGCGTCTACGAGGTCTACTGGTGGGTGGATGGGCTGGGCCTGACACCCGACATCGCCGAGCGGGGACGACTCAAGGTGGCGGCGGTGCTGGCCCGGTTCCATGAGCTGGCCGCCGCCTACCAGGCGCCGTGCGAGGAGCGCGTGCCGCAGTTCGGCCACTACCCCATCGCCGTCGAGCAGCATCCGCGGTTCGACCACCCGGAGGCGTTCGCCGCGGTGATCGCCTTCGTCCGCGACAGCTATGCTACGCCGTCGCAGGTGCCGGCGGTCGAGCGCGCCACCGAGTGGGTGCGGTGGCTGGGCCAGGCGTACTCCGACGAGGTCTACGCCAAACTGCCCAAGTCGGTCATCCACGGGGACTTCAACGGCTGCAACCTGCTCTTCGCCAGCGACGGCCGGGTGGTCGGCGTGTTCGACTACGACTGGGCCTGGCGCGACACCCGGGTCCGCGACGTCGGCGAGGCGCTGTTCTTCTTCGGCGCCTGCCGAGACGAAGCCCCGGACACGGGGAGCATCTGGTCGCTGACCGCCTGCCCGCGGTTCGACACGGCGAGGATGGCCGATTTCCTGCACAGCTACCGGCAAGCCTCGCCGCTGAGCGACGACGAGCTGGCGGCGACGCCGCTGGCGATGCTGGGCCGCTGGGTGGCGTGTCGGACCGAAGGAGCAATGAAGGTGCCGGAGCGACGGCGTGCCGAGTTCCTGCTGGCTGACTTCGAGGTGCCGTTCCGGTGGTATCAGGCCGAAGCCGAGAAGCTGCTGAACCTGGCCAACCGGTAGGGGCGGCCCTGCGGCTGGTCGCGCTCCTGATCGCCGGCCTGACCGCCGCCGGCGGCCAGGAGCCGGTGACCGTGGCGCCGGAGTTGTTCGCCCTGCGGGTCACCACCCCGCCGGTGATCGACGGCGTGATCGACGACGACTGCTGGCAGTCCGCGGCCCACGTCGAGGGCTTCTACAACCCGGCCGACAACCGGCGGGAGACCGAGCACACCGAGGCCTGGATCTGTTACGACGGCGACTTTCTCTACGCCGCCATCCATGCGCACGACGCCCAGCCGGAAACCATCCTGGCGCAGCAGACCCAGCGGGGGGGAAGCCTGGCGCGCGACGACTATGTCAACCTGCACGTCGATCCCGTCCGCCGGCAGAACAGCCGGTACACCTTCCGCGTTTCGCCCAACGGCACGCAGCACGACACCATCCCCGACGTCGGCAGCGGCAACATCGCCTGGGCCGGTGACTGGTATGCCGGCGCGCAGCGCGTCCTGGACGGGTACACGGTCGAGATTGCCGTCCCGTTCACCACGTTGCGCTACCCGCGGGGCCAGACGGCTTTCGCGGTGGCCTTCGGGCGGAACCTCGAGCGCGAGGAGGAGGGCAGCTTCTGGCCGGCCATGAAGGACCGGTTCGAGGACCGGCTGATGGCCGTGTTCGGGCCGCTCGACCTGCGCCCGCCGCGCTCGCGGCCGGCGATCCTGCCGTACGCCATCGCCCGCGCCGACGACGAAGGCTTCACCATCCAGTCCGGGCTGGACGCCAAACACACCTTCGCCAACGACATCACCGGTCTGTTCACGCTCAATCCCGACTTCAAGAACGTCGAGGACGTGGTCGACACCATCGCCTTCTCGGACACGCCCCGCCTGCTCGGCGAGACGCGCGCGTTCTTCCGCGAAGGAAGCCGCTTCTACCCCAACTCCACCGCCCTCAACACCCGCCTGATCGGGGCGTTGAGCAGCGGCGTGAAGGCTTTCGGGCAGCTCCGCGACCTCGACTTCGGCGCGTTCTCCACCGTCAGTGCCCACGGCCGGATCGACGGCGCGTTCGACGCCACCTGGCGCTTCTCGCCGGATGTCTCGCTGGGCACCGGGATGGTCTACACCGATGCCACTCCCGGCGTGAACGTGGTCTCGGCCACGCACTTCGACGCGCAAAAGCTGTCGGGTCCGTCGTACCTGCGCTGCGGGGCCGATCTCTACCATAGCGAGACCCGCGGCGCGCTGGGCGACGGCAACGCCTGGAGCGTGTCCGGCAGCTTCGGCGGCGATCAGAAGCTGGCCGGCAGCGCCTCTTACACGTTTGTCGATCCGACCTTCCGCGCGGTCTTGGGCTACGTCCCGGAGAACGACCGGCGCGGGTGGGGGGTCGCCCTGTCCGAAAGCCGGCGCAGCCCGACCCGGTTCGTGCGCAACCGGAGCTGGAGCTTCTCGCATGGCCAGCGGGCCTTCAGCACCGGGGCGCTGCTCCACGCCGGCACCGCCCTCAACGGCGACCTGAGCTTCGCCAACGGCACCTCGGCGGGGATTCGGCTGTACACCGCCCAGCGCCCGCCGAACCGGGATCGCAGCGTGGGCGTGGTCGCGGCCTGGGGTCTGGAG
>JAANMV010000638.1_pt1 | contig 43099 bp, 29 predicted proteins | sample 7279661 | NCBI WGS metagenome assembly JAANMV01 (sample SAMN14094540, study PRJNA606508) | bioreactor metagenome | isolation source: A lab-scale SPAN reactor treating ammonium-rich wastewater day 121 | place: Ireland: Galway | collected 2017-05-16
CCGAGCATTGCGAAGTAATGACGCGCAGTCCGCGCAAAGTCTCGGAAGGCATCACGACAGCAGGGGCGATCTTCCTTGGCCCGTGGTCGCCGACCGTGCTGGGGGATTATGTGGCGGGACCGAGTCACACACTGCCGACCGGCGGTGCCGGTGCGTCGTTTGCCGGGCTGACGGTGGATCAATTCCAGCGCCGCACCAGCGTGGTGGAATACAATCGCGCGTCACTCAAGAAGGCGCTGACCGCTGTGAGGAAGTTTGCCGAACTGGAGGGCTTGAGCGCGCACGGTCAGTCAGCAGTGGTCAGAGTCAACTGACGCGGTCAGTGCCTATCACTGCGCCGAGCCACCGCATTTTTCTCGTCCGCGGCTTGCGGTGGCGCGTAATCTATTCGGGCCATGCCGAAAGCTTCGCTTCAAGCCATTGTAAAACACTGCGACCGTTTGTTGCGCACCAATGCCGTCAAAGACTATGACGGCGCGGCGAACGGGTTGCAGGTGCAGAACTCCGGCAAAGTGACACGCATTGCCGCGACGGTGGACGCCAGTCTGGCCACGGTGAAACTTGCCATTGCCGCCGGGGCGGATTTGCTGCTGGTGCATCACGGACTCTTTTGGTCTCCGTCGCACCCGTGGACGGGGCGCAAGTATGAATTGTTGCGGCATCTGCTGGATCGCGACGTGGCCGTTTACAGTTCGCACCTGCCGCTGGATGCCCATCCCAAACTGGGTAACAATGTGCAGCTCTGCGCGGCGTTGGGCTTGCGGAGGATGCGGCCGTTCTTTTTCACCCACGGTCAGTTCCTGGGCTTCCAAACCACCACGCGTCTTTCGCGGTTGGAATTGAGCAGGCGGCTGCATCGTGCAACCGGTGCCGAGCCGCGGGTGATTCCCGGCGGGCCGGCGATCTGCCGGCGCATCGGAGTAGTGACGGGCGGCGCGGGCGGTGAATTGAAACTGGCCGCCAACGAAGGCGTGGACACCTTCATCACGGGTGAAGGACCGCACTGGACCTACGCGAAGGCGGAGGACCTCGGCATCAATGTGCTGTACGGCGGCCATTACGCCACGGAGACGTTCGGAGTGAAGGCGCTGGCGGCGCATCTGGCGCGCACCTTCAAGGTGCCTTGGACGTTCCTGGACCACCCCACCGGCCTGTGAGAAAAAGCCGATGGCGGGCGGAAAACACGCTTTACATCGCTGGAGATCACGCTAACGTCTCCAGCAAATAGAGAACGTTATGCGAAAATCTGCATTCTTCCTCGGCGCGGTTTTGCTGGTCGGCGTGTTGGCTTCCGGGTGTGCCGGCCCCGAAAAAAAGCTCGGCCGCGGCATGAACAACTTCTACGAAATCGTGCGCGGCTCGGAAGTCCGCCGCAGCATGGAGCAAACCGCCTTGTTTGAGTCGCCGGATCGCGCCTACACCACCGGCCTGGTTCGCGGCATGAACCGCACCCTGGCGCGGACGGGGATCGGTTTGTATGAGATCATCACGTTCCCATTTCCCTCCTATGATCCCATTGCCACGGATTACCTGACGCCCGAGCCGATTTATCCGGACAATTACCGGCCGCGGTTGCTTTCGGACTCGGCCTTCGCAACCGACGCCTCAATCGGCTTCAGCGGGGGCGACGTCGCTCCATTCATTCCTGGCAGCCGCTTCCGGATTTTCGACAACTGACGGGAACGCAGGTTCGTTTTCACCGCGCGCCGACGGTTTCCGTTGGCGCGATTTTTTTTGTTAAACCTGACACACGCGAACGCCCCGAAGCCTGAAGCCGCCGCCCCACGGCTCATCCCGACGAGTTCTCATGACTTTGGAAAAAAACTCTCCCTGCAAAGTCAACCTGTTGCTGAATATCCTCGGCCGGCGGGCCGACGGTTTTCACGAGCTGGAGACCGTCATGCATCCGGTGAGGGTATGCGACCGCCTTTCGTTTGAACGGCGCCGGCAAGGCTTGGAGTTGACTTGCAGTGAGGCGAGCCTTCCCGTCGGCCCGGAGAATCTGGTGCATCGTGCCGCAAGCTTATTCTTGCAGGCGACGCGAGTTCAGGCAGGCGTGAAGATTCAGCTCGAGAAGCGAATTCCCCTGGCGGCCGGCTTGGGCGGCGGCAGCAGCAATGCCGCCACGACGTTGCAGGGGCTGAACGAATTGTTCGGTGGTCCACTGGCGCCACAGCAACTGCACGAAATGGCTGCCGCGCTCGGCTCGGACGTGCCCTTCTTCCTGCAAAGCCAACCGGCGCTGGCCACGGGACGCGGCGAAAACATCCAGCCACTCGCTTTCTTTCCGGCGTTGCACGGGATGGCATGGCTGTTGATCCATCCCGGCTTCGGCATTTCCACGGCGTGGGCTTACCAGAATCTCGCCCGCTATCCCGCAGCGTTGAACGGCAGGGCAGGCCGCGCGCAGAAGCTCCTGACACTGCTCCAGGCGGGAGATGTTTCTGTCGCCACGGGTGAGTTCTACAATTCCCTCGAAACGCCGGTGCTGGCGAAATACCCGTTGCTGGCACTGTTTCAGGAATACCTGCGTGCGCATGGCGCCGCCGCCACGCTCATGTCCGGCAGCGGCTCAACCACCTTTGCCCTTGTGTCCAGCGTGCTGGCGGCAGAGGCGCTGGCTGATTCGTTCAAGGCCCGCTTCGGTGCCGCCTGTTGGACCGCCACCGTGGCGGTGCAGGCCAGTTAAGTGTTCCGCTCACGGCACGGCAGTGGGGCTTTGACAAAGCGCGCTTCACGCAGATAAATCGGCTCCAGTTTATCGCCCGCCACAAAGTCCGTTTGCCCCAGTCCCAATCGCCCCAACATGGCGGCGCGCGGAAAGACGACGCGCCCCGGGGGGAACCAGCGGTTGACTTCGGGACCGATCAACAGTTCCCCGGCGTGTTCGCGCTGGCGCACTTCCGCGAGCGTGACCAGTTGCAGCGGAGTGATCGTGCGTCGCGCCTCCTCCTTGAGTTCAAAACTGGCGGCATAGAACTCTTCGCGCTGCGCGTCAATTATCACGCAGCATCGGCCCCTGAAACCCTCCGCCTGGGCTTGCGCGGCGACACAATCCGCGCTGCTGATGCCCAGCAATTTGATGCCCGTCGCAAGCTGCCAGCCCTGCGCCAGCGCAATCGCGAGGCGGATTCCCGTGTACGAGCCGGGCCCTAGTCCGATCGCCAGGCTTTCGATCTGCTCGCGCGCCCAGCCCGCTTGCGTCAAGGCTTCATTCACCATGCCCAACGGTTTCATGACGTGGCCGGGCGCGGCTTCAATGACCTCGGCAACCGTTTGTCGCGAGGAGGGCCCGCCAGCGACCACCGCCACGCTGCGTTGCGGCGACGAGAACTCAAATGCCAGAATCTTCATAGGTGATTCGCCGGGCAGTCTCACTCAGCACCTCGATCTGCACGCGCCGCAGCCTCAAGTACGCGGCGGAAGCAGGCGGTGGGTCGAAGGTGGCAGGTGCCGGCGACCGGGACCGCGGATGCAGTTCGCCCAGCCAGCGTTCCGCCCACTCAATCACCGTTACGCCCTCCGGTCGCAAGTATTCCTCCAGGCCCGCGCTGATGATTTGTTCCGGCGTTTCGAGCCGGTACAAATCAAGATGAAACAAGCGCAATCGCCCGCCGCGATATTCGTTCACGAGCGTGAAGGTCGGCGAATGAACCCGCGTGGTGACCCCAAGTCCGCGCGCGAGGCCTTTCACCAACTGCGTCTTGCCCGCGCCAAGATCGCCAGAAAGTCCGATGAGCCATCCGACTTGCGCTTCACGGCCCCAACGTTCGCCGAGCGTCTCGGTTTCCGCGGGGCTATGGGAGATGACCAAGGCCATGCTCACACTGCAACGATGCGCCGTTTTGGTTGCGAGTCGGTGGACAGGTGTGGCTCAACCAAGTGACGGGTTGTGGGCGGAAGGCTCACTTGACGAAGAGCGCCTCCATGTCCACGGTGAACCCGGGCAGCGCCGCACAGCCCAAATGGCCGCCCGGTCCGTGGAGTGTGTGTTCGACATAGGCACCCTCGCTGGGCTGGCGATGAACCTCAATCTGCTTTTCCGGCCCGAGCACGAGCCAACATCCCTTCACCCCGGCGCTGGCATAGGCGCGCAGTTTGGAGCGATCGTAATCGTGGCTGGTCCCACAAACTTCGATTGCCAACTCGGCCGTGCGCGGATGCTCGTGCCAGAAGTTCTCCGGCAGGCCCCGAACCACCGTAATATCCGGTTCTGGTTCAGAATCCTCGCAGGTGACGGGTTGCTCGCTGGAAAGGAAACAGTCGGACAATTCGGCCTGCTCCAGCAATCGTATCAGCTGTCGCACCAATGCACTGTGGAGGGGGGATTTGGATATTTTGGTATAAACGAATCCGTACAACAGTTCGGTGTTCTTGGGGATCAGGCCCGCTTCGCCCCGCACGCGATAGGCGGCGACCGACAGCGGCCAGACTTCGGCGCCGCGTAAGGAGGTGCGTGGATGTTCAACCGATTTCATCATCCCTGAAACTCTAACTCAACCCCCTCTGCTCGCAAGGTGCGAGTTCGTTGATGGTGCGAAGTGAACGTAACCGCCGACATTCAGTGGATACGCGCCGCGCTGGTCCCGAATGGTGATCGCCTGGCCGGGGACAATTTTTCCGATGCAACTCAAACGAAGCTTGGGGAATTGATTCTTCCAGGCATCCAGCAGTGGTACCGCCAGCCGGCCTGCCGTCGTGAACAACAACTCAAAATCCTCGCCGTCCGTCAGTGCGGCGGCAAAGGCCGGCTTCGCAGCGCCACCGGCTTTGGCGGCCAGCCGGGCGGCACGGCTGATGGGAACGGCGCGCTTCAGCAACTCGGCCCCGACGCCGCTGGCGTTCAAGATGTGGCGCAAATCGCCCGCCAGACCGTCGCTCACGTCCATCAGCGTGTGAATTGGAAAATGCCCGGCCAACCACCGCGCCTCAACCAGACGCGGCTCGAAATCGAGATGCTTGCCCGCCAGCGAACCGCCGAGTTCGCCGCTCACAAAAATCGCATCCCCCGGCTTTGCGCCCGAGCGCAGCAACAATCTTCCGCGGGGGACAAAGCCAATCAACGATACGGAAATAAACACGCGCTCTGGGTTGGTGGTGGTCTCGCCGCCGACCACGGCCACGCCTTGTTGCGCGGCCAGTTCATTGAGGCCGGCGTAGATTGCTTCAACAAACGACACCTCAAAACCTGGCGGCAATCCCAGGGTGACCAGGGCCGCGGTGGGCGTTCCCGCCATCGCCGCGACGTCGCTCAAACAACGGGCCAGAGCTTTGCGGCCGATCTTCTGCGGTGGCGTGGCCTTGGTAAAGTGAATCCCCTCCACGACGGCGTCGGTTTTGAACAGCAGCAGGCGGTCTTTTGCGCCCACGTCCAGCACGGCGCAATCGTCCCCCGAACCGACGACAACCGTTTCGTTGCCGGGCAGCGCGCGGGTGAGACGTGCAATTAACTCGAACTCGTTCATGTGGGAACCGGCATCCGATTGGCCCACTCGCTCAAGCCGAGCATCACCAGATTGGCGGCGTTGAACGCGGCGTGAGTGGCGATGGGCGCGAGCAGATTGTCGGTCGCTTCGTACAACAACGTCAGCGCGATGGCCAGCACCAACAGGGGCAACAACGTGAGCAGGTTGCCGTGAATCACGGCAAACAGGATTGAAGTGCCCCACAACGCCGTGCGGGGAAAGCCCGCCCGTTTGATGGCGGGATAGAGGATGCCGCGGAAGAGGATTTCTTCCGCCACCGGGGCGAGCACAATCGCTATGAGTCCCAGCACCACCGTGCCGCGCCAACTGGCGGAGTCGCGCAACGCTTGGATGGCCTGCTGCTCGACCAGTTCGAGGTCCAGGCGCGACATGAATTGCCCCGCCAGCCATTGCAGCCCCCAAGCCAGTGGCAGGAACAGCACCGCGACGAGCACGCCCAGCAACAGCGCGCGATTTCGTTCGCGGTCCAAACCGAACGCTTCATTCCAAGTCATTTGGTGTTCCCGCACAAAGAAGACGATCAGCACCAGTGCTACTCCATGAAAGCTCAACGCCGCCACGATGGCCCGCCAAATAAAATGCTCTTCCCCGAACGCGAACACTTTTCGCGCCACCAGCAGCAGGGTCATGCCAACGAACATGCAGAGAAACACGCCCAGGAACAGGCGCAAGAGGGCTTCCAATTTCCACGGTTTCTCGGACAACACGCCCGGACGGTAACAGTCCGGCGCAAGGGTTACGACGCAAAATTGCTCCCCAACGCAAAAGCTGAACTTCCCTTTGCTCCAGCCCGGAGGGTGGACTATGTTCGCCTTGCCCCGGACGAAAACCGACGTCACGCATTGTTGTGCGGTGGTCGCGTGCCACCGGGCTAAAGCTAATCCATTGAACTCAACTGTGACCATCAATCAAGACCCCGCCGCGCTCAAGCCCGCCAACCGCCTCGCCCGGGAAAAATCTCCCTACCTGCTTCAGCACGCGCATAATCCCGTGGATTGGTATGCGTGGGGTGAGGAGGCGTTTGCGAAAGCGCGCACGGAGAACAAGCCGATCTTTTTGAGCATCGGCTATTCGACCTGCCATTGGTGTCACGTCATGGAGCGCGAATCCTTCGAGAACGAAAAGGTCGGAGCGTTCCTCAATGAACATTTCGTGAGCGTCAAAGTGGACCGCGAGGAACGGCCGGACGTGGACAAAATCTACATGACCTTCGTGCAATCCACGACCGGCTCGGGCGGCTGGCCGTTGAACGTATTTCTCACGCCGGAGCGCAAGCCGTTTTTCGGCGGGACGTATTTCCCGCCGGACGATCGTTACGGGCGCGGCAGTTTCCTCTCGGTGCTTGGGCAAATCGTGCAGGTCTGGCAGGAACGCCACGGCGAAGTCACGGCCTCCGCCGAGGAAATCCACGCCCGCCTCGAAGCCGCCATGGGCAGCGTCGTCGCGCCCAATGTGGCACTGACGCCGGAGATGTTGCGCCGGGCGGGAACAACCTTCAAGGAGGCATACGATCCGCGACACGGTGGATTCGGCGGCGCGCCAAAGTTTCCGCAACCCAGCCAGCCCGCGTTCCTGCTGCGTTGCGCCAGACGCTTCGGGGACGAGGAAGCCACGCGCATGGTGCTGCACACCTGCGACCGCATGGCGGCGGGTGGCATTCATGACCAACTCGGCGGCGGATTCGCGCGTTACGCCGTGGACGCCGAATGGCTCGTGCCGCATTTCGAGAAGATGCTCTACGACAACGCACAATTGGCGCACCTCTACCTTGATGCGTATCTCGTCAGTGCCGATGCGCATCACGCCAAGATCGTGCGCGACATTCTCGCCTACGTGTTGCGTGAGATGACGCATCCCGAGGGCGGATTCTACTCCGCCGAAGACGCCGACAGCGAGGGGCACGAAGGCAAGTTCTACTGTTGGACGCGCGCTGAACTGTCCAAGCTGCTTTCGCCGGAGGAATTCAATGTGGCTGTCCGATATTTTGGGATCACTGAACAGGGCAACTTCGTGGACCACAGTCATCCCGCTCCGCTGGCCGGCCAGAATGTATTGAGCATTGTGAATCCAGAGGTGACAGCCGCTGACTGCCCGTTGCTGGATGCGGCAATGGACAAAATGCGTGCGGTCCAGTCCAAACGCGTTCGTCCGCATCTCGACGACAAGATTCTTGCCTCCTGGAACGGCCTGATGCTCGGCGCGTTCGCGCGGTCTCACGCGGTGCTGGGCGATGAATCTTATCGCAATGCGGCAGAGAGGAATGTGGCCTTTATTCAGGTGAAGCTTTGGGATGAGAAAGCAAACAACCTGCACCACCGCTGGCGTGAGGGCGAACGTGACGACGTTCAGTTGCTTGAGGCCTACGCCTTCCTGCTTGATGGAGTGCTGCATCTGTATGAAGCCACCCTGTCTCCCGGTCACCTTGACTTCGCCATTGCCCTGGCGGACGCCATGCTGGCGAAATTCCATGACACGGAGAACGGCGGGTTCTGGCAAAGCCCCGCCGCCGCCATGGAACTCATCCTCAGAGTGAAGGATGATTACGACGGCGCGGAGCCTTCCGGGAATTCCGTCGCCACGCTGGCGCTATTGAAACTGGCCGCCATCACGGGCCGGGTGGGGTTTCGCGAAGCAGCCGAGGCGACCCTCCGAATGTTCGCCCGTCGTCTGGAGGAAATTCCGCAAGCGGTGCCCTGCATGTTACACGCTCTGGATTTCTGGCTGGAGGAACCGCGCCGTGTAGTGATCGCCGGCGATCCGGCCTCCGCGCCGGCGCGCGAGTTGATCCACGCTGCGCACTCAATCTATCAGCCCAACAAAGTGGTGCTGGGTAATACCGGCGCGGTTGAGGAATCGGCCAAGTCTCTGTCCGCGAAAGACCGCCCGGTGGTTTATCTCTGTACGGGCAATGCCTGTCAGCCGCCGACGGATCAACCGGGGAAAGTCCGGGAGAGGTTGCGGTGAGAGCGCGTGGTGCGTGGCTGCGTCCGGGTGACTTCGATCCATCCGGCTTTCGTCACGGGCCACGCCGTAGCTTGACCGCGGAGGATCAAAGGCAGTGGCCACGCCGTGGAACGCGATGACTCAGTCGCCGCACGCAGACTGCATCCAAAGAACCTTGATCACGGCGATATCGCCTGGCGAAGCCGGAAGAACTGAGTCGCCGCTGTGACGGGAATGGTGACGGAGTACTTTTCCTCGGATTGAACGGGCGGCTCTGCGACCGGACTCCAGGCGGCAGGCGACAACTGGGTGGTGCTTTCGAGGACGAACGCGGAAGGTGCGGGCCAGGAGATAAGAACGCCACCGGCCGCGGGCTGAATGTGCAATCGCGGCAGTTCCTCAGCGGGGACCGGGAGACTGGCGCCGGTAAACCCTCCCACCAGTTCAAACTCGTCATCCGCCATCTGCGCTTCGGCAGACGGCGCGAGGTTGCCCTCGAGGGAGAATTCCGGATCGGACGCCGCCGTCGTTCCGAAATTAAGCGAGAGTTCGCCCAATTCGAACTCTTGTGCGGTGGTCGTGAAACCAACGAAGGCCAGGATTGAGGCCAGCAGGACGCACAACTGAACTCGGCGCGAATCAGGCCGTGGGGTGCCGTGAGCGGCTTCGTTGGGGAAAGCGCATGGGAATGTCATAGGATGCCTTTCAAGGCCGACGCGCCCTGGTCTCCAGTGGAGAGGCCAGGGGCATCGAGGCGGCTACTTGACGAGTTGGGTCAGCTTGGGGGGCACGTTCCCGTCGGGCTGGAGGGCCGTTTTAGAAACCTCCACCTGTAAGGGATGATTCCGGGCGTAGGTGTCGTGGCGCACGCCGGAGACTTGCCAGGAAACTTTGAGACCCGGCTTGCCGCCCGCGATCTTGAACCGGTTGCCTTGGATCTCTTCGGCCACATAGACCGGGGCATAGCCGCCCACGCAGGTCAATTGATAGCGGAAATCCATGTTCAACGCCTCGAACCAATCGAGGAAATGAACCCACGCCTCCCCGGATTCATCCAGCACGACGTTGCCGCTGTAAACATTCATCATCTCAGAACTCTCAATGCTCGCGTGGACGAGTTGATGCGTTTCGGGATGAAGCGGATGATCAATCCGAAAGGCTTTGACGGAGGCGGCGATTTGCCCGTCCACCAACACATTCCCCGACACCCCGAGCGTAGGCTGCATTGACATAAACTGGTTGAGGAACAGCGGGGAAGGCGGAGTGGTCGCGGGCAGCATCATGACCGGCGCAACGGAAACCAACGAAAGCGAAACCACTTCAATCGGGATGGGATCCAGCACGGCTGGGTCCGCCCCCGATCCCATGACCGTGAGCGCGGGTGGTCGCGCCACCACGGTATCAGTTGGCGGCGGTTGGAGGAACTTCGAAGGGCCGATCGCGCTCAAGGCGGTCGGCCACCCCCAGAATGGGTCCGAACCAGGATCAAAGAAGTCGTGCGGTACTCCGGGAGCGACGAGCGTCAACGCTGGCCGGGGCGGCTGCGATGACCCCGGCTCGCCCTCGGAGCCGAGCACAACCACCGAACCCTCCACCCCCACGGTCGGCTGCGTCAGTTGCACGAACACATCGAAAAACGAGTCAACCGGTCCAGGTCCGGTGAACGTGCCAGCGGGTTTGTGGGGGGTGCTCGGGGCTGGTGGTGGCACCCCCACGGTTATTCCGCCCGCAAAGTTTTCGTGTCCGCGATGGAAGGATGTTCCGTCGGGCTTTACCTCGAAGACCGTGTTGCCCTCGGGGTCAACCACCCGGATGCCGTGTTCATCCACAATAATCCCGCCACCACCGGGAGTCGGCACGCCGAACCCCAGATTGAAAATCTCGAAGCCTGCATGGTAGGAATCGCCAAGGCGATCCACTTCGTACACCACGGCTCCGCCTGGGTCCAGAATTTGAATGCCATCCTCGCCAATTCGAACCTTTCCGCCACCGGCCAAGTCCACTTCAATTCCACCGGCAAAATTCTCCAAACCGGCGTGATAGGAGGTCCCATCGGGATTCACACGAAACACGACGTTGCCGTCGGCATCTCGAACTATCAGCGGTTTAGCGGTCAGTTCGCCGTCAAACGCGGGGCCTGCGGGACCTTCAGGACCAACCGGTCCCTCCGGGCCAGGAGGACCTTGTGCTCCTGGCGGCCCTTCGGACCCCGTGGCCCCCGGTTCGCCTGGATCGCCTTTGTCACCTTTCTCACCCTGAGGCCCTTCAGGGCCTGGATCGCCTGGCGGTCCTTGAGGTCCCGGATCGCCGGGGTCGCCTTTATCTCCCTTATCCCCTTTGTCTCCCTTATCGCCTTGTGGTCCTTGAGGTCCAGGGTCCCCTTGGAATCCCCGAGGGCCTGGATCCCCTTGCAGCCCTTGTGGCCCGACCGGCCCCGCCGGTCCGACCGGACCTGCGGGCCCGACCGGGCCGACCGGGCCGACCAGGCCAGCAGGACCTGCCGGACCAACCGGACCAGGATCGCCTTTTGGCCCCTGGAGTATTCCGCTGCTCAGTGGAATATGTTCAACCACGTCGTAGGCGGAATCCTGCACCAGCACCAACACGTTGCTGTTCACGGTTGGCGCGGTCAGCAACTTCAGTGGTCCAGCTACGTCCAACTGAACCGTCGAGTCTGGAGTAAGCGTGCCCAACCCGGCGGGACCGCCGGGCGGAATGAAGTTGGAGGTCCCGCGTAGCGCGTGACTGCCCAACGCATAAGGGCCGGAGGTTAACCGGACCCGAGGGCTCATTTCCGTGCCGCTGTTCACTTTGATTCCCATTTCGTATTCGGAGAGAAACAGCGGCAGTGTCACCCACTTTCCGAGTTGGACCTCAAACTTCCCGCTGGTCACGGTCACGTTTGTATGCGTTTCCGTCCAGATAGGCGCGCTTCCTGGCGCGATGGGATACAGATTGAACTCCAGGTCAACGGTGCCATTAAATGGCCCTCCGCTGGAGCGATTCAACACGCCTTGATAGCTGATGAGTTGGGGAATTTGAGCGAGCAATGCCAGGTGAAGGAGGAGTATGCCCGCGCCCAGTAACAACATTCTTTTGTTCATGATGTACTTCGAGCCAATGCTCGGGTTGCGAGCGGCCCGTGGAATTACGAGCCGTTCTGGGTGGAAACTGGAATTCCCAATACAAGTTTTCCCATCCGATGTCAAGGTGCTTTGCCAGGCAAAAAGCATCTCGTCAGCATGGCAACCTGGAAAGCCGGGCCTGGTAATTTGGCGTAACGCCTCAATCTCGCCTGAGAACAACGCTGGCGGCCGCACAGAGTTGCACTTTGGGGTAACGCGGATTTGGAATTCAACAACGCGCGAGATTGAGACGGTAGTTCATCCAAGATTTTCCTTGCCAGTGTTTGCCTCGCGTCATACCAAGAGATCGTTCTTTGAAAGTGATGGACATGGGTCCATCAAGATCACAGCCGGGCGACGGGGGAACCCCGTGAGAATCGGGGACGGTTGCGCCACTGTAACGGACTACAAACTCCCACAGCCACTGGCCCAGCGCCGGGAAGGCGGGAGCGAGGTCATGCCCGAAGTCAGGATACCGGTCTGGTTGTGCTCGTCGGTCGCGTTCCGCGCGTTGCGGGACGGGACAACTTCTCCGTCAAAGAGAAGGATGAGGCCAGCCGCGTTGAACCGTCTTCACGCGGATTCGCTGAATGCCTTCATTCCCCGATTTGCCGGAGGGTGAAGGTTTTTTTGTGGCCGCCGAAGTAACGCGGTGGAGGGCTGGATTTGCCGAAGCATCCGCCTCCTTGCGTTAGCGGCTTCCCTTCTCTCTCCGCGCTGGTCTCCCAAATGCGAACCGTCCGCGCCCGTGCGCGGGCCATAATGGAAGATCAGTCAAATGCAAAAAATCCGTTCGTTCCTGCCGGCACTTGCCGGCCTCGTCCTCCTTGCCGTTTCGCCCGCACGCAGCGTTACCATCAGTGAAAACTTCAGCGCCAATCCGCTCACCAACGGCTGGTCGGTCATTGGCGACGCCAACCTCTTCACGTGGGACGCCACCAACCACAACCTGGGCGTCACGTGGGATTCCACGCGCACGAACAGTTATTTCCATCATCCGCTGGGCCTCACCGTCACCCGCCACGATGATTTCCAAATCGAGTTTGAGCTAACGATGGAGGATTGCATCAGCGGCCATGAACCGGGGAAAACCGGCCCGCTGCAAATCGGCATCGGCCTGTTGAATCTCGCTGACGCCACCAGCGCCGACTTCGGTCGCGCCACGTATGGCGGCGCGCCGAACATCGCGGAGTTCAATTATTTTCCCTACGGCTACTACACGTTCGGCCAGGACATTTTTCCCTCCGACCCCACGACGGTGTTTGATTTTGTTTCCAGTTCCGGCTTCGGTTATGCGCCCACCTTCTTTGACCCGTTTTACGAGTTCGAACTGCCGACGAACCAGGTGGTCCACGTCGCCATTCACTACACCGCCCGAAACCAGTCGCTCCGGCTGACTCTGAGCACCAATCAAGTCCTGCTGTACCAACCGCCCGCCGTCGTGCTCAACGATCCGGCCAGCAGCGGCTTTGGCGCCGGCGATGACTTTCGCGTGGATTCATTTTCCATCAGCAGCTACAGCAGCTATTGGGACCCGTTCAGTTCCGTGCTGGGGCATGGCACGGTGGACAACATCATGGTGCATGTCCCGCCGGTGCAGGGCTTGACGGGCGCATTTAGCAACCAGGTGTGGCAGGCACAATTCCGCAGCCGCAGCAACTGGCTTTACACCTTGGAGCGCACGGTGGATTTCTCAGCTTGGACGAATGTTTCAGCGACCGCATCCGGCAATGCGACCAACTTGTTCCTGCAAGACACCAATCCACCCGCCGGTCAGGCGTTTTACCGCGTGCGGGCGCAAAGGCCGTGAACTGAGATCGGGCCAGGCGGGCCAAGCACTCTGATGAGAACCAGGTTGAAAGCGGTCAAGCGTTCAAGCGGGAAGGCGGGAATTCCGACGGAACCCCATTCCCCATTCTCACTTTCTCACCTGCCCGGGCCCGTTGCCGGGTTCACCCTCGTTGAACTGCTCATCGTCATCGGAATCATCGCCCTGCTGGCCGGCCTGCTTTTGCCAGGCCTGGCGCGCAGCAAGCATCTAGCCCAACGCCTCAAGTGCATCAGCAATCTCCATCAACTCGGCCTTGCCACCCAGATGTATTGGGATGACCACGCCGGGAGTTGCTTCCGCTACAACCTCGGCCCGACCAACGGCGGCACGCGGTATTGGTTCGGCTGGCTGGGCGCGGGCGCGGAGGGCCAGCGACCCTTCGACGCCACGATGGGCGCGTTGTATCCCTACTTGCAGGGTCGCGGTGTGGAAGTCTGCCCTTCGCTCAATTACGCCCTGGCGCAATTCAAATTGAAAGCCAGCGGTGCGGCGTATGGTTACGGTTACAACCTCCACCTGTCCTCCGCCCCGCCGTTCAAGGTGTCAAAACTCGCGCGCCCCAGCGATGCCGCGCTCTTCGCCGATGCCGCCCAGATCAACGATTTCCAGCCGCCCGCCTCCCGCACGAATCCGATGCTGGAGGAATGGTATTACGTGGACAGCACCACGAACTACCCAAACGGACACTTCCGCCATTTGCGACGGGCGAATGTGGCCTTCTGCGACGGCCATGTTGCGGCGGAAAAAATGGTGGCCGGTTCACTGGATCGAAAATTGCCCAGCCAGTTCGTCGGCCGCCTCCGTCCGGAAATTCTGTCGCCGCCTTGATCAACTGGACGGCGCTTGGAGGGGTTACAGAAGTTTCGTCCGGCCAGTTTCAGTTCACCGACCCGCAGGCGATGACCCATTGCCAGCGCGTTTATCGTCGCCGTTCGCCGTGAACCCAAGGAGCCAAGACTCCAAGTGATTCAGGGCGTAACTTCATCCCTCTCTGATCGGAGAATGGGAACGGAAGCAAAACGACCGCGCCGCGGTTATAGACGGTCGTAGTCGGCATCGAGTGGGTTGTCCCAAATTGCGCGGAAGGCGGGTTCGGACAGGCGTGCGCAGCCAGACACGAGGTCGCCGTCCACCGCGTCTTCGTCCGGCGCAATGACTTTGACCTTGGCGTTCGGCTTCAAGTCCGCCGGCTCATCCAGCACAATGACCTTACCGTCAAAATGTGCGTTCAGCGTTTTCACAGGTTCAGCATAGCCCTTCCCCAAAGAGGCCTCAAGCAGCAAGTGATCCGGCTTCGCCGATCTGGCCGATCTGGCCGCCAGTTGCATCCCGCACCCATCATCTTGTCGTTGATTGCACGCGATAAAGATGAACGTCCCAAGGAGCGAAGTGATCCGCAAAGCTGCCGTCCTTGGCGATGAGCGTCCGGTTTTCGCCGATTACGTGCAGCGCTTTCTCTCCGGTGATTCCCGTGAGCTTGAACGTCGCGGACGTTTCGCCGTTGCGCATCCCCACGGCGAAAAGATACGTCGCGCCTTCGTAGCGTTTGACCATGGCGGCGACCGGCACGGCCGCATCGGTTGAATTCACCTGCACGGCGTTTGGCACGGTCGGGCTGTTCAACACAGGGGCGAATTCCTTGATCTGCCGGTTGATGGCCGTCACGGCGGCAAGCATTTCCGGATCAGCGAGCAGGGCGGCCTCGATGAACTTCGGCTTGAACTGGTGAACGAAATAAATCAGCCCGCGCGAGCCGTGGATGAGCGACATCCAGACCTCGGCGCGGACTTCGTGCGGCGTGGCTTTGCGGTTGGGATTGCCGATGTGAGTACATTCGATGCAGTTCCAGACCGGCTTCCGCCCTTCGGTCCAGTTTACCAACCGCTCCACACCGCGTGCCACGAACCAGAGATTGCCGGCGACTTCCTTCCGGTCATGCACGGCCGGGTAAATGTCGAAGGACGCAATGTCGCAGCCCTTGAGGTATTCGGGATAATCCTCGGGATGATTGCTGCGGACGCCGCGTCCGTACCAACCATCCCACGCGACGCCCTGGCCGAGATTCAGCAATACTGGCCGCGTCGGATCGGCGGCGCGCATCCGGCGATAATCCTCGACAATCGTTGCGGGCGGAATGGGCGGCCCCCAACCGCGCCCTTCGCCGAGGGACTGTGCGTTGTCCGGTTCGTCACCATGCATCCAGGCGATGATGGTCGGATCATCACGCTGACGAAGTCCCACCTCGTTTTGATCGCAGATGACATACATGCCGGCTTTGCTTAGGGCGGCAAGCTGCGCTTCAGTTGGCCCTTTCCAAAGACCGACATACATGTTGATGCCGGCCTGCCGGTAGCGTTCCACGTTGGCCGGTGATTGCAGCCAGACGGCAATCGGGAAAAACTTTGGATCAGCCCAGGGCGCGTTCGTCCACTTGAAAGAGGAAAACTGTTCCAGCGAGCGCTCATCTGCCTCCGCCGTATGCCCACAGAGCGGCGGCAGGGCAACGAAAAGAACCCCGACCCACAACAGCAACTTCCTGCGGAGGCAGTCTCCAATCATTTCTTCATCTCCATCGGCGTGGCGAATTCACCGGACATGTCGTCTGGCAATCGCCAGTAACGGTCGCCGGTGGAGTTGCCGAAGTAAAGCCGCGAGACGCTGAACTTGTCCGGGTTGCCATCCGCCCAGAAAACGTAGAACGGGTCTTTGGCGTTGAGCGGACGGCGGACGTAGGTGTGATTGAATTCACTGTTCCGCGTGACCTGTCGCCGTTTCGACCACGTTTTGCCTTCGTCGGCGCTCACCCACAATGCCACTTCGCCACCGGTACCGTAAGGCTGCGGGCCGGTTTCGGTCGGGCCGAGAATCGTCCATTCCTTTTCGCCGAGGAACAGACTGCCGAGATCGTAATTGTGATCGGAGCGACAGACGACGTGCGTTTCCCAAGCCTTGCCGTTCCATTTGGTCAACGTCCATTCGCGCGGATCGTTCTCGGGGCCGGGTTGATGCCCTGATGAAGTGATGTAAAGCAACACCGGATGGCCTTGACGGTCGAAGCGCAGATCAATTGTGTACATCAGGCGACCCTTTGCAGAATACTCGATGACGCGCGCAGGATTGTCCGTTTGTGACAACGGCAGCGAAAGCTGTTTGCCATCCACCGTGGTCCAGGTTTTGCCCCAGTCGGTGGTCTGGACGTAGTAAAGGTCGGTGCGTTTGTCCACGCTGCCGCCGGGATGACGATTGAAGAAGCTGCCAATCTTGCCCTGATGTTCGGCGCTGACCTGGTAATGTCCTTCGAGGCCCGCGAGTTTCTGGTGTTCGTTCCACTGAATGCCGTCGGCGCTGGTTTCCCAATACAGCTCACGGCCCCGCGTGTACTTGGTGAACAGATGGAGAAATCCCTTGCCCGGCGCGAACCACGGTTGCGGATAAGTGAATTCCTCCTGCTGGATGAACTCGAATTCCGACACGTCATACGGCTGCTTGCTGCGATACTTGAATCCGGGCCGTCCCCGCCCGCGTCCGCTGATGAACACCCAGATGTGGCCGCGGTCGTCCAGGTTCATGCTCGCGTTGTCGTGCGGATCGTTCACGCCCTGTTTGTCGTGAACGATGGTGGGACGCGGCACGACGTTCTTTGCGTGATCGTAATACGACGCCATGATCAGCAGGTGGCGCTTGTCTTTGATCGTGCCGCCATAGACGAAGAACGTCTTGTTCACCTGCGGCGCATGAACCGCGAGCGGGATGTGATTGGCCGTGTAGGTGCCGAGGCCGCCGGAGTATTTGTCGCCGTGCTTGGAGAACTGGCCCAGCGTAAACCAGATGCCGCGATAACCGTCATCGGGGCGAGATGTGTCGCCGTTGAACGGCGGTTTGGCGTCCTTGGCCGCAGGCGATGCGGCGCTTTGAGCGAAACCGAACGCGGTGGCCGCAATCAAAAGGGTGGTTGAGATAAAGATGGCTTTCATCGTTCAAATCCCGAAAGGTTCTCACCATGCGATTTCCGGCTTCGCGAATTCGGTGTTCATTTTGACCGGCAACCGCCACACGTGATCGCCCCGCTGGTTGGTGAAGTACAGCGCGGACTCGGAAGGCTGGCGGCCGTGACCGTCAGCCCAGAGCGCGTAGAAATCGGGATGCGCGTCATATACAACTGGTCAGTTGTGAACTGTCAATTGAGCGCGGAGTTTACACCCTGGATTTCACGGTCGTCTATAGCTCTTTCGAGCTAGTGCCTCTCCGCTCAAAAAAACCTATACTGCCGAAGTTGAACATGCGCAAGCGATGGAATTCCTGGTCGGGGCGCTGGTTGATCGCCTTGGGCGTGGTCGTTCCCCTAGCCGACGTGCCGGCGCAGACCGCCACGGTGATGTTGACGAACGCCGCTCAACTTCGGGCGCTGTCGGCAGCGGAAGCGGCCAGCCAAATTCCCGTCCGCCTGCGCGGTGTGGTGACAGCGCGCAATCCCGGGGCGTCGGTTTTCGTCCAGGATGCAACGGGGGGAACGTTCCTGGCCCACAGCGACCAGGACGTCTTTTCGCTGACACCGGGAGAGGAAGTGCTCATCGAGGGTTTGAGCTACCCCGGTCTCTTTCTTTCCGGCGTCATGTCCGCGAAAGTGAAGCGGCTGGGCCGGGCTGAGTTACCCCACCCGGTGAGCGTGACCTACGACGAGTTACTCTCCGGTCGCTTTCATTACGAGCGCGTGCAAGTCTCCGGCATCGTCCGTTCGGTCGCGTGGCATGAACGTCGCCAGTGCATGTTGCTGATGGTCGCCATGGGACCGCGAAAACTCGACGTCGAGCTGGTGGTGCCCGGCGTGACGAACCTGCCGCCAATGGTGGACGCGCGCGTGCGGGTGACGGGACTGGCCGCCGGCTACATCAACACCCGTCGGCAATTGCGTTCCCCCACCATCCTGGTCAGCCGGCCAGGTGATTTGCAGGTCGAAGCATCACCGCCCGCGGACCCGTTCAAACAGCCGCGCGCGACCACCGGTTCACTGCTCAAATTCAACCCGGAGGGCATAGACGGCCATCGGGTCCGCGTGCGTGGAATTGTAACCCATCAACAACCCGGTGAGGCGTTGTTCTTGCGTGATGCCACCGACGGGTTGCTGGTGCGAACGCCGCAGACCACCATCGTGGCGGCCGGCGACGTGGTGGAAGCTGTGGGGTTTCCCGCCATGGGACGCTTCGGCGCGTTTCTGGAGGATGCGGAGTTCCGCGTGGTGGGACGGGGGCCGGTTCCAGAGCCGGTGACCAGTTCGGTGGGCGAAGTCCTGCAAGGCACGAACGACGCGAACCTGGTGACCCTTGAGGCGCGGTTGCTCGACGTGTTGGAGGGAAGCGGCGAATCGGTGCTGGTCATGGGGGAAGGGGACACCGTTTTTCGCGCGCGCCTTCCGCGCTCGCCCCCGCCCTTGCGCAGCGGCAGCCTCCTGCAACTCACCGGAGTGTGCCGCGTGGACGACTCCAATTTCTCCGGGCCGCGCTTTCGCGCCCACCCGCTCGAAATGGAGTTGTTGCTGCGTTCACCCGCGGACATCCGGGTGCTCTCCGCGCCATCCAGTTGGAGCACGCAGCGATTCATGGTGGTGCTGGGCGTGTTGTTGGGCGTGGCCCTGGTCGCCTCCGGATGGGTGATCCTGTTGCGACGGCGCGTGGCCCGGCAGGCGGCGGTGATTCTCGAAAAGGTCCAACGCGAGGCGGTGCTCGAAGAACGCCATCGCATGGCGCGCGAGATGCACGATACCCTGGCCCAGAGTTTTTCCGGCCTCGGCTTTCAACTCGATGCCTTGAGCGCACGCCTGCCGCAGGAGGAGAATGCCGCCCGCGCGCAACTAAACACCGCGCGTGAAATGGTCCGCTATGGCCGTGAGGGACTGCGCCGCTCCCTGATGAACTTGCGGGCGCAGGAGCTTGAGCGCGGCGGCTTGTCCGACGCGCTGCCGGAACTGGCGCGGCACATCACCGTGGGGACGGGCATCGAACTTCACTGCGAGGTGCAGCGGCCCGCAAAAAGTCTGCCGGAAGCCGTGCAGACCAACTTGTTGCGCATCGGCCAGGAATGTTTGGTCAATGCCGTGCGTCACGCGCGCCCGAGCCACATTCGTTTGTCGCTCAGTCTTGAGGTGAGGCGCGTGCGATTGCAGGTCGCCGACGATGGCGTGGGCTTTGATCCGGCATCCCCAAATGACAACGGTCATTTCGGCTTGCGCGGCATCCGCGAGCGCGCCGCGCAGATCGGCGCGGAAGTGGAACTCAGCAGTCAGCCTGGTCGCGGGACAACCGTCACCATCACCGTTCCCGTTTCGGCATGAAGCGAAACCAGATGCGTATTCTGCTCGTGGACGATCATCTGGTCGTGCGCATGGGGCTGCGCAGCCTGCTTGAAGTCCAGCCGGACATGACGGTCGTGGCCGAAGTGGCTGGCGGGGCGGAGGCCATTGCGGCGTTTGCCGAACATCAACCCGACGTGACCCTGATGGATCTGCGGATGCCCGGGATGAGCGGGGCCGAAGCCACAGCGGCCATCCGCCAGCGCTTTCCCGCCGCCCGGGTGCTCGTGCTCACGACCTACGACAACGACGAAGATATTTGCCGGGCGTTGGAGGCCGGCGCGGCCGGTTATCTGCTCAAGAACACCGATGGCGAACCGCTGCTGGAAACCATTCGCGCCGTCCATGCCGGTACTTACCGCTTGCCGACGGACATCACCGCGCGCCTGGCCCAACGCCGCGCCGCGCCCGGGCTTTCGCCGCGCGAGTTGGACGTGCTGCACTTGATCGTCAAAGGCCAGAGCAACAAGGAAATTGCCAGCACATTGAACCTCGCGGAAAACACCGTGAAAAATCATGTGAAGATGATTCTGGAGAAACTGGGGGTGGCCGACCGGACCCAAGCGGCCACGACGGCGTTGCACCGAGGATTGGCCAAGCTTGAATGATGCGAGCCGTCGCCAGCCGATTCCAGACTTGAGACTGTGGGTCGTCGGCCCTCGGGTACCCCCCGAACAATGCTATTGCAGTTTTGAGATCATGGTGTTGAACGATGAGTGGGTCGAATCGCTTTGGTTCGTGCGGTTGGATCAGCCGTGTTCCAGAACATGTTGTTCATCCACCAAGGGCCGACGGTAGCGTTCTTTGTTCTTGAGAGAGTGGCCAGCGTAAACTTTGAGGAAATCAACCGTAGCCAAAAGTGGCAACCCCCCTGTTTCTTCGATTTCGAGCCAGATACCTTCAATCACTCAGCCACCCTTCCCGCCATTGATGAGAGATGGAGAGATGATATGACGGGCATGGGTGCGCCCGCAGAGGATTATTCCACCAGAGCCGCCGCGAGAACGAGTTTGCGGGAAAGAATTTTGCGGGATGGATTTGTTTTTTCTGTTTGACCGGTGGATGCATTTGCGATAACCAGCACGGGCTGCCGCGATAATTATCGGTGAGGGTCGTGCCGGACGACGCGGCGGGGACGAAACCAAATGCTGAATTCGAAGTCATTTCTGGCGGTTGATTTTGGGGCAGGCAGTCTGAAGCTCGCCGAGTTTGAGGTTACCGAGGGCGGCGGCTTGTCGCTGAAACATTTCGTCATTAAACGTCTCGGCTTGGAAGGCTCCCAGGAAACCAAGCGCGAGGCGGTCATCCTCAAAGCGTTGCAGGAGTTGATTGCCGAGCACGGGACCAAGGCCAAAGAGGTCAACGTCTGCGCTCCGGGATTCCACGTCTTTTCCAAGTTCGTCAAGCTCCCGCCCGTGGACGCCGGCAAAGTAACCCAGATTATTCAGTACGAGGCCCAGCAAAACGTGCCGTTTCCCTTGGCGGAAGTGGTCTGGGATTACCAAATCCTCGGCTCGACGGCGGGCGGGGAACTGGAAGTTTTGTTGGTGGCCATCAAGTCGGATATCGTGGAGGGACTGTTCCGCGTGACGGAGTCGGCGGGATTGCGGTTGCAGATCTGCGACGTCTCCCCGGCGGCGTTGTGCAACGCTTTCCGGTACAATTATGGTGATCTGGAAGATTGCACCATGCTGTTGGATATTGGGGCCAAGACCAGCAACCTGCTGTTCTTTGAGAAGGGCAAGGTCTTCGCGCGCAGCATCAATCTCGGCGCCAATTCCATCACGCAGGATTTTGCCAACGAGTCCAAGCAGAAGTTCGATCCGGCCGAAAAGATCAAGATTGAGGAAGGCTTTGTCAGTCTGGGTGGGGCTTATGAGGAACCGGAGAATCCTCATCAAGCAGCGATTTCCAAGATTGCGCGCCAGTTCATGACGCGGCTGCACATTCAGGTCAATCAGACCATGCAGTTTTACCGCGGCCAGCAGGGTGGATCGGCGCCACAACGACTTTTCCTGGCCGGCGGGGCGTCCATCATGCCCTACACCGCGCAATTCTTCGCGGAAAAGCTCAACGTGCCCGTTGAATACTTCAATCCCTTCCGCAGCCTGCAAATTGATCCGGCGGTGAACCTGGAAGAACTCGCCCGCGTCGCGCACGGAATGGGCGAAGTCGTGGGGTTGGGGTTGCGTAATTTGGCGCACTGCCCGGTGGAGTTGAATCTGATGCCGGACAGCACTCTGCGCTGGCAAAGCTTCAACCAGAAGAAGCCTTATTTCATTGCCACGCTGGCCAGCCTCGTGTTGATGGCTTTTGCGGTCGGCTTCCTGTTCAACAAACTCGCCGACGTCAAGAAGACCCAGCAGGACAAGCTACAGCAGGAAATCCAACCGTTGCAGCAGAAGGAGCAACAGTTCAAGCGCGTCCATGGCGAACTCAAGCGTACGCAGGACGAACTCACCCAGCTTACGACGTGGATTGAAGACCGTTATTATTTTGCCGACATCTTGAGCGAACTGCGCGAGATACTCATTCGCGTGGAAGGCGCTACGAAGACCCGCCTTGGCGCCGAAACCGGCGTCTGGCTGGAGGAGATCAATACTCTTCGCGCGGTGACCAGCCTGACCGGAGCCGAAGGTTTCGGTCCGCCCGCAGCCGAGCGCCCCGGTGTTCCATCCGGTCCGCTGACGCCTGAGCAAATAGAATTTCGCAAACGGTATGGCTTGGACACCCCGGGCGCGGCCCAACCCGCGTTGCCTGCCGCCGAACTCCCTGCCGCGCCTCCGGGCATGGAATCTGGAGTCCCTGGCTATCCTGCTCCGGGGATGCCCTATGATCCCAATGCGGTTGCGGGTGATCCAAGCGCTGCGGCTGGAGCGCCGAGCAATCCCAACGAAATTGCCACTTTGAATCTCGTCTTTCGCGCGGTGACCTTGCGGAAGATTGTGCCCAGCACTTCGCTGCCCGATACCGATATTGTTTTTGCCGTGGACAACGAGTTGAGGAACCATCCGCTGTTCGACGCTGAACGCACCAAATTGGATGGCCAGATCCTGACGGACGAAACCAGCGGCACGTTTACCTTTGGGGTTACGCTTGCGCTGAAGCGGCCCATCAAACTCCTATGAACCAAAACCAGAAACTGCGAGCACAAGAGGCGGGAAGTCATGTCTGCTTTCCACTCGGCGCTCTCCGCTTTTGACGCATGGACTGGATCAAGCGCAACCTGATACTCGTCAGCGGCGGCCTTGTGGCGCTGGGGTTGATCGTGGTGGCAGTCCTCTACACCTTGGGGGCCATGCGCAACAACGCCACCGCGCGCGAGAATCTGGAGTCGGCTTACAACGAATACCGGCGGCTCAACACGTTGAATCCGCACCCCGGTTACGGCAAGGTGGACAACATCAAAGTCGCGCGCGAGCAGGAGCGGGAGTTGCGGGCTTTCTTGGGGCAAGTGACGGAGCGTTTCACGCCCATCGCGCCGATCCCCGCCAATCCGACCCCGCAGGAATACGCTGATGCGTTGCGGCGGACAATTGACCAGTTGCAGCGGGACGCCACGAATCAGAGTGTGGTCCTGCCCCCGCGCTACAACTACAGCTTTGAGGCGCAGCGACAGCGGGTGACCTTTGCGGAAGGCAGCCTGCCGCGGCTGGCGGTGCAACTGGGCGAGGTGAAAGTGATTGCGGATATCTTGAACGCGGCGCGGATCAACTCGCTGGAAAGCATCCGCCGGGAGCGCGTCTCGGCGGACGACCAGGCGGGATCGCCGGGTGATTATTTGACAGGGACCACGGTGACGAATGACCTCGCTTTGCTGACACCGTACGAGGTGAATTTCCTGGCCTTCAGTCCGGAACTCGCCGCAGTGTTGTCGGGGTTTGCGAATTCGCCGCACGCCTTGGTGGTAAAAGTGGTGAATGTGCAGCCAGCCGGCGTGGCGGTGGTTGACCCCCTGTTGGCGGGCCAGTCGCCGATGGAAATGCGTTACGTCACTCCCATCATCCCGACGCCGATACAGCCCCAGCCGCGAGCGATGGATGAGGCTGCCATGGCCCGGCAATTCCGCGACCGCTACGGACTCGGAGGAGAAAGGCCGGGAGAGAGACCGGGCGCCGAGCGCCCGCCGTCGGGATTGCGTTCGCCGGGAGGCTATCCGCAGCCCGGATTTCCACAGCCTGGCGCTCCGACTTTCCAGCCGGGAGTCGCTGCGACGGGGGTGCGCGGGGGATTGCGGCCCGCATTGGACGAGCGGCAATTGAGGGTCACCTTGATGGTGCAGGTGGTGAAGCTGTTGCCCAAGAAATAGGTGCGCATGGATTTCCTGAAAAAACATTACGAGAAGGCGGTCTTGGGAGTGGTGTTGCTGGCGTTGGTGGTCGTGGCCGCCTTTCTGCCAGTAATGATTTCGAGCGAACAGGAATCGTTCGCGCGGCAGGCGGAGGTCTTGCGTCCCCAACCCAAGGAATTGCCTCCCTTGGAGCTGGCCAAACCGAAGGCGCTTATGCAGCGCACGGAAACCCTCTTGCGCCTGGATTTTTCCACCACCAACAAGCTGGTCAATCCGGTGCAGTGGCAGAAGAAGGCCGATGAATCTTTCATCAAGGTGGAAAAGGGGAGCGTGGGCGTTGAAGCCGCGACGGTGACCAGTATCACGCCGCTGCATTTGATCATAACCCTGGATCAGGTGACCCCGTCGGACAGCGGCGCACGTTATCTCATTGGGGTTTCTCGGGAGGCGGCCGTCAATCCGGCTCAACGCCGCAAGCGGCAGTTCTCCGCCACGCTCAACAACAAGACGGAAGTTTTCATTCTGCGGGAAGTGAAAGGGCCGGTGGACAATCCCTCCGAGTTGGTGTTGGAGTTGAATGACACGAATGAAACGGTGACGCTCAAGCGTGACGGTGAGTTTCGCCGGGTGGATGGTTACCTGGCGGATTTGCGATACACCCCGGAGAACAAGAACTGGCTGGGGCTTCGCGTGGGGGTGACCCCGCGGCCGCCGATTTTCATCGCGGGCGAGGAATACATTGTCGTTGCCATCCTGAGCAACGAGGTTGTATTGTCCGCAAAGTCGAACAATAAGAAAACGTCTGTCCCGTACAACCCTGGTAGCTAAAATTACTGAAGTGTTGTGCCAACTAGAAGTCAACCCATGACAAAAGCAGCATCTGTATCCATCGGTTTGGTTTTCCTTCTCGCAACCGCGACGGTTTCCTGGAGCCAGTCCTCACCCGCCGAAGACGCGGTGCGGGAGGCGGTGCGCCGGCAGGCGGCGGTGCAAACGTTGCGCCAGACCTTGATCGAGGCGCGGGACGCCGAATTGCGGCGCGATCTGCAAACGGCGGCCAAACGCTATGAGGAGTGTTACAAGCTGACCCAAAGCATCGGCAGCGGGTACGGCATCGAAATGGAGCAGGCGCAAGCCATCGGCGGCCTCACCTCCGTGCGGATGGAACTGGCACATGCGGCTTACCGGCGCGGCGACTGGCGGGAGGCCGATCTTCAGGTTTCGCGGGCGCTGCTGGTGGACCCGAAGAACCCAGCAGCCATTGCCTTCAAGCAGGCGAATGACAAGGCTCTGGCAGAGAACAAATCCTATTTGCCCAGCCCCGCCGTGGTAGAGCAGGTGGCCGTGATTCGGCAGGAGAAAGCCGGTGCGAACACGCTGGTGCAGGACGCCCGGATTCTTATCGAAGCCGGAGAACTGGATCAGGCGGAAGCCAAATTGAATGAAGCCATAAAGTTGGACCCGAAAAACGAAGCCGCGTTTTATTATTCCAGTTTGGTCAAGGAGGCCCGGTTCAAACTTTCCGAGGGCCGCCGAGAGCAGGATTCCAAGAAAGGCATCGTGGAGATTCAAAAAGCCTGGGAACGGCCCGCCACTCGCGATTCGTTGCCCGTGCCGAATCCTTACGCCCGCTCCACCCAGATTCATACCAGCAAGGGCCGGCAGGCCATCGCCTCGAAGCTCGACCGCATCCGCATGGACACCGTACTCTGGGATGGCCTTGGTCTGAGTGAAGTGGTGAAGATTCTGAGCGACGAAGCCAAGAAGCGTGATCCCGAAAAGCGGGGCATCAATTTCATCATCAACCCCAATGTCGAAGCCGCGACAGCGGCACCTTTGCAGCAGTTCACGGATCCGACCACTGGCTTGCCCCTGCCGTTTGCGCCACCGGAGCCGGTGGATATCAATACGGTTTCCGTCAAGATCAATCCGGAGATGACGGATGTCCGCCTGGCTGACGTACTGGAGGCCATCGTGAAGGTGGCCGACAAGCCAATCAAATACTCCCTGGAAGATTACGCCGTGGTGTTCTCTTTGCGGGGAGCGGAGCCGCAGATTCTGTTTCTCCGCACTTACAAAGTGGACCCGAACACGTTTTATCAGGGTTTGGAGAACGTCAACGCATTCGCTTTCGGTGACATTCAAACCAGCACCGGGGGTGGCGGCGGTGGCGGTGGTGGCGGTGGTGGTGGTTCATCGGGCGGCGCCGGCGGCACCGGGGGAGGTAGCATTCTCTCCATTCCGCGCGTGAGCGTGGCGGGCGGTGGTGGTCTGACGGGTGGTGGTGGCGGCGGCGGCGGTGCGGGTGGCATAGGCGGCGGCGGTGGCGGCACCGGCGGCGGTTTGCGCTTCATCACCCAGACCAACAGCATGGAGGCGGTGAGCATGGCCGTGGTGAACTTCTTTACCACGCTCGGGGTGAATCTCGACCCATTGTTGGGGAAGAGTGTGTTTTGGAACGACCGGACGGGGCTGCTGATGGTGCGCGCCACGGAACAGGAATTGGATACCATCGAGACGGCCATTCAAATCCTGAACGTCACGCCGCATCAGATTAACATCAAATCCAAGTTCGTGGAAATCACCCAACAGGATAATCGCGCGTTGGGATTTGACTGGTACCTGGGGAACATCCTGATGGGTAACGGTGAGATGGGCTGGCAGGGAGGGACGGCACCGTCGTTTGGCGGCGCACCAACTGCCGCGAATCCGGGAGGCACGTTTCCTGGCGATTTCATTTCCGGCACAACGATTGCACCCGCGAGTACTGATGGTCTGTTAACGGCGGGCTTGCGGAACAGCTACGGTTTGAATGCGGGCAGCATCCCAAGCCTGGCAACCTTCACCGGGATTCTGACTGAGCCACAATTCCGGGCGGTGATTAAAGCGATTGACCAGCGGGACGGAGCGGATTTGTTGTCCTCCCCGGAGGTGACGACGGTGAGTGGTCGCCAGGCGCAGGTGCAGGTGGTGGACCTGCGGACGATTGTCACCGGCGTGAATCAGCAGCAGGGCAATCAAGGCGCCGCGGCAGCGACACCTCCCGCAGGCGGGGGCGTGGTGCAACAAGCGGCGGCGGCCACCTTCGTGACGCCGACGACTCAAATCCTGCCGTTCGGCCCGGTGCTTGATGTCATACCCTATATTTCCGCGGATGGATACACCATCCAGATGACAATCATTCCGACGTACACGGAATTTGTCGGATACGATTTGGAGACGGCCGCGGCGTTCGTGCCGCAGGCCATTACGGGAACGGGTCAAACCCTGAGTTCGTTGCTGCCGCTGCCCATCCTGCGACTGCGGCAAGTGACGACCAGTGCGGTGGTGTGGGACGGACAGACGATTGTCCTGGGTGGGCTGCTCTCCGAGAATGTGCAGCGCTTCAAGGACAAGGTGCCCGTGCTGGGTGACATTCCGTTCCTAGGGCGACTCTTCCGTAGCGAATCCTCGAGCACCTCCAAGAAGAATCTGATGATCTTTGTGACGCCAACCATCATTGATCCGTCGGGCAACCGGTTGCACTCGGAGGATGAACTGCCGTTCAACCCGAACACCATTCCCGTGCAGACGATGGGGATGGCGCGGTGAGGGTCGTTCCGGTTGCGTCTGCCGGTCGGGTGGGGCGGCGTTTGCGGCAGGCAATACGTCGCTTGGAAATATGAAGCGGTTGTTGATTGTGGATGGCCATGCCTACGCCTACCGGGCGTTCCATGCGATTCGCGAGTTGCGTTCGCCGACCGGGCAGCCGACCAACGCGATCTACGGTTTCATCAAGATGCTGGGGAAGTTGCGGGGAGCCGTGCAGCCCACGCATCTGATGGTGGTGTGGGACGGTGGATTGAGCGCGGAGCGGGTGGTGGCGTTGCCGGCCTACAAGGCGCAGCGACCCGCCATGCCGGAGGAATTGGCGGCGCAACTGGATGAGATCGCTCAGTATCTGGCGGCTGCCGGGGTGGCGTCGTTCTGCGGCGAAGGCATCGAGGCGGATGATTACATTGCCGGTTTGGCGGCGCGGGCGGTGGCAGCGGGTCTGGAAGTGGTGATTGCCAGTTCAGACAAGGATTTCATGCAGTTGGTCGGCGCGAGAATCGGTTTGCTGAATCCGAATGACAAGTCGGAGAAGGTGTGGGGGGCGGCGCAGGTGCGGGAAAAGACCGGCGTCGAGCCGTCGCAAATCGTGGATTGGTTGAGTTTGGTGGGTGACAGTGTGGACAACATTCCCGGGGTGCCGGGCGTGGGGCCGAAAACAGCGGCGGATTTGCTCGGCCAGTTTGGCTCGATTGCGAGTCTTTATGAGCGCCTGGCGGAAGTCCGGTCGCAGCGGATTCGAGGAGCACTGGCGTCAGCGGCGGCGGCGGTGCGGCGAAATCAGGAGTTGGTGCGGTTGAAGGATGATTTGCCGGGTGCGTTTGACCCGGCTGAGTTGGTGGAGCGGGCGCCACGGACTGAAGTTCTGGCCGGGCTTTACCGGCGGTGGGGATTTCGGGGGATGCTGGCCGAAGTGGCGGCATCGTCCGGGGTGGAAGACCGGCAGGCAGTCCTGCTTTAGGAATCAGGCAGCATGATGAACAGTTTTTCGAGTTTGGATACAGTCGGGCTGGATGCAAATCGTGGCCGGATGGGCAGCGACCTGTCCCGTGGAAAACCCGCCGTGCGTGGAAGTTGTCGTGGACAAGGATTCGCGCGCTTGGTACAAAACATACATCTTATGGCATTGTCGCAGTTCGCCCGCAAGACGGCGGTGTGCTGGTTGGTGGCCGCCGCCGCGCCCGTGATCCTTCATGGCCAGTCGGGATTTGTTCCGGAAGCTGGTGAATATGGAATTACCGGCGGGCTACCCGGTGAACAGGTGTGGCCGCATCTGAGCCTCCGACCGGCGGGCGGCTATGTGGTCTGGGAAGATAACGCGACCGACGGACATGGGCAGGGTGTGAGCGCCCGCCGATTGGATGGCAGCCTGGTCGGCACCTTGAGTTCATTCCGGGTGAATGAAAGCGGCAACGGCGATCAAAACCGTCCGCAGGTGACGGTTTTGAGCGACGGCAGCGCGGCGTTCGTGTGGCAGGGCGGCCTGCAAGGATTTCAACGCATCTACGCCCGGTTGCTCTCCTCGGCTGGCACTTGGGTCACCGGTGACGTGCGGGTAAACACCTTTACGAACAGTTCTCAACGGGAGCCCGCCATTGCCGCGCTTAATGGCGGCAACGTGGTGGTGACTTGGAGCAGTTATGACCAGGAAGGTCCCGGGAGCTTGTGGGGAGTATATGCACAACGGCTCAACCCCACTGGTCAACCCGTAGGCAGCGAGTTTCGCATAAATCAAACCACCGCTTTCAATCAACGATCCTCCGCCATCGCTCCGTTGAGTGACGGGCGCTTTGTGGTGGTGTGGATCAGCGAACAGCAGCGATTTGAGAACAGTGTGGACGTTTACGCGCGCATCTTCACCGCCAATGGCGTGGGCGGCAATGAGTTCCTTGTGAACACGGGCACGAACGTCTGCGCGAATCCCAGCGTGGCCCCGTCGGCGGATGGCGGTTTCATGGTGGCATGGATGCAGAAGGACGTGCAGGAGCGCAACAACAGTTGGGATGCTTTTGCCCGGCCGTTCTCCGGCGGCGGCTTCGGCGGCGTCGTGCGTCGGGTGAACACTCACACGCATGGCGATCAGTTGGCGCCGAAGATCAGTGCCATTGGTTCGGAGTATCTGGTGGTTTGGACCAGCATGGCCCAGGACGGCTCCAGGGAGGGTATCTATGGTCAGTTCCTGCGCGCGGATGGGTCGTTGGCCGGTGATGAGTTCCGGGTTAATACCACCACAGTCAGTCAGCAGATTCATCCGGCGGTGGCTTCGGATGGCAACGGTCGTTGTCTGGTTGTGTGGACGAGTTTCGTCGGGGGCGTGGCCAGCTTTGATCTGTTCGGTCAGCGCTATGCTCGGGAGGAACAGCCGCTGCCGCCACTCGACCCTCCGTATGTCACCGTTTTGAGTTCCAGTGCCTTGAGTGTGACTTGGCCGGAATTGGCGGGCTTCAGCGTGGCCAGCTACGAGGTTTTTGCCGATGGGGTGGCGACGGCTGCTGCGGTGGTGACCAACAACTGGTGGACCATGACGGGCCTCGCCCCTGCGAGCAGTCATAGTTTTCGGCTGGCTTACGTGCTGGCGGACGGACGACGCTCCCCGCTTTCGGGCGCTACCACCAATGCCACTTATGGATCACTTACGTGGGGGGGCATACCCTACGAGTGGATGACTCAGTTTTACGGCACGGACCTCTTCGCGTGGCCTGCACCGTCGGTTGATGCGGATGGCGATGGGGCCTCTACGCTGGACGAATTCCGCGCCGGCACCAATCCCACCAATGCCTTGAGCGTTCTGCGCGTCCGGGTAGAGGCGACTCCCCAAGGTGCGTTCCTCCATTGGAACACCCAGCCGGGCCTGATTTATCAGGTGCAGCGGGCGACGGATTTGAGTTCCTGGTCGAACTTCGGCGGACCGAGGTTTGCCGCGGGGACGGTGGACTCGATGTTTGTGGGCTTGAGCAGCACCGGATATTACCGGGTGGAACGCCTGCGCTAAATGAAGACTTCTATGTTGCAAATGTTAAAGCGACTTTGCGGGGTGGCAGTATTGGGATTGAGTGCCCAGTACGCCTCGGCTTTTGCCTTGTTGGGGCCGCTGGGTAGCGAGGAGTACCAAGTCATCGTCATTGGGTACGAGTTGCCAGGTGACATCGGCACGCCCAAGAATCTTGGGGAGGAGTACCGCCGCAACACGCCGACGATGTACTTCTCCATGGATGCAAACTTCCTGGATTATTTCGGCTCAAATGGAGTGGTGGCGATCGAGCAGGCCATGGACGTGATGAATGGCTTGTTTGACGGCCGGCACAATGGCGTTACCAATATCTCCGGTTACAGCAGCGATCTTTCGGAGTGGCCACTGGAAGCGCAACGGGTCAATTACCGCGCTCAAGCGCTGGGGCTTTATGACATTAAATCGGTGGTTTTAGGATTGATGGCTGAACAAATGGGGCTGGCGGAACCCGAACGCTATACCTGGACCTTGCACGATCGGTTGGTCGGTCCCGGCGGCTGTCCGGCCGATGTCCAATATACCGTCATCAAGCGCAACTTTGACCCGGTCTATTCGGGCTTGGACTTGCTTCAGCCTTCGAGTTACGTCAACGGAACGCTGTATAGCTACATCATCGTGGAAATCTGCCAGGGACCACCGGACACGCTGGCGGAGGCCATTGAATTTCCAGTGGATCCGTTGGCCAATGTCTTTACTCCGCTGGCGTCTGCCGTATCCGGCTCGTTTATTGGCGGTTACTACACGGGCTTCACGCGTGACGACATGGGTGGTTTGAGATACTTGCTTCGCACCAACAATCTGAACATTGAGGCCGCCGGGCCGGACACTTTTTCTTTCATCACCAACAACAATACCTTCCAGCTTCTTTTCACCTCGAATCTGGCCGTATTCGCCGCTCAGGCTTTGACCAATGACGCGGGGGCATTGACGGCGCTGTATCCAGACTTGGTGGTTGCCGGCACGACGCCTATCTTCACCAATGTCGTGACCACGAACGCCTTCGCTTACTTCACGAATTTCCCGTGGTCGGTTGCGGGGAGTCCGGCGTCGCTGGTGTTTGCCACCAATTACACCACCAACGTGAACGTCTGGTTCCGACACAGTTTCGCCAACGTGGTGACGAACACAGCTTACAGCCAGGGTCGGTTCACAATTCTCCAGACGAACGTCGAGAACTGCGTTTGGGCGCCGCCGGGAAACCTGTGCACCAACGTGTCGCTCCGCCATGTGCTCACGAACATGGTCATGGGGGATTTTTACATAATTCCGACGAACCTCTGTGATTTTCGGATCGTCTCAACGCAATTGGTTACCGTTGTAGCGACGACCAATCTGAATTTCGTGGCGACCAATGCGGTGGACGTCACCAATCAACTGCAATTCTCCCAAAGCACGGTCACTTACGCCACCAATCGCGTGTTCGTGGTCAATCCGGTCACGTGCCCGACCAACAGCGTGGCGCTGCGTCAGGGCACGGAACGGTTCAAGTTTGTGCGGCAGGATTTTGATTCGCTGTTGAACCGCTTTTTCTATCCCGTAACGAACACCTACGTCCTCAACTCAATCACCAATAACACCCTGATACCTGAGCGGGTCCAGCGGGTCCTGACGGCGCCGGACTTCCTCATGACCGCGCAGGACCTGGCTACGACTCCGGCGGATGGTTTGATCGGCCCCGGCTTTATAGCTCGGGGCATTGACTTCAGCACCAACGGCGTGAATCCTGGTCTGGCTGGGCCGGGGACGATATTGCCGTCGTTTGCCTCCAGCTTCATTTTCAACAAGGTAGGCCCAATCTTCGGTAATATTTCACCTGGCTTCATGGACGAGGCGAGCCAAATCCAGTTCCCTATCTGGGGCAGTTTCGACGGTAGCACCAACGCGCCAATCGTTTATCCGAACGGTACCAGCGTTCTGAATATCGAGCATCAAGTCTTGATCCAGGTTTATCCGCCGCCGCCGACTTTGCCCGCCGGCAGGGTCGGTAATTCCTACACTGTGATCTTCACGGCCAGTGGCGGCGTGTCCGCCCCGGTGGCCTGGTCGTTGTCACCCGGTTCGCCGGGCCTGCCTCCGGGGTTGACTTTGAGCCAGAATGGAACGATGTCAGGAGTGCCCGGGGTGGGCACTGATGCCACCTATGATTTCAGCATACGCGTTACGGATTCCGCGGGGCGATTTGTGGATACGCCGTACGAAATCACCATCAGTCCCTGACCGGCAAACGAAAGTGAAAACCAGTTTTTTTGTATGAAGCGGCTTTTTTTCCCAGTGATGTTAGCGGCATCCTGCCTCCCGCTCGCCGGGCTGGCGCAGACCATCAATACTTGGAGCAACGGGGCGAACATCAATCTTTCGACCGCGCTGCCGATTGACGCCACCAACTTCATCAATTCGGGCACGATCAGTGTCAGCAGTGTCTTCCCGTTCGACACCTCGAACACGCGGAATTTCACCAACAGCGGAACCATGCAGGGAGCCGTCGGGTTTCAATTTGATTACGCGCCGCGGAACAGCGGCGGCGCCTTGACTGCCCCGCGCCAGTTGGCGGCCAATTTTCACAATCGCAACGGGGGGTTGGTGACCGCCTTCGACAGTACCCTGTTCAACGGCAATCTCGGGAGTTACCTGCTCGTGCATGCCACCAACATTGTGAATCAAGGCAACCTCAGTGTCGGCGCGGGAGGCTTGTTGCATCTAGTTGGCTCGAACGTGAACTTGTCTTTCAGCGGCACGGGGGTGCGGGTGATTACGCCACAAGGTTCGTTCAATGACTCGCCCACGACCAACGTATTCAGCCCGGACGTGGCAATTTACGACAATTACTGGGGGCAGACCAACATGAACATCACCACCGATTTCATCATCCGCCCGGACGGGAGTGTGCAGTCGCCTCCGCATCGCGTCACCCAGGGAGGACCGTTCTTCACCACCGTGGTCGGAGTTGGCAACCCCTACTCCAGCGGCTATTCCAACGTGGTGGGGATGGCCTCGTTCGAGATCACCCTGCCAGATGGCAGCACGATGACAACGAATGTCGTGACCAATTTTGTCCGCCAGGCCGTGTTTGTGGGGGTCAACAATCCCAGCAACACGACCGTGAGCATCTTTTTCTCGCCCAGCAGCGAGCCGACCAACTTCTTCCGCACGGCCCATGTGCTGATTGCCACGGACACAACCAACGTCGTGAGTGCGGGACTGGACGCCAATACGGTGTATTTCCGGGACACGCTGGCTTCCGAGACGAATAGCGGCGTGTTGGCAAATTTCTCCGGCGGCGGCTCGCGCCCCGCCAATTATCTGTTGTCGCGGATCCAGCAAGGCGGCGGAGTCATCGGCAACGTCCCCATAACCCCGGGTTTCCTGTATGAAACCTCTTTCTCCAACCGGGTGGTCAACGGCCCGTACGCGGGTTATTCGGCCTTCATAGACAATCTGGTTTCTCGTCCCCCGGCGACTCCGGGAGGCACCGTTACCAACATGCCCGGTCGAATCAAGATTCAGGCGAATAGCTTGGACATGCTGAACGCGCGGGTCCGCGGTTCCGGGTATGTGGAAATTGACACCAAACACCTGGTGCGGAGCGCGGGAGCGGTGGTGGACTGTGAGAACGTGAGTTTTTTCCTGGGGTCCACCAATGGTCCGCTCCGGGTGCAGAATCTGATGAAAGAGTCAGTGGAACGGGTACGCGGCGATGTCTATGCCTGGAGCGGTACTTGGAGCAACTCCTACGTTATGGAGATCGAGAATTATGAGATAGACGAAGAAACCGGCGAGGCAACGCCGGCACCGTTGACCAACAGCGTCACCGTCGGCTTGCACGTGTTGATTCTGGATGGAAGTTCTTTGTTCGATGAGTTACCCGTTGCGATTCATAAATTCGAAACCCGCGGCACGAATGTGGTGATCAGTGCCAACGACAATGGCACGGTGATCGAAACCTTCTTTGTGGATGGCCAAAGTTTCACGCTCCAGGGGAATCTCAGCCTGGATGGCAACCTGTTCCATTGGGTTCACACCAACGCGCCCAACCTGCAGTATTTCACGAACACGGGCGTCCTGAACATTCCCGGCGAGGCGCACTTTGGGGATGATGGGGCCGCGCCTTACTTGGCCTACGTGAATGCGGGTTTCATTCAGTCTGGCGCCTTGATCATCAAAAGCGATTATTGCGAGATGGCCGGCACGAATGCGGTGAGTGGGCCGGCGACGATCATCACCCCCTCGGCCAAGTTTGAAGGGGGGCGTGTTGTCGCTGGAGGCGACATCACCCTGCAAGGCGATGTTTTCAAACTCAACCGTTCAGGATTGGTGAGCAATCGCCGGCTTAATCTCGTGGTGACTAATTCTATATTTGACAGCGGCGGCGGCTCCAGCAACAGCATCATCTGCCGCGATGGATTTTACATGCAAATCAAACCGGACGCCGGTGACCTGCTGGGCACCAGCGTGAGTTCCGTGGCGCCTTCCTTTGCCCGCGTGGAGCACTTCTGGGCGGCGGAAGATCATGGGGTTACCCAAGCGGGATTTTCTGACAACGTGGCGCTGGGCCGCTTAACGCTCTCGCCCGGCGGGTTTGCCCCGTACGCCTATGCCTTTGCCGGCACGGAACCGGGCAAGGCGCTGTATGTGGACTGGCTGGATCTCTCCCAGCTCTCCAGTTACCAAACCCAACTCGAAATTGATCCCACCCTGGTAATTTATTATGCGGCGGCGACGGTCAATACCAACATCGTGGCCATCCCGGTGAATTACACGGTCGAGGAGTTCCTTGATGGCCAGTTCGAGGGCCGTTTGCGGTGGGTGAAGGAATTTGCCGGCCCCAACAGTTCGGTGGATGTGCTCGTGAACGGGTCGCAGACCATTCAGGTCAACAGAGCGCGCCGCAACAGCAAGCTGTTGGATGATGACGGCGATGGTATCCCGAATTTCTTCGACTTCACGCCGTTTGATGGCGTCGTGCTGGCCTCCATCGAACCCGTGGCAACGCCGGCCGGGGTGAAGATTTCCTGGATGGCGGCCGCGGGGACGGTTTATCATGTGGAATACCAGACCAACTTCAACGCCCCCTGGCAGAAACTGCTGACGACCACGTACGCCGCGGCCACGAACGGAATTTGCAGTGTGATTGACACCAATGGCACGGGCGGGACCGGCATGCGGCTCTATCGTGTGATGTACCGCCCGACAGGACAATGATGACTGGTGCTGCCGTCGTTATGCCAGCCAGAGAGTCTGGAAGTTGGACTGCTGTGGCGTGCGTACCGCGCCCGGGCCAAACCCAAAGTAAGATTCATGAAGATTCGAAAGCTGATTGCTGCGTGTCGCGCGCAGGTGTGTTGCGGAACTGAACCTTTGCGCCGGTTGGTGGTGGTTCTCACCAGCCTGACCGTCGGTACATTCCCGGCGCTGGGCAATTATGTCCAGATTGACGGACATGAAGCGCATCCCACCCGGATCCTGGCGAAGTTCAAGGACACGGTGGTGGTAGCCGCCAGCGCGGACGCACTGGTTCAGGTTGGCTCGCGGGTGGATTGGGAGTACCGCCTCGTGCCGGGATTGACCATCATGGAGGAAGCGGACGCGACCGGGTTGGCCAGCACGCCGACGACGGACGAAACTGCGGCGCGAACCCGCCTGCTCAACCGCATCAATGCCTTGAAGGCCACGGGCTTGTTTGAATACGTCGAGCCTGACTACATCGTCTATCGGCTGCTGACGCCAACCGATCAGGCATTCATGGATGGCACCCTCTGGGGACTGCAAAATGTGGGCCAGAATGGTGGTGTGCCGGGCGCAGACATTGCGGCGCCGGCGGCGTGGGACCTGACCACCGGTTCCACCAACGTCATTGTCGGCGTCATAGACACCGGCATTCGCTATACGCACCGGGATTTGACCAACCAGATGTGGATCAATCCGGGAGAAATCCCCGGCAATGGCATTGATGACGATGGCAATGGCTATATTGACGACATTCACGGGATCAACGCGATCAACAACACCGGCAACCCAATGGATGACAACGACCATGGCACACACGTGGCCGGTACCATTGGGGCGGCAGCCAACGACGGCAACCGCATGGTAGGGGTTGCTTGGAACGTGCGATTGATGGCCCTGAAGTTCCTGGGTGCTTCCGGAAGCGGGGCCACCAGCGATGCGATCAAGTGTGTTGACTATGCAGTGGCCAACGGAGTGCGCGTCCTGAACAACAGTTGGGGTGGGGGGCCTTTCTTGCAGGCTTTGTTCGACGCGATTGTCCGTGCCCGCGACGCCGGAGTGCTCTTCGTTGCCGCGGCGGGGAATAACGCCCAAAACAACGACGTGGTTCCCTCTTATCCGGCAAACTACGCTGTGGCGAACGTGATCTCCGTGGCGGCCATGGATCGCTTCGATCAACTCGCGGGATTCTCGCATTATGGCTTGACCACTGTGGACCTGGGTGCGCCCGGCGTGGCCATTTTCTCGAGCGCTTCTGGCTCGGATACCGACTACCAGACCTTCCAGGGCACCAGCATGGCGGCGCCACATGTGAGCGGTGTCGCGGCGCTGATTCTGAGTTTGTATCCTTCGGCGGATCTGGAAGAAATCACCGGTCGCCTGCTGGGTGGGACGGTCCCGGTGACCAGCCTAAACGGGCGCACTGTCACCGGCGGTCGCGTCAATGCCTACAATTCCCTGACTCTCTCGGGCAGTGGGGTATTGCAGTTGTCCGTAACCCCGCCTTCGGGTTCTGTGCTGTTGAGCAACTCCGACCAGCCAATCATCGTCAAAGTCAGTGATCTCTTTGGGGTTAATACGGCTACGGTCAATGGCGAGGTGATCGGCGTCACCAATCTGGTTTTTGCCAACGACGGCCAGCCGCCGGATGCCATTGCCAATGACCACCTCTATAGCGCCATGTTCCAGGTCCCGGCGTCCACCGGGGCCGTGACCATGACCCTGACCGCGACCGCGCCCAACAAGTTCGGCACTACCAACGAGGTCTTTTACACCATTTTGCCGCCGCCGCCGAATGATCACTTTACCAATGCGATCAAGGTGCCGGCCGAGGGATCGGTTTATTTCGCGAACAACCTTTTTGCCACCTTGGAAGCAGGCGAGCCTCGCCACGCGGGCTTGTTCAGTGCGGTCGGCTCCCTTTGGTGGTCTTGGTCGCCGGCCAACAACACCAACGTGTTTATTGATACAACCGGCAGCACGATTGATACAGTCCTCGCCGTTTACACCGGTAATTCGGTGACCAACCTGCATTTGGTCGCCGCAACGAATGACGTCGGGATTCGTCGGCAGGCCTATTTGAGCCTGCCGGTGGAGGCGGGAGCGACATACCGCATCGCGGTTGCCAGCGCGAACACGAATTCGCTAGGCTCAATTCAGTTGCGCGTTGCTCCGGGAGGATCACGTGACGTGACCCCGCCGACCGTCTTCGTTGCGAATCCCCTCAGCGGACTGGCCGTAAGCAACCAGGTGATCAGCGTCCAAGGCACCTCGGTGGACCCGGCGCCCAACGCTACTGGCGTGAGTGAGGTCTTCCTGAGTGTCAATGGTGGCATCGCCGTCACCGCCATTGGCACGACTAACTGGAGTGCGCCGGCCTTGTTGCAGAGTGGCCAAAACATTCTCCAGGTCTCTTCGGTGGACGCCGCCGGCAACTTCTCGCCGAGTGTGACTGTCCAAGTGTATTACCTGCCGAATGATCCGCCCAACGATGTTCTCGCCAACGCCATTCCACTGACTTCCATGCCCGAGCGCGTCGAGGGTTATAACACCAATGCCACCAAACAGTTTGGGGAACCAAATCACGCCGGGAACGTTGGCGGCAAGTCGGTGTGGTACTTCTATCAACCGCCCGGCGACGGGGTGTTGGTCTTGAACACCACCAATTCCACCTTTGATACCCTGTTGGCAATGTACACGGGAACCACCGTGACCAACTTGACCCACATCGCCAGCAACGATGACGCCACCGACGGCGAGCCGGGTGGCATCAGTCAGATCATCCAAGCCGTAAAATCCAACACGGTTTATTACATTGCTGTGGATGGATATGACGGTGTCTCCGGCTTCTACACCCTGAATTATTCCTTCACCCCCGCGGCCGTTTTCTATTTGACGGTGGGCAGTGCCGAGGGCGGCACCGTCCTGCCCGCTTCGGGCTATTACGCCAGCAACTCCACGGTGATGTTGTCCGCGACGCCGGTGGCCTACCATCGGTTTAGCTCTTGGAGCGGTGATGTGGTTTCCACTGCCAATCCAGTGGCAGTGGTGATCCAAAGTAACATGACCGTGACGCCGGTTTTTGCCCCGGCGGTCTTCACTGACGGTTTTGAATCCGGCAACTTCTCCCAGTTGGGATGGGTTACCAGCGGCAACGTGCCGTGGATCGTCACCAATACTGTGGTGGCAGTCGGACAATGGGCCGCCCGGTCAGGTCAAATGACCGACAATCAAGTGAGCCAGCAGATGAGTTCACTGATGTTGACCACCAACCTCTCCGCCGGCAATGTCACCTTCGATTACCGCGTGAGTTCCGAGCCGATCTATGACTATCTCAAGTTCTCGGTGGACGGCCTGGAAGTGCAACGGTGGTCCGGCGAAGTAGGTTGGGCAACTTTTGTGTACCCCATCACGGCGGGAGAACACACCTTGCGCTGGGATTACGTCAAAGATCCGACGCTCAGTGCAGGATTGGACGCGGCTTTCTTGGATAGTGTGAATTTGCCCTTCGGGCTTCCGATCAATGAGACCACACCGGCCGTGCTTCAAATCATGCGCTTGCCGGACGGGAGGCTGTTGCTCGAGATTCACGGGCAGGTTGATCGGGAATATCTCATTCAAGCGAGTACTGACCTCAATGTCTGGCAGACCATCGCCACAAGGGTGGCCTCGGGTGGCGTGATTCAATTCACCGATCCGGATGCCGGCGAGCATCCCTTCCGCTTCTACCGGGCCATCGTGCCCGTGCCCTAACGACCGTTAAAGAACCCCTTCCTTTGTAGGAGACGAGGTAACGAGTCGGCAATTGGTAACGAGTCGGCAATTCTCGCGATTTCATACCGTCGCCAGAGCTCCTCACGCTCTGCCACAACGCTGGCGGGCTGCTCCCGTGCTCATGGGCACACCCGCCGGGAAGGGATCACTTTCGCCCGAAGCGGCAACTGCCCGGAGCGCCGGTCTGTGACCGGCTTGCCCGCTCGTGGCCGGTGACAAATCGGCGCGCCTTCGAACCGGTGTGAAACCAGCGGCCCGGCTCGCGGACCAAGGTAACGCCGACTTTCCAGTCGGCGTGCGCCGGTTGGAAAACCGGCGTTACGCAGCCTGGACCGTGCGCCAGTCCGAAGGGAATAGGAACTTGCCCAAGGAGGGCTTGGCCAATATGTCCGGCCTTCCCCCACACCACCGTCAATTTCACGGCAGCATTGTGACGCGCAGGCGTAGGAAGCGTTGCGGTGCGACTGCCGTTTGCGTGTCGCGGAAAACGACTTCCTCCACTCCGTTGCCCAGTGTGCTGGTTTGGAGCGGTGCGGTGGCCACGGCGGTCCACACCAGCAAATCGTCGCTGGCGAGAAGTTCGTAGAGCAAGCCGCTATTGAGGGTAGGTCGGCGGAACTGTAGCGCCGGATAAGTTTCACTCCCATCCGCCACCCAGATGAAATGGAACTCCGGTGCGTCCGCCTCGAAGGGCGAAGTGGCAAAGGCAAATTCACTAAGGTTGTTGAAACCGTCGCCGTCTGGATCGGCGGTGGGATCAGAAATGGCGGGGTTGACCTGCTGTGCGGGAGTGAAGTTGGCCTGGCCCCAGGCGGCATAGGTGCCGGGTAGAGCTGGTTCGTCCGCACCGGGCGTTCCACCAATCACACGGCTGGCCATCCAGTTGGTGGCGTTGCTGGGATCCGGATTTAGATTCGGCTGGCGTAACACCAGCGATGGTCCGAAGCCGTCGGGTGTTGTCGGCCACGGTGAGGCGTCATCATAAGTGAAGTCCCGCAGGTCCACCGAGCCGGCAAACGACAGCGTGAGGCGCTCGCCGGCGTTGTCGAGGCGGCCGCCGAATTCACCGACCACGGGAAGGTTGCTGCCGTAGCGGGCGGTGAACGCGGCGAGATTCTGCGCCACCGCGATGAATTCTCCGGGCGCGAGAAGGATGTTTTCCGGGAAAGTGAAGCTGATGCCGCGAGTGAAACCCACGTCGGTCAGGTTGATCGGGGCAAGACCGATGTTCTTCAATTCAATGAACTCGAAATCGTTCTTGTCCGTCGAGACCGCCTGTTCCGCGGGCGTGGCGGGATCCAGCGGGTGGTAATGGATTTCGCTGATGACCAGTTTGTCCAGCAGGTCGGGATGGGGAATGGCGGCGCTGGGCGAAAACTCGACCGGCAACGACCAATGACTCCAACGGCCCGTGTTGTCCTGATGCCGCACGCGCACGCGATAGGTTTTGCCGGCAACGGCCACATTACTGGGAATGCGGACGACGCCGGGGGTGTTCGTCAAGACCTCGGAGGTCCAGACCGCTTGAATCTCATACTTTGGCGCACTGCCGGGAACGTGCCCGGGCAGCCCGGGCGCGGAGATTTCCGCCAGCCGCCATTGGATGGCGGCAAACGTATTCGCACCTTGTGGATCACTGAAGGCCGACGACGTGAACGACAGATCATTCAGCGGGAAGCTGGCAGCGCCAGTGTGGGTTACGACGGGCCGCGCGGGGATGTCGGCATCCGCCGCTTCAGAGAGCAGATACTGATAGCCGTAGCCGAGTTGATTGCCGTTATTCACGGTCCACGCGCCGCCGGGCCAGGCATTGATGGTGTAGTCACGGAGATAATTCATCGAGTCCTCGTGGCTGGCGTGGCCGGTGAAGCCCGGCGAGCGCAACCAACGCGTCCACGAACCGCCGAAGCGGCTGTCGGTGAAGGGCGCCCAGAAAAAGTTCCCCTTGTGGCTGGTCTGGCCGCTCCGGTCGCCGACCGCTCCCTGCGTGCGCGGATGCATGTTCCATAACGCGGCATCGGCATTGGCCCAGGTTTGCGTCTGACCCGCCGGATGAACCAGGTCCGCAAACTCCTGGATCAGTTGGCCGATCTGGCCACCCGTGGGGCTGCCGTCCGAGGCGACGAGATCAAGGAGTTCCCGGGCGCGATTGCGGTATTGGAGGGCGAGGGCTGGTTGTTCGAGCAGAACCCGGTGTGCGTGGATCACGCCCGGGTAGGCAGTCCCACTGATCGTGGTGGTCCAATGGCTTTTGGCGATGAACATCATGTCGAGGTCCCACGGCAGCACGAGCCAGCGATCATCACTGGCGCGACGATAGAAGTAATGATTGTAACCGCCGCGCACGTCCACGTTGCCGATGAGGCGATTCAGGGCGTGGAAGGTGTAATAGTTTTCCAGGTCCAAATTCGCTTCCCACCACGCTTGCGACGGCGAGCTATTGACGTGGGCGTTGCGGAATGTGTTCCAATCCGAGGAGTCGAGGGGCTGCCCCACGCCCTGATGTTTCTTGTCGCCCGCGTTGCCTTCGATCTTATAGACATTGCCATCGGGCAAACTGCGTTCGTCCAGGAACGAACCACTGAGCGGCTCCAGGGCGAGATACAGCCCCCAGAAATCACCGGCATACTGGCCGTCGGCGTTGCCAATCGGATCGTTGATCACGCTGCCGGCGGGCGGAGTTTCCTGCGCGCCGCGCACGACGCGGAAATGATAATAGTGCGTGTTGGGCGAAGGGACACCAGCGAGTTGATAGATTTTGTAGCCCACCGCCTCCTCGACGCCCGCCATGCCGCGATGCAAGGCCGCCCACGGACTGGAGCATCCTTCCGCCGAAAAGGACTTCCACGTTTCGGCGTAAGGTTGATTGAAATTATCCCGCGCCGGCAGGTTGCGGGACCGGTTGAAATAAAACCGCCACTTGTTCTTGCCCGAAACGTAGGTGGAAGCCTCGCCCCGATTGCGAAACTCGATGTGGTCATACACCACGCCCTGGCTGACGAATGTGCCACGGAAACGAACTGCGTCGTAACCGGAATTGTACTGGCAGTTGATCACATCCGTGCCGCTGCCGATGAGTGTGTAAACCGGCAATTCGCCGAGCGCGCTGGCCGGATACGTCATGATGGCCGTTGCCCCCGGATTGAATGCGCCGGACCAGTCCGGCAATCCGCCATAGACGTAATAGGCAAAGTTCGGCTGTTCATCATCAGCGTAGGGCACGGTTTGCGCGTTGCCCAAGGCATCCGCAAACGTGATGCGGTAGCGGACGAGTCGGCGATTGGTTTGCAGCGTACCCGGCAACACCGCGGTGTAAATGGAATCGCCGGCCAACTCATCGCCGCCCGTGCCATCATCCAGCATTGGCACTGTGGTCCACGAATTTGTGTACGCCGCGTCCGTCAGCCGGATGTATGCGCCGGGATCAACCGTTTGATAGGCGAGCGTCACCGCACCCATGCCGTCGGGATCGGTGAGCT
>JAANMV010000640.1_pt1 | contig 42936 bp, 33 predicted proteins | sample 7279661 | NCBI WGS metagenome assembly JAANMV01 (sample SAMN14094540, study PRJNA606508) | bioreactor metagenome | isolation source: A lab-scale SPAN reactor treating ammonium-rich wastewater day 121 | place: Ireland: Galway | collected 2017-05-16
GCAACAGCCGCTTTGGATTGGGCATGCGGACCTATGTGGACGCTGTGGCCGCCTATGACTTCTTCGCAGACCCCGAGCCGCCCTTTCACCCCCTGGCCCTGGGCCCCCAGGTGGACTATTTCTCCAAACGCGGGCTGGGCCTGGGCGTAAATCTCGAGTGGGGCGGCATTCGGGCCTTCAAGGACCACGGCCGCGCTGAAATGAGGCTTTACGGCATCCGCGACCGCGGCGACGACCGCAAACGCGCCCGGGACCTCGGGTTCTTTCCGCTCGAGCGCGAGGGCCGCGGCCGCCTGCACGCCGACTTCACCAAGAACTTCGGCGCGGGCTGGCAGCTTGACGCCATCTTCGGGTACTACACGGACCGCAACTTCCGCCGCGAGTTCTACGAAAATGAGTACGACGCCAACCTGCCCTCGAACACCTTTCTGCTGCTGACCAAGCGCTACGGCGAGTTCAACGCGTTCTTGCTGGCCGCCCCGCGCATCAACGAGTTTGAGAACCGCACGGAGTACCTGCCCACGCTGGGCTTTGATGTTTCGCGCACGCGCGTGGGTGATTTCGGGCTGCAGTTTTCCGGCCACACCGAGGTATCGCTGCTGCGTTTTCGCCCCGCCGACAACGACCCCCGCCGCGCCATTTCCGCCGTGCGGGTGGACAGCGCCAACTGGTTCAACCTGCCCCTGGACCTGCGCTGGTTCACCCTGGACCCTTTTGCCGGCGCAAGGGCCACCGTCGCCCGGGACTTCCTGACGTTGCCCCAGGGCAGTTCGCGGCCCGGCCTCTCGCCGGATGGCACGTTCCCGGGGCTGGCGCCCGGCGTGGATCGCCGGTCCGGCCTGCTTTACCGGCTCTTGCCCTTCTTCGGGCTACACGCGCAGACCTTCTTCACGGGCGTGTTCCCGCAAGCGCGGGTACCCGGCCTTGGCATTGACGGCCTGCGGCACGTCGTGATGCCTTACGTGCGCTACACCAACGTGGCCTTCAACAGCCTCGACGAAATCCGCGAACGCGCCTTCATTCCCTTTGATGAAGTGGACGTGCTCGACGAGTTCCATGAAGTGCGCCTGGGCCTGCGCAACCGCCTCCAGACGCGGCAGGGCTCGGGCGAGAATCGCCGCACCGTCGATTACCTCGACCTGATGGTGGAACTCCCCGTCTACCCCCACCCGCGCCGCGACAACAACAACCGGGTGTTCGGCACCCTGGAGCTGGCGGGAATCTGGCGGCCGGCACCGGGTTTTGCCATCGCCACGCAGGGCTTCTTCGACCTTTACGAGGGAACCTTCATCCGCGCCAACGCCAGCTTCAACGTGGACTTTACGGATGTGATCCGCGGTTCCCTTTACTACCGGCTGCTGCGCGACGTCCATCAGGTGGTGGGCATCAACGTGGAGCTGACGCTCAGTGAGGTCTACGGTGTGCGCTTTCAGCAGGAGTACGACCTGGAACTTGGCAAGTTCCGCGATACCCGCATCGAATTGACGCGGGACATTCTCGAGGCCTTCACCATCGGGTTTGTGTTCGTGCGCGACGCCAGCCAGGGAGATCTCGGATTTTATGTGAGCCTCGCCGCGACATTCGCGGGCCCCGGGGGCTCGGGCAACTTACTGCGCTGATTGGCACAGCGGCGCCCCGGGGTAACGGCTTGAAAGGCGGGCCCTGAAAGTGGAAGCTGGCCCGACTTGGACGGGCGGCCAGGGAGCGTTCATCCTGGCGGCTGTCCCGGAAATTGCGAGATTGAGGCCAGTTCATGAAGATTGCAATCATCGGTTCGGGGCATGTGGGCCTGACGACAGGCATCTGCTTTGCCGAGAAGGGCCACGAAGTCATCTGCGTCGACCACGACACCGACAAGCTGGCGCGCCTGCGCAACGGCGAAGTCTGGTTCTTCGAGCCCAAGCTGCCGGATCTGTTGAAGAAGCACCACAGTTCCAGGCGCCTCCGCTTTACCGACAGCACGGCCGAGGCCGTGAAGTTCGCTTCGGTCATTTTCATCTGCGTCGGGACGCCCACGGGCGAAAGCGGCAAGGCCGACATGCGATACGTTGAGAAGGTGGCGCGCGACATCGCCGAGACCATGACGGATTACCGCCTCATCGTGGAAAAGAGCACGGTCCCGATCATGACGGGCGAAAGGGTCAAGAGCACAATTCTGCGCTATGTGCGCGGCGACGCGCACTTCGACGTCGCCAGCAACCCCGAGTTCCTGCGCGAAGGCAGCGCCATCGACGACACGCTGAAGCCAGACCGCATTGTCATCGGCGTGGACTCCGCCAAGGCGGAAACCCTGCTGCGCGAGATCTACGCGCCGTTTGAAGCGCCCATGGTCGTCACCAGCATCGGCAGCGCCGAACTGATCAAGCACGCCAGCAACAGCTTTCTCGCCCTCAAGATCAGCTTCATCAACTGGATCGCCCGAGTGTGCGAGCAAAGCGGAGCCGACGTTCACGAGGTCGCTCGCGGCATGGGGCTGGACGCCCGCATCGGCGCGGCCTTCCTGAATGCGGGCATCGGCTACGGCGGAAGCTGCTTCCCCAAGGACGTGGAAGCCCTGGCGGCCATTTCCGAAGAGCTGGGCGTCGAGGCGCCCCTGATCCGCCTCATCAGCCAGATCAACCGCGAGCAGCGCGAGCGCTTCTTCGAGGCCATCCAGCATGAACTTTGGGTGCTTCAGGACAAGACCATCGCCCTCTGGGGCCTGAGCTTCAAACCCAACACCGACGACCTGCGCGAGGCCCCCAGCCTGTGGCTGGCCCAGCGCCTGCTCAAAGCCGGGGCCAAACTGCGCGTCCACGACCCCGTGGCCATGCCCGCCTTCAAGCGCGCCATCAGTGATGTCTATTTCGCCAAGGACCCCCTGGACGCGACCAGCGGCGCCGACGCCCTGGTGCTCTGCACGGAGTGGCCGCAGTACCGCGAAGTGGACCTGGCCAAGGTCAAGGCCACGCTGCGCGTGCCTTTGATCTTTGACGGCCGCAACTGCCTGGATCGCAAGCAGGCTGAAGAACTGGGCATGACGCTGATCGGCATCGGCAAGCAGCGCATCGGGCCGCGCGGCAAGCACTGACAGACTGCGCCAAGCGTCTAGTCAGCAGCCTGGCCGGCCGCGCGACGGCACGGGCCGGCGTCCCTCAAACAAAGGGGCGGGCCCGCCGGGCAGTTCCATGGGGACTTGTGAACTGTGAATGGTAAATTCCAACCATGCTGATCCTCGGCATCGAATCTTCCTGCGACGATACCGCCCTGGCCCTGGTCGAAGACGGCAAGAAAGTTCGTGCCTCGCTTGTCAGTTCCCAGGCCAAGCTCCACGAAAAGTACGGCGGCATCGTGCCGGAGGTGGCCTGCCGCGCGCACTATGAAGTGCTCATGCCCATGCTCGATGACCTGCTCAAGCAGGCCAAGGTCACGCTGGCTCAGGTGGACGCCGTGGCGGTGACCAACCGGCCGGGTCTGGTGGGCTCTCTCTATGTCGGCCTGTCCGCGGCCAAGGCGCTCGCCTGGGCCACGGTCAAGCCCATCGTCGCCGTCGATCACATCGAGGCCCACATCTACGCCGCCCAGATGGCAGACGAACCGCCGGCCTACCCCTATGTCTCGGTCGTCGTCAGCGGCGGCCACACAGACATCTTCCTGACGGAAGGCCCCACGCAACACAAGCCCATCACCCGCACGCTGGACGACGCCGCGGGCGAGTGTTTTGACAAAGTCGCCGCCCTGCTGGGCATCGGCTATCCCGGCGGGCCCGCCATCCAGCTCACGAGCCTCGGCGGCAATCGCGAAGCCATCAACTATCCTCGCGGCGACGGCGGACCTGACGGAACCCAGATCAGCTTCTCCGGCCTGAAAACGGCCGTGCTCAACGACCTCAAGAAGCGCGGCTTCGTCATTGACGCGGCACGCAACTCCGGCCGCGCCCTGAGCGCCCGCACACCCGAGCCCAACACACGCAGCGTTACGCGGACCCTGAGTGTGCGCATTCCGCTGGCCGACATCGCGGCCAGCTTCCAGGAAGCGGCGGTGGATATCGTCATCCGCGCCACACTGGCCGCCACACGCAAGACTCGCTGCAAGAGCGTGGTGCTGGCCGGCGGAGTCGCGGCCAACAAACGGCTGCGCGAGAAACTGGGGGAGGCCTGCGAAGCCCAGAAGAAGACGAAGTTCACCGCCGCGCCGCTGCCGCTCTGCACCGACAACGCGGTGATGGTGGCGGGGCTGGGCTTCCATGAGTTGTTGCAGGGGCGGCGCCAGGGCCTCGACCTCGACGTGATGCCCAACAAGGATGAGAAGCGCGAAAAGCAGAAGCTGAAGCTCTCGTCCAAGCCCCTGGGTAGTTGACGCCTGGGGCTTGCCCCGCCGAACCATTCGCCGGGCGCCGGATTCTGGCTTCTTTGCGCCCTTTGGTCTCACATCCTGGTGCACCGTGCCGCTTTACCGCTACAACCCCCGCCACCTGCGCGAGCCCGCCACCACGGTGCTGCTGGCGCTCAACCTGCTGATCGCGCTGGTCGACGGCTTTTCGGGCGAAATGCTGAGCCGCGCCATGTGGTCGCGAGGCTTTGATGTTTACTACGGAGACTGGTGGCGTCCGCTCACGGCGGGTTTTGCCCACTCGAGTCTGATCCACATCGGTATGAATGCCTACTCGCTGTGGGTGCTGGGCAAGATTGTCGAGCCGCTCTACGGCACACGGCAATTCCTGGCCATTTACTTCCTGGCGCTGCTGGGGGGCTCGGCGCTTGCTCTGGCCTTCTATGACCCCAACACGCCATCGCTGGGGGCCTCCGGCGCCATCTTCGGGCTCTTTGGCGCCATGCTGGGCTACCTCTACTCCCGCACGGGAAGCTGGCAGGGAGTCATGTCCACGCCCTGGGGCCGCCAACTGCTCATTGTGCTGGGCATCAATGTCTACATCAGCCTGATGCCCGGCATCAGCCTGCTGGGTCACCTGGGAGGCTTTGTGCCGGGCTTGATTCTGGGCATCTGCTTTGAGCGAGCCGCACGCCGCGATGACTCCTTCGTTGACCGCCTGACAGCCTGGCTGACGCTTGTGGCCGTGGGTGGCCTGCTGGCCTATGCCGCGGTGCCCTGGCACCAGCCCGGCTACATTGCCACACGGGCCCTCAAGGCTTTTGAGTCTGGCGACCGCGACCTGGGGCTGGAACTGCTCAACCGCGCCGAAGCAGAGAACACGGCCCGCCACCCGGGCGTGGGCCTGATGATCCGCCACCTGAGCGCCTGGGAGCGAGGTCGCCGTCATGCTCCCGAAGCTTTTGACTACGATACCCTGCGCTGGCCCCTGACCCACATCAAGCTGGACTGGCCAAGCACCATTCCCCCAGAAGGGCGGGAGCACCCCTTCCACTTCCTGCGTCAAGGGGATGATTCATGACGGCTTCCCTTGAAACGTCGCATGGCCGCGCCTAAAGTCCGGCCATGGCCACCAACCATGAAGCGTTTGATGAGGCGCGGCAGTTCATTCCCGGCGGCGTCAACAGCCCCGTGCGCGCGTTTCGCGCCGTAGGCGGCACTCCGGTCTTCTTTGCGTCAGGATTTGGCTGCAAGGTCACGGACATTGAGGGCCGCGAGTACATTGATTACGTCGGCTCCTGGGGCCCCCACATTCTCGGCCACGCGCAGGAGAAGATTGTCAACGCCATCGCGCGGGCGGCGCGGGCTTCCACCAGCTTCGGCGCGCCAACCGTAAGCGAAACCGCGCTGGCCAAGGCCATCATCGAAGATTACCCCAACTGCGAGCGCGTGCGCCTGACCAACAGCGGCACCGAGGCAGTGATGAGCGCGCTGCGCCTGGCGCGCGGCTTCACCCACCGCAGCAGGATTGTCAAGTTTGCGGGCTGCTATCACGGCCACGTGGATTCGCTGCTGGTGGCCGCGGGCTCCGGCGCCCTGACATTCGGCAGCCCGGACAGCGGGGGCGTCACCCCCGCCGTGGCACAGGACACCATTGTGCTTCCTTACAATGACGTGGACGCCGTGGAGCGTGCCTTTGCCCAGTGGGGCGGCGAAATCGCCTGCACGATTCTTGAGCCCGTGGCGGGCAACATGGGTGTGGTGCTGCCGACCAGGGGCTTCCTTGAGAGCGTCGCCGCCATCACGCGTGAGAATGGCGCGCTGTTCATCATGGATGAGGTCATGACGGGCTATCGTGTGGCACTGGGCGGGGCGCAGCAACTGTTCAACGTCCTGCCGGACCTGACGGTGCTTGGCAAAATCATAGGCGGCGGCATGCCCCTGGCGGCCTTCGGCGGCCGCTCGGAAATCATGGACCAATTGGCGCCTCTGGGCCCCGTGTATCAGGCGGGCACGCTCTCGGGCAACCCCGTTGCCGTCTCGGCGGGCCTGGCGGCCCTGACCCAGTTGCGCTCGCACCGCGAAATCTACGCGCGCCTTGAAGTGCTTTCGGCGCGCCTGGCCGCCGGCCTGTCCGACGCCGCGGAGGCCGCGGGGGTACCGCTTTACCTCGCACGCTGCGGCAGCATGCTGACGCCATTCTTCCAGCAGGGCCCCGTGCGTAACCTCGAACACGCCAAGAAGAGTGACACGGCGCGCTTTTCGCGTTTCCACGCGGCCATGCTCAAGCGGGGCATTTACCTGCCTCCCAGCCAGTTTGAGGCGTGGTTTGTGTCCAATGCGCACACGTTCAAGGACATCGACGCCACCGTGGAGGCGGCCCGGGAGTCCTTCGTCGACTGCGCGGCCTGAAAACCCACGCGCCGATTCTCGAAACAAGGCGTTGCCCCCAAGCGTTCACCATTGCAGGGTGACGCCGTGCAAGACGCCATCATCACCATTTCTGAAGCCCTGCCGACTGCCCTGCGCGAGCCCCTGTGCCGCGCCCTGGCATCGGGTTCAACGGACGACTGGCTTGAGCTCGAGCGGTCCTGCGCCCAATGGCCCCAAGTTGCCGATGAACTCTACCAGGCAGCGGCCCGGGCCCGCGAGCTGCGCCACCCCTTGGCTGAGAAGCTGCTGGCGGCCGTGCTGACCCTGGCCCCCGACCACCTCGACGCCAGTGGCGCCCTGGCCATGGGCTATCTCGCGCGAGGCCATTCCCGGCAGGCCCACGCCCTCCTGGCCTCATTGCGCAAGCGCCGCGCCGCCGCCCGATGCCCCGAGAGCGCAAGGCTGGACGAGCTTCTGCTCGGTGCGTCTCTGGCCGCGGGCATGAGCGAAGATGCCCGCGCCGCCGCCTACCGACTGGCCATCGCTCAGGATGCCTCCTGGGAAGCCCTGCTGGCGGCTGCCGAGTTTTTTCGCGCCGAAAAGGACCTCGATGCCCAGCGCACACTGTGCGCGCGCATGGTGGCCCTGCGCCCCCAGGACCCCGACGCCCATCTGTTCATGGCCCAGTGGCTGCACGACGAAGGTTACGACGAAGAAACCCAGCGCCACCTCGAGCAGGCGGCGGCTTTGGCCTCCACGCGGCAGCAGGCTGTGCGCGCGCGCCGCCTGCTGTTTGAGTTGCGCCATCCGGAGGATGACGCGGAGTTCCGCAAGCTGACGGAAAGCTTCTTTGCCGTGGCGCCCGCGGAGTCACTGGCGTCCCTGGACCGCCTGACGCGCCGCCACCCTGACCTGGCCGAAGCCTGGCTCTTTTATGGCTTTGCTCTGCGCCGCGAACGCCGGCTCGACGAGGCCATGCGCGCCTTTGAACGCTGCGCGCGCCTGAGCGACGACCCCAACGCCCACAAGGAACTGGCTGCCGTTTACGGCGAACTTTTGGAACCGCGCCTGGCTGAACGCAGCGCGCGCCGGGCCCTGGAAAGCCTGGGCGAGCACGACCGCGTCTCGTGGATCAATCTCGCCGCCGCCCTGGCTGAGCAGCGCCGGCTACCCGAGGCCCGCGAGGCTCTGGCCCGCGCCGCAAGCCTCAAGCCCGGCGCCCCGGAGGTCGAGAGTGTTCAAGAACTTATCAACGAGCGCGAGAAGCCGCGCCGGGGCTTCTACAATGCGAGGCTGGTGAAGCTATGAGCGACAGCCCCGTGCGCGCCGCGGTGATCCCGTTCTCGAGCGATGAGAGCGACAAGCAGGCCATGTATGTATGCCGTGGCCTGGCGCTGGAGCTCATTGACTGGCTCAAGCAGGCCGAGGTGGACTGCATCCTGCTCACCAGCACGCACGTGGATGATGACGGGCACCATCGCCGCCTGGTCAATTTCAGCGAAGACCTGGATACCGCGACGATCTCCGAGATCGTCAACATGGCCCAGGAAGAGCAGCCCGACGACGACACAGACAGCCTGCCTGACATCCAGATCGTGTTCTCCGGCTACCTCAAGCGCGAGGGCGAGAACTACGAGGTCGATGTCCAGGTTACCGACGCCGCCGGCGCCTACGCGCGCGGCCGCACCAACGCGCGCATCACAGCCGGAGGATTTGGTCGCGAGGTGAACAGCCTGTTTCTGGAGAGCGCGCGCCTCGCCGGCGTCAGCCCGCCCAAGAGCTACAACCCCGGCACCGAGCGCCTCGCTGCCTGGAACCAGCTCATGCTGACTCGCGCCCTGCGCCTCGCCGGCGAGGTGGGCGCCATTGGCCGCGATGTGCAGGATGTGTTTGAGCCCGCCATCAAGGCCGCGCGCCTTGACCGCTCCTGCACTGCTGCCCGCGAGCGCCTGTGCGAGCTGGCCGAGGTGCTGGTGTTCGAGCGCGGCTATGACGCCCAGAAAGCGCTGCACGCGCTCGACGACGTCACGCGGCTCGTCGGACCGAACTGGCGCAGCATCCAGGTGCGCGCCCAGCTTCTGGAAACTCTGGGCAAGCCTGCGGAGGCCGCCAAACACTACGCGCGGCTGCTCAAGGGTGAGCACGAAGCCCCAGGCGAAGACGTGCGCGGACGCGCGGCGCTGGCCGCGGGACGCTCTTTCAACGCGGCCAACCGCCACGAGGAAGCCGCGCGGGTGCTGGCCCGCGCCATGAAATACGAGCCCCTGCGCGTGGAAGCCATCGTGGAGTCCGGCGTGGCCAGCCTGGGGCTGGGCGAGGGGGTCGTGGCCGAGCGCCTGTGGACGCGAGCGCTGGAACTGGATCCGGTCCACGTGGTCGCGCGGCTCAGGCTGGCCCAGTACTACGCCCACCAGGGCCAGGTCGACAAAGCAGCCGAACAGTATGGCCGGGTGCTGGAAGGCAGCGAGGTGCCGCGCGAAGTGTTCGGAGACGCGGCCGAGTTCTTCTACAACAACCGGTTGTTTGAAACGGCGGAGACGGCGGCGCGGCGTTTTGCCGAGGAATACCCCGGCGAGGCAATTGCCCACCTGCTCTGTGCCTCCTCGCTCAACGCGCTGTCGCGCCATGAAGAGGCGGGAAAGGCGCTCGACCAGGCCGAGTTGTGCGCGGGTGTGAGCACCCTCAAGGACCTGATGCTGCGCCAGCGACGCTGGGCCGAGTTCCCCCAGACGGAAAGCCGTTTGCAGGAAGCCGCCGAGCATGTGTTCACCGAGAAGGTCGCGCTGGCGGCGGACATGCTGGGCAAACTGGCCGCCGAACACCCGGATTTCTGGGAGGCCCGCATGCTCTACGGCATCGCCCTGAGGCGCCTGGAGCGCTTTGAAGAAGCGCGCGTCGAATTCGAAGCGGTGCTCACCGGCCGCAGCGTGCCCTCCGCCGAGAAAGAACTCACCGGCGTTTACTCCCAGCTCGGCCAGCCCGAAAAGGCCCTGGAGTGCGCCAGGCGCGCCCTGGACCAGAACCCCGATGACGCCGAACTGCTGGCCAATTACGCGGCCGCCCTGCTCGAAAACGACGAACTGACAGACGCCTACAAGTTCGCCCGCCGCGCCCAGGACCTCGCGCCCGACGACGAACTCACCCGCAGCCTCATCGAGCAGATTCTGGCGCGCAGCGAAAAGCGCGGCTTTCTGGCCAACCTGAAGGCCGCGGCCAAGTTCGTCACCAAGAAACTGAAGCGGCGCCGCAAGAAGCCCGCCAGTCCTCCCGAAGACAAAGCTTGAGGAGAAGGTGCGGGCCGAGCCTGGCCCGCGCCCTTTCCTGTCGCACGGCCTGCTAGAATTCTCTCATGTCCAACGTTCACGAGATCCTGGGCAAGGAAGGCCTCATCAGCCGCAAGCTGGCGGGCCACGAAGAGCGGCCGGAACAACTGGCCATGGCTCAGGCCGTAGAGGCCGCACTGGCGGGCGACTTGCACCTCTGCGTCGAGGCCGGCACCGGCGTGGGCAAGAGCTTTGCCTACCTCGTTCCCGCCATTCAGCGCGCCCTGACGTGCACTTCCGACGAGCGCCCCATCGTCATCTCCACGGGCACCATCGCGCTGCAGGAGCAGCTCATGGGCAAGGACATCCCCTTTCTTCGCAGTATTTGGGGCGAGGAATTCACGGCCGTGCTGGCCAAGGGCCGCAGCAACTATGTGTCTCTGCGCCGCCTGGACCTGGCCCTGAAACAGGAGCAGGGCAATGTGCTGGCCAGCGACGAAATGCGCGAACTGCTGCGCATCAAGCGCTGGAGTGAGGAAACATCCGACGGCTCGCGCTCAAGCATGGAGTTCGAGCCCGCCGCCGAGGCCTGGCAGCAGGCCATGAGCGACCGCACCAACTGCATGGGCCGCCAGTGCCCCAACTACGAATCGCGCTGCTTTTACCAGAGGGCCAAGCGACGCATTTACAACGCCCACATTCTCGTGGTGAACCACGCCCTGCTCTGCGCCGATCTCGCGCTGAAGCTGCAGGGCGTCAACTACCTGCCGGACTACCGCTGCCTGATCGTGGACGAGGCCCACGACCTCGAGCACTACGCCAGCGAACATTTGGGCATCCGGCTCTCGCGCCTGGGCGTGAACTACAACCTCGCGCAGATCTACAACGCGCGCAAGAACAAGGGCCTGCTCACACGCTTTGACCATCTGCGCAAGGTCCATGACTCTCTGCGCCGCGCCCGGGATGCGGGCGAGCGGCTGTTCAATGAAGTGGAGGGCTGGGCCTTCAAACAGCACGAGCGCCCCGCACGCCTGCGGCAGGCCGGCCTGTTTGAAAACGCCGCGGCCGATGCCCTGCGTGATCTCTCGCTGGCCCTCAAGCAGGGCGCCCTCGAGGCCGCCAGCGAGGAAGACCGACTCGAGATCGAGAGCCACGCAACGCGAGTACGCGACATGGCAGAGGGTATCGAGGCCTTCAACAGCCAGGCCCTGGAAAACCAGGTCTACTGGGTGGAAACCGCCCAGGGCGCGCGCCGCGAGAACGTGGAACTGCGCGCCGCCCCCATTGACGTCGGCCCCATCCTCCAGAAGGCGTTGTTTGAGCGTTGCAAGAGCGTGATCCTCACCAGCGCCACGCTCGCCACGGCCCCCGGCGACTTCTCCTACATCCGCCAGCGCCTGGGCGTGCCTGAGGGCGAGCGTGTGGAGACCCTGCAACTCGGAAGCCCCTTCAATTTCCGCGAGCGCGCTCAGATCGTCGTGCCCGACGTTCCCGAGCCGCCCAAGGGCAAAGCCGGGGACCCCGAGTACGAACGGCGCATCAATGAAGAGGTCATCCAGGCTGTCACCCGTTCACGCGGCGGCACCTTTGTGCTCTTCACCAGTTATTCCCAGATGCGCCGTGTGCATGAAGAAGTCTCGGCGCGGCTGCAGCTTCTTGGCTACACGCTGCTCAAACAGGGCGACGGTGCCTCGCGCCAGCGCATGCTCGAGAAGTTCAAGGCCGGCAGCAAAATGGTGCTCTTCGGCGTTGAAACATTCTGGCAGGGCGTGGACGTGCCGGGCGAAGCCCTGACCACCGTGATCCTGGTGCGCTTGCCCTTTCCTGTGCCCACGGACCCCCTGGTGGCCGCGCGCATGGAAGCCATCGTGGCCGCAGGCGGAAGCGACTTCAACGACTACATGGTGCCCGAGGCCACCATAAAATTGCGGCAGGGATTTGGCCGCCTGATCCGCCGCAAGGACGACTTCGGCACGGTCGTAATCCTCGACAGCCGAATTGTGCGCAAGCCCTACGGCCGCCGCATGTTGAAAGCACTGCCAGACTGTGAGATCAGCGACGGCAATGGGCACGACCCCCGGCAGAAAGCCAAGGCCCGAGGCTAGCTCTGCCTGAAAACTGGCAGCTCTCTCGAATAGGCCTTTACGTTGTTGAATGGGGCCAAGGCGCGGCTACACTGAATTCGTTGGGGCCCCTTGCTGATGTGGATCATCGGCTGCGGGCCCCTTTTTCGTACGGCCCGCGGTTGAACAACCACGAGGTAACCATGCGGATAATCTCTAGCGCCACAATGTTGGGATGCGCGCTGCTCGGGCTCTTGGTGCTGGCCACGCCCTCAGAGGCCCAGAGAGCCATCGGCCGGGGCGGCTCCGGCGGAGGCTCGTCCGGTGGATCACCCTCGCCGCGCGCCAGTTCGCCTTCGACGCCTTCGCCGCGCGCCAGTTCACCCTCGACGCCCCGTTCGAGCACGCCTTCACCGGCGCCTTCGCCGCGCGCCGGCTCGCCTTCGACGCCCCGTTCGAGCACGCCTTCACCGGCGCCTTCGCCGCGCGCCGGCTCACCTTCGACGCCACGCTCGAGCACGCCTTCACCGGCGCCCTCGCCGCGCGCCAGCTCACCTTCGACGCCCCGCTCGAGCACGCCTTCACCGGCGCCTTCGCCTCGCGCCAGCTCGCCCTCGCCGCGCGCCGGCTCGCCCTCAACACCTCGTTCAAGCTCCCCGTCGACACCTTCGCCTTCGTCGCGCACCGGCAGCCGCAACGTCGAAGAGCCCGCGCCCACGGCGCGTCGCACGAGTAACGGCGTTCCTGACCTGCGCCGCGCCGAACCCGATACGTCGAGGGTCGCGCGCGACTCCAATCGTGGCGGCGAGGCGCCGACCAACCTGCGCCGCACGACCAACGAGCGCTCCACCATCACGGAACGCAGCACGACTTCGCGCTACAGCGTGGGTTCGCCCAATGCCGCGGCCCGCTCGACGGCTGTTGCGGGTCCCACGCCGCGCTTCTCCGAGCGCAGCACCCTGGCCAGCTACAGCACCGGCAGCGTGCGGACGTCCAGCTACACGACCAAGGGTTACAGCGGTTACTCCCACGGCGGCAGTCACTACCACAGCGCGTGGCGCATCGGCTTTGGCTTGGGCTGGACCTGGAGCTGGGGCTGGGGCCGCTTCTCCATCGGCTGGTACTACCCCCACCACTACAGCTACGGACATGGCTACTGGCCAGGCTGCCACTCCTGGAGCTGGGGTGTTCACTTTGGCGTCCATGCGCTGGCCTACCTGACGGGTCACCACAGCTGGTCCATCGTGGCCTACCCGGGATACTGGGGCTACAGTCACTGGGGCCGCTACTGCTACTATCCGCGCCTCTGGCACCGCCACCGCTACTGCCACGACGGCTACTATTTCGTGGTGCACCGCCCCTACTGGTACGACTACAGCTACTGGTGGGACTATCGCCCCTCCAACTACGGCTACTCGCGCTACATCTACGAGCGCCTCTACGACGAGGGTTACGACGACGGCTACGACCGCGGCTACGAGGACGGTGCCGAAGACACCTCGGCCTATCGCGATGGCCGCCGCCGCGAGTCGCTTGAGCGCGACGACCAGCGCCATCGCGACCAGGACCGCGAGCGCGGCAACGCCCGCGAAGAGTTCAATTACGAGATGCAGCGTGGCAAGGCGGCCTTTGCCTCCGGAGACTATGAGGAGGCCACCCGCGCGTTCAAGGAAGCCGTCATCCTTGACCCGACTGACGTCGGTGCGAAGTTGAACCTCTCCGTGGCAGCCTTTGCCTCAGGCAAGTACGCCTTTGCGGCCTTTGGCCTGCGCCGAGCTGTGGCACTGGACCCCGAAGTCGCCGGCCGCAAGCTGGACATTCGCGGCTTCTATCGCGACTCGGCCATGCTGGAGGCCCACATCGCAGAGCTGGAGAAGTCCGCCCGGCGCGAGTCGGATGCCGACAAGTTCCTGGTGCTGGGCTTTGTGCGCCTGCACCTGGGCGAGGCTGAAGCCGCAGCCGCCAGCATCGAGCAGGCGATTTCGCTCGCCCCGCAGGATAATGCCGCCCGCGCGCTCTACGCCGCGGCGCTGGAACGTATCGAAAACAAGTAAGGAAAGGCTGCCAAGGCATTCCGGCCCGGTTAAGACCGGGCCGGAATTACTTTTTATGTTTTTCTATTTTTATGTTTGCACTTCTTTTGGGCTCTTTTATATTTACTGGCGAGGTGATTGACAACTGAATACGACATAAGCGCCAAGGCACGGTCTATGACGCACACCCAGGCAAGCCAAGGCGCTGAACTTCACGACCCGGACTTTCTCGACCGACTGTGTTCACCCACAGCGCGAGCTCCCCGCTACTGCCTGCCCTTCCGGGTCTTTCTTGAGTGCGCAGGGCGCCTATTGCCCTGCGCGCGCATTATGGGGCCTTCGACTCAACCCGTCCGACCCTCACCCCCAAAAGTCGAAGGCCCCAATTCTTGTCCAAGCGGTTTCACACTGGCAGACGCTGCAACCTTTGGCACACTTCACGGTATGTCGGAGAGCAAGCGTATACGCTGGGAGCCCCGCGACACGCGAGAGTGGACCGTGTTGAGCGCCGAGGACGACCAGCTCACGGCGCGTCTTGTCTGCACCTTTCTGGAAGCCAACGAGATTGACGCCCGTGTCGGATCGCGCCAGGGCCGCTTCACAGTCGAAGTGCCCCAGGAACAGCTCGAGCAGGCCCGGCAAATCCACGGAGAAAATCCGACGGACACCAACGTCGTGAACCTGCCGCCACTGCAGGAAGTAGCGACGGTCAGGACTTCCCAGACCACCGTGCGGCGCATTCGCGCCGAACTCGTCACGCGGGGACTCAGCGCCCCGGCTCCCGCCGCCAACCACCGCGGCGCGGCACGAGCCTTGTTGCTGCTCGCGGCCCTGATAGCGATCCTGGGCGCCGTAGCCTGGTTGGTACTCTGGCCCCGAACCTGAAGCAGCTTCAGCTCCCTGACTTCGGCATCCGCACGCTGTCGCCGCGCAGCACACGGGTGTTGCGGTCGTACTTGCCCTTGAGCGCGTCTTCGCCGGTTCTCGGCCAGAGCTTGGCGCCGCTGACGTAAGCCGCGCGGCCAATCAGGTGCGAGGCCACGGGCACGGTCATGAACACGAAGCAGACCACAAACAGGGCCCGCACCGTAAGGCTCAGTTCGGCGTGAAACACCGCAGAGGCCAGCACCAGGGAAGTCACGCCTAGCGTAGACGCCTTGGCTGAGGTGGACATGCGCATGAAGACATCGGGCATGCGAAACACACCAATAGCTCCCAGCAGCGTAAACACACAGCCGACGCCGGCCAGAACCAGAGCAATGATCTCGTGGGGGCTCATGAGCGTTTCTCGATGTAACGGGCAAAGGCAATCGTCGAAATGAACATGACCAGGGCGAGCACGCCGGCCACATCCAGCAGCACGCGCGCGTCAAAAGCCATGGACACCAGGGCCAGCAGGCCCACCGTGATCGTCGCCATCAGGTCATAGGCGACCACGCGGTCGGCCAGGGTCGGGCCACGCACCAGGCGCACCATGGAAATCACCAGCGCCAGGGCCTGCGTGCCCACCAGCACCACCAGGATATCTTGACTCGTCAAGGCCAGTATCATCGCAGCAGCTCCAGTACCCGCGCTTCATACTCCCGCTTGATCGAGGCACGCAGCTCGTCGGCGTTGTCAACGTACATCGCGTGAACGTAAAGCGTCTTGCGATCGTCGGAGACGTCCAGGCTGCAGGTTCCGGGCGTCAGGGTCAGCATGTTGGCCAGCAGTGTGATGGCCGCGTCACTCGTGACATCCAGCGGCACGGCAATAATGGCCGGCTTCATGTTGTGGCGCGGCGTGAGCACTTCCAGGGCCACACGCAGGTTGCAGATCAGGATCTCCTTGAGCATGAACAGCACGAACTTCAGCGCCACCCAGGGCTTCTCGAAGTAGGTAGTCTCGCCCAGGGCCCGGCGGATGCCCAGCAGCAGAACAAAGCCCATCACGCCGCCGAAGGCCAGATTCTCCAGCGTGAACGTGGAGGTCACCGTCACCCACACGAAGGCCAGCGCGATGTTCCAGAGGAATGGCTTCATCGGCGGGCCTCCAGCACGGCCTGAATGTAGGTCTGCGGCTCCAGCAGTTGCTGGGCCGAACGCTCGGCCAGTTGCATCACCGGCTCCACGCCAAAGCCGATCGCCAGGGTCATTGCGGCCATGGCGGCGATTGGCCCGTTCAGAAGGCCCACCGGCGCGGGGGTCAGGCCCAACGGGTGCGGCTTCCAGAAGGCCTCGCTCCAGATTTTCATCATCGAGATCATGGTGAACACGCTGACGGCCAGCGCCACCACCACAAGCACGACCTGCCCGCTCTCCAGGCCCGCCTTGACCAGGATGTACTTGCCCCAGAACCCCGAGAGCGGCGGAATGCCCGCCAGGGACAGCGCGGGAATCAGGAACAGCAGGGCCAGCCCAGGCTGCGCGGCGTAGAGCCCTCCCGACTTCTTCAGCTCGAAACTGCCCGTGGCGCGGGCCACCGCCCCGCTCACCAGGAACAGGTTCGTCTTCACGATGATGTGGTGCGCCAGATAAAACACCGTGCCCGCCAGGGCCAATGGCGTCATCAGCGCCAGCCCGATGATCATATAGCCGATCTGGCTCACGATGTGGAACGAGAGGATGCGCCTCATCTCCATCTGGGCGACGGCCCCCAGCACGCCCACGGCCATGGTCAGGCAGGCGACCACCAGCATGAGTTCCTTGATGAACTCGACGTCGTCGCGGAACACCAGAGTGAACACACGGATCAGGGCATAGACGCCCACCTTCGTCAGCAGGCCAGCAAACAGTGCAGACACGGCCACGGGCATGGTGTGGTAGGACGCCGGCAGCCAGAAGAAGAGCGGAAACACCGCGGCCTTGATGCCGAATGCGATAAAGAACAGCACTGCCAGCAGGTTCTCCAGGGCGGGGTAGTTCAGCCTGGCCAGGCGCAGTGAAACATCGGCCATGTTCAGGGAGTGCGTCAGGCCGTACAGCAGGCCCAGGGCGGCCAGAAAGATGGCCGAGGAAACCAGATTGAGGGTCACGTACTTGATGGCGCCCTCCATCTGCGCGCGCTCGCCGCCCAGGGCCGTGAGCACGAAGGAGGCCATGAGCAACACCTCAAACCAGACGTAAAGGTTGAACAGGTCGCCTGTGAGAAAAGCGCCGCACACGCCCATCAGCAGAATCTGCACCAGGGGGTGGAAACCAAAACGTTCCCGGCCCTCATCGATGCTGCCCAGGGAATACACCGCGACCATGAGCCCCACGATGCCGCCCAGCACCACCATGAGCGCGCCCAGCAGATCCGCCGCCAGCGTGATGCCAAAGGGGGCAGCCCACTCGCCCGCATGGGACACGGCCATGCCCCGCCCGTCAACCTCCGCAAATAACGCCAGCGCTGAAGCCAGCAGCGCGGCCGAACCCGCAACTCCAAGCCAGCGCTGCACGCGCACCGACTTCCACGCCAGCAGGCAGAGCGCCGCCGTGAGCAGTGGGACCAGTATTGGCGCGACGAGGAGCAGGTTCATGAGTCCGTAGTGTGCAATTGGTCGAGGTCGTCTGTGCCGGTCGTCTGATACACGCGGTGAATCATGATGGCGGCAAAAGCGGAGACGGCGAACCCGATTACTATCGCCGTGAGAATCAGGGCCTGCGGCACGGGATCGGCATAGGGGGCAGCCAGTGCTGTCTCGCCTTCGTCAATCAGCGGGGGCCGGTCGCGCCGCAAGGTTGCCATCGTAAAGATGAGCAGGTTCGCAGCATGGGACAGCAGGGCCAGGCCGATGATCAGCTTGACCATGCTGCGCCTCAGCACCATGTACATGCCCGACGCATACAGAATGCCGATGAGGAGGGCCATGAGGGTATTCATTCGCCACGCTCCTCGGCCATGGTCAGCAACACCGCGCACCCCACGCCGATGACTACGAGATAGACCCCGAAGTCAAAGAGCAGCGGCGTGCCGAGATGAATCTCTGTTCCGTCGGGAAGCGCCAGCAGGGCCCAGCGCGAAGTAAGAAAGGCATCTCCGCCCAGCATCCCCGGCAGGCCGCTGACAAGCGCCAGCACCAGCCCTAGCCCGGCAACCGACAACGGGTCCATGCGCAGCATCTTGCGCACCGTCGCCACATCAAAGGCAAAGGCGTAGAGCGTCAGCGCGGCAGTCGCCGTCAGGCCGCCAATGAAGCCGCCGCCGGGCGCGTTGTGCCCGCGCAGCATCAGGTACACGGAAAACAACACAAGCAGAGACAGCAGGAAGCCCGTGGTGGTGCGCAGGATGAGCGAATTCATGCTCCCTCCTTGCGGGCGGGCTTGAGCCGCAACATGGCCACCACGCCAATAGCTGCGGCCGCCAGCACGGTAATTTCACCCAGGGTGTCGAGGGCGCGGAAGTCCACGAGAATCACGTTGACCACGTTGCGACCGTGGCCTTTGACCAGGCTGTTCTGCGCGTAGAACTCGCTCAAGGGCGCATCCAGAATGTCCGTCGAGGATGCCAGCACCAGCAACGTCATGAGCCCGCCAAAGATCAAGGAGACCAGGAGGTCACGCACCCGCTCAAAGCTGCTGGAAAGTCGGGCGTACTGCGGCAGGTGATAGAACACCAGCACAAACAGCAGCACCGTCAGCGTTTCGACCATGATCTGCGTCATGGCCAGGTCCGGGCCGCTGAACAGCGCAAACACCAGCGTCACACCCAGGCCCGCCACTCCCAGTGCCACGATAGCCGCCATGCGGCTTTCCGAGCGCACCGCCACCAGACAGGAAACCAGGATCAGCGCCACGATGCCGATCTCGTAAGTCCTTATCTCTCCCACATTGAACGAAACCATCAGGTGCGGCTGGCGCCACAGCGACCACAGGGAGATGCCTACCAGGGCAAGGACCACCGTGCGCAGATACGAATTCAGAAGGCCGTTCTGCACACGGCGCGTGAGCAGCGCTGCCGCGCCGAGGCTGCCCTCGTACAGGAGTTGATAGACCCGTTGCGGCGCCAGGGCTGCCGCAAACCTCAGGCCGCCTGCCAGACTTCTCAGGGGCGCCCGCAAAGCAAACAGGAGGGCGCCGATGGCCACTGTCGCGCCGCTGAGCAGCAGGGCCTGGCCGTAAACGCCCTCCGTCCCGGCCCAAAGCTTGAGGGCAACCTCGAACTCGCTGCCGTAAACGGAACCCGCGGCGGCCTCCAGCAGCCCCGCCATGGGCCAGCCCGCTGCCACGCCCAGCCCCAGACTGCACACGCCCAGCAGCAAGGGACCCAGCCACAGGTCGAAACTACCTTCGTGCGCGTGCTCGCTCTGCTCCATGAGGCGGCCCAGAAAGGGCCGAACACCCACGATGGCAGCCATGGCAAAGGCCGCAGCGTTTGCCGCCAGCGAAGCCGCGACAATCCAGGGCGCCAACTCCGGCGCGCCCAGGGCTGCAACGTAACTCTTCTCCTTGGCAATGAAACCCAGCAGCGGCAGCACACCCATGCAGGAGAGCGCCGACAGAGTTGCCGCCGCCCAAGTGATGGGCATGGCGCGGCCGAGGCCGGAGAGTACGGTCGTATCGCGCGTGTGGACGGCATGATCCACGCCGCCCGCCACCATGAACAGGGCACCCTTGTAGAGCGCGTGAGCCAGTAGCATGGTCACGCAGGCGGCAAGCGCGGCCTGGGTGCCAATTCCGATGAGCAGGACCAGCGTGCCCAGCATGCCCACAGTGGAATAGGCGAGCACGCGCTTGAGGTCCGTCTGGAACAGCGAACCCAGGTTGCCCACCAGCATGGTCGCGCCGCCAAAGCCGCACAGCATGCCAAACCAGAGTTCAGTGCCCCCCAATGCAGGGTTAAGTCGGGCGAGCAACACGACGCCGGCCTTCACCATCGTGGCCGAATGCAGGTAAGCGCTGATGGGCGTGGGCGCCTCCATGGCGCCTGGAAGCCAGAAGTGAAAGGGCACCTGGGCAGACTTGGTGAAAGCCCCCGCCAGCATAAGCAGCAGCGCCGGCACATAGAGTCCGTGTTCGCGCAGGCCCGGAGCCGCGGCAAGCTCGACCAACTCATAGCTTCCGCCGGCCACGCCCAGCAGGATAACGCCCGCCAGCAGGCACAGCCCCCCCGCCCCGGTCACCAGCAGGGCCTGCAGGGCAGCCGCGCGGGCGGCCGAGCGGTCGTGGTCAAAGCCGATGAGAATGAACGACGTAACGCTCGTCAGTTCCCAGCACACGAAAATGAACAGCAGGTTGCCCCCGAGCACAACTCCCAACATGGCACCCATGAAGGCCAGAAGCGCGGCATAGAGCCGCGGCAAGCGCGCATCCCCGTGCAGATAACCGTTGGTGTAGAGAAGAATCAGCGAGCCGATGCCGCTGACGATGAGTGCCATCAGCTTGCCCAGTCCGTCGAACAGCAAGCTGACATGCAGGTCAAGGGAGGGCGCCCACGCGTAGACCAGCGGCGCAGCTTCGTGGGGCGTCAGGGCGAACAGGGCAAACAGCGCGGCCACGGCCAACGCCAGAACGCGCCCCGCCTGCTCAGGCGCGACCCGATGGAGCGCCGGCGCAATCACCGCCAGTACCATGGGTGCTAATGCCGCCGCTAATAGCATGGGTCATACCCATTGCCCCGCCCGCAGCCTCCCTTGAGGCTGGGCAATAAATAACGAAGTTTGAAACAAACACAATCGAAATGCGCCCACACCCCGGCGAATTCCGGACAGCACCAAGGGAGGCTCGAACTGGCACCGCAAAGAGCGCTAGCGCAGGAACAGCAGGGTCAACACGACGAACAACGGAACGAGTATGCCCACGCTCCACAGCATGTAGCCGATGAAGCCCGGCATGCGGATATCGTTCTGCTCGGCGATGGCCTTGACCATGAAATTCGGCGCATTGCCGATGTAGGTGTTGGCACCCATGAACACCGCGCCGCACGAGATAGCTACAAGAATGATGTGCGGCATGTTAACCAGGGCGCTGACCGGGTCAGGGTCCAGGCCGCGCACGGCAAAGACCGACATGGGCGTGGCCTGGGCCGTCTGGAAGAACACGAGGTAGGTCGGCGCGTTGTCCAGGAAGCTCGACAGCGCGCCCGTCGCCCAGAAGTACTGCCAGGGATACTCGACGCTGTTGACGATGAAGGCCAGCGCGCCTTCCTTGCCGGCCGCCAGAATGGCGAGCGCCGGCACCATGCACACAAAGATACCCGCAAACAGTTTGGCCACTTCCTGAATCGGGGCCCAACTGAAGTTGTTCAGGTCGCGGATGGCTTTGCGTGTCGTGTATAGCGACAGGGCGGCCATGGCCAGAATCAGCAGTTCACGCGCGATGTTGCTGAACGGCAGGTGCCCCACGGAGCCAAGGTGGAGCGACTTGACCGCCTTGTCCCGGGGCACAGCCAGCACAGCGCTGGCATGGGCGCGCAGCGTCTTGGCAAAGGCAGTCCTGGCTTGGTCCAGGGACTTGGCGGCCGTCGCCGGTTCTGCGGCGGCCTGGGCCAGCCTGGCATCCACATCGCGGTACTCGGCGTCAATGTCGGCACGGAAGCGTTGAACCGCCGACCGGACCTTTTTGCGCAGTTCCGCCTCCTTGGGCGTATCCTTCGAAGCTTCATGCAGGGCGAGGTCTTCGACCTCACCGGCTTCCTCGCGTTCAAGCGTGGACGCGTAGCCCCAAATGCACTCCTGATCCTCCACTTTGGCCAGCAATGCCTTGATGCGCTCGGCTTCGGCCACGGGGTCGTCCAGCTTCTTGCCTTCGGCCTCCGCGGCGTAGCCTTCCAGCAGGGCGGCCTCCGCCTTCTCGTGTTCGGAGGCTTCAGAGTCATAGAAGGGCCCAGCCTTCTGGAGGCTGCCGTACCCGACCACCGCGGCCACAAGGCCGCCCAGGAAAATAAGGTTGTGTGCGCCGGCCAGGCCAAAGCGCTCTTTGGGCTGGGCGGGGTCGGAGGCGGGCAGAGCGTCACTGCGGTAGATAATGGTGTCGAAAACAAAGAAGAGCACGAGCAGAGAAATTGCGCAAAAAAGCGTCTCGGGGAGCAGGTGGAAGGTCCAGAAGAAGCTCACGCCCTTGAGGAAGCCCAGGAACAGGGGCGGGTCGCCCAGGGGCGTGAGAGAGCCGCCGATGTTCGACACCAGGAAAATGAAGAAGACAATGATGTGGACCTTCTTCTTGCGATGCTTGTTGGCGCGCAACACGGGCTGAATCATCAGCATGGAGGCGCCGGTCGTGCCGACCCAGCTCGCGATCACTGTGCCGACGAGCAAGAACATCGTGTTGGTGAGGGGCGTGCCGCGGAAATCACCGCGAATGTAGATGCCCCCCGCGATCGTGAATAAGCCCAGCAGCAGCACAATGAACGGCACGTAATCGAGCAGGTAGACGTGGGCGGCGCTCTGCACCGTGGGCATGAAGCCGCCGCCGTTACTCTCTCCGATCACAATCATCAGAAGCACGGCAATAAGGCCGAAGGCCGCGGACACTTTGCCGTAGTGGTGATGCCAGAACTTGGGCGCAAACAGCGGACAGAGCGCGATTGAAAGCAGGAGCCCGGCGAAGGGAATCACCAGCCACAGGCCCAGCTTGGCACCGTCGACTCCGTGGTGGCCATTCTCTGCCGCGAGCAGAGGACCCGCCGCGACCGTTGCAGCAATGGAAATCAGACTCGACAGCGTCAGGTTGAGGCGCATGATGGGGACTCTGTCGGGGGCGAGACTAACCGGAAACGTCTACCGCTTTGCGCGGTTCAGCGTCAAGCACAATCACGGCCCGCCGGATGGCCGCTACCGCAAACAAGAGCACTATGGCCCCAAAACCCAGGGGATAATTCATTTCCCGCATGTGAAGCGTCACGACCGCTTCATCACGGGACTGCAGCGAGCCTCCGCCCATCTCAGCCAGAGACTTCGCTATGCGGTCGCTCTCAGCCAGTGAGGCCGGGGAGTCCGTGCCCGTGGGCAGCCGCAGCTCGCTCATGGCCCGCTGCGCAGCCGCGCCGGCGATAATCTGCGCGCCAACCGAAAGCAGCAGCACCGCCCCCCCCACCAAAGCCAGCGGCCGCACCCAGCGCGCGGCCTGCCGCGCGCCATCGCAGGCGCTTGCCTTGAGAGCGCCGCCAGCCAGAAAACACTCCAAGGCAGCCCAGCCGCAAAGCACCAACGCGGCATACGAACCGTACTTGTGCGCAAGCGTGATCAAGCCCAGACGCTGTCCACCCTCACCCCAGCCATCAAGGAAGCGCACAATCGAACTCACGGCGTCCTCAAGCTCACCCTGGCCGATGGCGGGATCCATCTCGATGTAGAAGAGCGTCACGCTCGCCAGCCCGCTGAGCCCCAGCACAAACAGCAGCCCAAAAGCCAAGCCCGACGCAAGCAGTGCTCGGCCGGCTGCCTTGCGCTCAGGCGGGACAGCTTTGGGACTCTCGGACATGGCACCAGTTTGCCATGCGCGTGCCATGCCAAGGGCGAAAAACTTGCGCAGGCGGCCTCCGGCTTCTGCCGGCGCCGCCTGCGATTGCTTCTGGTTACGCCTCAGTGACTTACTTGGATACCTGCGGACCGCTGCCGCGCTCGATGATTACGACCTTGGTGCCGACAGGAACGATGTCATAGAACTCTTCGAGGTCGGCTTTGGCCATGCGCACGCAACCCTGGGAGCATTCCGTTCCGATGGAGCCTTCTTCCTCCGGCCTGCAGCCGTGAATACCGTAGCCCTTGTGCCCCGCGTCGCTCTTGAGGCCCAGCCAGCGGTTGCCCAGGCGGTGCTTCTCGTGCCCAAAGGGGTAGCTGCCGTCTGCGGGCTCGGGAATGCGGTTCTTGACCACAAACTCGCCCAGGGGCGTGCAACCGTCCACGCCCAGACCCACGCGGTAACGGCGGATGAAGGCGCTGTCCAGCTTGAGGTCCATCACGAAGCGGTCCTTCCATACGGTGACCGTGAAGGTGCCCTTGAGCAGCTTCAGTTTCTGCCCCATGGCAATGCGTGTGCCGCTGAGCCCGTTGAGGCGCTGGATCATTTCCACCGTGGTGCCCTTGCGCTGCGCGATGGTGCTCAACGTGTCGCCGGCCACCACCTCATAGAACTCACAATCGCCCATGTCCCCCGTGCTCAGGAAGATCTTGCCGTTGATCTGCTTCAGCGCATCCAGCGCCTCGGCCTCCTCCGCCGCGGGAAGAGCGCGCGTGATGGCGATGCTCAGGGCCATGCGAGCCTTGCGCAGGTCGCCCGCGGCCAGGAACTGCATGCCGCGCTCGAGTTCGGGGTCGCGCACCGCCTTGGCCGGCATTTGCGCGGCCTCCTCACGGGGCGCGTCCTTGACTACCTCGCGCTCGAAGGTCGGGTCGCCCAGGTGTTCGCCGCGCTCGGCAGAATCGGCCTCGACAACCTTGGCAGGCTGGGGCAGCGGCGAGGTTTCCTCGTTCTGGACCACTTGTCCGGACTTGGTCACTGTGCAGCCCGTGGCAAAGAGGGCAAACGCCAGCATCAGGGATACGCGCTTCATGAAAGGACTCCTGGAGAGGGAAGTTGTAGTAGAAGGGTGTTCAGGCCCGGATCTCGACTTCGTTGCCGGGTCGGACGATGTCGTAGAGTTCGACCACGTCTTCGTCACGCATGCGGATGCAGCCCTTGGAGGTCTGGCCGGGGATGCTCTCGGGGTACTGGGTTCCGTGGAAACCAAAGCCCGTGCGGTCGTTGTACTTGTTGAGTCCAATCCAGCGCAGTTTCATTTCCGCCACGGGGTCGTTGGGCCCGCGGGCGCTCTTCTCGGGGTCAATGCCCATGTCCTTGATGGTGGTCTTGCCGACGGGGGTGTTGTTGTTCTTGCCGTGGGCCACCACGTACTGGCGCACCATCCAGTTGCCGAAATAGACGCTGGCGCAGTATTCCGTCTTGCGCACCACAATGCGCGGCGGCGCTTTGGGCAGCTTAAGATTCTGCCCCACCTGGAGGTTCTTGGCCCCCCGCGGCAGATTGTTCAGGTCCGTCAGAAGGTTCAGCGAAACGCCGGCGCCGCGGGCGATCTTCTCGTAGCTGTCGCCGCTCCTGGCCACGTAATTGACCGAGAACTCGTTGTGCACGGAGCTCAAGAACAGCTCGTCCGTCACGGGATGAAAGGCCTGGATCACCCGCTCGCGCTCGGTCACGGGCAGGGGGCCTTCCAGCAGGCTCACCAGCCGCGCATAGCCATCGCGCAGGGACTTCTCTCGGGCGTCGCCTTCACTCGCGGCGATGGAGCCCTGAACTTCAGCCAGAGCCCGGTCAATCTGGGAGATACTGACGACAGGGGCTGCCGTTCCCGGCGCTCCCTGCTCTCCGGCCGGGCCGGGAAGAGCCCCGGCGATGGAAGCGTCGGCCGTCGCCGCGTTGGGCGAACCCATGAGAAAGTAGCCGCCCAGGCAGGCGCCCGCGAGAAACACGGCGCCGCCCATCATCAGGAAGCCCCGTCCGCCCGCACCCCTTCTTCCGCTTCTGCGTGATGCCATGATCCACCCACCCGTCGAGTCAAGAAGTGAAGCGGCACTGAGCCGCCTTCGTTCTTCGGCAGGATGGGGCAAGACAGTTGAGAAAAACTGGCGGCGAGGTGCCGGGCGGGGCACAAGTATTCAAGTTACCGGACCCTGAAGGCCGAAGTCAGGAGTCCATGCCGACCGTGGAGCGGGCAATCACGGCACCCAGCACTGCCTTGGCCCCGGCCCGCTTCAGGGCCTTGGCGCAAGCGGCCAAGGTGGCGCCGGTGGTCATCACGTCGTCCACCAGCAGCAGGGACCTGTCCTCCAGACGCGCGACGGCGCGTGGGCGCACTTCAAAGGCATCCTCGACATTGCTGCGTCGCTGGGCCGCTGACAGTTCGCTTTGTGCCTGGGTTCTTCGACGCCGCCTCAACACATCGTTCCACAGGGGCTTGCCCAAGGCGCGGGCCAGGGGCCGCGCCAGCAGTTCGGCCTGGTTGTAGCCGCGCTGAAACCGCCGCAGGGGATGCAGGGGCACGGGCACGACGGCATCCACTTTTTCGGAAAGCCCGCGGTCAAAGACCTGCTGGATGAGGTACTGGCTCAAAGGCGCGACGGCGGCGCGCTCTCCGGCGAACTTGAGCGCGAGGCAAAGGCCCTGTAACACGCCCTCATAATCGCCCACGGCGCAGATTTCGCGGGTGCCAAAACCCTCCTTGAATTCCTCGCAACGCCCGCAGGTGTGAATCACGCCGACGCCCTCACCCTGGCGGGCGCCGCAACGCGAGCAGTAGTCGCCCGAAGTCAGCTTCGCCTGGCGCAGCACCTCAGGCGCCACGCAGCCCGGTTCTTCGTGGGTCAGGGGCCGGCCGCTGATCACACAGTGGCGGGGCAGCAGCAAATCGAGCATCCCTAGCGCCAGCGTGCCGATCATGCGTCGCCCAGGTAGTTGTTGATGGGCTTGAAGCCCGAGGCCACGTCAGCCGCCAGACGCTCGGCCAGTGCCTCCGGAAAGAAGTGACGGCGCGGCAATTCATCCAGCGGGGCCCACTCAAAGCCCGTGCAGTATTTGTCCGGCGTGGGGCCCAGACGCGGCTCGTTGAGGCGTTTGCAGCGGAAGAAGACCTCGAGCTGGTGGGTGTCTTCGGTGATGCCACCGTGCAGAACTTTGGCCGAGGCGCCAAGCAACTCGCGAACGTAAACAATGTCGCCCACGTCCAGCCTGAGACCCAGTTCCTCTTCGACTTCGCGCCTCAATCCCGCTTTGAGGGTTTCCTTCTTCTTAACGCCTCCACCGGGGGTGACGCACCAATGGCCCTGGTCGTCGCGGTAGTTCATGACCAGGAGCCGGCCGTGTTCAATGATCATGGCGCGCGCCGCCACGCGAATGGCACCGGGAACGCTGTCGGCGTGGGCGTCGAGCTTTTCCTTGGGTCGGCTCATGTCTTGGCGATGACCCTGGTGTTCCTGGTTTCCGGGGACTGCTCTTCGGCGAGGCTCTTGAAGTAGGGCAGCAGGAATTCCCGTCCCAGCGTTTTGGCCAGCGCTGTCAGAGGCACGGCCAGCAACGCGCCAAAGAGGCCGAACAGACTGCTCATCACGAACACACCCACCAGCAAGGTGACGGGGTGCAGCTCCACGGCGTCGCCCAGCAGCTTGGGTGTGAGGTAGTACTGTTCAAAGGCCTGAATGGCCGAGAACAACACCACCATGGTGATGATGGCGCCCACACTGGGCTCGGGCGCAATGGCCATCAACAGAATGGCCGGGAGCATGGAGAAGATGAAACTGAACAGGGGAATCATGATGCCCACGCCCGCGAGCAAACCGAGCACGAACGCATAACGCACGCCCAGGGCGACAAACAGTATCGTCGTCAGCACGGTAATAATGAAGATAACGATCAGGCGGCCGCGGAAGAAACCCTTGGCCATGCTGTCGATCTGGCTGAGGAGGCGGCGAATGCGCGGACGCTGGGCCGCCGGCAGATATTGGTCCACAGCGTTGACGATGCCCGGCAGCCCCAGCAGAAAGAACCACGTGTAGATGGGAATCAGGATGGTCATCACAGCGAAATAAAGCACCGTGAAGAGGCCCTCACTCACCGCCGAGAAGACGCCCTTGGCGGCGTCCTGAGCGCCGCTGGCCACCACACGCTGACCGCTGTCACTCAAAGCCCCGGCGCCGAATCGCGCGAAGTATTCCTCGGGCGAGACCCTGCCGTCGTGGTTCTTGTCCAGTTCCGTGATGGCGCCGGCTTTGAGTTCACCCGGATCGAGCGTGAGGCTCGCGTCCTTGTCCAGCTGCTGGAAACTCCCCAGAAGCGAAGCCTTGGCCGAGGCCTGCGCGGAGGCCGCCTGCCGCTCCGCCGGCGAAGTCTCGGCGCGCGGCGGGGTCACCATGTCCTTGACCCACTCCTGCAGCTTGCGGACCGTCAACTCTTCAGGGTCCACGTTGAGCCAGGGCGGAGCACTTTCGTTCCATTGGCCCACCCACTCGTCCTGCTTGCCCTCGAACTCCGAGAGCACGGCATCTGTTTCGCTGATGATGCTTCGAACGTCCTTCACGAGCGAGGCGACAAACCAGATGCCCGCGGCCGTCGAGGCCGCAACCACGGCGAGAAAGATGAGGATCACAGCCCGCATACGTGACACGCCGCGCCGCTCAAGCGACTCCACCAGCGGGTTGAGCATGTACGCCAAAGCCAGCGCGATCAGCAGCGGCACAAAGATGGAGCTGAGGTACCAGCCGAACACGAGGGCACCCACGACGGCGCTGATCACAATCAGGTAGCGCACGTTGCGCATGCGCAGCACCTGCGAGTAATCAGCATCAAGTACGGCCAGCGGAGCGGGCAACCAGCGACCGGGCTTGGAGGGTTCATCCTTGCCAGGCTGGTGCTCCGGTGCCGTCGCGGTGGCCACCGCGCCCGGGGTCTGCACTTCGACTTTGGGCTGGGGCGAGGCGCTGCCCGCCGACTGACCCAGCGAAGGAGTCAACGGCACCGTCGGCTGAACCACCGGAGGGCCAGCCGGAGGAAAACCTGTCGATTTCTGGTTACGGCGTTTCTTGCGCGACATGAGCCGAGATACTAGCAGGCCGCTGAAAAAGTGGCACTCGCCACTTCTCCAACGGCCCGCGCGATGTCTTTCAGCCTACTTCTCTTCCTTCTTGACTCGCTTGTACGTGCGGCCGGCACGGTCCACGACTGACAGCGTCAGCGCGTTGAGGGCCGTGGCGTAAACGCGGCCGCCCGCGGCGGACCAGGCGTCCACGGCGTCCCAGCTGCCGTATTCGTCCAGGTTGGCGGCCGTGGCGGCCTTGTCCTCCGCGCGGAAGCCCCGCTGATAGGTCATCAGGGTTCTCTCCATGGCCTTGCCCCAGGCCTCCCAGTGCTTGTCGCCCAGTTGGTACATGGCCAGCGTCGCCCACCACCAGTAGACAAAGTCAATCTTGTTGGCTTCCCACGCCGGCTTGCACTCCCCCACAGCCTTGGCCTGCGAGGCGATCACCTTGTGCTTGGCATCCCAACCTTTGTCGCCCATAAACAGGCGCAGAGTGATGTTGATGGCCTCCATGGTCGGGTTCAGTTCATATTCCTGGGCCGAACGCAGGCGGGCCTGGCTACCGCCCGGTGTGTTGTAACCAGTCTTGTAGCCCTCCTTCGTCTCGACTGTCATTTCATCGAGCCACGATGCCGCGCCGGCAAAGGCCTCTTTGGTGTCGAACTCGATGCCCGCCATCTTGGCGGACTTCAAGGCCAGCACGGCCCAGCCGGTGAACGAAGTGTCGTTGTCGCCGGGCTTGACGCCATAGCGCCAGGCCTTGCCGGGGTTGCGTGCCTCCAGCAGGAACTTCACACCGCTTTCTACCACCGTCTTAAGTGCGTTGTCAGAGGACAAGCCATAGCCCTCGGCCAGGGCCATGGTGGCGGCGGCATGAGCATAGACGAACTGGTCTTCATCCTTGCTGCCAATGCAGCCATCATTGCCCTGGCAACGCCGCAAGTGCATGACGGCGCGGCGCAGCGTCTCCTTGAAATCACCGCTCTTGTGGTCATGGCCGGCGCCCGTGAAGGCAAGCATGGCCAGGCTGGTCACGCCGATTTCCAGTTCCTGCCAGCCCTTGTCGCCTCCCTCCTTGCCGGGGCCGGCAAAGTCAACGTTGTAGGTCTTCCTGGCATCCTTGCGGATGGAGTCGTCGCCGAATTGGCTTGCACTCCAGTAACCCGAGAAGTTCTGGTGATCCCGCAACCACTCAAGCGCGGCAGTGATCCTGACAGCCGTGTCCTTGGGGACCTCCTCGGGTTGTTCTTTGGGCGCTTCCTTCGGAGCCTCCTTGGGAGTCTCCGCCTTGGGCTTGGGGCGCGAGGGCGCGCCGTCGGCCCTGATCTGCGCTGCACCTGCCGTCAACAAGATGACCGTCGCAACCAACATCGCACGCATGCTCCCCCCTTGCCCCTGAGGGCATTAGAGTTCCCCGGTCAGGCCATTAACGAAATGCTCCAGCAAGCGTTCAAAACAAAGAAGGGCGGCCCCTGGGCCGCCCTTCTGTTCTCTCAGGCTGAGTTACTTCTTCTCCTTCTGAATCTTCTGGTAGCGGTAGTACACCTGCAGCGTCAGGCAGTTGATCGCTGTGGCATAGACGCGGCCACCGGAGCTGTGCCAGGCGTCCACAGAGTCCCAGCTGCCGTGCTCGTCCAACGTGTCTTTCGTGCTGCCCTTGTCCTCATTGCGGAAACCGCGCTGGCTGTCGAGAAGGGTCTTGGCCATAGCCTTCTCCCAGACGTCCCAGTAGCTGCCGCCGACCTGGAAGAGCGCGAGGCTCGCGTAGTACCAATAGTAGTAGTCAATCTTGTGGTGGTCCCAGGCGGGGAGGCACTCGTTCATGGCCTTGGCCTGAGACTTGATGGTGCGGTTGTTCACGTCCCAGCCATCAGCGCCCATGAACAGGCGGGACATGACGTTGATGGCGTCCATCGAGGGGTTGGTGAGGTAATCCTGGCTGGTGCGCAAACGGGCGTTGTCGGTACCGGGGGCGTTATAGCCGGTCTTGGGGTAGCCGCTGACGTCCACCGTCACCGCATCAAACCACTTGGCCGCATCGCCGTAGACCTTGTGGCTGTCGAACTCGAGACCAGCCATCTTGCAGCTCTTGAGGGCGAGCACCATCCAGCCCGTGACCGAGCTGTCATTCTCGCCGTACTTCACGCCATAGCGCCAGCCCATGCCGGGATTCTGCGCCGAGACGATGAACTCCACGGCGCGCTCGCTGTTGCTGCGCAGCGCCGCGTCACCGGAGAGGCCGTAAGCCTCGGCCATGGCCATGGCGCAGATGGAGTGGTTGTACACGAAGTGGTCGTCGTCCTTGGGGCCAAAGCAACCGTCATTGCCCTGCACGCGGCGCAGGTACATGATGGCGCGACGGCAGGTTTCACGATAATCGCCTTCCTTGTGGTCAAAGCCGGCGCCGACGAAGGCCAGCAGCGAGAGGCCGGTCAGGCCGATGTCCACGCTGGCTTCCCAGCCCTTGTCGCCCTCAGGCTTGCCGGGGGCGATGAACTCAAGGTTATAGGTCTTGCGGGCGTTCTTGCGGGTGCTGTCCTCGCTGAACTTCGTGGCGCTCCAGTGCCCTTCGAAGTTCTGGTGATCCTTGAGCCACTCAAGCGCGGCACGCATGCGGTCTTCGTGCTTGCGACCGCCACCGCCACGGGCGCGGCGATAGGCAAAACCACCCTTGCCGCCACGGCCGCCGCCGCCGCCCGCGCCGCCGCCAAGGCCGACTGCGCTGCTGGGGCCCTTGTTGGGGTGCGGCGATTCAGCGTTGGAGTCGTCCGCGTTGGGGTTCGGCGCCAAGTCGTTGTTCGGCTGGTCCGAGGGGTCTTCGTTGTTGTCGTCCTTGGCGTCCTCGGTGATGCGAGGATCTTCCGTGGGGTTCTCCTGCGGAGGCTCATCCTTGGGGTATTCCACCTGCTCCTGAGGCTTCATTTCAGGCTCGGGCGGAATGGGCTGGGTGTCCACCGCACTCTGGACGATGTCCACCTTCTTGGTCTCCGGCAGCACCGGGACAATGAACCAGGCAATCACCAGAAAAATCACGTGCGCCGCGAGCGCGATCGCCACCCACGGCACCGAGGCCAGAGCCGTGAGGTCTTCACCGCCCCTGCCCTGCGGAGCCTCCTGCTGCCCGTAGTACTCCTGGTCGGCAGGCTGCTCATAGTACTGCTGACCCTGCTGGTTGTTCGCAGCCACGATGGCCTCCTTGGCAGAGCGACGGTTTCCTCGCCATCGCTCCAAGTCTTAGCTCGGTCGTCCCCGGGACCCGAGTGTGGTGAACATTTCGTGAAGGAGTAGAACTACCTCCTTCGCATTCAAACGGGAAGGGGCGAAAAGAGTTCGAGGGCTGCATGAAAAATCTGTGATGACATCGTCAGGCCAAGTCCACGGGCGGTACAGGGTAGCCGAAGGACCGCATGACATCGCTGTAAGCTATTGTAATCTATATGGTTACGAAACGTTTCCGCGCTATTGCCGACCCCGGAGTATTCACATCCCAACAGCTCGGACGGTCCCGCCTCCGCTGCAACGGAGCCCTAACCGCCACGCCCCGGCAACCATTGGGTGAGCGCGTTCAGATGATGTCAGGACCCGCGCTTGATCGCCTTCTGACTCTCCCGAACGTGCTCGGCCATGCGCTGCGTAGCCGCGCGGCTGGCTTCCAGGCGTTTGAGGAGCTTCTCGTTGCCTCCCGCGGAATGCACGGCGAGATCGAGGTGGCCCAAAATGAGACTGAGGTCGTTGTTGAGTTGATGCAGCAGGTTTCGGACGTGGCCGACGGGCTGCGTGATTTCGTCTTGCATGGTGCTTGCCCCCGATCAAATGAAGCAAAGATCTTCCCAGCAAGCGCTCGCGCCGTCACACGCAGCTACTTAATGGACGAGCATTGTGCCTTCCGTCTATTAATCGTGGAACAGTAAAAACGTAAAAGCCGGACACAAGGGTCGCATCAGACCTGGATGCGATCGCCCGCCTTTGCCTCGCCGCCAGCCAGCACCGGCTTGACGCAGCGCTCAAGGAACTCGCGCGCCTGGCTGGGAGCGCGCCCCACGAAACGCCGAGGGTCAAGCAGTCCGTCCAGTTCCGGGGCAATGGCCGCAAAGAGACGGTCCCCCTTTAGACGGGCCAGCAGGTCGTTGTCAGAGGCGCCTTCATGCTTCATGCGGGCAATGGCCGCGTGGCTGTGCACGCGTATGGCTTCGTGTACCGCCTGGCGGTCTCCCCCGGCACGTACCGCGGCCATGATGATGGCCTCCGTGGCCATGAGCGGCAGCTCTCGCCGCAGGCGCGAGGCAATGACGGCATGATTGGCCCTAAGACCCGTGGCGATGTTGTGAAGCAGGCTGAGCACGACGTCGGCTGCGAGGAAGGTCTCGGGGATGCTCATGCGGCGGTTGGCGCTGTCATCGAGCGTGCGCTCGAGCCACTGCTCGCTGGCGGTGAAAGCCGCGTTCTGGGGCAGGTTGATCAGGTAGCGTGCGATGCTGCACAGGCGCTCGCTACGCATGGGGTTGCGCTTGTAGGCCATGGCCGAGGAACCGATTTGCTTGCTCTCCATGGGCTCATCGAGCTCGCCAAGCCCCATCAGCAGGCGGATGTCCGTGGCGCACTTGGCGCCGGAAATGCCGATGCCCGCCACGGCGCTCAACACCATGTGGTCGTACTTTCGGGTGTAGGTCTGCCCGCTGACTTCAAACACGCTCGAAAAACCCATCCGCCTGGCCACCTTGAGGTCGAGCTCGCGCACCTTGGCTTCGTCGCCGTCAAAGAGCTCGACGAAGCTCGCTTGCGTGCCCGTAGTGCCCTTGACACCGCGCAGGGGCATCTCGCGCTCCAGGCGCGAGAGCTCGGCGAAATCGAACAGCAGGTCCTGGATCCAGAGAGTGGCACGTTTGCCGACGGTCGTGGGCTGGGCCACCTGGAAGTGCGTGTAGCCCAGGCAGGCAGTGTCGGCCTCGCGGGTTGCGAAATCGGCAAATGCCGCCAGCACTCCGCGCAGCTTGGCCAGCAGCAGCCGCAACCCCTCGCGCATCAGAATCAAGTCGGCATTGTCCGTCACGAAGCAACTGGTTGCCCCCAGATGAATGATGGGCATGGCCGCGGGACAACGCTCGCCAAAGGTATGCACATGAGCCATGACATCGTGGCGGAGCTCCGCCTCGAGTCGCGCGGCGCGTTCGAAATCGATGTCGTCAAGGTGCTCGCGCATCTGGCGCAGGGCTTCCTCCCCGATCTGCGTGAGCCCCAGCTCTTGCTCGCTTTCGGCCAGCGCCAGCCAGAGACGGCGCCACAACCCCACACGCCGCTGCTCGGAAAACAGCTCGCGCATTTCCTTTGCGGCGTAACGCCCTGTCAGAGGGTGGGCGTAGCTCAAATGGTCCTTGCTCATGTCAGCTCCACAGCGGGCCCGGCCTGTCAACTGTCGCGCGAACACGAGACACGGGACGAGGACCGTTTTCAAGGCTATACTGCCGCGATGCAGGAAGTCCTCCGCATCCTGGATGCCAACCTGAACCGCGCCCGCGAGGGACTTCGCACCGCCGAAGAATACGCGCGCTTCATCCTCAATGACAGCACAGCGCAGCAGAGCCTCAAGGCCGTACGCCGCAAGCTGGAAGAGCTGCTCAAGGCCCTGGGCCCGGCCGCGCCTGCGCTGCTTGCCGCGCGGGATGTCGCCGGTGACGTGGGGCTGGACCTGGGGGCTTCCGCCACGCGGCGGACCAGCGTGGACGTTGCCGCCGCCGGAGTCAAACGCGCGCAGGAGGCCCTGCGCGTCATTGAGGAGTACGCGCAGCTTGTGGCCGCGGCCGCCGCGGCGCCCGCCGCCCAGGCCCGATACGCCCTCTATGAAGCCGAGCAGCGCCTGTTTCACAACGCGCCCAGCGCGCTGCTTGCCAAACTCGCCAGGCAACCGCTGATGGTGATCATTACGCGGCGGCTGTGTCACGGGTCTTGGCGCACGCTGCTGGAGGATCTGCTCGACGCCGGAGCGCGCTGCTTTCAGTTGAGGGAGAAGCGGCTGTCTGCGCGGGATTTCAGCGACTACGCGACGCAGTTCGTGGAGCGCGCCCGTCGCAAGGACGCCCTGACCATCATCAATGACCGCGCCGATGTCGCGCTTGCCTGCCAGGCCGACGGCGTGCATCTGGGCCAGGAGGACCTGCCCCTGGTTGTGGCCCGTCGCATTCTGGGGCGGGGCGCCCTGATTGGCATGAGTTGCCACAACCTGGAAGAAGCCCAGGCGGCCGCAGCCCAGGGGGCTGATTACATAGGCCTGGGGGCCATGTACGACACGCGAACCAAAAGCGTAAGCAAAGTCTCCGGACCTTCACTGCTTAAGGCGGTCACACCGGCAATGGGGCTGCCGGTCTACGCCATTGGGGGCATCAAAGCCCAGAACGTTGGCGAACTGGCGGAAGCGGGCGCCAGGCACGTAGCAGTTTGCAGCGCCATCATCCGCTCGCGAACCCCGGCGAAGGCCTATGCCGACATGGTCAACGCGCTGCTGCACGGCAAGAAGATCGAAGAACCGGAATCCCTGCCCACGACGGAGGTTTCGCCATGAAGTCCGCCCTGAGTGTTGCCCTGCTGGCGCTGCTGGCCCTGGCGCTCCCCTCCCTGGGCGCCCAGGAAGAAGTCGAGCGCGTCAAGATCGAACTCAAGTCGGGCGAAGCTGTGGAGGGCGTCCTCAAGGATGTCTCCGACTCCGGGGTCACCCTGGTGGGCAACGACGGCGTGCCCCTGTTTCTCAAGTGGGCTTACACGCGCGGCGACAAGCACTTCGAGTTGCGCAAGCGCGCCACGAACTACAAGAGCCTCTCCAGCATCGTGAAGCTCGCGGACTTCTGCCACGACTTCGCTCTGGACCGCAAGGAAGCCGAAGCCCTGACCGCCGCCCTGCAACTGGCCCCCGGCGATGAAGACCTGCGCAAGCGCCTCGATGCCCTGCCGAAATTCAGCGACCTCAAGACTCCCGACCGGCCGGGGCCGGACATCGTCAAGCCTGAGCCCAAGCCCGAACCCCAACCGGAGCCGGAACCGGAGCCCAAACCCGAGCCCGCCTCGGGCCGCAAGCCGGTTCTCAAGATCGAGTGCACCGACCCGGACGCCGTAGCCTCTCTTGCCAAAGAGATGGAAAACCTCGGCTACAAGATCAGCTCAGGCAAGGACTACGACGTCCTGGTTCGACTTGAACTCAACTTGACCCTCGTGAAAAACCCGAAGTGGATGGGCGCCGAACTCTATGCCATCTATGACGGCACCTGCGAATTCCAGGCGCTCGAAAGGGCCGCCAAGACGCCTTTTGAGTCCAAGAGTGTCGAGGTCAAGAACGTCCGCAGCAACAAGGACAAGGCCGAGGCCAAGCGCATGACCATTGACGAACTCATGGTCAAGATCCGCGGCGAACTGGACAAAGCGCTCAAGAAGCGCGGCTGACGCGCCGCGCCGCCAGCGCCGCGACAAGCAGGGCCAGAATCGCCAGCCATGCGGCACCGCCCCCGGCGGTGCAACCTCCGCCCCCGTCGTCTTCCGTGTCGTTTGAAGAGCCTCCCCCGCCGCTGCCCGTACCAGTGGCTGCGGCCAAAAAGGTCAGGGTCTGGGCGCTGAGGGGCTGCGCATTGGCCGTGGCGCTGATGTTGCCCAGACCCGCCGCGGTGCCTGCCTTGAGCGTAGCCGCCCACAGCCCCAGCGCAGGGTCATAGACTCCCGCCACCGAGGCCCCCGTGGCGCTGCCGTTGTCCAGCGTTCCCAGGGTCGTTGATATGACCACCGCTGCCGCGCTGTCGGCAAAGAGGTTGTTCGCACTATCCCTCAACTGGACCTGTACCGTGCAGAAGTCGTAGCCGTTGGCGACGACGCTGGTTTCCGAGAGAATCACGCGGCTGTTCGAGGCTGATAGCGTCCCGAAGTGGCTGACCTGCACCGTGGCCGCCATGTCCACGCCATTGACGCGACAGCCATAGGTCTTGGTGCCGGGCGAAGCCAGGGCCGTGACGGTAAAGTTGAAGGGAGTGCTCTGGGAGCTGAGAGTCTGGAGAATGACGGGCGAGCCGCTGCGGTCCACGAGATCGACCGTATAGGTGTTGGGTGCTGCCAGCGAAACATCGAACTGGTTGCGCGGGTCGATGTTGATCGTGAACGTGGAAGTACCGTCGGCCGGAACGCCGGCCGCGCTGCTGGAAATCTTCGTGGCGATGCTATCTGCCGAAGTATCGGCCCCGCGCAGCTCCAGCGTCACGAGATACTGCCCCGCCGTCAAACCGGCGCGCGAAGCCACGGCAAAGAAGTAGGTGCCGGCGGCAGGCAGCGTGAAAACGATCTCGGCGTCGTAGTCCGGGCCGCTGGCGTCGAAGGCCTCGCCGTCGCGGTCATTGGCGCTGGCGAGGTAAGCCGGATGGGACGAAATGGGGCTGGCCAGCACCGTCGTCCCGTTGGTGTCCAGCAGGGTCAGGGTGGGGTTGAGCGCAAAGCCAAAGGCGTCTGAGAGTACGCGAATCACACAGGTCTGGCCGGCGGTCGCCGTGAACTTGAAGAAGTCAACGTCCGCCGCCGGGGTAATCTGGGCCACCGCCGCCTCGCCGCTGGCCAGCGTCGTAGCCTGCGCTGAAGTGTTGTTGGGTTCAAAGGGGTTTCCACCCGCAGCCGGCAGCGAAAGATTGGCGCCGGTGAACGCCTGCCCCGGGGCCACCTTGACCAGCGTCGGCGCACCCACGGTGTTGAACGCCACACCCCTCACTACCGGGTAGAAGCTCGTGAATGCGCTGGCGTAGTAGCTGCCCAGTTGGCTCGACTGAATGGGAAGGGCGAACGCGATGTAGTTGCCTGGCGGCACGCCCTGAATCAGGTAGCTGCCCAGGCTGCCCGCCGGCGGCTTCTCGGTCACGTGGCCAACGACGTTCTTGCCCGTAGCCAGGTTCACGAGCACCACACCCACGCCGAACTGGCCGGCGGCCATGGCATCGGTTACGACTCCAGAGACGCTGCCCAGCGCGGGGTCACTGAGGCTGGGGTGCGGGTAGGACTGGATAATCGGGGCGATGTCATCGCGCTCAAGGCTCGCCTGGCTGAACAGGCCCGGGGATGACGCAAAATAGAGCGTGCTCTGGCTGTTGGCCGGATGGTCGAGCCCGACGAAGTGACCGATTTCGTGCGTAACGACGCTCTCAATGTAAGCGCGGCCCGGAGTCCCCGTTGTGCGCGACTGGCCCAAGGTGTCCCAGGTGAAGTCACGGTCGTTGAGCTCCATGTCAGCATCCAGGATCTCGCCCGTCGTGGTGTCAAACGTCGTGATGGTCACCGCGAACACGCCTGAAGAAATGTTGCTGCCCACAAATCGCAGCACGTTGCGGTTGTCGCTGGCGCTGGTCACGGCGTTTGTCGTGGAGCCCGCGAACTCGAAGTCCAGATCGCTTTCCCGAATGCGCCGCCAGTTATTGAAGCTGTCCTGAATGGCCTGGAACTCGTTGATGCCGCCCGTGAACAGGGCGCTGTCGGCGCAACCGGCATCTCCGATCTCGTAAAGGATGCGGCGGTTCGCCACGTTGGGCCTGGCCGCGCCCAGATTCCAGCGCACCGCCTGCCCGACGGCCGAAGGCACCGGGCTGGTGGCCACGCGGATGCTCATGTAGCCGCTGGCCTGGCCGTAGCCAAGGACCAGCAAAAGCGTGGCGGCCGCCCACAGACCGACGTGGCGCAGGTTCAATGTCTTCACTTGGCGCCCTCCGCCTTGGCCGGTTCGTTGGCTTTGACGCGCTCAGCCACGCGCCGCGCCAGCTCGCCCACCTCGAGGTCCAGGGGCTGGCGCTCGCCCTCGGGCAGGGCCTTGAGCGTCTTGGGATCGACGAGGGAAAGGCCGGCAAAGCTGTTGCGAGCGCGGGTGACGGCGTTTTCCTCACTGACCTTGAGCGCGCCCTGGACCATACCCACAAGCTGCAGGCGCTTGTCGTCGTCGCGCCAAAGAAACAGCACGTACTCCTCGCCGGTTTCGAAGTTTCCGCTGCCGGCCACGTGCTGGCCGCGGTTGCCCACGACGCCCCCGCGCGTCACAAATTCCAGTGTCGCCTGGGCATCGCCCTTGATTGTCTGGCTCACTTTCAGTGCATGATGAGTCCAGATGCCCGTCTGCGCGGCATCCCAGCGGGCCTCTTTGCTCTCAATTTTGCCGCGGACCACGAGCACTGCGTTGTCAGTCAGCGTATCGAGGTCGAGGCGGGCTGCCACCGTGGCCCCAAGGGCCGGCGCCGACAACAGCAGGAGTATCAGGAATAGACGTGTCATGGGTGACCCTGTCCTTGAGGTCACCGAATGTAACGCGTGAGCCCGGCAAGACGCGGATTAAAAGCCTGCGGCGGGGGTGACAGAGCCTGTCCCGTTGCGCCACCGGACCAGTGCCGCGCAACCCAGACTCAGCTCTCCGTCACCCGCCGCCGATTCCTGGCGCTGGGCGCGTCCATGCGCCCGGCAACAAACCTACCCCGGCGGCGGGAAACGGCAAATTCCCCAAATTGAATTGCTGCAACAATGGCCTACTGCACGCGGGCTGCAACGCGCCGCTTGATCTCCTCCAGATCGGAGCTGGGAATAGCTTCCGTCAGGCGCTTGGTGTAGGCGTGACGCGGATTGGCATAGATTTCGTCGGACGTAGCGTATTCAACGATGTGTCCGCCACGGTCGAAGTCCGACACGTTGATGCCATCCTGCTTGCCTTCTTCCCACAGTTCCTTCAGCGTCGGGCCGGGGCACATCACGGCCACTTCGTCGCTGATGAACTTGACCACGCTGAGGTCGTGGCTGATGAAGATGTAGGTCAGACCAAACTCGTCCTGCAGGTCCAGCAGCAGGTTCAGCACGCCGGCCTGCACGGATACGTCCAGGGCGCTGACGCTTTCGTCGCAGACGATGAACTCGGGCTCCACGGCCAACGTGCGGGCAATGCCAATGCGCTGGCGCTGGCCGCCCGAGAACTCGTGGGGATAGCGCTTGAGGTGGTCCGCCAGCATGCCCACCTTCTCCAGCAGGTACACCGCGCGCTCTTCGCGTTCCCGACGGCTCTTGAACAGGCCATGCACCATCATGGGCTCCATGATGGCCGCGCCCACGGTCATGCGCGGATTGAGACTGGAATAGGGATCCTGGAAAATGATCTGCATCTTGCGGCGCATCTGCCGCAACTCGGCATGGGACATGGCCGTCACGTCACGGCCGTCATACAGCACCTGTCCCGAGGTCGGCTCAATGAGGCGCAGGATGGTGCGGCCCAGAGTGGTCTTGCCGCAGCCGGACTCCCCCACCAGGCCTACAGTCTTGCCCTTGCACACCGTCAAGGTGACGTCGTCCACGGCCTTGACGTGCCCCACCGTGCGGCGCAGCACGCCCTTTTTGATAGGGAAGTATTGCTTGAGGTTCTTGATCTCGAGCAGGGGCCGGCCGAAGTCGGGCATCTGCTCGCGACGCTTCTTGATCATGCGCGTGGCGCCAAACTCCAGCTTGGGATCACTGGGATCGAGCTTGATGCCGCGATCATCGGCCTCCATGAAATCCTGGATGGTCGGCAGCCGCTCGGCCTTGGTCGTCAGCTTGGGACGACAGGCAATCAGGCCTTTGGTGTAAGGATGTTGCGGGTTGGCAAAGATGTCCAGCACGCGGCCGTACTCGACAATCTTGCCGCGGTACATGACGGCCACCTTGTCCGTCACTTCAGCCACAACGCCCAGGTCGTGGGTGATGTAGATGACAGCCATCTTGCGGTCGCGCTGCAGCTTGCGGATGAGTTCAAGGATCTGCTTCTGAATCGTGACGTCCAGGGCCGTCGTGGGCTCGTCGGCGATCAGCATGCGCGGGTTGCAGGCCAGAGCCATGGCAATCATGACGCGCTGCTTCATGCCGCCCGACAACTCAAAGGGGTACTGCTTGACGCGCACTTCCGGCTTGGGAATACCGACCTCATCGAACAGCTCGACGGTGCGCTTCCAGGCTTCATCCTTGCTCATGCCCAAGTGCAGGCGCAAAGCCTCCACCACCTGGGAGCCGCAGGTGAACACGGGGTTGAGCGAGGTCATCGGTTCCTGGAAGATCATGGCGATATCGCCGCCGCGAATCTTGCGCAGCTCGGCCTCGGAGAGCTTGGCCAGGTCGAGATCGTCGCCCTCCTCGCTTCGCCACTTGATCTGGCCGCCCTCGATGCGCCCGGCCTGCGAGGGCAGGAGCTTCAGCATCGAATAGGCCGTCATCGACTTGCCCGAGCCCGACTCGCCCACGACGCCCAGCGTTTCGCCCTGGCCCACCTTGAGTGAGATGCCGTCAATGGCCTTGACCACGCCGTTGTCCGTGTGGAAGTAGGTCTTGAGATCATGGATCTCAAGCAGCGGGTGCGCGACGATTTCGTCCTTCACGGAGTCGTGAATCACGATGGGTCGCTTGTCGAGCCCGATGATCTCGGTCTTCCCACGGTTCAACGTGTTCGTATGAGCGTCCGACAAGGCGTGCCTCCACGGGTGCCGCTGGTTATACGTTTCACAAAACCTTAGGGGCAGGCCAAAAGCTCGTCAAGCGCGCCTGCCCGGCGATCGAGGACCCCGCATTGACAGTGGACGCCTGCTTGCTACCTTTCGTCGCCTCGCGCAGGTGGCGGAATTGGCAGACGCGCTAGCTTGAGGTGCTAGAGCCCTAACCGGCGTGCGGGTTCAAGTCCCGCCCTGCGCACCAGACTTCAAACCATGAGCGGCAATGCAAGGGGCCGCTCCGCTTGGGAACAGCCGCCCCGTGGCGGCTGTTCTGCTTTGCCCTAACCCTGCGCTATCGCCGCGCTGCGAAGTCCCCTAGTACTCCGGCGCAGGGCACCTGAAGTTTCTGACACCTGTGGGCAACTTGCGGTTCATGCGCGCAAGATGCGACCCAACCCGTGTTTGCGCCAAGCCCCCTGACTTGCAAATTGTGGATAGGCTGTGAGCCCGCCTAAGCTGCGGGTTTGGCGTTGGCAGCACCGAAATCCTTGCTAGATTCCCAGTCCCGTTCGGGGACCACTACCCAGAATAAGAACCTGCGCGAAGGAGACCGCCTGTGGCGGTGCCGCTCAGGTTTTTGGACGCGGAGGCCTTGCCTCCCTTTGGAGATGCCCATGGCTCACGACCCGCTTTCTCCCTCCGGCAAGACCGTTGCCGACGTGCTGGACTTCGCGCGCAAGCGCGGCTGCACCATGCTCGACATTCGCTTCATGGACCTGCCGGGTCTGTGGCAGCACTACACATTTCCGATTCGCCGCCTGACACCCGATTGCTTCGAAGAGGGTTTTCCCTTTGACGGCAGCTCGCTGCGCGGCTGGCAGAAGATCAATGAGTCGGACATGCTGGCAATTCCCGACCCGGCCACGGCCTTCATCGACCCCTTCATGAAGGAGCCAACCCTGGTCCTGATTGCCAACACCTACGACCCCATTGAACGCACGCCTTACCCGCGCGACCCCCGCAACATCGCCCGCCGCGTCGAGACCTACCTCAAGAGCACCGGCATCGGCGACACGATCTTCTTCGGCCCCGAGGCCGAATTCTTTGTGTTCGACAACGTGCGCTTCAAGACGGGCATCAACGAGGGCTACTACTTTCTCGATTCCAAGGAAGGCGCCTGGAACACGGGCCGCGAGGAAGAGGGTGGCAACCTGGCCTACAAGCCGCGCGTCAAGGGCGGCTACTTCCCGGTTCCGCCCATGGACAGCCTGCACGACATCCGCACGGAGATGCTGCTGACCCTGGGACAGCTTGGCATGGTGCCCGAACTGCATCACCACGAGGTAGCCACGGGCGGCCAGTGCGAACTCTCGATCAAGTTCGACACGCTGGTGCGCGCCGCAGACAACCTGATGATGTACAAGTATGTCGTCAAGAACGTGGCGCGCCGTCATGGCAAGACGGTCACGTTCATGCCCAAGCCTCTGTTTGGCGACAACGGCAGCGGCATGCACTGCCACAGCTCGATCTGGAAGGAAAAGAAGAATACTTACGCGGGCGAAGGCTACGCGGGGCTGAGCCAGACGGCGATTTACGCCATTGGCGGCATTCTCAAACACGCCCACGCCCTGTGCGCCATTACCAACCCCACCACGAACAGCTATCACCGCCTGGTGCCTGGTTATGAGGCGCCGGTGAACCTGGCCTATTCGTCGCGCAACCGTTCGGCCTGCGTGCGCATTCCGCTGGCGGGCGACAGCCCCGCGGCCAAGCGCTTTGAGTACCGCATTCCGGACCCGAGCTGCAACCCCTACCTGGCCTTTGCCGCAATTACCATGGCCTCCATCGACGGCATCCAGAACAAGATCGATCCCGGCAAGCCCATGGACAAGGACCTCTACGATCTCCCGCCGGAGGAGTTGAAGGAGATCCCCCAGGCCCCGGGCAGCCTCGAACAGAGTTTGCGCGCCCTGGAGAAGGACCACGCCTTCCT